>ERZ772925.8-NODE-8-length-89227-cov-5.06069_pt1 | contig 89227 bp, 59 predicted proteins | sample MGYA00511687_ERZ772925 | MGnify/ENA primary metagenome ERZ772925 (study PRJEB29015, sample SAMEA2738087) | human oral metagenome | biome: human oral; feature: human-associated habitat; material: saliva | place: China | collected 2227 ...
CTGAACGCATACACCGCGAGCGCCCACAGCGCCAGGCGGTTACGGGACTCATCCCCCACCTGCGGGCGGGTATCAAAGATGCCTCGGGCACGCCAGTTCAGAGAGCCCACAAAAAGACGGTAAAGAACGAGAGCCAACGCACAACCGGCTGCGCAGGATACCAGCACCGATGCCAGCCGGTACTCGATGCCAAACAGATTTGCCACCCCTCCGCTGAGTACTGACTGCAGAGGCATGAAAGCCCACGTATTGTGGTTGACCGTACCGTTGGGAAGGAGGGGCAGCTCCTGGGGGTACCACTGTGTGTAGATACGTTCGTAAAAGTGTGCGTCCCAGATGTTCAGGTAGGACAGATAGTCGAGGTTCCGGTTAATTTTGCTCATGGGCTGGTGCAGGTCTCGGGTGAGAGCGAGAGCAAAAATACCGAAGTGGACCGCGCAGGAGAAGATCCAGATGAGTAGCGCCGGGATCCATGTACGCCGTGCAGCCAGTTTCTGGGGGACGGCAGACACTACCTTGCGGGTGAACTCGGTGTTATGGGTGTTACGCACCCGGGTTTCAGCTGAGGGACGTGCCGCTTTGAGGGTGGGTGCGGGACCGATGGAGGAGCAGGATGAGAGGTCACGTTCGATGAAGGACGCAGGGTTTCCTGAGGGCTTAGCCATATAGTGTTCTCGTGAGTTTAGTGTGGACGCATGATAGATATTCCGGTGCTGCGTCTATTGGATCGTTTCCATTAGATGCAACGTATACTATTCGACCGATATGAGTAGTGCAGTTTGGTGAAATATCCATGTGTAGACTATCAACGAACTGACTGCGCCTCAATGTGAACGCGCTGCCTGCGGGTAATATGACGCTGTATGAAAGTAAAGCCGGTGTCTGCGAGGGAGCAGACACCGGCTTCACAATCAGAAAAAACCCTTATCGGACTACAGGCACTTTGGAGAATTCACGCACGGTACCTTCCGGGTCGCCGGAGCGTACCAGCGCTTCACCGATGAGTACCGCATCCGCACCGGCACCGGCGTAGGCGCGTACGTCCTCGATGCTAGCGACACCGGATTCGGCGACCTTGATGACGGAGTTGGGCAGGTGCGCTGCGAGGGATGCGTAGTGTTCGTTGTTGACTTCGAGGGTCTTGAGGTTACGCACGTTGATGCCGACGATCTTGGCGCCGATGCGCTGGGCGACCTCGATTTCTTCGGGGGTGTGGGTTTCGACGAGGGCGTTCATGCCGAGCGATTCGGTGAGTTCGAGGAACTCGCGCAGGGTCTGCTCGTCGAGGGCTGCGACGATGAGCAGGACCAGGTCGGCGCCGTGTGCGCGTGCTTCCCAGATCTGGTATTCGTCGACGGTGAAGTCCTTGCGTAGCACGGGGATGTTCACGGCGGCGCGGACTGCGTCGAGGTCGGCGAGGGAGCCGTTGAAGCGGCGCTGCTCGGTGAGTACCGAGATTGCTGCGGCGCCACCTGCCTCGTAGCGTGCGGCGAGCGCGGCGGGGTCCGGGATTTCGCCGAGCGCACCCTTGGAGGGCGAGGAGCGCTTCACCTCAGAGATGATGCGTGCGGTGGTGCCGTTGCCGCCGCCGGGTACTTCACCGCGCAGGGAGGCGAGCGCGTCGCGGGCGGGTGCGGCTACGAGGGCGCGCTTCTTCATTTCCTCGAGGGGAACCTGCTGTACGCGGGCGGCGAGGTCTTCGCGGACGCCGACAATGATCTCGTCGAGAACGGTGCTCATGGTGTCTCCTTGGGTTACTTGGTGGCGTTGACGGCTGTGTCTGCGTCCAGGGGTGCCAGGCCGGAGGCGGTCAGCACGGCGCGCAGCGGGGCGGCGGACTTGTTGACGGTTTCGAGGGTTTCGGAGTCCGGGTTGGAGTCCATGACGAGGCCCGCGCCTGCCTGTACGTAGGCGGTGCCTTCCTTGAGTACGGCGGTGCGGATGGCGATTGCCATGTCCATGTTGCCTGCGAAGTCGAAGTAGCCGCATACGCCGCCGTAGACGCCGCGGCGGGTGGGTTCGTATTCGTCGATGAGCTGCATGGCGCGCGGCTTGGGGGCGCCGGAGAGGGTGCCTGCCGGGAAGGCGACGCGCAGCACGTCGTAGGCGCTGAACTGCGGGTCGAGTTCGGCGCTGACGGCGGAGGAAATGTGCATGATGTGGCTGAAACGCTCAATGATCATGAACTGGTCGACGGATACGGTGCCGGGCTTGGCGATACGCGAGAGGTCGTTGCGTGCCAGGTCGACGAGCATGAGGTGTTCGGAGCGTTCCTTCTGGTCGGCGAGCAGTTCCTCGGCGAGTGCGAGGTCTTCTTCGCGGGTTGCGCCGCGCGGGCGGGAGCCGGCGATGGGGTGGGTGCTGGCGATGCCGTCCTTGAGGGTGACGAGCGCCTCCGGGGAGGAGCCGACGATGTGGAAGGGGGTGCCGTTGCTGTCTTCGAAGTTGAAGAGGTACATGTACGGCGAGGGGTTGGACTGGCGCAGTACACGGTACACGTCGAGTGCCTTGGCGTTGGTTTCGGCTTCGAATCGGCGTGAGAGCACGATCTGGAAGACGTCGCCGTCGATGATGTTCTTCTTGGAGCGGTCGATGGCGTCCTTGAAGCCCTGTTCGCTCCAGGTGAGGGTGACGTCTTCGCGGACCTTGCGGTCAACGTCTGCCACGCCGGAGAGAATGGAGGTGGTCGCTGCGGCGCCGCGCTGCAGGCGGCGGAGCATGCTGTGCAGGCGCGCTACGGCATCCTCGTAGGCGCCGTCGACGTTTTCGCTGGTGCCGTTGAAGTTGATGGCGTTGGCGACGAGCAGGACGGTGCCGTCCTTGTTGTCGTGGATTGCCATGTCGGAGACCATGTTGAGCGCGAATTCGGGCAGGTTCACGTCATCGGCGGGCGGGTACGGCAGGTGCTCCCAGTGGCGCACGACGTCCCAGCCGAGGTAGCCGACCAGGCCGGAGGTGAGCGGCGGCAGGGTCGGGTCGGGTTCGGTGTAGAGCATCTGCAGGGTCTTGGCGATGGCTTCTACGGGGTCGCCGTCGACGGGTGCGCCGGCGGGGGTGCGGCCCTGCCAGTGGACTGCGCCGTCAACGGTGGTGAGGGTGGAGCGGGAGGATGCGCCGATGAAGGAGTAGCGGTCCCAGGCTGCGGATTCGCCTTCTGCGGAGATTTTGGCGGATTCGAGCAGGAAGGTGCCGTGGGCTGCTTCGACGGGTTCGCCCTGGTCGTTTTGGAGTACGAGGGATCGGTAGATGCCGATGGGGGTGAGTGAGTCGGCGAGGATTTTGATGTGTACGGGAATGACGCGGGTGCTGGCTGCGCGGGCGCGGAATTCTTCGAGGCTGGGGGTGATGGTGCCCAAATCCTGCATTGCTGTACTCCTTGGTGTTGGGTTGGGGGCGCGTCGGTGCGCTGGGTCCCTTAGCTGCCGCGCTGGGTTTTACCGGTGCATGAGGGTTTTACCGTATGTGCCGGTGCGTATTTTTCTGGCGCATACATGGCCAGATCCATAGACGCCCGATCATGCCTAATAAGGCCCGGTAAGCCCTTTAAAGCCCGGTAAGCCCTGCGCGCGGGTTGTTTCAGTTTAACCGGTGCTGCGGCCCAGTTCCACGGTGAAGATCATTTAGTTCTCTTCGTGAAACTGAGCCGCGTACCGTTCAGCCGTGTTAGTTGCTGAACTGCTTGAGGGTTGCTGCGGTCTGCAGTGCCGCTGCGGTCGCCTCGTAGCCCTTGTCTTCGTTCGAGCCTTCCAAGCCTGCACGGTCGAGTGCCTGCTGCTCGTTGTCGCAGGTGAGCACGCCGAAGCCGATGGGGCGGCCGGTCAGCACGGACACGTCGGTCAGGCCGTTGGTTGCGCCCTGGCAGACGTAGTCGAAGTGGGGGGTGCCGCCGCGGATGACCACGCCGAGCGCGACGATCGCGTCGAACTTCTCAGCGAGGCGGGTTGCTGCGACGGGCAGCTCGAAGGTGCCGGGAACGCGCACGAGGGTCGGCTCAATGCCTGCGTCGCGTGCTGCACGCTGCGCACCGTCGATGAGGCCGTCCATGACCTGGGTGTGCCAGCTTGCCGCTATGATTGCGAGCTTGAAGCCCTTGTAGTCTTCGGGGTTGAGGGTGGTGTCTGCTGCGCCTACGCCGCTCATTGTGTTCTCCTTGTGGGTTTTAGGGTTTTGAAAAGTTTAGTGTGCAGGGGTGCCGCTACGCGCTTTTGAGCACGTGGCGCATACGCTCACGCTTGGTCTGCAGGTAGTGTGCGTTCTCGACTCGGGCGGGAATTTCGTCCGGGATGAGTTCGGTGACCTGCAGGCCGAGGCTTTCGAGCGCCTCCTGCTTGGCGGGGTTGTTGGTCACGAGCCTCAGCTCGTTCACGCCCAGTTCCTGCAGGATTAGTGCCGCCTGCGAGTAGTCGCGCATGTCGCCGTCCAGGCCGAGCGCCAGGTTCGCGTCGAGGGTGTCGAGCCCGGCATCCTGCAGCGCGTAGGCGCGGAGCTTGTTGACCAAGCCGATGCCGCGTCCTTCGTGGTTGCGCACGTAGATGAGGTACCCGCCGGTGCGGCCAATGATGCGCAGGCCGTTCTCCAGCTGGGGGCCGCAATCGCATCGGAATGAACCGAAAATATCGCCGGTGGCGCATTCGGAGTGGATGCGCACCGCGGGCGCTCCCCCGTCCTCGGCGGGTACGGGGGTGCCGTCACGGTCGAGGGCGCGGGCGCTGATGTGCTCGGCGCCGTCTGCGAATCGCCAGGCGCGCAAACCGAACAGGCCCTGCGGGGTGGGTACGGCGACCTCTTCGGTGCTTTCGACCAGTAGCAGGCTGGGGTTGGGCACCATGTCGAGGGGGCTGACCCGGTAGCCTTCAGCGAGCTGGGAGGCGATGCGCAGGGATTCGGCGCTGAGCTCTTCAGCCTGCGCTTCAACCGGCTCTGCGGAAGTGCCCGGCGTTGCCTGGGTGTTAGGGGTTTCGCTCATGCGTTCTCCTACGCCTTAGCTACGTACTTGATGAGGTCTTCGATAGAGATCATGGGCAGGTTGTGCTCAGTGGCGAAGGCGCGCAGGGCGTCGAAACGCATCATGGAGCCGTCGTCGTGCACGACCTCGGCGATAACGCCCACGCCGGACAGGCCCGCCGCGAGGGAGAGCTCCACCGCGGCTTCGGTGTGGCCGGGGCGCTCCGCCACGCCGCCGTCAACGGCGCGCAGCGGGAAGATGTGGCCCGGGCGGGTAATGTCAGCCGGGGTGGAGGAGGCATCCGCGAGGATCTGCACGGTGCGTGCGCGATCTGCCGCGGAGATGCCGGTGCTCACGCCGGATGCCGCATCGCAAGAGACGGTGTATGCGGTGCCCTTGGGGTCCTCGTTATTGGTGACCATGGGCGGCAGGTTCATCTCGTCGGCACGCTTGTTACTCAGGGGTGCGCAGACCACGCCGGAGGTGTAGCGAATCATGAAGCCCATCAGCTCGGGGGTTGCGTGCTCGGCGGCGAAGATGATGTCGCCTTCGTTTTCGCGGTCTTCATCATCAACGACGACCACGGCGCGACCTGCGGCGATAGCGTCCACCGCGGTCTGCACGCTGTCGAGGACGCTTGCGGCGTCGGAGCGGCGCGGTGCAACCTGCTCGGAGGAAGAATCCTGGGGCACGCCTGCGAACGCGGTCAGACGCTGCACATATTTAGCGAGCGCATCGGTCTCAAGGTTCACGCTGTCGCCGACCTTGAGGGCGCCGAGGTTCGTTGCCTTCAGAGTTTCGGGAATCAGGCCGACCTCGAACCATGCGGGGGTTTCGCCGGGCTCAGATACCGCGGTGACGGTCAGGGACACGCCAGAAACCGCGATTGAGCCCTTCTCAGCGAGCAGGGGCGCCAGGTCGGTGGGCAGATTGAAGCGCAGGGTGCTCCACGCCTCGTGCGCGGTGACGGATGCGAGGGTACCCACCGCATCCACATGACCCTGCACGACGTGACCGTCAAGGCGGCCACCGGCGGGCAGGCAACGCTCCAGGTTGACGGTGTCGCCGGGGTTCAGGTTGCCGAGGTTGGTGCGGCGCAGGGTCTCACCCATCGCGTAGGCGCGGAACTGGCCGGGCTGCAGCTGGTCGAGGTCGATAGCGGTGAGGCATACACCGTTGACGGCGAGGGAGCCACCGTGTTCGAGGTCGGCGACAATGTCACCGGCGTTGAGGGTCAGGTAAGCTGCGTCGCTACCTTCGATGGGGGTGATGGATTCTACGGTGCCGAGGGCGCCAATGATTCCGGTAAACATGTGTGCTTTTCCTTTTCTCGCCGTGTCCGCCGGGGCGTCGTCGTTGAGGGCGACGGGCGGCGATGGTTTGTTCGTCGGTATAACTATACGTATTTTTCGAATATTCCCCGTGACGGGGAGGTTTTGTGCCAGCATGCGAACCAGTCGGCATGAATCAGCCGGTACAAACTAGCCGGGCGCGGGCGGGGAGCCTTGAGGTGCTACTCCCCCGCCCGTGCTTAGTCCAAGGGCAGCTAACCCAAGCGAAGCTAATCCAGCCGCGGTTCGGGCGCGTGGCAGGCGTCCAGCTTCGGCAGGGTGCGCCGCTCACCCGGTTCCTGTGCCGTTCCGCGAGGTGCTGGCGCCAGGTGCGTTGCGGTGTCATTGCCGAGCACGCGCACCGCCGGGAACATGCCCAGGTCGTCCAGTTGCAGGCGCGGCGCCTGTGCAAGAGTATCCACAAGCAGACGGTAGACGGCGCTCTTGCCCTGCCCCATAATCATGGGGGCGCGGTACCAGACCATCTCGTCGATGAGGTCTTCACCGGCGAAGAGGCCGACCATGCCGGGACCGCCCTCAATCATGAGGTGCCGCACCCCGCGGGCGTACAGCTCATCGAGCAGTTCGCGCGGGTCGTGGGTGAAGATCTGCAGGAAGTTCTGCGGGTCCGCCTCCACGCCTTCGGGCGGGTTGAGGCCGCGCACGCGGTAGTTCTCGGGAATCTCGGTTTTGCCCATGACCACGCGCAGCGGTTGCTTCTCGAAGCGTTCCCCGTTGGCGTCGCGTGCGTCCAGGGTCGGGTCGTCCATGAGGGTGGTTCGGGTGCCAATCATGACGGCATCGGCGCGGTGACGAATCAGGTGCCCGTCAATGCGCGCGGCGGGGCCGGTAATCCACTTGCTCGTACCGTCAGCAGCCGCAATGAACCCGTCCAGGGTGGACGCGCTCTTTGCAGTGATGAAGGGGCGGCGTTCGGCGGCGGCAATGAACCAGCGCTCATTCAGCAGGTAGGAGGCGTTCGCGAACTCCTCCATGGCGTGCACGGTAACGCCCTGCGAGCGCAGGTAGGCGGCGCCTCCGGCTGCGTTTTCGGTGTCGTCGCTGTAGGCGTAGTAGAGTTCGCTGATGCCTGCCTCAGCGACGGCGTGGGAGCAGGGGCCGGTGCGTCCGGTGTGGTTGCAGGGCTCGAGGCTCACGTACATGCGCGCGCCGGTGAGGTCGATTCCCGCGGCACGGGCGGCGGCGAGGGCGTCGGCTTCGGCGTGCGGGGTGCCTGCGCCTCGGTGGTAGCCCACGTGCAGCAGGTGCCCGTGCGCGTCGGTAATAACAGCGCCGACGAGGGGGTTCGCGCCGCGAATACCTTGGCGGGCGGCTTCAAGCGCCAGGGTCATGGCTTCTGCGTGGCTGAGCGTCTGCTCGGGGTCGGGCAGCTGGAGGGTGCGTGCGGCGGGCAACCCGGCGAGGTGCCCGTACTCTGCGGCGGAGTAATCCAAGTCGTTAACCGGTAGGGCAACGGGCGGGGTGCTGAGGTTCGGCAGGTAGCTTGTGTCCTCGGGAATGGGGCGCTCGTGCACGGCGGCAATGGACTCGGGCAGGGTGCCCGCAGGCCCCTGAGCTTCGTGCTGGCGGTTATGTGAGGTCATGGCAATAATTCCCCTTCTACGCGGCTTCGCTCTTGGGCGCGCTCTTGGTTACGGTTTCGCACTCGGCAACGGAGGCGGCGGAGGATAGATCAGCCACGTCCACGGTGACGTCGGGGAACTGGGTCTGTACCCGAGTCTTCTGCGCCTCCAGGTTGCGGGTGCGCCACCAGACGAAGAAACCGACCAGGGTGAAGCATCCGTAGAACACGTACATGAGGGAGGTTGCGTAGTAGCCTGCGCTCCACAGCAGCGGCACGCCGACCAGGTCGACAGCAACCCAGATAAGCCAGAATTCAACCCAGCCGCGCGCCATACCGTAGGTGGCGAGCAGCGAGCCGGTGAAGATCCAGGCGTCGGACCAGACCGGTTCGTAGGAGCCGAGGGCGCGGAAGATGGGGGTGAGCAGCAGGGTGCCTGCAACCATGGCGACAACCAAGCCTGCGCGTTCGGTGTTGGTAGCCCACTTGGGGATTACCGCGGCACCTTCGGAGGCGTCACCACCGGCGGCACGGGTTGCGCGCCAACGATGCCAACCCCAGATGGACACGGCAATAAACATGATCTGGCGGCCTGCCTGGCCGAGCATGGTCACGGGGTGCGGGCTGCCGACGAGGGCGCCCAGGAAGACGGTGAGGAGCAGCAGGTTGCCGAGAATGCCGACGGGCCACGCCCATACTTTGCGTCGCATACCGCCGAGCGCCGATGCCAGGCCGAATGCGTTTCCGAGAACTTCGCGCACGAGGAGGGACTGGTCCCCCACGTGAATTTGTGCGTCGAAGAGCCACCGCAAGATGTCCATTGTTTCTTTCCTCTCTGAGTTGGACCGTGTGTCGGATGCGCGGGGTGCGCATCTGCGGCGGCTCCGGGGAGAGGAACAGAAAAGGGCGGCTACCGCGGGCATCTTAGGGAGTGCCCGGTATCCGTGGTGAGGCGGGAGCGGCGAATCAGCCAACCGCGGCTGAAATCAGCCGGCTACGGTCGAGGGGAATAACGTACCGGCGCCTCGGAGGCGCCTCTCCCCTGTCGCGCAGAAAACCACTGTGCCCAAAACTAGTGTGCTCGTGAACCGCATAGTTTTCTCACGCAACAGTTTTCTCAAACAACTGCTTCGGTGCACCCTACACACTATCCCGGTTCCCGGGAGGTGCGACGGAGTGCGCTCCTGCCTTTTTCTGCTCGTGCTACCTTCCATCCAGACTGTACTGTCGGCACCGGATTTTCACCGGTTCGGCCTCTCTTGCGGGCGGGCGTCTCAGTGGAGTCTTGGCGTCCTGCGCGGATGCGAAGATTCGTACGATTTTTGCCTGCCTGCGAGAGCGGTTCGCGGGCTGTGACCGCCGGTTCGGAATTTCACCGACCCCGGAGCACGATGTCGATATCGATTATGCCACAGCGCACGCAGCTGGTTTAATTTGTTTTCTCTGGGATAACTTCCGTGACAAGATGACGTTTTATGACTGTGTTCTCGGCGCGTCTTCACGCCCCGCTACACAATTCCCCGCAGCAGTCACACGCAGGGCCGCCTCGGAACTCGATCCTTCATTTTTCGGGGACGATTTATCACGGTTTCATAACGGTGGAGAGCAGCAAACAGACCAAAGGGTTACGGGGACCTCCAGGGGGTTATCCAGGGCATATTGAACACCCGTCAATACCTTTATGACAAGGAATTATAACAATAAGGTTAAATTATTGGTTTAAGGTTTACTCCAGGGGTGATTTAAGGTTATTCTTATCTACAGGAGCTCCCATCACCGATAAACCGGTTCCGTTGAGAGCGACATGATTCGGACCATCCGAGCACTCACATCAAACCCTTAAGCTTCTGCCATTTGAAGCTGGAAAACTGGCCCGCGGACTGCATTCCCCGGATGGTTTTCACGCAGCATCTGCGCGTACTGGATTGCGCAGTATTGCGGCGCACGATGTTGATGTGCTTCACCATCGGGAGGCAACCACACCGAATTATTTCTCAACGGAACCGGCGTGGGAGCTCTTCCGAATAAACTTCCGGAAGATCGCACGGTATGCGCCTTTGTAAACCTCTATGAGGGGGCGTTGTGCGTGTCAAACGGTCATAAGCTCCCGTTCTTCTGTCGTCGCCTACCGTGGTGCGCGATGGGGGGTTACGGGAACCTTGCGGGATGGTTGATCCCGCGCGCTCTGCATTGTCTTGTGGAGTGTGGTGTGTTTGGGTGGCGTATTCGCAGTGCCGGAGCGGATACGCCACCCGTTTTTAACCTGTAAAACCCTGTCCACCCCAAACTCAGGCGAGCTGCACACGAAACTCAGCCCCAGACCAACCTCACATACCCCAGCCTGAGGCGAGCTAACCAGAGAAGGAAACCCCAGACCAACCCCTATATCAATCAACCCGAGGGATAGGCGACCTAGAGGGCGTACCGGACACGCGAAGCGGGGGGCTCCGTCCTCGAAGCGCCCCCAGGCGCTGAAGAGGGGGCACTCCCCCGCAAGCGGCGTCCGGTACAACCTCTCAAACAACTAACCCACAGAATCCGCACTCCCCCGCGAGCGGCGTCCGGTATGCCCTCCTCTCGCAAACGCATCCAGAAAACGTAACGCTCCCCCATCTACAGGTAGTAGATTGAGGGAGCGTTACGTCTTTATAAGGCTAGAAGCCCTAAAGTATTAGTCCTCTACGGAGCGGAATGCTACAACCGCGTTGTGGCCGCCGAAACCGAAGGAGTTCGACAGTGCCACGATCTCGCCGGCGGGCAGCTCGCGTGCCTCGGTCACCACATCCAGGTCAATCTGGGGGTCCTTGTTGTCCAGGTTGATGGTGCAGGGTGCGGTGCGGTGGTGCAGAGCCAGGACGGTCAGCACAGCCTCGAGGGCGCCAGCGCCGCCGAGCAGGTGGCCGGTCATGGACTTGGTTGCGGAGACGGCGATGTTCTTGGTGTGTTCGCCGAAGGTTTCGTGCATTGCGGTTGCTTCGGGCAGGTCACCGGCAGGGGTACTGGTGGCGTGCGCGTTGATGTGCACGACGGTCTTCGGGTCGATGTTGCCGTCTTCGAGGGCTTCGCGTAGTGCGCGGGTTGCGCCGAGTGCTGCGGGGTCCGGTGCGGTGATGTGGTAGGAGTCGGCGGAGACGCCGGTGCCTGCCAGTTCCGCGTAGACGCGTGCGCCGCGTGCCTTGGCGTGTTCTTCGGATTCGAGGATGAGTGCTGCTGCGCCTTCACCCATGACGAAGCCGTCGCGGTCGACGTCGTAGGGGCGGGATGCCTTTTCGGGTTCGTCGTTGCGGGAGGAGAGTGCCTGCATCTTGGCGAAGGCTGCCATGGGGAGCGGGTGGATTGCTGCTTCGGCGCCGCCGACGATGACGACGTCTGCCTTGCCGCTGCGGATCATTTCGGCGCCGAGCTGCATGGCTTCGGTGGAGGATGCGCATGCAGAGACGACGGTCTGTGCTGCGGCGCGTGCCTTGAGGTTCATGGAGACGGCTGCTGCGTTGCCGTTGGGCATGAGCATGGGAACGGTCATGGGGAGGACACGGCGGGGGCCCTTTTCGCGGAGGGTGTCCCATGCGTCGAGGAGGGTCCACACGCCGCCGATGCCGGTGCCGAAGGCTACGCCGGTGCGTTCGGGGTCGACTTCTTCTGCGGATTCGGCGTCGGGGCCGGTGAATCCTGCGTCTTCCCATGCTTCGCGTGCGGCGATGAGGGCGAGCTGGCCCGAGGGATCCAGGCGCTTTGCTTCTACCTTGGTGAGGCGGCCGGATTCGAGGGCGGGCACGGCGAGCTGGCCTGCAATGTATACGGGCAGGTCGTATTCCTTGACCCAGGGGTGGTCGAGGGTGGATACACCAGATACGCCCTTGGTGGCGTTTTCCCAGGTGGTGGGGACGTCGCCGCCAATGGGGGTGGTCGCGCCGAGGCCGGTCACCAGCACTTTTCGAGACATTGTGGCACTTTCTCTTCGGTGGTCGATTTGGTGGTTTATCCGGTGGTGTGTGGATATAAACCTGTGGGGTCCGGGCTGATACTGCGTGTAGGGAACACCCCTATGGGAGCCCGGAGTGTATTGAAATGAAGCAGAGTGAATAGCGATGCGGCGCGGGCCGGTGAGAGCCCGCGCCGCCTCGTTATTGGTTATAGCTTAGGCAGCGTTCGCGATGAACTCGACTGCGTCGCCAACGGTCTTGAGGTTCTGGACCTCTTCGTCCGGGATGGTCACCTCGAACTTCTCCTCAGCGTTCACGACGATGGTCATCATCGAGATGGAGTCGATGTCCAGGTCCTCGGTGAAGGACTTGTCCAGCTGAACGTCCTCAACCTCAACGCCGGTCTCTTCGTTAACGATTTCTGCCAGACCTGCGAGGATCTCTTCCTTGTTAGCCATTCAGGGGCTCCTTTGTTTTTTCGATGGTCATCGCACCCGCCGGGTGGGGGTACGCGTGCATTACCGAGTTTATCGTGTCTGCGTGGTGTACGCATGCGTCAACTCGGAGTTTGTGGAGATGCTTTCCCGCTTTCTTTTCTTTCTCGCGCACCGGCGCTGTGCCGGTCGTGAGGGGCGGGGAGCATCGGGCTCCGGTGGTTTTCCTTAGGGAAGGACGACTACCTGAGCTGCGAATGCCAGGCCGGCACCGAAGCCGATCTGCAGGGCGAACTTGCCGGAGAGTTCCGGGTTCTCCTTGAGCAGGCGGTGTGCGGCGAGGGGAACCGATGCGGCGGAGGTGTTACCGGCATCGACGATGTCGCGTGCCACTGCCACCGTGTCGGGAAGCTTGAGGGTCTTGACCATCTGGTCAATGATGCGGGCGTTTGCCTGGTGCGGGATGAGCGCGCCGAGCTCGTCGGGGGTGATGCCGGCGGTTTCGAGTGCCTGCTTGGCGACCTTCGCCATTTCCCATACTGCCCAGCGGAAGACGGAGGGGCCGTCCTGGCGCAGGGTGGGCCAGATCTTTTCGCCTTCCTGCACGGGGTTTGCAACGAAGTCGCGGTTGCGGATATCCAGCAGGGAGCGGTCCATGCCGACGGTGCCCCAGCGGGAGCCGTCCGAACCCCATACGGTGGGGGCGATGCCGGGTTCGTCAGAGACGCCTACGACTGCTGCACCCGCGCCGTCGCCGAGCAGGAAGGAGATGGTGCGTTCGGTGTTGTCGATGAAGTCGGAGAGCTTCTCAACGCCGATGACCAGCACGTGCTTTGCGGTGCCCGCGCGGACGAGGGCGTCTGCCTGGGCGATGCCGTAGCAGAAGCCTGCACACGCTGCGGAGATGTCGTATGCGGGGCACTTGGAGCCGATTGCGTCGGCGACCAGGGTTGCCAGGGAGGGGGTTGCGTAGGGGTGCGAGATGGTCGAGATGATGACCGCCTCAATGTCCTCACCGGCTACACCGGATGCCTCGAGGGCGTCCTTGGCGGCTTCGATGGCGAGGTCGGCTACCGACTGGTTTTCGCTGGCGCGGTGGCGGGTTGCGATGCCGGTGCGCTGCTTAATCCACTCGTCGGAGGAGTCGATTGCCTCAACGATGTCATCGTTGGGGACGATGACATCACCGCGGGCAGCGCCGTAACCGAGGATGCGGGAGTAGCGGTTGATTTCGTACTGCTTGAGGGTAGTCACGTATTCAATCCTTAGTGCTGATGCTCGCAAGACACTGTGTGCCTCGCATGTCTAAAGTGATGTCTAGTGTGAAGGGTTCCTAGCGTGGGGAGGGCTGAGCGCTCTCCTGCGACGTTTAGCCCTTCAGCGAGGCGAGATCCTCGGGAGTGTTGATGGAGGTGCCGGGCACGCCGCGCATCGCGCGCTTTGCCAGGCCGACCAGGGTGCCTGCGGGGGCGACCTCGATAATGCCAGCGACTTCACGCTCGAGCAGGGTTGCCATGCACAGGTCCCAGCGGACGGGGCTGGTGACCTGGGAGACGAGGGTCTTGACGAACTCTTCACCGGATGCCACGGCGGAACCGTCGCGGTTGGTCAGCAGTGCGGAGGTCGGGTCGGATACCTGCAGGGACGCGGCGAACTCTTCCAGGGCGGGCACGGCGGGTGCCATTGCCTCGGTGTGGAATGCGCCAGCGACCTTCAGGGGGATGACGCGAGCGCGTGCGGGCGGGTTAGCGGCGAATGCTTCGATGGCGGGGATGGGGCCTGCGGCTACGATCTGGCCGCCGCCGTTGGAGTTTGCTGCGACGAGGCCTGCTGCATCGATGGCTTCGCGGACGTTTTCTTCAACGCCGCCGAGTACTGCAGCCATGCCGGTCGGGGAGGCGGCTGCCGCCTCCGCCATGCCGTTGGCGCGCACGCGCACGAAACGCATTGCGTCTTCGTCGCTGAGTACGCCCGCGAGGGCTACTGCGGTGATCTCGCCGACGGAGTGGCCCGCGAAGATAAGTTCTTCACCGTCGAGTTCGCGCAACGCGAGGCGACCGGTGACGATGCCTGCAGCCACGATGAGGGGCTGGGCGATTGCGGTGTCCTTGATGGTTTCTTCTTCGGCTTCGGTGCCGTAGTGAATCAGGTCGATGCCTGCCGCTTCGGAGAGTCGTTCCAGGTGCTCACGCACACCTTCAATCTCGAGCCAGGGGCTCAGGAAGCCCTTCTTCTGGGAGCCCTGTCCGGGGCAAACGAGTGCGCGCATGCGGTGCGACCTTTCTGGTTTTTAGTACTCGTACGCGGTGCCTCCGCAGAGATGGAGACCACGGCTAGTCTGTTACCTATGCTACCTTGTTCAGCCGCTTTGCATAAACATCGCAGTGCAAGAATTTTGGGGTGCACCGGGAGCTCAGACAGTGGTTGAACAGTGTATAGCTTAGATTGAATTCACCCATTCGCACAACCCGAACGGGCAAGGTTCAAATAGAGAGACAGCTAACTTTCGGGTTGCCACCCCTATGCTCGCGGATGCGCCCGCGCGTACGTCTCCGCCAGACGCTTCATCGACACGTGCGTGTAAATCTGCGTGGTCGCCAACGACGAATGCCCCAACAGCTCCTGCACCGAACGAATATCGGCACCACCATCAACCAGGTGAGTCGCCGCCGAATGACGCAAAACGTGCGCACCCGACGCCTGAGTATTCTCCACCGTGCGTAGCAGGCGGGTCAGGTCCTCACGAATCTGACGGGCATTCGCACGCCCCCCACGAGGGCCAATAAACAGCGCCGTCACACCCTGAGCGCCCTCCGGAATCCACTGCGGACGACCATAAGACACCCAACGATTCAACGCCTTGAGCGCCGGGGTACCCAGCGGCACCACGCGCTCCTTATTGCCCTTACCCAGCACGCGCACGGTCTTATTTGCACGGTCCACGCTCTGCAAATCCAGGCCGGTCAGCTCAGAAATACGCATTCCCGAGGCGTAGAGCACCTCAACCACAGCTTCCAGGCGCAGCAGACGCGCATCACGAGGATCCTGCGCCCGACGCTCCTGCAGGGTAGTCAGCAGCTGGTTCATCTGCTCACGGCTCAGCACCGGCGGCAGGTGATTCTCCCGCTTTGGGGTGCGCATACCGCGCGTAGGGTTGGAGTGCACCAGCTCCTCTTCCTGAGCCCAGGTGAAGAACGTACGCAGGGTCGAACCGCGGCGCGCCACCGTAGAACGAGCCGCCTGCCGCAGATGCAACGAACCCAACCACTCACGAATCAGGGACGCATCAATGCTGTCCAGGTGCCGCACACCGCGGCGCGCCATGTATCCGAAAAAGCCCTCCAAATCCGAAATATAGGAGCGAATCGTCTCTTCGGAACGGTGCTTCTCATAGCGCAGAAAACGCTCAAAACGGTCCAGGACAGGGCGGAACACCTCGCCGGAAACGCCCAGTGCAGAATCAGGTAGAGCAGAGCCGGGCAGGGCAGAATCTGGACCCTCATCTTGGAGTCCGGGATAATCAGCGGCAAGGCTGCGGGTGTAGGTCACCGGCAGGGTCGTGGAGGGAGCCTCGTCCCGGTATTCTTTCCGGTATTCGTCCCGGCTCTCGCTCCGGTTTTCGTGCTGGCGGACGGGGGTCATGCGTCCCTCCTTTCGTGGTTCCGGTTCCCGACTCTAGCGGCGTTAATGCTTCTCGACAGTGTATTTCTGTCCCCGGCTGTATTTCTATTCCCGGCTGTATTTCTATCCTGGGCGCATCTGCCGATAGGGCGGCGGGGTAGGCTCCGCGCCAGTACGCGCAAGCCTACCCCAATTGTAGAGAGGTTCTACGCTCTCCACGCACCGCCCCGTCATGATCTGCCGTCCCGTCATGACCAACCGTCGCCTCCCGCTATAGCCGGGTGTTCAGCTGGGGGTGTTCGGCCGAGGTGTTCAGCGGGGACTCGCCTACGCCGCGGCAGCCGGGCGCACCTTCCTCCAGCTCGTTCCGCTGCTCTCCGCCAAACCGCAACGACCCAGGTGGAACAGGTCAGCCATTACATCGCGAGCACTCAACCCGAGGGCGGCGGCAATCTCGTCCACACCGCGGTAGGAGCGCGGGCTCAGGTCATCCCAGACTCTACCCTGTCGTTCGGTCAGCTCATCCAACGCGCTGGAGGAAGCAGCCCGGTCCCATTCGCTCTCGTGCTCGGTGCCCAGCTCAAACCCCGCGGCGGCATCATACTCGAGAATGTCGGCGGCCTCGGTGAGCGTTTGCGCTAGTCCATCGCGCAGCAGACGGTTCGTGCCCACCGAATTCGGCGAATTAATCTGCCCCGGAACCGCCCAGAGGGTACGCCCAATCTCCATCGCGTGACGAGCCGTATTCAGCGCACCGGAACGCCAGCGCGCCTCCACCACAATGGTGTGCCGCGCCAACGCCGCAATCAGGCGGTTACGCTCCAGAAAACGCCAACGCGTGGGGGTATTGCCCACGCTCACCTCGCTCATAATGAGCCCGCGGTCAACAATCATGTTCAGAGCATCCGAGTTCTGCGCCGGGTACAGCCGATCCAGCCCACCCGCCATGAAGGCGATGGTCGGCAGGTCGCTACCCTGCTGAGTCAGCGCCGCCCGATGCGCCGCAATATCAATGCCCATCGCACCGCCAGAAATCACCGTGTACCCGCGGCGCGCCAGCTCGGCGGCAAGGTGGGTCGTCGCCTCCGTACCGTAGATGCTCGGGTCGCGCGAACCGACCAGCGCCACGCTCGGAGCAGACGCCAAATCCAGCAGGTGCCGCGAATCGCCTCGGCACCACAGCCCGTACGGTCGGGCGGGCCCCAAATCGTTCAGCTGCGGCGGCCACAGCGGATCGGCGGGAGTGACCAGCCACGCCCCGCAGGTTGCCGCCATGTGCGCCTCCGCGTTCAGGGTGCGTTCCATGCGCCGATTCCAGCGCAGGCGGCGAGTCGCGAGCGCCTTGCCGAACTTATCGCGGCTCATCTGATGCTCACCCGGCGTGTAGTAGCCATTCGCGCTGAAAAACAGGGCGGACTCCCCCGCGGCAGGCGCACCCACCGAGTGCAGAAAATCGCTAAGCTGCTCATCCGGTTCACCGTGCTCCCAGGTGTGCTCATCCGGGATGTGCCCGGTCAGCAGGTAGTGCAGGGTCAGCGGCGCGCCCAAGGTGGCGAGGGATTCAACCACGAACTCATCGGCGGGTTCGGCATAGCGCATCAGCTGAGCGGTACAGCAGCGGATGTACTCGCGGCACGCCACCTCAAGCTCCTGCGCGCTGAGGGCGGGATTGAAGAGCGGTGCGGGATCAGAGCCGCTGGAGGCTGTGCCCGCCGGAGCCTCGGGGCACTCGCGCTGTAGCGCCTCGCTCTGTGGCTCCTCCCCCGACTGTTCCTCCCGGTGCATCTCGTCCAGGTGTACCGGGTTCAGGCAGGAGGCGAGGAACCCCGGCAACCGCGCCGCGTTATACGGGCTCGGCGAAGGCTCCTGCCCCAGCGACAGAATATGCGCCACCCTCTCACGCACCAGGGCGTGCACATCCAGGGTGCGACCGGGTAGGCGGATCTGCAGTTCCTCCTGCACAAAATCCTGCGGCACATCTTCGGGCACGTGCTGTTCAGACACACGCTCTTCAGGCGCTGTTTCTCTCAGCCCGTTGCCTTTCAGTTCAGCCTCTTCAGCTCGTTTTCTTAGTTTCTTCTCACTCATGATTTTCTCCTCTCGTGAGTGACTCAATCTCGTGAACATTTCTTCGTTAACACCTCGGCGCTCAAAGCGTCAGCACGCTATTTCAACTGCCCCTGCTGCCTCAAAAAGAGCGCCACGTCCAGGTGCTCCCGGGTCGGGTAGGCGGCGCCCTCCAAATCGGCGAGGGTCCAGGCGATACGCAACACCCGGTCGTAGCCGCGAGCCGTCAGCGTTCCGCGATCCACGGCAGCGTTCAGCTCGCCGGTGAGCTTCGCATCCAGACGCAGCGGGCCGCGCAAAATCTTGCCGTTCATCTCCGCATTCGTCTTCAACCCGTACGGTTCCAGGCGCTCCCTCTGAGCCTGCCGCGCCGCCATGACGCGCTCGCGAATCTGCGCCGAACTCTCATTCACCTGACCGCCCGCAAGCTCCGTGGACGACACCTTCGGAACCGTCACATTCACGTCAATACGGTCCACCAGCGGGCCTGACAGCCGCCCAAAATAGGCGCGACGCTCACGCGGGGCACACGTGCACTCCGTACCGGTGCCCACGTTCATGCCGCAGGGGCACGGGTTCGCCGCCAGAATCAGCTGAAAACGCGCCGGATACGTCGCCGACGCGCTCGAACGGTCCAGGGTCACGGTCCCCGACTCCAGGGGCTGACGGAGCGAATCGAGCACCGTGCGTTTGAACTCCGGCGCCTCGTCGAGAAAGAGCACGCCGCGGTGCGCTTTAGACACGCAGCCCGGGCGGGGAATGCCGCTACCGCCACCCAGAATCGCCGGCGCGGAGGCGCTATGATGCGGCGCCTCAAAGGGCGGCTGACGCACCAGCTCGCTCAGGTGCTCCCCCGCCGAGCAGAGGGAACGAATCGCGGTCACCTCCATCGCGGCATCGTTGTCGAGGGTCGGCAGGATGCTCGGCAGGCGCTCCGCCAGCATGGTTTTACCCGAGCCGGGCGGGCCGGTCAGCAGCATATGGTGACCACCCGCAGCGGCAATCTCCAGGGCGAAACGGCCCTGCGACTGACCGGCAACATCGCTCATGTCCGAGGGAATTTCAGCCGGTTTCGCCGCCGGTGCGCTCGCCTCCGTCTGGGGTGCGGGCGGGTAGGTCAGCTTCTGACTCTCAGCCCCGAGAGCGGCAAAAACCTCCGCCAAGCAGCGGAAACCGCTCACCTGCGCGCCGGGGATGAGCGCCGCCTCCTCAGCATTTTCGGCGGGCACAATCACGCGGTGGTGGCCGGCATCCACGGCGGCTTTGACCGCTGGCAGGATGCCCGGCACGGGGCGTAGCGTTCCGTCCAGCCCCAGCTCGCCCAGGAAAACGCTATCGCCGCTGGGGTGCAGTTTCTTCTCCGCCTGTAGCGCCGCAACCACAATGGCTAGATCGAACGCCGAGCCGCGTTTGGGTAGGGTTGCCGGGGTCAGGTTCACGGTGAGCCGGTGCTGAGTGAGGGTGATGCCGGTGTTTTTCGCCGCGGAGCGCACACGCTCTTTAGACTCGTTGAGGGCGGTGTCCGGCAGGCCCAGCAGCACGAAGCCGGGCAGACCCTGCGAGATGTCAGCCTCAACGTCAACAATGTGCCCGCGCAAGCCCACGAGCGCCACGGAATAGGTGCGTGCGAATCCCATTACGCCACCGCCTTCAGATGCTCGAAGGTGAAGGTTTCGCAGGTTCCGGTCACCGCAATGGCGTCGATGCGAAAGCGTGGAAAATCCAGGTTCTCGCGCAACCTGCACCACAGAATCGCCAGCGAGCGCGTGCGGCGCGCCTTATCGCGGTCGATAGACGCGAACGGGTGTCCAAAGTCTTCGCTACTGCGGGTCTTGACCTCAACGAAAACCAGTTCGTCCTCGGGGTCGATAGCAATCAGGTCGAGCTCGCCGCGGATCTGCTCGTGTTCTAGTCCGGCGGGCGGTCGCCAATTCTTCTCCAGAATCCGGTAGCCGTTCGTCTCCAGGATGCGGGCGGTCAGTTCCTCACCCCACCTGCCGACGCTGTGGGCGCGGGGTGGGGTTCTGCGGAGCTGGGGTCTGTTGGGTGCGCTTCGGGTTGCGGCGCGGGCTGTTATTCGGGCTGTTGTCATGGGTCTCTCCCCCGGTAGATAGCGGTAGTGCTTCTACTGTGCCCGCCTCGCGCGTGCCTGAACGCGGTTAACGAAAAACTGTGGATAACCTCGGTTCCCAGAAGGAATTAGAGGTTATCCACAGCCATTTATTTGAAATTTTGGGGCATATTTTTCAAAAACACCGCTCGGGTGCCGATTCGCCGCGTCATATTCGCGCAGTTTCATCGCGCAGTTTCATCACGGGGTTTCATCCCCCAGCGCTGCCGCTCGGCAGCTCGTCAGCCGCGCTTACCACCGGCAAGGCGGTGAACCGGGCGTGAGCTAGGCGTTCGTAATCTAGGCGTTAAAGTCCGGCATTTCCGGCACGGTGAACTCCTGGTTGGGCAGGCGCTCCTCCACGTTCACGTCACGCACCGAGTAGGCGTGCACCTTCTTCACAAAGCGGTTGGAGCGGAATACATCCCACACCCACACGTCGCTCATGCTCACCTCAAAGTAGAGGGTGCCGTCCTGCACGTGCGGGGTGACGTCCACCTGGTTTGCCAGGTAGAAGCGTCGGTCGGTTTCTACCGCGTAGCTAAAGAGCGACATGACGTCTTTGTATTCGCGGTAGAGCGCCATTTGGGCGTCGGTCTCGTAGTTTTCGAGGTCTTCTGCGCTCACTACTCTTCCTTTCCTGGGCTTTCTAGTACTGATTCAGCGGTAGCACGTTAGGTTTTCGCAGCCTTCGGAGGCGCGGTCTTCAGGAGTGCCACGCACTCTAGCCCCCCCTAGTAGCGCTGTGCCGCGGCGGCCTCAATCTGCTCGGCGGTCGCAGGAAGCGACCATGACAGTCGATGCTGCGGGCTGGGGCCCTGCACGCTAATCGCCTCGCGGTGAGCGGCGGACCCGTAGCCCTTGTTCTTTGCCCAGCCGTACCCCGGGTAGCGGGCATCCAGCTGGACCATCAGCTCGTCACGTTCCACCTTCGCAACCACCGAGGCAGCCGCAATGGAGGCGCACTTGTAGTCGCCCTTAATGACCATGATCACCGGCATCTGCGCGGGCTCACCTGCGCCCTCCCACGCCTGGGCGAGCAGCGCGTTGTAGTGTGCCTGCGCCGGGTCCGGAGCCAGCGCACTGAACAGGTCCTCCTGCGGAGGGGTGAACCAGTCGTGCTTACCGTCCAACAGGGCGGCGTCGGCACAGTATCCGCGGCGCGCCAGCTCGGCGAGCGCACGCTGGGCGGCAAGCCTCAACGAGAGGGTCATACCGAGCCGGTCAATATCTGCCGGTTCCACGTGCCCGACCGCCACGGCGCACCACTGGCGGATTTCGGGAACCATGGATTCGCGGCGTGCCGGTGAGAGCGCCTTGGAGTCGATCAGCCCGCCCACATCGAGGGTGGCGTCCGGGGTGAGGATTGCGACGCCCACGGTGACCGGGCCCGCCATGGAGCCGCGGCCCACCTCGTCGATTCCGGCAACCGTGCGGGCGCCGGAGGCGAAGAGCTGCTGCTCGTACTCGAGGTCGGCGGCGGGCGGGGTTGCTTTCACGGGCTTAGCTTTTGCGGGTTTCGTTGCGCTCTTCTGGGCGCTCACCATCATTCCCAAGCTCGCTTACTCGCTCGGGGTAGAGGTCGGCTCGGGAATCGAGGAGAACACCGAGCTCTGATCCTGCAGCAGACCGAAGTGGTTCAGCGGCCACGCCACCACGAACACGTTACCCTGCACGTCGTCCTTGGAGATGAACGCGGTACCGTCGCTAATGTGGTAGCGGGAGTCGGCGGAGTTGCTACGGTGGTCACCCATCACGAAGTACTTGCCGGCGGGCACGGTCACCTTGAAGGGCACCTCCGAGGGCGGGTTGCCGGGGTACAGGTACGGTTCGGTGATTTCTACGCCGTTGACCTTGATTTTGCCGTTGCCGTCGCTTTCGACCACGTCACCGGGGGTGCCGATAACGCGCTTGACCAGGAAGTTCGAGGAGGTATCCGGCAGAATACCCGCGAAGGACAGGGCGTCCTTGAGCGGGCTACTGGTCTTCTGGGTGGAGGGAATCCAGCCCTGAGAGTCCTTGAAGACGATGACGTCGCCGCGCTTAGGTTCGCCAAAGTAGGAGCCCGCCACGTTGATAAACACGCGGTCGTTGACCTGCAGGGTCTGCTCCATGGAGCCGGAGGGAATGTAGAAGCCGCGCAGCAGGAAGGTCTTGACCAGGAACGCGATGACCAGCGCGTAGAGGATGACGGTGCCGCCCTCACGTGCCTGCACCCAGAACCATTCGCCGAGGCGACCTTCTTCCTGTGCCTGGGAGTAGGTCAGCTCTGCCTGTTCGGCGCGCTTAGCCTTGCGGCGTTCCTTGGGGGTCATTTCGGAGAAGTCCTTGGTGGTTTCCACGTCTGCAGCGTTCTCCTTATCGGTGGTTTTTTCGCCCTCGGTATTCTTCACTGCGGCACTCTTCTTCGCATCCTTCGCGGCGGAAGAAGCTGCGGCGGCACTCTCAGATGCACCGGTGGAGGCGGTGCTCGCCTCGGCGCTAGCTACCACCTCGCGGGTGCTCTTGGTATCGTCTTCGGTCGCCTCCGTAGCGCCCGCGGATGCCGTCCAGGGGGTATCCTTCTCGGTCGCAGTCTTCTCAGCGTCCGACTTCTCTGCTGCCGACTTTTCGTCGGCGAGGCGCGCAAAGTATTCTTCCATTTCGCGGCGCTCACGGCGGCTTTGAGGCTGGTATCCCTCAGGGAAGGGGCTGGTGTTCGCAGTGTTCTTATCGTCTGCCATGCTGGAGTGAGCCTTTCGTTTGAGAGATACCTAGCTCGAGTGAAACGGTACCTAGCTATTGTATCGAGAGTACTTGCGCTCTTGGGCTTTTATTTTCTGAGAGCGGCAAGGTTCTCAGAATATGCAAAAACCGCTCCTTGCCCGCGGAATGCGGTTGGGGAGCGGTTTGCAACAGAATTCTGTATCTATAAAGATTAGAACTCGCGCTTCTCGCGGATACGAGCAGCCTTACCGTGGCGGTCGCGCATGTAGTACAGCTTTGCACGACGGACGTCACCGCGGGTCACAACCTCGATCTTCTCGATGGAGGGAGAGTGAACGGGGAAGGTACGCTCAACACCAACGCCGAAGGAAACCTTGCGGACGGTGAAGGTCTCGCGAACGCCTGCACCCTGGCGGCCAACGACGAAGCCCTTGAAGACCTGGATACGGTGGTTCTTACCTTCAACGATCTTAACGTGAACGTTCAGGGTGTCACCGGGGCCGAATGCGGGGATGTCGTCACGGAGGGACTTCTTGTCGAGGAAGTCAAGAGTCTGCATAGTTGTAGATCTCCAGAGTCATCTGCCGCAGGTCAAATAGACTCAGATTGCTCTGCCCCACTGCGGGACAGAAAACCTCATGCTTCGGACAGGATTGGTGCCCGAAGGTTGACATCGTTGGTCGCTCTCCCCCCTGCGGCAGGGGCGTGCCCGATGTCAACACAATGCTCCATTATCCCAATGCACCCGCGTTTATGCAAGCATCCGGGGAGCACTTTTAGAAGGGGGGTTCGTCACTCTGCGCTCCCCCGTTCTGTGCTGGAGCGCCCTGCGCCTCCGCGTTCTGCTGGGGTACGTGCGACGGGGCATACTGGGGCGCATACTGAGGCATGTCCTGCTGCGGCATACCCTGCTGCGTTGCGTTCTGCTGCGGCGCGCCCTACATAGCTCCCTCGTTGACCGTGCGCTTTTCCACGGTGCGGGCGAAGGTGCTCGTACCGTAGTTCAGGTCGTGACCGATGCCCAGGGCATCCACTTCTACCGTGGTGCCCTGCGTGCCATCTTCGCGGTTCCAGCGGCTAATGCGCTGGCGGCCGCTCACGACCAGCGGCTGCCCCTTCTCGATGGAGGTGGCGATGTTCTGGGCGAGGCGGCGGTAGGCTTTCACGGTGTACCAGTTGGTGGTGCCTTCCTTCCAGGTGCCGGTGGCGTCCTGCCAGCGCGGGGTGCTGGCGAGGCGAAAGTTCACGACGGGCACCCCGTTGGGCAGGGTGCTCAGTGCCGGGTCGGAGGCGGTGAATCCGCGGATCAGGATGGTATCGCTCATGGTTTCTCCTTAGAAACTAGTGGGTGGGTTCTTTCACCCTGCCAGGGCTGAGCCAACCCCGCACCTGCCGACCCTGTGCCTGTGGATAACCTCGAGTTTTGCGGTTTTGAGCGCCGCCTGTGGATAAAGTTTTTGAACTTTTCGCCTCGTTTTTTCAAAATTTGCCCGCGGGCGTCCCACTCTCCGCAGAAATATGACGACCGCTCCCCATCCGGCATCGTGATAGGTATCTCAGCGTCGGGGCGGCTATTTCTGCCCTCAAGTTCACTATTTCAGCCCCGCGCGCTCTATCCTTGATGATGCGGTGCACTCAGCCGCATCCCGTCTACCCGCCTTGGAGAATCCGTGAGCAAAAAGCCCGCGAACAACAACCTGCCTTCTTTGCAGGAACTTCAGCAACTGCAGCGCAACCTGCCCAAGCTACCCGATTCGATGGACCCGCAGAAGAAGCGCCTCATTTACGGTCTGCTCGCTGTGTTTGCCGTGATCGTGTTGATCATTGGTCTGGTCTACGTGAGTAAGAACGGTGTGGACGGCCTGCTCGGCTCCGATAAGAGCACCTCCGCCACCGATGAGGAAGAATCCAACGTTCCCACGGAAACCCTCGCCGAGGTCAAGAACCCCTACAAGGCGGTTGACCCCGCGACCGCGCTCGCACCGGATTTGGCGACTGCGAAGAGCGAGCTGGCGTCCCTGCAGGTGAAGGAACGCGCCTCGAAGAATGGCTACTCTCGTGAACAGTTCGGCCCCGCCTGGGATGACGTTGACGGCAACAAGTGCAACACTCGCGACGACATTCTGCGCCGCGACCTGACCAATGTTCGTTTTAAGGCGAAGACCCACGCATGCACCGTGATTAGCGGCACTCTGGATGACCCGTACACCGGCAAGACCATCGAGTTCAAGCGCGGCAAGAAGACCTCTTCGGCTGTTCAGATTGACCACGTGGTGGCTCTTTCGAACGCATGGCAGACCGGCGCGCAGGATTTGACCGCAGAGCAACGCCGCCAGCTGGCGAACGACCCGGAGAACCTGCTGGCTGCAGACGGCCCGGCAAACCAGCAGAAGTCCGATGCGGACGCCGCCGACTGGCTGCCGAGCAACACCGCCTACCGCTGCACCTACGTGGCACGCCAGGTGCACGTGAAGGCGAAGTACAAGCTGTGGGTGACCCCGGACGAGAAGAAGGTTATGGAGCGCGTCCTCAACTCCTGCAAGGACACGAACCCCACTAAGAAATAGTCCCGGCCAAGAAGTAGCCTCCCGGCACCTCCCGGCACACAAATATAAAAGCATAAAGAAAACCGCCCCGCACCCTGAGTTTAGGGTGCGGGGCGGTTTTTCTATGCGGCGCCCCAGGAGGGAATCGAACCCCCGACCAAGAGATTAGAAGGCTCCTGCTCTATCCTCTGAGCTACTGAGGCCTTCCTCTAGGGTACATGAGAATTTATGCTTCTCATGCACAGCACGTCTCAGGTAGGGGCTACCCCGCCGGGTGCTCGCGCAGGGTGTTCGCGCTAGGAGCCTACCTTGGTGGCTTCCCGTTCTGCCTTCTTCACCTCGCGGCGGCGTGCACGGCGGCTTGATGCGCCGGGGAACAGCTGCCACCACAGGCGGATGGTGGTGCGGCGAATCTGCGTGGGGTGCAGGCTCACGTACACCAGGCGGCGGGTTGCCGGGTCGAGGGTGACCAGGTAGATGATATAGCCCAGGCAGATGACCGTCGCGATGAGTCGGCCCATATCCTGGTTGAAATCGCGCAGGTAGGGCGACACGTTCAGCTGGTCGCTCACGCCGTACGCCATGAAGAACAGCGTGGTGATGAAGTACCACATGAGCTGGAAGTGCGAGCGCAGGCCGGTTGCGGCGAGCATCGGGATTGCCCAGAGCAGGTACCAGGGCTGAATCATGGGGCTGCACAGGAGCATGAACAGGATCGCGAGGCCGGCGTGGCGCACGATGTTGCGGTCGCGTCCGACGAATGCCATTGCCATGGCGCCAAGCATGCCGATGCCCTTGCCGACGGTCTCGATGAGCTTGCGGATCACGTCGAAGGCGTCGCCCTGAACGAACAGGGAGGCGGCGCCGATAACCAGGCCGAAGGGGGTGTACCAGATGTACTGGCCGCCGGTGGTGGACAGTGCCTTGATCCAGCCGAATTCCAGTCCGGTTGCCCAGCCCATGAGCGCCATTTCGGCGAGCAGCAGCACGCCGGAGAGTGCCCAGAAGATGAACTTGCGCGGCCAGGAGGCGTTCTTACCCGCCCAGAGCAGACCCACGAAGGGCAGCACCACGAGGGCGAGCGGCTTGACGGCAACACCGAGGGCCACGAAGGTCACACCGAGCGGGCCGCCCCACCAGGTGTCGCGGTAGCGCTTGGCATAGTAGAGGCCGCCGAGCATGAACATAGTCATGAGCGAGTCGTTGTGGCCGCTGGCGATGAACGATGCGATGAACAGCGGGTTCGGGCCGATCTGCCAGAGGGCGCGGACCTGGTTGAAGCCGTGCGCCTGGGCGAGTTTTGCCACGTAGAAGAGGATGCCGATGACCGCGAGCACGGAGAGCAGGCGGAAGTAGAAGAGGGAGAGGTCGATGTTCTCCCCCGCCAGGCGCACAATCCACTCTTCGAGCTTGAGGGAGACCGGTCCGTACGGGGGCGGGGATTCCGCCCACATGGGGTCGGCACCGTTCTGCATGAAGTTTGAGATTTCGGAGACACCGTGCTTGTACGGGTTGAGGCCGTGCGCCATGACCATGCCCTGGCCGTAGTAGGAGAACATGTCGCGGCTGTAGATGGTGAAGGCGAAGACCTGCGGCAGGGACCAGCTGGTGATGACGGCAATCATCCAACGCATGGTGTTGGGTTCGTTCCAGTCGCCCATTTTCTGGTAGATGCGCAGCCATTCGCGGCACATGATCATGGCGCCGAGGGCGAGCATGATAATGCCGGTGATGACCCATGCGGCTTCGAATCGGATGGCGCGGATAGTGTCGTAGCGCCAGAAGCTGGAGCTGTCGGCGAGCCAGCCGACGGCGTAGGAGCCGAGGGTGACCATGATGGAGCCGATGGTGCCGATAATCAGCGTGCGCAGACGGTGATTATTGACGTAATCCAGGAGTTTGGGTGAGAGGGGTACGTCGTGTGCGCCGGGTGTGGTGAGCCGGTGTGCTAGCTCCTTTGGTGCGCGCATAACTCCCTTTCTGTCTGCATCGTCGTTCTGGTTTTTATCATACCGGAGCCCTTAGATGCACTCGTGAGAATCACTGCCGCGAAGACGCTTGTGGACATACCGCAGGGCACACCGGATAGCACACCGGAGGGCACGCGGACTGGTGCGGTTCTCCCCTACTGCCGCCGTTTACGCATCCTCTCGTGCCTCGATGTGCCCCGATGTGCCCTTTTGTGACGTGCTGTTCGCCGGGCCGGCGGCGTTTGGGGGTAGAGTGGGAGGGTGAGTATTTCTAGTGAACGTATTGTATGGATTGACTGCGAGATGACCGGCCTGGACGTGGAGAATGACGCTCTCGTCGAGGTGGGCGTTCTGGTCACGGATGCCGATTTGAACATTCTGGGTTCTGGCGTTGAATTCGTCATTAAGCCCGGTGATGAGTCTCCTGCCGGCGCGCTGGAGAACATGAATGACTTTGTGCGTTCGATGCACGAGGCGTCGGGTCTGCTGCCCGATATTGAGCACGGCGTATCGATGGATTACGCGCAGGAGCAGGTGCTTCGCTACATCAAGAAGTATGTTCCGGTGGCGGGCAAGGCGCAGCTGGGCGGCAACTCGGTGGGCATGGATAAGCGCTTCTTGGAGCGTTACATGCCCGAGGTCATGGCGCATCTTCACTACCGTGTGATTGATGTGTCGACCATTAAGGAGCTGGCGGCGCGCTGGTACCCGGCGGCTCGTCACAGCGCCCCGGCGAAGACCGGTAACCACCGCGCACTGGGCGATATCAAGGACTCGATTGATGAGTTGAAGTATTACCGCCGCGCTATTTTTGTGCCGCAGGGCCCGGATGCGATTGCTTCAGCGCAGATTGCGCGTGAGGTTCAGGCTGAGCGTGCCGCACGCGAGGCGGCTGAGCGCGAGGCTGAGGCATCCGCTTCTGAGGCGGCCGAGGCATAAGCTCGTTTTTCGGCTCTGCCGCGGGTAGTTCCTGCGGGCTGACTTTCGGGGCGAGGTGAGGGGCCTAGATGGGCTCCCCTCCCCTGCGGTTTACACCAAGCACAGCCTGTAACGAGCATCACGGCTTTTCAACTTGGCAGGTATCTGAATCTCCTGTACAGTAGTATCCGTTGCATATCGCAAGGGAAACCAAGCGAAGCACATGGTGGTCGTAGCTCAGTTGGCAGAGCGCCTGGTTGTGGTCCAGGAGGTCGCGGGTTCAACCCCCGTCGATCACCCCGATGGAAAGGGTCGTTATGGTTATCCGTAACGGCCCTTTCGTTTACCCTCGATTCGGTTTACCCACTGTTCGGTTTGCCCGCACACGGCGTACCGGATTAGAGCCCTACACCCGCACTTTAAACCAGCGAGCGGAAACAGGGTGCACCCCGCATCTTCATGAGGCGCATCTTCAGAAGGCAGGCGCACCCGGCCAGTTCCCGCCCAACAGTTCCCATTCAACACAAGCAAAGGATAATTCCGTGGCTATTCGCCCCATCGTTATTCACGGCAACCCCGTTCTGCACCGCCCCGCGGCACCCGTCACCGAGTTTAATGATGAGCTCAAGGAGCTCGTGGCTGACATGTACGAGACCATGGACGCATCCAACGGTGTGGGCTTGGCAGCACCGCAGATTGGTGTGGGCCTGCGCATCTTCACCTACAAGATGGAGAATGAGGACGGCGTTCCCCCGCGCGGCTGCATCATCAACCCGGTACTGACCCTGGGCAAGATTTCTACCGCCGACCCGGACCCCTACGAGGAGGAAGAGGGCTGCCTGTCCTTCCCCGGTTACGGCTTCCCCCTCAAGCGCGCCGAGTGGGTAACCGTGAACGGTCTTGACGAGCACGGCAACCCCGTCCAGTTTGAAGCGACCGGCTGGTTCGCACGCTGCATGCAGCACGAAACCGACCACCTGGACGGCAAGCTGTACGTGAACCGTCTGAACAAAAAGTGGACCAGCAAGATGAAGAAGGTCGTGAAGAAGGAAGGCTGGACCGTCGACGGTAACTCGTGGATGCCCGGCGTTGATCCGGATCCGTTCGGCCACTAATCAGCTCTTCTGAAGGTCATACCGACCTTTCGAGAAGTTTAAAACGAAGACCGCGAATGCACTCTCAAGCGCATTCGCGGTCTTCGTTTTCTATCAGCCGATGATGTTTTTCATCAGCCGACGGTAGCGTGAAACGGGTCATCCTATGAGCCGGGTTCTGTCTAAAACGCCACCCGAAGGGGCGTTTCGAGGCAATCATCTATCTAGAACGTACGTTGCCGCACGTCTCAAGCAGCCTACCCGAATACGCACCCCACCTCCGTGAAGGAAGCTGACGGGGATCGGGCGCACTACCCTACCATGGCGTATTCTGTTTGACCTTGCTCCGAATGGGGTTTACCTAGCCGGGCACGTCACCGCGCCCGCTGGTGGTCTCTTACACCACCCTTTCACCCTTACCGCGGCGAACCGTGGCGGTTTACTTTCTGTGGCACTGGCCTGCGGGTTACCCCGAGTGGATGTTATCCACCATCCTGTGCTGTGGAGCCCGGACTTTCCTCGAAGCACGTGTGCCTCGCGATTGCCCGGACGGCCCGTTTCACCCAACCCATTATACGCACACCCCCGGCGGTGACTATTTCTCGGGTTCCCCCACGGGTGCGCAGGGGCGTACTGAGGCATGCAGGGACACTCCAAGGGCATTCTGGCGCCTCGCAGCTGCACTGCGCCTCACAGCTACTCTGCGCCTCGCGGGTACACTGGAGAGATGCTGATTCTTCTTCCCCCCTCTGAAGGTAAAACTCCCGCCCCCGCAGGCAACGCACCCGTCTGCTTTGCTGACCTCTCGTTCCCCGAACTGACGGCTGAGCGTGAGAGCGTCCTGGAGGAGCTGGCGGCTGTCAGCTCTGGACCCGACGCCCTGGCGGAGCTCAAGGTGGGTGCATCCCTCGAAGCAGAGGTGGAACGCAACACGCGCCTGCTCACCGAACCGGCGCAGCCCGCGATCCGCACCTACACGGGCGTACTCTTTGAGGCGCTGGATTATGCGAGCTTCTCCCCCGCCGAACGCGATGCCGCGCACTGGTCGCTACTGATTTCTTCGGCACTGTGGGGTATTCTGCGCCCCGAGGACGCGATCCCCGCCTACCGCCTGTCGATGGGCGTGAAGCTGGGTTCGGTGGGTGCGCTCGCCTCCTTCTGGAAGGGTGCGTTGGGTACCGCCCTGGAGGCGACCGCGAAGGACCAGCTGATTCTGGATTGCCGTTCTGCCGCGTACGCGAAGTCGTGGGTGACTCCCCCGGCGCAGACTCTGGCGGTTCGTGTGGAGCGTGTGGCGGCTGATGGGTCGCGTAAGGTCGTCTCGCACATGGCGAAGCATTACCGTGGCCTGTTTGCGCGCTACCTGATTCAGTCGGGTTTGGCGGCTCGTCCTGTTGACGGCTCTACGGCGGGTATTGCCGAATTTTTGGAGGCGGTCAGCGAGGACTGGTCAGTGGAGTGTACCCTGCCGACGGCGCGTAAGGCGGGCGTTTTGACTCTGCTGGTGCATGAGCAGTAGGTCGCCCAACTATTTGTTTTCGCCTATTTTTTGCATCATATTGAAAATTTTTTAACTATTTTTCTAGGGGCTTAAACCCGTATCGTCCCCTGTAAAACCACATTTCCCCACATTTCAGGGGTTGCCTTCAATGAGCGGAGAAGGCGGTTAGTGTCCAACTATCCGCCTTCTTTTTGCGAGTAAAAATGTTTATAGTGTTAAACGGCTCGCCATTGGTGGCGGGTATTTCACTCACAAACACTCATATTCCCAACTCAGCACACATGAAACACGACATGCCATCTACGTGCAGCAAACTCTCAGAGGCTTAACCAACGGTTATTAGTTTGCTAGCGTAGAAGTGAACACTCAGAAACACGTCGATGGGACAATATCATGTCTATTTTTTCCTCTCGTCGCGCCCTTTTTAAGGGTGCGGCAGCACTAACAGTCGCTGGCGCTTTGGGTGCGCACCACGCCGGTGAGCAGAGCGCTCAGGCTGCCACCTTGGACGTTAAGACCACTCCGCTGACGTTTAAGATTACTGAGGCGTCATTTGATATTAGCGGCTTCAACCTCAGCTACGAGATTACCGGTCTGCAGGCTGTGCTTGATACCGGCCTGTACACCCCGTACATCGAGGCCGGCTACTACACCAAGGAGAAGGGCTTCAAGCAGTTCTACTTCTTCGCTCTTGAACCGAAGAAGCGCATCGAGAATGATGTCTACATTAGGCACCACATCATTAATCGTGATATCACCGGCGGCCCGAATGCAAACTATGGTATTCGCCTGTCTCTTCGTCCGCGCCGTGAGCAGTACACCATTCTGCGCACTCTTGAAGTTCGCCCCACGATTGACACTGAGTTCGCGTGGGCACCGTTCATTGTGGACATTGATATGGATGGCGAGTACGCTCCCGATATCTACAGGTCATGTAAGGCGAAGGTTCTGCTGCTCGATAAGGAACGTTGCTTCTACCCTAAGCGTGCGGTGACCCGCGGCGACCTGATGGATGCTATCTACCGAAGCGCCCGCTCGCCGAAGGTGAAGCTTCCTGCGCGTTCTCCCTTCCCGGATTTGTCCCCGAAGGATGAACGTTACTCGGCGTACATTTGGGCGTATCAGAATGGTCTGACTTCCGGCTGGTCTGACGGTAAGATGCACCCGGAGGCGGTGGCTAGCCGCGCTACGATGGCTGCGTTCTTCTACCGTTACAAGCATCTTCCCTCCTCTACCGGTACTCGCTGGTACAATCCGACCACCCCTGCCGATATGAAGCCTGGTTCCCCGTTCTTCGTGGAGTGCTCGTGGCTGCACTCGTCGGTGAATATTGATACGAGCTTTATCTTTAAGAGCAAGGATTTCCGTCCGACTAAGATTGCTACCCGTGAGGAGCTGGCTCGTGTCCTGTCAATGCTGGGCATGACTGACATCCCCAATAGCCCTTATATCGATGCTTAAGATTTGGCAGGTGCTGTGAACCGGACGGCTGACCCTACACGTTTTAGCTTGAGTTGACTTCTGAGAACAGCAACTGAAGATAGCGGCTATAGAAGGGGCGGTGAGAGTTTTTCTCTCACCGCCCCTTTTTTGTGTACCCGTTTTTGTGTACCCGTTTTCTGATGCTGGCGCTGCTGGGTGCCGTTTTTAGCGCTGGTTTTGTTTACAGTTTTGTTTCTCTCTTGTGTAGTTTTTTTGGGTCGGGCTTTGTATAAAACCGGGGCGTAATTTTCGAATTTTTTGTCTTATAACTCTTATTGGAATGTTTTTCTCGTGTTTTCATTGAATGTCTAAGACGCGGGTTGGTAGGCTGAAATTGTACTTCAGCATGCCGCCGCTACGGGTCCTCTACTATGTGGATTCGGTGCGGGTTCGGTGCGATGGACTGTCACTCATTGATCCTCTCAACTTCTTTTCTCATTCGCCCTCTTTCATGCAGAAAATTCAGGTTGGATAATGATGTCCTCTTTCTTTAAGCCTGCTCGTGGCACGCACCGAAAAGTTGCGGGTGCTTCCCTGGTGTTGGGTCTGTCTCCGTTGCTGGCTTTGACGCCGGTGGCGGCTCAGCCGGCGCCCGCCTCCCCCGCGCAGCAGGCAACTACTCAAGAAACACCGACCCGTCAGGTGCCTCAAGTACAGGGTGACGATCCCACCTCTGAGCTGGAGAACGTTGATTTGAAGGTCACGACGGGCCCCCTCAATATTTCTCAGGGCGGTATCGTGTCGGTGACGACCTCTCCGTTGAGCGCCGAGTTTAGGCAGAAGTACACGTTCCACGAGCTCGCGTTGGTGGAACGGGGTTCCACGTACGTCCATGTCGGGCATCATAATTATGTTCCTCTCACTCAGTACGGTGGGATGGTTAGTGACCTCAAGCAGCAGGGTAATGTGCGAGAGAACCCGGATGGCAGCCTCACCTTCACACTCGTTGTCCCCGCCCAGGTTGTTGAGGCTCAAGAGGGGACTCTCTTCGATACGGTACTGACGTACTACCCGTCGAATGAGTTTGCGCCGGATCCGTTGACGTGGTCGAATCGCCGGATAACCCGTACTCCTACCGATGTGGTGCAGGACGCTAAACCTACGGAGACCACTTACCTCTTCAGTTCACCTTCTATCGAGCATCCGGAGGAGGATACAACCCTGACGGTTGAGGGTTTCCACATCCTCTCGAAAAGCACCATTCTGGGTCCTGAAGGCCCGGCGGTCCTGGCTCTCTATGAGGTCGATCCGGTGACTGGTCGGGGTATTGGTTCGCCTGTGTTTACTCAGAACCTGAATTACACCAGGTGCGATCAGTACTGTGATACTTTCTTGAACGACCATTTCAGTACGGCTATCACGATTCCCGGGGGTACCCTCAAAGCGGGCAGGCAGTACAGGATTGGTTTCTACGGCGGTGGTCTTCCTGACCCGACTTCGGAGGAATACCCTGGTGCGTGGATGACCGATGTGGCAGACTTCATCCCGGTAGGTACCCCGGAGCAAGATGCAGCTCCCACCAGCATCTACGTCTCGGGAGATAAGGTGAGCCCTTATCGCGAGAATAATACTTTGAAGGTGACTGTTTTGGGGTTGCCGCCGCTGACCAAGGGCTACTACCGCTTCTCCTTGCAGCCGATTGATAATCATGGCCGTCCGACCGGGCAGAAGTCCTGGGAGAAAGTGATTCCTGCCGAGAGCATTCAGAAGGGTCGTACGGAGCAGACGCTTTCTCTCCCTGGCTATGCCCTGAATTTTGATGTGGCCTATAGGCTCTTTGTGGAGAAGGTAACCCCGAATCAGGGTGATGGTGTCGATTCGGTTGAGCAGATTGCTTCCAAAGACCTGGACTCGGATATCAGTCAGGAACGGGAGATGGAGGCTGCCAGGAAGTGGATTGTGAACCGTCAAATTCTGCCGGACTACCCCACTGATCACGATTGGGAATCAGTGAATCGCCGTTCTGTGACGGTGGCGTTGTACCGGTTAGCGGGTGCGCCGCAGGTTGAGCTTCCGGCAACCAGCCCTTACACGGATATTACGCCGGACGACCCTGACTATACCGCTATTATTTGGGCTCGTCAGCAGGGTATTACGTTCGGCTGGGTTGATGGTCGCTTCCACCCGAATGAGCCGCTTTCGGACCGTTCCACAGCCGCGTTCCTCTACAGGTATCAGCGATCCCAGGGGGAGGCGTCGCCAAGCTTACCGACGTCTCCTTCGCTACCGAAGCCTAACCCGAAGAAACAGAAGCATTTCCCGCTTAGCTCTCATTGGCGGCTCTGGATCAGCCCGGAGACTGCTTTTTCACGTGAGTCTCGCTGGGCTATTGAGCAACGTATCTGGGGTTACATGCCTGATCAAGGTTACTTCTATGAGAGCTTTGACGGCTTCAAGATGTCGTACCGTCAGGTGGCTGTGATGCTGTACCGTATGGAGCACGGCGGCAGCCGCCTCAGGTAGCGCCCGGTCGTGGTGAGGGGTAACCGGTGGGCTGGGATGCTCGATGTAGTTCGGCTTTTCAGCCCGCCGGTGCAGCCTCTGTTTCCCCCTCCCCGGCGACTTCTCTTGCCTGACACCAGGCTTTGCGGGGTTTCTTCTCCTCTAGTCTGGTTTTTCAGGTTCTATCCGCTCAACTTCTTCACTCGCTTCATCTACTCACTCATTTCAATCACCGTATAAATTTTGTAGATGGGATTATGATGTCTTCATTCTTCGCCCCACGAGGTGCCCCGCACCATTCTGAGACCCCGCGCCACCCGGCGAGCGCACGCGTGCTCAGCCTGTCGCTGCTGCTGGGTTTGAGTCCGCTTGCGGGTATTACTCCTGCGGCGCTGGCGGCGCCTCAAGAAGCACCCGCACAGAACGCGCCCGTGCAGAACGCGCCTGCACAGAACGAACCTGCACAGGGTGATAAGCAGGATGCTTCCCTGCCGACCCTGCGCGTGTCCAGCGGTTCCCTCGACATTCTTCACGGCGGCACCGTGCACGTGGAGGGTACCGGGCTGAGCCCCGATTTCTTGGCACACCATGAGCTGCGTAGCCTCACGATTGCTCCGAAGGGCTCTACGACCTACGCTAACCCCTACCAGAAGGTTGATCACCGTGGCCTCGTCTTTGACTCCCCGAAACCGGCTGCTGACGGCAGTTTCAGTGCTGACCTGACGGTTCCGGCGAATAGTCTGCCGGCAAACCTGGAGTACGAGGTCATTCTGACCTACCGCCCCGTAGATGATGCGCACCCCTATGCGTGGAACACTGAGGACCGCGTCCGTGCGGCGCTGCCGGTGGAGTTCAACCTCCCGAAGGCGGCGCTCCCCTCCATCACCTATGATGTTTCGGCTATTTCTGAGGAGCAGATTGCTTCCGGTCAGCCGGTTGAGGTGACGCTGACGGGTACCGGTTTTCAGGATGTCAGCTCCGTGAAGTTCACCCTGTCCGAGCATGATGAGCAGGGAAAGGTCACGAACGATAATGTGGCTTCGCTGGATGAGCTGAAGGCGCCGGATACGGAAGAGAATCAGCGCATTTTCGAGGGCCTGATTCCTAACGGCTATTTCCAGAAGAAGGTCACTATCCCTGCGGGAGTTCTGAAGTCCGGTAAGGGGTATTCCCTGGGTGTTTCCGGTGTAGAAACCCACGGGTGGCCTAAGCTGACGCGTAAGTTCCCCTTCGTTCCGGTGGGCAATAACCCCGCACACATGGCGTATCAGGATAATTCGTTCAGGAATACCCTGCCGAAGGTATCTGTTGCTGCGCAGGATTTTAATCCGGGTCAGGACCGCGTCTATAAGGTGACTATTTCTAATATTTCACCCGAGGTTGACCTGGGGTACTACCTTGATTCTGTGTCGATTTATAACGCTACCTCTGGTGAGCAGGCACCTTTTGCGAGGAATGATGTAGCGGGCCAATACGATAAGCAGGATGAGCTGGTAACCCGCAACGCTGACGGCACTCTGACGGTGGAGGTTGAGTATAAGGTTCACGGTGATTCCTCCTATAGGCCTTCTTCTCGCGGTTCAATGGCTGAAGTGCGTGCGGTGTTCTCGGACTCTAAGTATTCGTACGGTAGCCATAAGTTCACGGTGAGCACTCAGCTTCCGATGGCGCCTCCTGCCGCTGATGCTGTTGATTGGGAGAACCCGGCGAATGTTAAGTTGAAGGTCGATTCGGGCACCCTCAATATTTCTCAGGGCGGCACGGTGTCGGTGACGACTTCCCCGTTGAGCGCCGAATTCCGTCAGAAGTACGCTTTCTACGAGCTGGCTCTGGTGACGCGCGGGTCGGTGTACGTGTATGAGGAGCACCATAGTTATCCGCCTCTCAACGAGTACGGCGGGGGTCTCAAGGACTTGGATCATCAGGTGCGGGAGAACCCGGACGGTAGCCTCACCTACACGTTTAAGGTCCCCCCGCAGTACCTTGAGGTTGCCAACGGTACGCTCTTCGATGTGGTGATGTCGTACTACCCGTTGGATGAAAATGAGCCGGAACCTTCGAGTAGGTCGAACCGTTTGTATGCCCGCGCCCATATTGATACGGTTCAGGAGGCGCAGCCGACCCGTGGGACCTACACCTTCAGCCAATCCGCTATCGATAACCCGTGGAAGGATACGACGCTGCGGGTTGAGGGACGCCATGTCCTCGTGCAGGCTAGGGAACTGATTCCTAATGATTCGCCGGTCATCGCTATCTATGAGGCTGACCCTGCAACGGGAAAGATGGTGGGTGAGCCCGTGTTCACTCAGCAGGTGGACTACACGTACTCCGGGGTTAACTCCAGCTGGTTCCGCAATAACTATTTCAGTGCGGAGCTGAAGATCCCTGCGGGTACGTTGAAGCCGGGCAAGCTCTACTTTATTGGCATGTATGGGGGCGGGTTGCCTTACCCCGGCATGGAGGAGTCTCCGGGTTCTATGCTGAATGATGTTGCTGAGTTCCTTCCGGTGCATTCTCCCGAGCAGGAGTCCACGGGGCCCGCGCTGCACCTTGGGTCGGGGGGCCTGAACCCGTACGCAAAGACGAACTCGTTTACGGCACGCATTACCGGGCTCTCTGCACCGGGTGAAGGGTCGTACCGCCTCTCAGTGCAGCATGTTGATGAGCAGGGGCGTCTGACCGGTCAGACGGTGCTCCAGCAGGCGATTCCCGCCGATCGCATCCAGGATGGCAGGGTGGAGATGGACCTGACGATCGCTCAGCAGTTGAGCTATTCGGGCGCTTATCGTCTGGTCTTGGAGAAAGTCACCCCCGGTAAGGATGGTGCCGGTGAGTCGGTGGAGCAGCTTGCTGTCGAGGATATTCATCTGAAGCTGACGCGTGAGGATGAGTTGCAGGCGGCTAAGCAGTGGTTTGCTGATCGTGATATTTTGCCTAATCCTTCGCCGATGTCCTGGCATAGCGGTGTGACGCGCCACGATGTGACGGTGTCACTGTACCGCTTGGCAGGTTCCCCGAAGGTTGAGCTGCCTGCAACCAGTCCTTACGCGGATGTAGCGACGAGCGACCCGGACTACGCCGCGTACATTTGGGCTCGTCAGAAGGGCATTACGTTCGGCTGGGCGGACGGCAAGTTCCACCCGGAGGCGAAGCTTTCGACCCCGTCGACGGTGGCGTTTATGTACAGGTATCAGAAGGCGATGGGTCAGGTCACGCCGAAGGCGCCGACCTCTGCCTCGTTGCCGAAGAACAGTAGCCTGCCGGGCAATAATGACGCGCCCCGAAGTGCTAGCGGCTGGCAGCATAAGGTTCGTAAGGGTAGCGCTTTCTGGCGTGAAGCTCAGTGGGCTGTTGACCACCGCATGTGGGGTTACCACGTTGAAGAGGAATACATCTATGAGGACTTTGATAAGTCTTTCGTTTCCTCTCATGATTTGGCGTTGATGCTGTACCGTTTGGAGCACGGCGGTAGCCACCTCAGGTAGCGCCCGGTCGTGGTAACCGGTGGGCTGGAATGCTCGACACAGTTCGGCTTTTCAGCCCGCCGGTGCCGCTTCTGTTTTTCTTCCCTGCCTCTGCGAGTTCTTGTGCCCTACACCAGGCTTTACGGGGCTGCTTCTCCCCTGTCTTTTTGGGGTTTTCTTTTCACGCTTTATCCGCTCGACTTCTTCACTCTCTTCATCTACTCGCTCGCTTCACTCACCGTACAGTTTTTTGTAGATGGGATAATGATGTCTTCATTCTTCACACCACGAGGTGCCCGGTGCCGCTCTGATGCCCCGCGCCACCCGGCGAGCGCCCGCGCGCTCAGCTTGTCGTTGTTGCTGGGTTTGAGTCCGCTTGCCGGTATCACCCCGGCGGCGCTCGCAACACCGGCTCAGGCGGCTCCTGAACACCCGGCGCGACCGATACAGGCGACCCCCGCTTCCCCCGCCGCAGCTCAAGAAGATGCTGACGAATCCACGTCTTCGCTTCCGGAGGCGGATGATTCTCGCTATCCTGAAGTGGATGATCATCGCCACCCTGAAATGGAAGGGTTTAAAGTCTCTCCCAAGACTCTCAACATTTCTCAAGGCGGCACCGTAACGCTGACGACGCCTCCACTCAGTGCTGAATTCCGCCAGAATTACGAATTCTACGAATTTTCTCTGGTTGATCGCGGTTCTTCGTACTTCAAAGCCGCGTATGCCCGCATTGACGGATATGCCTACTTTGGCTACCTCTTTGACCGTGAGCCCAACCCGAAGCAGATGGTAGAAAACCCAGACGGGAGCTACACTTTCTTCCTCAATATTGGGCCGTACATTATTGAGGCTAAAGAAGGCACTCTTTTCGACGTCATTTTGACGTACCACAAGAAGGGCCACCGGAAGGATTTTTGGCCGTCCGAATTCCGTTTTGTGGCGCGTGCACCTATTAATGTTGTGCAGGACCCTAAGCCGACTGAGACGACGTACATTTTCAGTGTGCCCGCAATTGATGACCCGTGGAAGGATACGACTCTGACGATTGAGGGGTTCCATATCCTTACGAGCGGTAGTCGAGAGGGCAAGGACGGCCCCGCGCTTCTGGCTTTTTATGAAGTCGACCCGAAGACCGGAAAGATTGTAGGCGAACCCGAATTCACCACTCGGATTCCGTACCCGGCTTCCCGTAGTGGAGAGCGCGTTTATTTCCTGAATTGGCATTTTAAGACGTCTATTACGATTCCTGGGGGAACGCTTAAGCCGGGTAAGGTCTATAAGATTGGTTTCTACGGTAAAGACCGTCCGGAGGATGAGAATTACCCCGGTGAGTTGCTGAATGATGTTGCAGATTTCATTCCGGTACGTTCGCTTAATAAGGAATCGGCTAGCCCTGAGATGTTTCTGAAGGCTACGACGGTGAGCCCTTATGATGAGGAAAATATCCTTCAGGTACGTGCCGTCGGCTTGAAGAAGCAGCCTGGGGTCTCTTACCGTTTCTCGGTGCAGTATGTTGATGAGCAGGGACATCTAACCGGTCAGAAGACGCTGGTGCAGGAGATTGTTGCTGAGAGCATCCATGACGGCACGGTGGATGAGAAGCTGAACGTCCCCGGTGCGCCGCTGAATTATGACGGCTCGTACAGGCTCTTCTTGGAGAAGGTGACTGCTGGCAAGGACGGTACGGTTGAGTCGGTTGAGCAGCTTACTTCGAAGGATCTGCAGTTGCAGTTTACGAAGAATAAGGAGGTCAACGCCGCCTGGGCATGGTTTAAGCACCGTCAGGTTCTTCCTGAGTTTTCTTCTTTGAGTGAGGGACGCGATATGAAGCGCCGCGATGTGACGGTGGCGTTGTACCGTCTGGCGGGTTCCCCGAAGGTTGAGCTTCCGGCGACGAGCCCTTATGGAGATATCGCTCCGGATGATCCGGACTACGCGGCGTACATTTGGGCTCGTCAGAAGGGCATTACGTTCGGTTGGGCGGATGGGAATTTCCACCCGGAGATGAACATGCACAATTATTCGACGGCGGCGTTCCTGTATAGGTATCAGCGTTCGCGCGGTATGGTGTCTCCCGGCTTGCCGACGGCCGCACCGCAGTCTCGTAACGGTAGCCTGCCGGGGTCGAATGAATCTGAGGTGAGCGCTAACCCATGGGTTCTGGATTTGGAGGAGGGTAGCGCTTTCTGGCGTGAATCTCGGTGGGCTGTTCAGCAACGCATTTGGGGCTACACCAGGGATTGGGAACACGAACGCTTTTTCATGGAGACAACGTCTGTCTATGACTTGGCGTTGATGCTCTACCGCATGGAGCACGGCGGCAGCCATCTCAGGTAGCGTCTCGCCGTGGTGATAGCTACTTTGGTTGGCTTTCGTCAAATAGGCGACTTTACGACTCTGTTTATGTGCCACTTTTATTGTGGGTGACTTTTATGTTGCCTTGCCCACCGCATTGTGAATATTCTCAACCTGCAGAGGTTGCATAGGTGCGAATTTTTCGAATGCGGTGGGCTTTTTGTACTTTCTTTTTTGTACAGTGACCAGTGTTTGTGCTTATCAGCACAATATTTAGGCATATTTTCCACGTCATGCACATACTTTTTAAAGCTATACTTCACCTTAAGACATGCGATAAAACACACAGACATTTTTCGCGCTGATGACCTTTCAGGTTCCAGCACGTCTTAACTATTTGCTACGGTGTTTATGCGCACCACACTCGATGCGTGACACCGATAAAAACTGATTGGATTACAATGTCCTCACTTCCCAACCACATGCGCTTTGCGCTACCCAAAAACATGGCCAAGAGCGGCTGCGCCATCACCCTGGCTGGCGCCATGCTCTTGCCCCTCTCCCCCGCGTTTGCGGCGCCTGCTGCTCCGGTAGCGGCTCAGGCTGTTGCGCAGGGCGAGGTTCAGGGTGCTCAGCGTCTGCAGGTTACCTCCGGCACTTTTGATATTCTCAAGGGCGGCAACGTGACGGTTAGCGGCTCCGGCTTCTCCAAGGACTTCGTTAAGGGCAAGTCGTTCCGCCTGTACGTTGTTCCGAAGGGTGAAAGTGTTGCTTTCCCGCCGCACCACCCGCGTGATTACCCCTTCTACGTTCAGGATGTTCCCGCCTCCGCTTTTGCGGCTGACGGCACCGTGAACCTGACCGCTTCGATCGACGCTAACTATCTGGAGGCCAATGGCTCGTCCTTCGATGTTGTGCTCGGTTACCGCGATGACGCTGAAGACGGCTGGATTCCCGCGGATGAGGTTCGTACTGAACTGAAGGTTGCGGATGTTCCCACCGTTGATTCCCCGACCCTGTCGTACGACGCTTCGTCGGTGAATGCTTCTGAGAACACTAAGGTCACCGTGAACGGTGCCGGTTTCCAGAACATTTCGTACAACGGTAGCGAGTCGCTAATTGTGGCGGTTCGTGCGGTTGATCCGGCGACCGGTAAGGCAACCGGCCCCGCGCTGGCTCAGTCGGAGGCTAAGTTCACCTCTTACTCTGCTTTCTTCGGCCAGTACATGGGCTACACCAACGGCCGTTTCTCGACCGTTCTGGACATCCCGGCAGGCACCCTGAAGTCCGGCAGCTCCTACGTTGTGCAGACTTTCGAGTTCAACGTCCCGGAAGATAACGATGAGGCGAACAACCAGGCGCTGAGCACTCAGGCGTTTGTTCCGGTGAACGGCGAGAACGTTAAGACTGCTTCGCCTTCGGTGTCCCTGAGCACTGACAAGGTTGATCTGAGCTCTTCGACCACTATCCGTGTGAAGGGTAAGGATTTCAAGGTTCCGGCTGGCGCTACCGTGAACGTTCTGTTCTCTGAGGCTGAGGCTGACGGCAACCCGACCGGTGAGGCTCTGGATAGCATCACTCTGAACGCTGACCGTGTGGCAACTGGCGCATTTGAGACCACCGTTAATGTTGACGGCACCAAGCTGGATGAGGATAGCCGCTACGCTATTTTCGTAACCATTAACTATGCGGATGGTCAGCGCGAGCGCATCGCTGCTGATTACCTGACTCTGACTGGTGAGTCTGCGAACAAGAAGGTCCGTGAGCGTTTCGCTGACGTTCCGACTGCTCACGCGAACCACAAGGCTGTTCTGTGGGCTGCTGATCAGAAGCTGATCGATTCTCGCGAGAAGGATTGGTTTGGCGTTAATGATGACGCGACCCGCGGCGACCTGACCGTTGCGCTGTACCGCCTGGCTGGTTCCCCGAAGGTTGATCTGCCGGCTACTAGCCCGTACGCGGATGTGAAGGCTGATGACCCGAACTACGTCGCCTACATTTGGGCTCGTCAGAAGGGCATTACGTTCGGCTGGTCCGATGGTAAGTTCCACGCGAATGCGTCCGTGTCTAACGCTACCGTTGCAGCGTTCCTGTACCGTTTTGATGGCAAGAAGCCGGTTGCTGTGACTGAGGCACCGTACACCGACGTGAAGGTCGGTTCTGCGTTCTACCGCGAGATTACCTGGGCTAAGCAGCAGAAGCTGCAGGTTTTCCCGGGTTCTGAGTACCACCCGTCTGCGCTGGTGAGCCGTGGTGAGCTGGCTGGTTTCTTGATGAACTACAAGGTTCGCTAGGGTCCTGTTAGTTCGTTGGGATTAGCGTCTAACCCGCAACGATTGAGCCGGGCTGGCGGTGATGAAACATTGGTTTCGTCCCGCTGGCCCGGCTTTTCTGCGCCCTCTGCATGGTGGTTATTAGGCTCTTTCAGGGGTGTGAGCAGGGCAGTTACTTGGCTGTTGTTCCGCGGTTTTTCGGGGTATTTTTGCCGGTTAACACGCTAATGTGGGCTGTACCGCATGTGGGGCGCGCCTCATGCGGTACCCGCTATTGGGGGGATTTTTGGGGTGTTCCACTCCCCTTTTTCACAATTGTTCCGTGGAGTGTAAATTAATATTTTTCAAGCTGTGGTTTATGCTTAGGACTGTTGCGCCCCCTTGGTGCGCGCCCGTTTCCGGTTGGGCGCTTGTTGTGCTAGGGAGCCTATCACACACCGATACATCAACCACATTGAGGATTTATGTCCCAGGATTCTAAGCAGTCGACTGATACTGCCCATAATTCTTCTGCGCCTCTGCTGGCACCGGAGGGCACCCCCGAGGCTTCTTCTCAGGCTGATTCTAAGAAGCGTAAGCGCCGCCGCATTGAGCTGGCTGTTGGCGCTGTAGCGCTGGCGGGTGTTTTGTATCTGCCGTTCTCTCCTCTTTTCTCTTTCTATGATTCGTCGGAGGCGCGTCTTTCTTCGGCGGATACTGCTGCGCCGGTAGCTGCTTCGGCGCCTGTTACCTCCTCTCCTCTGGTGTCGAGTTCTTCGACTCAGGGTCCGAAGATTCTGCGTCCGTCTGTGACCGCGCCGGATGCGAACACTATTTTTGATGATGCCACTGAGGATTCTGCGTACTATGCGGGTATCCGCTGGGCTGTTCGTACTCAGACGATGGAGTCGGTTTCTGAGGGTCACTTTGGTGCTGAGGATCCGATGACTCGTGGCGAGCTGATTAGCATGTTCTATAAGCTGGCGGGTTCACCGTCGGTGACTCGTCCGGAGCATTCGCCGTATTCGGATGTTGATGAGTCTGACCCGAATTATGATGCGTACCTGTGGGCGCGTCAGGAGCGTATTACCTCCGGTTGGGTTGATGGTAAGTTCCATGCGGAGGCGCGCCTGTCGAATGCTTCTGCTGCGGCTCTTCTGTACCGTGCTGATGGTGCGCAGAAGATTCAGATGTCGGGTTCTTCCCCGTTTAGCGATGTTTCCTCTGCGACTCCGTTCTACCGTCAGATTGTGTGGGCTTCGCGCCGTGGCGTGTCGACGGTGTCTGAGGGTAATGCTTTTGAGCCGACGGCTCAGACGTCTCGCGGTCGTGTTGCGATGATGATGTACCTGTACTTCCGCACTTCGTAGTTTTTACACTGCCTAGTTTTAGCGCTTGGTTAGTGTGTGTTTGGTGGCCCCGTACTCCTTGAATGGAGTGCGGGGCCGCTTGTGTTTTTGAAGACTGTTGTTTTGAGGACTGTGCGCGGGGTTCAGCATGCTGGGTTCAGTTTTTAACGGCTGGTCAACCTGGGAAAACCCTCAGAACCTTCAAGTCTCTCTTGAGTGTTTCCTGACTTCTATTCGCCCCTTTGATAGGGTGAAATTGTCCCCGAAATTGACGGGGATATTCGACCACTTCTCATTGGGTTGGCGCAGATTCGACGAAGATTTCTCACTCCCTTTTAGAAACTGCATTGGCGCGATGGGTTCGACCGATAAGGAATGATTATGTCCGCTCTTCCGAATTTCAAGGCTTCGTCCTTCTTCCGTGCAGCACGGGGTTGCGGTGCATTGGCGTTGGCTGGCGCGATGGTTTTGCCGATGGCTCCGGCGCTTGCCCAGAATGTTGCCGCAGATGCTCCTGCAGTTGCGGCGGCTGGTTCTCTGCCGGCTGACCCTGCTCCGAAGGCCGCTGTCGCCCAGAAGACTGATGCTTTCGCCCCGCACTGGCGCTACAACGCTCTGAAGGATACCGGTAACGATCAGGTTCTGAACTTCTCAGGTTGGGGTTTCAATGGCGATATTAACTCCCCGAAGGGTGTTCAGATTGTTGTGCGTGAGAAGACCCTGAGGGCGCGGGTTCTGGCGGTTAGCGACATCATCGAATATAACCACGAGGAACTGGCTTTTGCTTACCAGGGCGGCTATGTGACCGGTACCGTCAATATTCCGGCGAACACCCTGAATAAGGCAAAGCAGTACGTTGTCGAGGTGTGGGGCAACAACGGCTACGAGGGCGACGAGTTCATTACCCCCGTCGTGGGTAAGGCACCCGAGGGTCATGGCACCCTGCTCGCTTCTCAGACGCTGAACTTTAACGGTTCCGATGGTTCGCAGGCTGCGGATGTTCCGGGCGCTAAGGCTGTCCAGGAGGACGCTCCGACATTCGACGTTCTGTACGACGGCAAGAATCCGCTACTGTACACCTTTGAGGGCGGCACCGTCCACGTGAAGGGTTCGGGTTTCACCAAGGAGTGGCGTGAAAAGCACGGCAATGTAGCGGTTTACCTGGCCGCTTCTCAGGGTGTTCCCGATGGTGACCTTCTGCCCGCTGATGATACGCCGCTCCGTTTTGAGGAGGGTAAGGACTTCACCATTGCCGAGGATGGCACCCTGGATGCTCAGCTGACGGTCAAGCCGGACGTGCTTCAGCGCTACTACGAGCCTCGCAACTACTTCCCCGGTATCCCGCGTTACGAGGTGCGTTACGAGGTTGACCTGGTTGCTGAGAAGCAGGGTCAGCCCCCGCTGACCGTTGAAGATCTGTGGGCTGGCAAGAACGTGGTGCGCCGTATTGCGGTGCATACTCAGGCGTTCCGCCCCAGCCCGTTTGCCCCCGAGGTGAAGTACAAGGCTCTGGGCGACACCACCGCGGATCAGGATATTTACTTCTCGGGTACCGGCTTCTACGGTGAGATTGCTTCCCCTAAGGGTGTTCAGTACGTAATCCGTGAGAAGGGTTCGAACACCCCGGTTCTGGCGACGAGCGACCTCATTGAGTACAACCATCACGACCGCGCCTTTGAGTTTGTGAATGGTGAGCTGTCCGGTAGCGTAAAGGTTCCGGCGAACACTCTGGATCCCGCGAAGAAGTATGTCGTAGAGGTTTGGGGTAACAACGGTTACGAGAACGGCGAGTTCGTCGCCCCCGTTGTGGGTAAGGCACCCGAGGGCCGCGGTACTCTGCTGGCTTCTCAGGACCTGAAGTTCAAGGGCTCTGACGCTGTTGAGGATAAGAAGCCTAGCTTGACCGATGAGCAGCGTAAGGAGCGCGCTACCCGCGGTGAGCTGGCGGTGGCTCTGTACCTTCAGGCCGGCGCGCCCGAGGTGAAGCTGCCCGAGACCTCCCCCTGGCCGGATGTGAAGACTGACGACCCGAACTACGCTGCGTACATTTGGGTTCGTGAGAAGGGTATCAGCTACGGCTGGTCGGACGGCAAGTTCCACGCGGACGCTGGCATCTCGAACGCTACCGTTGCAGCGTTCACTTACCGCGCGGCTGGTTCTCCTGCGGTGACGGGTAATTCCCCCTACGTGGATGTTAAGCCTGGTTCTGCGTTCTACCGTGAGATTCTGTGGGCTAGCCAGAATTTGACTACGGTGTACGGTGGTCAGTATTTCATTCCTCAGCAGCTGCTGACTCGCGGTCATCTGGAGACTGTCCTGGCTGCTTTCCAGTCTCGCTAAACATAGCCAGCTGAACACCCCCGTGTTCCCGAGCAGGTTTTCTGCCCAGGAGCGCGGGGCTCTGTTTTTGGGGTTTAGCGTGCTGAGTTTAGCGTGCTGGGTTCTCAGTTCTTAGTGGCTGGTCAACCTGTGAGAACCCTCAGAACCTTCAAGTTTTTCTTGAGCGTTTCCTGACATCTGTCCAACCCTTTGATAGGGTGAAAATGTCCCCGAAACCGACGGGGATATTCGACCACTTTTCTCATTGGGTTGGCGCAGATTCGACGGAGATTTCTCACCCCGAAACCCTATGAAACTGCATCATCCCGGTGGGTACGACCCGTAAGGATGATGTATGTCCTCGCTTCCGAACTCTAAGTCTTCGTTCCTCCGTGCGGCGCAGGGTTGCGGCGCACTGGTGCTGGCTGGTGCGATGGTTCTGCCGATGACTCCGGCACTCGCCCAGGATGCGGCACCTGCTGCTAATGCACCGGCGGCAAATGCTGTGACCCCCAAGCCTGCGGCTCAGGATGTTGCCGCGCAGCCGACGTACTCCACCGACTATGACACCATTTTTTACACCGGTGAGGGCGGCACCGTGACCCTGAAGGGTACCGGTTTCACCAAGGAATGGCGTGAGCAGCACGGCACCGTTGTCTTCTACATTGCCGCTACGAAGGATCGCCCCGGTAACGCAGAGCCTTCAACCTCGATGCTTCGCTTTGAAGAGGGTAAGGACTTCACCATTGCCGATGACGGCACTTTTGAGGCAAAGCTGACCATCAAGGCTAAGGCTCTGGAGAGTTTCTACACTCCCATCGATTATTTCCCGGGTATCACCCTGGATGAGGTGCGTTACGAGACGGGTATTTTGACCGAGGCTAAGGGCCAGCCGCAGTCGAGCATTGAGGATATTTGGGCTCGCAAGAACGTTATCGCCCACCACCCGATGTACACCCGCGCCTACCATCCTGAAGTCATGGCACCTAAGTGGAAGTATGATGCTCTGAAGGACACCACGAAGGATCAGGAACTGCTGGTCCAGGGTGAGGGTTTCGTTGGTGAGGAGCTGCCCGGCCGTGAGGGTGCCATGTACGTGATTCGTGAGAAGGGCACCGGCACCCCCGTCCTGGCGATGAGCGATATGAAGTCCTACTATGAAGGTCCCGATGGCGTAACCCGCCTGGAGGGAGGCACTCTTTACCGCACCATCAAGATCCCCGCAAACACCCTGGATTCGTCTAAGCAGTACGTCATTGAGGCGTGGAGCGACTACGACTACGACCTCACCAAGAAGGACAGGCCTCTCATCACCCCGATTGTGGGTTTGGCGCCGGAGCACCGCGGTGTTCTTATGGGCCGTCAGGATCTGAAGTTTGAGGGTGTTCCGGACTTCATGGATGCTACTGCGCCCGCGCGAGAATACAAGACCTTCACCTCGAAGCTCACCTACCAGGAGCAGCAGCAGCGCGCTACTCGCGGCGAGTTGACTGCGGCGCTGTACGCTCAGGCTGGTAGCCCCAAGGTGAACCTCCCTAAGACCTCCCCCTGGCCGGATGTGAAGACCACCGACCCGAACTACGCCGCCTACGTGTGGGCTCGTCAGAAGGGCATTACTTTCGGCTGGTCTGATGGTAAGTTCCACGCGGATGCCGGCATTTCGAACGCTACCGTTGCGGCGTTCACCTACCGCGCAGCGGGTTCCCCGGCTGTTTCCGGTGTTTCTTCGTTCACGGATGTTAATCCGAGTTCCGCCTTCTACCGTGAGATTCTGTGGTCCACGCAGCAGTATGTCATCAATCCGGATTTCGGCGCTTTTAATGCGACGGACCTGGTGAATCGTGGTCAGCTGGAGCAGATGCTGTTCAACTTCCAGAACCGCGCCAAGTAAGGCGCATTAGTTCCGCGCTAACTACCCCCGTGTTCCTGAATGGTTTTCCATTCGGGTGCACGGGGTTCAGCTTTTATCGGCTGATCAACCTGTGAAATGACTCAAAACCTTCAAGCATCCCTTGAGTGTTCCCTGACATCGTTTCGAGGGTTTGGTAGGGTGAAAATGTCCCCGAAACCGACGGGGCTTCCAACCACTTTTCTCATAGGGTGTGTGCAGATTCAACGGCGAATTCCCTACCCGCCGTTGAGCCCGCAGATCCCTGCGAGAAACGATTTTAAGGATGTGTTATGTCCTCGCTTCCGAATTCCAAGTCTTCTTTCCTCCGCGCTGCTCAGGGTTGCGGCGCGCTGGCGTTGGCTGGCGCGATGGTTCTGCCGATGGCCCCGGCGGTGGCTCAGAATGCGGCTCCTGCCGCTGATGCCGCCGTTATTGCCGCTACCCCGCAGGCGGCCAACCAGATCGCTGCGGATACCCCGACCCTGGATGTGTCTCTCCCCAATGGTTACAACTACGACGGCGTAAACATCTTCCTCGTAACGACCGAGGGCGGTACCCTCCACGTGAAGGGCGCGGGCTACACCAAGGAGTGGCGCGCCCAGCACGGCACCGTAGCGCTGTACATTGCTCCCGCGAACTACGCGCCCTCCGGCTACGAGATTCCGACTTCGAAGATGTTGCGCTTTGTGGAGGGTCAGGACTTCACCATTGCCGATGACGGCACTTTTGAGGCTGACCTGAAGGTTGAGGCGTACAAGCTTGCCGCCTACTACTTCGTCGATGACGATTACGCCCAGGATCCGACCGGCGGCACCAAGTACGATGTCCGCTACGAGATTCACGTGGTTGCTGAGCAGAAGGGTCAGAAGCCGCTGACCGCTCAGGAACTGTGGACCAGCAAGAACGTGGTGAGCACCCAGGTTTTGAACACTCTGGGCAAGAGGGCAGAGCCGTTCGCACCGCGTCTGGGTTACAACGGTGTGGCTGATCCCGCAAAATCGCAGGATCTGAACGTTGGCGCTCAGGGCTTCCACGGCAATATCGACTCCGTTAAGGGCGTTCAGTTCGTGGTTCGTGAGAAGGGCTCGAACACCCCGGTTCTGGCAGCCAGCGACATTATCGAGTTTGACCACCCCACCATGTACTCGGCATACCGTGACGGCAACCTGTACGGTAACGTACATCTTCCGGCGAACACATTGGATGCTTCGAAGAAGTACGTGATTGAGGTCTGGGCTAATGACGGTTACAGCGAGAAGGGCGAGCTGCTCGCACCGGTCGTGGGCAAGTCTACCGAGGGCCGCGGTACCCTGCTCGCATGGCAGGACCTGGACCTGAACGGTACGAACGGTTACCGAGATGCTAACCTGCCCAACGCTCAGGATCCCAAGAAGGACGATGACCAGAAGCCTGCTCCTTCCGACGAGAAGCTGAAGACTCCCGCAACCCGCGGTGAGCTTGCAGCTGCCCTGTACATTCAGGCAGGTACCCCCGAGGTGAAGCTGCCCGAGACCTCCCCCTGGCCGGATGTGAAGACTGACGACCCGAACTTCCCCGCTTACGTGTGGGCTCGTCAGAAGGGTATTACCTTCGGCTGGTCGGACGGTAAGTTCCACGCTGATGCCGGTATTTCGAACGCTACCGTTGCGGCGTTCGCTTACCGTGCGGCTGGTTCGCCCGCGGTTATGGGCGACTCTCCTTACAGCGATGTGGCTCCCGGTTCGGCGTTCTACCGTGAGATTCTGTGGGCTCAGCAGAACAAGGTGGTGCTGAACGCTAGCGGCGCTTTCGATGCTCAGCATATGGTGACTCATGGTGAGCTGGAGACTCTGATTGAGGCGTTCCAGGCTCGCGCTAAGTAAGGTCGTTTAGACCTCCTGCGTCCCCCTCGGGTTTTACCTTGAGGGAGCGTGCGGCGCGTCCGATAACTCTCTGGTTCCCCGTGCTCCCGAATGGTTTTCTGTTCGGGAGCACGGGATTCAGCTTTTAACAGCTACCGCTGTGTGAGATTTCTCGAAACCTTAAAGTATTCCTTGAGTGTTTCCTGACAATCGTTCAACGCTTTGATAGGGTGAGGATATCCCCGAAACCGAGGGGGATTTTCAACCACTTTTCTCATTGGGCGTGCGCAGATTCGACGGTAGATTCTCAGCCTGCAGCTAAGCTCGCGCAGCCCCGGAGAAATGACCCTAAGGATGTCTTATGTCCTCACTTCCGAACTCTAAGTCTTCATTCCTCCGCGCGGCTCGGAACTGTAGCGCGCTCGCACTGGCGGGCGTGATGATTCTGCCGCTGACCCCGACGTTAGCCCAGGACGCAGCACCCACCGCAAACGTGACTGTTACTAACGCGCCGACTACCAATACCCCCACCCCTGCAACTCAGGACGTCGCGGATGAGCCGTCTTTCACCGTTGTCTATGAGGATTACTACTACCAGGACGGCCGTGACGTCTTCAAGCAAGAAGGCGACGGCCTGTACACCGGTGAGGACAGTAAAATTACGGTTCTGGGCACCGGCTTCACCAAGGAGTGGCGCAAGCAGCACGGCAAGGTAGTCATCTACATCGCACCCGAGGAGAACGTCCCCTACAACGCCCATCAGGTGACCGATACCCTCTTGCGGTTTGAAGAGGGCAAGGACTTCACCATTGACGATGACGGTACCTTTGTCGCCCCGCTGAAGGTTAAGGCTAATACTTTGCCGAGTTACTATACCCTCACGGAGTATTTTCCGGATATGACTCTGGACAAGGTGCGTTACGAGGTTGGCATCCTTGCCGAGCCTGAGGGCCAGCCGCAGTCAACCGTTCAGGATATCTGGGCTCGCAAGAACGTTGTGACGCATCACGGTCTGAGCACCAATGATTATCACTTCGATACCTTCGCACCTAAGTTGAAATACGACGCTTTGAAGGACCCCACGAAGGATCAGGAGCTGCTGATTCAGGGTCAGGGCTTCGTAGGGACTGACATCCCCGGCGCTGAGGGCATGATGTACGTCATTCGCGAGAAGGGCACGGGTTCCCCCGTCCTGGTCATGAGCGAGATGAAGCATTACGTCCAAGGCGATGATGAATACGAGACGAGCCTGGAGGGAGGCTTCGCTTTCGTCAATCTCAAGATTCCCGCGAACACGCTGGATCCGTCCAAACAGTACGTCATTGAGGCGTGGAGCGACTACGGTTACCCCAGCAAGACGGATAAGACTCTCATCACCCCGATGGTGGGTTTTGCCCCGGAGCACCGCGGCGTTCTTTTGGCGCACCAGGATTTGAAGTTTGAGGGTGTCCAGCGGTTCACGAATGCTTACGTACCCGTAGAGGAACGTATGTACTTTTCGACATCGCTGAACGACGAGGAACAGAAACAGCCCGCCACCCGCGGTGAGCTGGCTTCCGCCCTTTATGAGATGAAGGGCAGCCCCAAGGTGGACCTTCCTGAAGTCTCCCCGTGGCCGGATGTGAAGACGGACGATCCGAACTACGCCGCCTACATTTGGGCTCGTGAAAAGGGTGTTACCTTCGGCGGACCTGACGGAAAGTTCCACGCGGAGGACAGTCTCACGAATGCAACCGTTGCCGCAATGATTTACCGTGCGTCTGGTTCACCGGAAGTATCAGGTGTTTCGTCATTCCCGGATGTTACGCCGGATTCCGCATTCTATCGTGAGATTCTGTGGGCTACCCAGCAGAATGTTATTACTCCCGAGACCGGCATGTTTGAACCGAATCATGCTGTGACCCGCATTGAGTTGGAGTGGATGTTGTTTTATTACCGGCATCGTGTGATGAACCCTATCACTACCGGTCTGTATCGCATTGCTAACTAAGTAGGCCAGGTAACTAAGTAGGCCGGCCGGTTCTAGCCCGGGCACCTCGTCACAACGGACGGGGTGCCCGGGCTCTTACGCGCTGAGGGAATCCGCGTGGATTCTTCTAGAGTTCTCGCCCCTAGAATTCTCGCCCTAGAGTTCCCACGCGGGGGCTACGGCGGTGCTTGCCGAGCGCGCGTCCTGACCGGTTGCCACGCCGGTAGAGACGGTGAAGTCCCACGGGTCGGTGTTGAGCGCGGACAGCTTCGTTTCGATGGCGAAGCCGCGCTCGGTGAGCAGGGCACGCAGGCGGTTTGCCGCCGACTGCAGCCAGAGGGATTCGCTGGCGGCATGGGAGCAATCAATCAGGGCGATGTTGCTACCGTCGACCCGTGCGGTTTCGCGGAATTCGCTGGCGGGGTGGTGGCGCAGGTCGGCGGTAATGTACACCTGCGCGTCGGTAGCGCGCACAGCGTCGAATAGAGAATCACCGGCACCACCGCAGAGGGCGACGCGGCGGATCGGCTGATCGGCGCGTCCGGCGATGCGCAGGCCGCCAGCAGTTGCGGGCAGTGCCGCAGCGAGGCGTTCTGCCAGCTCCTTGAGGGTGATTTCTTCGGGCAGGGTGCCGAGGCGGCCGGTGCCTACCGTGTGTTCCTGGTCGTCAAGTACCTGGGTTTGCGCTTCGGTGAGCGGTTCGCGGTCAATCAGGCCGATAGCGTCGCAGAGTGCTTCGTTCACGCCTTCAACGGCGGCATCTGCGTTGGTGTGCGCGCCAAGCAGGCCGCATCCGCCCTCGATGAGGGTGTGCAGAACGTTGCCCTTGTAGTCGCTGTCGGGGATGAACTTTGCGCCGCGGAGCAGTAGCGGGTGGTGGGTGATGAGCAGCTGTGCGCCTTCGGCTACGGCTTCTTCGGCGGTGGCGGTGAGGGCGTCTACTGCGAAAAGGACGGTGCTCACTTTAGCGGCGCCACGTCCGGCGACGAGGCCGGAGGCGTCCCATCCGGCGGCGAGCTGCGGCGGGAAGAGCGTGTGGAAGGCGTCGACGACTTCTGCGAGGGTGGGGGTTTCTAGTTTTTCAGTCATACCTCTATTGTGGCAGGTGGCGCGGCGGGACAGGGGGCACAGCGGGACAGGGGGCGGGACTGCGGGCGGTTTACACCGAAGCCTGCGGCTGTGCAGGAATATTGTGCGGCGCGGCGGTGTTCTTTAGGTAGTGTAGTTTTCTAAATGTTAGTTCGAGACTCACTATTCGAGGAGGAATCATGACTGATGTTGTACTTGCCGGCGGCTGTTTCTGGTGCCTGGATGCGGTGTACCGCCAGTTCCGCGGGGTTGAGGCGAGCGTCTGCGGCTACACGGGCGGCGATACTCCCGACCCTGATTATCGTTCGGTGTGTTCGGGTACGACCGGGCATCAGGAGGCGCTGAAGCTCAGCTTTGACCCGCAGGTGATTGACCTGGACACGGTGTTGGATATTTTCTTCACGAGCCACGATCCGACGAGCTGGGATCGTCAGGGTGCGGATACCGGTTCGCAGTACCGTTCAGTGCTTTTCTACGCGGATGAGCAGCAGCGTGAGTCGTTTGAGCGTGCGGTGGCGCGTGCTCAGCAGCTGTACCCCTCCCCCATCGTTACGGAGATTAAGCCCTTGGGCGTGTTCTATGAGGCGGAGGAATATCACCAGAATTATTACGCGTTGAATCCGGCGCAGGGTTATTGTGCGTTTGTGGTGAGCCCGAAGGTGGCTCAGGCGCGCCGTAATTTTGCATATCTGCTCCGTTAGCTGTTCTGCTAGTCGGTGCAGCCGGTTCGGTCGAGGCGTATTACGTTGTTCACCCCGTAGCTGTCTTTTGTTGTGTGGCAGCTACGGGGTTTCTTCATATGCGCTGGGCTATTTGTTGTTCGCCTGCGCTTTAGGGTTGCCATAAGGTACGCCCGGTATGATGGGGGTGTCGACTCACTCCCCCTTATCCGTTGACCTCACCGAAAGACTGCTGATGACTAGCTCCTCTTTTAAGCCCGTCGCTTTGAGCCGCCGCGCCGTGTTGGGTGCGGGCGGTGTTGGTCTTGCCGCCGTGTTGTCTGCGTGTGCGCGTACGGTGCATCCGCCGGCTGATATTGCCGCTTCTGATTCGGCGAGCCCGTCTGCTTCGCCGGCGTTGCCGTCTGCGAATAAGTCGTATAAGGGTAAGGTCACTTTCGATAACTTTGAGAAGAACGGCGAGTACGTTCCTGCCACGGCTGAGAAGAAGGCGCAGAATGTGCCCAAACCGATCATGCCGGAGAAGGTGCAGGAGCTGAGTATTGACGGTATTTATGCGCTGATTGGCTATTGGATTTCTAGTTTTAATTATCTGGCGTTGACGGGTGATATTGAGCCGTTGAAGAAGACGGATCCTAGTAGTGAGTACTATAAGGAGCTTGAGCCGATGGTCAAGCTCTATGAGACGGGGCGCGGCTGGATTTATGACACGAGTGAGCCGATGTCTGTGTATCTGACGACGGATACTCCCACGCAGATTGAGGGTGACCGTATTCTTTATTTCTGGCGTGCCCGTTCTCTGGTTGATCAGAATGGGAAGAGGCATCTGACGGAGGGCGATAACCGCGATAAGTCCCTGGTTGGGGCGGCGGATGCGCAGGGCCAGGCGATGAGGATTGTTGTGGAGTATAAGGAGGGTGCTTGGTTTATGAGCACTCAGAAAGATAAGGATGCTGATAAGAGCACGGAGTCTGCGAGCCCCTCAGCATCCTAGTGCACTCATTGCAGCTTTTGAAGTTTTTCTTCGCAAAAGGATACAAGTAGAAACGTTTGATACCTATTTGCACACTTTAGGGTATGATGGGGTTGTCAACTCACTCTATTTCCTTTGTTGACTTCTTTTGAAAGGCTGATTATGACGAGCCCTTCCCCCATATCTACCCGTGTGAGCCGCCGCGTGGCGCTGGGTGCGACCGCCGCTGGTGCACTTGCCGCGTTGACCGCTTGTGCCAGCGATATTCGCCCACTGGCTGATGGCTCGGCGTCTAACTCTACTTCCGGTTCTGCTAGTGCATCCGCGAGCGCTTCAGCTAGTGCCTCACCCAGTGCCTCGGCTAGCGCTTCGCCTTCTGCTTCTTCCCGCAAGTCCTACAAGGGCTTTGTGAAGTTCGATAACTTCGAGAAGAACGGCGAGTACGTTCCCGCTACGGCTGAGAAGAAGGCGCAGAATGTGCCGAAGCCCCTCGTTCCTGCAAACATGAACGATCAGAACGTTGACGGCATATACGCGTTCATTGGCTACTGGCTGGCGAGCTTTAACTATGCGCTAATGACGGGTGATACTGAGCCGATGAAGAAGGCTGACCCTGCAGATGTGTATGTTACAGATTTCCAGGAATTTGCGTATATGTACGAGAATGATCTGGGTTGGATGTATGGTGTGGATACCCCGGTTACTATTGAGCTGATTACTGGTTCGCCTCAGAAGGTTTCCGGTAGCACTACCCGTTATAACTGGCCAGCTTACATGAACGACAGCCCTGATGCGAAGATCCATCGTGAGGGCAAGCCTGACGTACCTTTTAAGACGGCTTCTAGCCCGAACGGCAAGCTGATGAAGGCTATTGTGGAGTACAAGGATGGTAAGTGGTTTATGCTCACCGGCGATGAGGACTCTTCTTCGAAGGCTTCTGACTCTTCCTCCAGTTCTTCTTCTGTATAAGATTCTCGTCGTACTGAATGAAGACATAACAGTTTGAGATGAGCTTCTCCCCCGCCCGCGGTAATGCACCGTGGGCGGGGTTTCTTTATGTTGAGACTCGTGATGCTTTGCAGTGGTATTAGGTTGCTTTGTCATCGGCGCCAAATGACGACCGCTGATGGATGTCTGTCTGTTTGCCGGTATGATGGGGTTGTCAACTCACTCAATTTCCTTTGTTGACTTCCTATGAAAGGCTGATTATGACGAGCCCTTCCTCCACTTCTGCTGGCATGTCCCGCCGCGTGGCACTGGGTGCGACCGGTGCCGGCGTGCTGGCTGCATTGACTGCGTGCGCTAGCGATATTCGCCCGACGGCTGAAGGTTCGGCGTCTAGCTCTGCTTCCGCGGGTGCTTCCGAAAGCGCCTCGGCTGTTGCTTCTTCGGACAAGTCCTATAAGGGCTTCGTGAAGTTCGATAACTTCGAGAAGAACGGCGAATACGTTCCCGCCACTGCCGAGAAGAAGGCGCAGAATGTGCCCAAGCCCCTCGCCCCGGGGAACATGAACGAAGATAACGTTGATGGCATGTACGCGTTCATTGGCTACTGGCTGGCAAGCTTTAACTATGCGCTAATGACCGGCGATACTGAGCCGATGAAGAAGGCTGACCCTGCAGATGTGTATGCGAAGAGTCTGCAGGAACTTACGATCATGTACGAGAACGATCTGGGCTGGATGTACGGTACGGATACCCCGGTTACTCTTGAGCTGACTACTGGTTCACCGAAGAAGGCGTCCGGTAAGGGTACCCGTTACGACTGGCCGGCATACATGAACTACAGCGCCGATGCGAAGATTCACATTGAGGGCAAGTCTGACCAGCCCTTTAAGACCGCTTCTAGCCCGAATGGCAAGCTGGCGAAGGTTGCCGTGGAATACAAGGACGGTAAGTGGATTATGCTCACCGGCGATGAAGGCTCTTCTTCGTCGGCTTCCGCTTCTTCTAGCTCTTCTGCTGCCTAGGTCTTCTGTCTAGACCCCACCATAACGGTTCAGGCATAACAGCTTGAGCTGAGCTTCTCCCCCGCCCGCGGTAATGCGCCGTGGGCGGGGTTTCTTTCTGCCAAAACTCTGCCGAAACTCTGCGGAACCCCAGGGTAGGAAACCCAGGGTAGGAAACCCAGGGAACACCCAGGGGAAAACCCCGCGGATGTTCGGGTTCGGCGGAGGGCGCCTCGGGTACGCTTAACGTATATACATTGACGTACTACATGTGGTCTTTACCTGCAGGTTGTGAGCCCGTGCTGACGGCTCTGGGGGTGAAGGTTCCAACGAAGGACTTCCGATGACTACTTTCTTCACTCGACGTACTGCCCTGGGTGTTGTTGCTGCTGGCGCGCTTTCTGCGTTGACTGCGTGCGCTGGCGATATTCGCCCGCTGGCTGATGGTACCGGCTCGGCTTCTCCGTCGGAGGCGGCGACCGCCTCCGAAACTGCTTCCGCGTCGGCGTCTGCGAGCGCTTCTCCTTCGGCGTCTGAGAGTGCTTCTGCTGCTTCGGGTCTTCGCTCTTCGGGCAGGAAGTATAAGGGCATCATCACTTTCGAGAATTATGTGGAGAACGGCAAATATGTTGCGGCGACCGCTACGAATCCGGCTGAGAATGTGCCGAAGCCTGCGCCTCCTGAGAACTTCAAGGAGCACAGTGTTGATGGTGCGTACGCTTTCTTGAGTTTCTGGCTGGCAAGCTTGAACCATCTGATGATTACGGGTGACCCGGAGCCGATTGAGATCGTTTACTATAAGGGCTACGGCTGGGAGAAGTATCAGAGCACAATCAAGCTGTATGCATCGGGTGCTGGTTGGGTGTACGGTACGGAAACTCCGTATATTGTTGAGCTGCTGACTGATGCTCCTCGTGAGGTTCCCGGCAGCAATAATACTGCCTTCATTTGGGAGGGCCTCGCCCATATGGACCCGAAGATGAAGCGGCATTATAGGAGTCAGCCTGATAAAGAGACGAGCGCTGAGGAGTCAAAGAAGAAGGTGGCGAGGTTCCGTCTGGAGTACAAGGACGGTAAGTGGGAGCTGTCTAGCGCCGCTTAGTTGCCGTCTGGCGGTAGGTTTCCTCTCGTGGTGATTTCTCATGGTATAAGACCCCGCATCTGGTAAAACGCTGGGTGTGGGGTCTTAATTTTCTGAACATTCGAGGTGGTCGCGGGGCTATTTGGTGGCTCTCGGGTACCCTTAAATGTATATACATTGACGTACTGATAGGCCTGTACGGGGTGCGTATGCCCACCACGGTGTGTGGCGTGATTTGCTTTGTATTGGCTCCAACGAAGGGCTTCCGATGACTACCTTCTTCACTCGACGTACTCTCCTGGGTGTGGGTGCGACCGGTATTCTTGCGGCGCTGACTGCTTGCGCTAGCGATATTCGCCCGCTGTCGCAGGGTTCCGGCGGTTCCTCCGGTTCGCCTTCTGCTGCTGCTTCTGGTGCGGCTTCTTCTGCGAGCGCCTCTGCGTCGCCTTCGCCCACTGATGATCACACTCCCGGCTCGTATGTTGGCCCGATTAAGTTCAATAACTACGAGCGGAACGGCACCTACATTGCGGCGAGTGCGAATGCACCGGCGCAGAACGTGCCGAAGCCTCTTATCCCGGAGAAGATGAAGGAGAACAGCCCCGAGGGCGCCTACGCGCTGATGGGTTATTGGCTTGCTTCCCAGAATTATCTGATTCTGACCGGCGATGTTGAGCCGCTAATGAAGGCGGATCCGGCGAAGGCCTTTTTGAAGAACTCTAAGACCATGATTAGGCTCTACGAGTCGGGTCTGGGTTGGATTTACGGTTCGGATCAGCCGTACAAGATTGAGATTGCGGAGAATGAGCTTCAGCCGGTTGCTAATAAGCCGGACCGTTATGAGTGGCTTGTAACCGTCGCGTATGATCCTGCCGCTAAGTACCACATTGAGGGTGAGCCTGATGCGACTATCGTTGAGGAGGAAAAGACGATTCCTCGCACGACGAAGTTCATCATGGAATACAAAGAAGGCATGTGGCGCATGCTTTTGAACAACAATAGTTAGTTTCCCTCATCTTCTGATACGCACTACTTAAGGATTTCTGATGACGACTTTCCTTTCTCGACGTGCAGCCCTACTAGCTGCCGGTGCAGGTGCTATTACGATGCTGAGCGCCTGCGCCAGCGATGTCCGCCCGCTGGCTGATAGCTCCGCCTCCGGTGAGGCTTCCACTTCTGCAAGCCCTAGCGCCTCTGCGGGTGGTTCTTCTGAGAAGTCTTATCTGGGGCCGGTAAAGTTCGATAACTATGAGAAGAAGGGCGAGTACGTCCCCGCGGATGAGACGCACAAGGCGCAGAATGTGCCCAAGCCCCTCCCTCCGGCGAATATGCATGAGAACAGCATTGATGGTGCCTACTCTGCCTTTAGTTTTTGGCTTGCCAGCGTCAACTATCTGGTGCTCACCGGTGACGATGAGCCGTTGAAGCAGGCTGACCCTTCCGGCAGGGATGTGAAGTCTTTCCATGATTACGTGACTTTTTATGAGTCCAATGAGGGGTGGTTTTACGGTTCGGAGCATGCGCTTCAGGCTGAGATGATGACCCCGCAACCTGAGAAGGTATCGGGTAGCGACTCCCTCTACTACTGGCGTATCACGCTGTCCAAGGACTCTAAGGCGATGATGCATGTTGAGGGTAAGGGAAACAGGCCTATGTACCAGAACACTTCCATGGAGCCTGAGCTTTCCGCCCTGAAATTGTCGTATCAGGACGGTAAATGGTTCACTTACCCCACTAAGATACGCGGACAGGGCACTGCGAGCCCGAGCACCAAAGCATCCGATGATGCTACCTCTAATAACGCCTAGAGCATCTTTGCAGAGTTCACCTTAGGGCGGGGGTATACTTCGCTCACAGGCTTCATAAGGTCTAGGGCTTCCTCCCCTGTCCTACACATTACTTAAGGATTTTTCATGGCAACTTTTCTTTCCCGACGTGCGGCACTAGCAGCTGCTACCGGTGCCGGTGCCGCTGCGGCGCTGACTGCGTGCGCTAGCGATATTCGCCCGCTGGCTGATAGCTCCGCCTCCGGTGAGGCTTCGGCGAGTGCCAGCACTTCTGAGTCTGCGAGCGCATCCGCCTCGGCATCTGCTTCAGCGACTGAGTCTGCTAAGAAGTCGTACAAGGGCACGGTGAAGCTCGACAAGTACGAGAAGAACGGCGAGTACGTTCCTGCCACGGCTGAGAAGAAGGCACAGAACGTGCCCAAGCCTGTTGTTCCGGAGAAGATGAACGAGGCGACCATCGAGGGCATGTACCAGTTCCTCTGCTACTGGGTGGCAAGCTTCAACTACATGTTCATGACCGGTGATTACGAGCCGCTCAAGAAAGCTGACCCTGCCGGCGAGTTTGCGAACGATCACAACAATGTTGTTCTTGTGTATTCCACCGGCAAGGGCTGGGTGTACGACACGGATGCACCGGTTACCGTTCAACTTCTGACCGATGCCCCGAAGAAGGTCGCTGGTGGCCCCAACCGCTACGATTGGATCGGACGCTTCATCCAGGACCCCAAGGCGAAGCTCCACATGGAAGGCCAGGAACCCACTCCCCTGGTCGAGGAGGGATCTTCCAAGAGCGAAGCGACTAACTTTGCGATGGACTACAAGGACGGCTCCTGGTTCATGGTCAGCGAGGAGGACTCCTCGGATGTGGATTCTTCCAAGAAGAATGAGTCTAAGGCCTAGAACACCAACGCCTCTTACGGGCGGTCACTTTTAGATCTAAGGGAAGCTCCCGCATGTAGTTGAGATTGCGTGCGGGGGCTTCCCCTTTTTGTTTGCACGGCTTTTGTTGTGTGCATAGCTTTTGCTTGCATAGCCTGCGTGCTGCCGTGTTGAGTTGTTTCCCCAGACGAGCAGATGCAGGCTTCGAGCGTGTCACCAAACCTGCTCGGGTACGCTTAAAAGCACACGAACAAACTATTGAGGGGTTCTCATGCCTACCTTCATTACCCGACGCACCGCCCTGGCTGTCACCGCTGCCGCCGCGCTCGCCTCCTTGACCGCCTGCGCCAGCGATATCCGCCCGCTGGAGGACCCGAGCGTGGTCGACCCGATGCGCCCCTACAAGGGCGAGTTGAAGTTCAATAGCTACAAGTCCACTGGAACGTATCGCCCCGCAAGCTCGACGAAGAAGGCGGAGAACCCGCCCATGCCCACCCCTCCCAAGGGCATGGAGCGTAAGACAACCTCGGGTATGTACCTTGCTATTGGCTACTGGGTCGCGTCCCTGAATTATCTGACCGTTACCGGCAATATTGAACCGCTCGAGGACGTGGACCTGGACGGTATCTACGCGCAGAAGATGAAGTCGTACGTAGAGTTGTATGCAAAGGATGAGGGGTGGATGTACGGCACCGAGACGCCGCTCATGGCTGAACTGACCGAGGAGACCCCGCAGAAGGTTGACGATCAGCAGTACCGCTGGAAGGGTATTGTCCGTGGCCATAAGGATGCTGTTCTCCATTACGTACCCGAGGACAGGGACATTCGTGTGGGCGAGTCGAGCGGTGATTCCAGTAACGATGAGGTCACTTTTGTGTTGAACTATCGAGACGACGCGTGGATGGTCACCGTTGAGACGAAGAGTTCCTCGACGACTTCCCCCGGGTCCTCGGGCGGAAGCGGTTCTGGCCTCAACGTTTAGGATGCGGCGGCGCTGGAAGATACCTCCACGGCAAAATACCAGCGCAGGAAAGCGGCGGTGTAGGAAAGCTGCAGCACAGGGAGATGATGACACTTTCCCCTAGTAAACGACACTTTTCATTAGCTAACGTAGCTTTTGTAGCATTTTCCAAGGTTTGATATTGAGAAAATCATAAACATACCCAAATGCACTAAGGTACCCTGAAATAGATACACCGATAATCTATTGAAGGGTACCTTATGTCTACCTTCGTGACCCGACGCGCAGCCTTTGGCATCGCCGCCACCGCCGCGCTCGCCTCCTTGACCGCCTGCGCCAGCGATATCCGCCCGCTCAGCAACCCGAGCACAGCCGATGCGCAGCGCTCCTACAAGGGTGAGCTGAAGTATAACAACTACGAATCGCGCGGCACCTACGTTCCCGCAACCAGCTCGATGAAGGCGGAGAATCCGCCCAAGCCTGTCCCTCCTGCAGAGATGAAAGCCAAAACGACGGAGGGCATGTACGCCGCCATAGGGTTATGGCTGGCTTCTTTCAATTACCTTATGATTACCGGCGATATTGAGCCCCTTAAGGTTGTGGATACGAACCGAAACGATCTCTACAAGGCCGAACCTTTCGTCGAATTTTACGAGAAGAACAGCGGCTGGGTGTACGGCACTGATGCACCATTCTCAGCGGAGCTGACCGAGGATGCTCCGCAGAAGGTTAACGAGCAACAATACCGCTGGCTGGGTGTTGGCCGTTACAACAAGGAAGCAAAGATCCACTACACAGATGGTAGGGAGCTCACCATGGCCTCATTGAGTAGCGGCCCTGGTGATTATGAGTTCTTCTTTATCTTGGAGTATCAGGATGGTGCATGGACGGTTCGGAATGAACCAGCCAAACTTACAACGAGCTCACCCAGCTCAAGCGCAAGTAGCTCCGGCGTCTCCGTTTAGAACCTCGGTCATATCGCAGTCGTGTGAGAAGCCTTGGGTCCCGTGTTTTTCGTCATCTACCGCCGCTTTTACGGCGATGGAGGCGCACACAACATTGGGCTGACCGCTCCCCTGCGATATTCTGGAATTAGTTCATTTCCGGTACATACTTTATTCACCTCAGAAAGATTCCCATGTCTACCATGTACACCCGCCGCACCGCCCTGACCGCACTGGGTCTGGGCACCGCAGCACTTCTTGCCGCTTGCTCCTCCAAGTCTTCCTCCGAGTCTTCAGCGACTGCGAGCGCATCCGCTACCGAGTCTTCGACCGCGAGCGCTACCGCATCCGTCTCCCCCACCGCGGAGGCAACCACCACCATTGAGCCTGGCCCCAGCATGAAGGGTGAGGTTGTTCTTGCCGATTACTCCTCCACCGGCACTTTTGAGCCCGGCACCAAGGAGCACAAGGCTGTCAACGTTCCGATCCCGGTTGAGCCGGCGAAGCTGCGTGAGAACAGTGTTGAGGGTCTGCACGCGTTCATCGCGTACTGGCAGGCTACCCTGAACTACCTGCTGCTGACCGGTGACGGTACCCGCTTTACGAACATTGACCACACCGGCGACTACTCGACTGTGGCTGAGTTCTTCCAGAGCATGTACGCTTCGGAGAGTGGCTGGGTTATCGGTTCGGAGCGTCCGATGGTTCTGTCGCTGACTGCTGACCGCCCCACTAAGGACACTCGCACCGGCTACTACACGTGGGCATCCGAGATGGTGATTGATGGTGCTGAGGGTGCTGGCGTGTACAGCAAGACCAATGATCGTGTGCAGCCGCTGACCGAGGTGTTCAAGTACCCGGGTAAGCCGGTGGCTGGTCAGATTGTGGCGCACTACCAGGACGGCACGTGGCGTATGGTGCGTCGTGCTCCGGGTACTGCGTCTGCTTCGCCGGTTCCGTCGCTGAGCCCGAGCGCTTCTGCGGAGGGTACTGCGTCTGCGGAGGCGACCGCTGCAGGTTCGGCGGAGGCTACTACTGCTTCTGCTGAGGCGTCGGCACAGTAATTTCTATACCGCCGAGAAGCCACATGTGTTTCGAGAAGCCACCATTATTGTGGCTTTTCGAAACACATGTGGCTTTTCGCTTTTATTCTTTTGCCTGATAAACAAAGAAGCTCCCCAGTCTTTCGACTGGAGAGCTTCTTCCCTAGCGTGACCCCAACCAGATGTGAACAGGTGACGGAGGGGCATGATGCCGAGCGCGCGAGGAAATCCATCATGCCCCGGAGTGCCGCGACGTAAGGAGCGGCGCCGTGAGAGGCTCACGGCGGCACCACAAAATCTAAGAGATCTTCCCATCGGCACAGACATGAACAAAAAAGCCTTGATTCCAAAGAATCAAGGCTTTTTCCTAGTTGTGACCCCAACCGGATTTGAACCGGTGTTGCCGCCGTGAGAGGGCGGAGTACTAGGCCGCTATACGATGGGGCCGTGAGATTTACATCTCTTTTACCAGGTCTTCCTGGCAACACATATAACTATACAGAGGTTCCCGGAAACAACCAAATCGAAAAGCGGTGAATTGGGTCACATATTTTACACTGAGTGCAGGGCCCACCGTATGGGCTCTTTTTCAGCTATACCAGCCAGCTACACCAGGCACTCCCCCGGCAGCTTCAACCACCACAGCACCCCGCTTCCACCCAATAAACACCCCGTAAAACGCCACGGCTTCAAGGCACAAAAATGCGCCCCGCACAGTGTACGGGGCGCATCCGCTCAAACTAGAGCAAAAAACTATGCCTTACGGCGGCGAAGCACCATCACAGCAGCACCAGCAATCAGCGCAAACGCACCGACAGCCGCCAGGCTCAGAACACTCTGAGCACCAGTCTTAGCCAGCGAGCCCTTGCTCTGAGGCGCAGACTTGGTCGCAGAAGCGCTCACCTGAGAATCAACACCGGAGCTCTTAGGCTGAGACTCAGACTTCGCCGAAGAAGAGTTCTTCAGCGGCGCGGTCTTCGTAGTAGTTCCCAGCTGGTCGCTAGCTTCCTCGGTCTTCGAAGGTTCATCCTTCGACTGCTCAGCCGCAGGCTTCTCTGCTACTGCAGGTGCAGACGCGGAAGGCGACGCCGAAGCAGCGGCGGGGAATGCCGGATCATCAGCCTCATTGCGGTTATCTGCGTTGCCAGCATCCTTCGCGTCATTAACAATCAGCGAAACAGCCGAATCGTAATTGCGGTTGGTAGCAACATCAGAACCAGCAGTGACGGTGCCGAGCAGGTAGCCCTGGCTGTACTGCATGGTGTTCGCAGGAACACGCAGAGTTGCCTCGAAGGAGTACTTGCCGGTACGTGAGTTGTAGACGAACGCGCTTGCCGGAACGATAGTGGAGACCTTCTGAATGTTTGCCAATTCGCTATCGGTCAGCTTGTCATAACCCATCGACCACTCACCCTCCTTGACGAGGAACAGGCGGAGACCTTCGGCAGGCGGCTTATCATAGTCGTAGCCGGACACGTGGAAGGTGTAGGGGCGGGTAATGTCGACGGTACCCTCAGCGAAGTTCAGGGTGGGGTCAATCAGCACTGCGGTAGCCTGCTTCGGGTAACCCTGGAAGGGAACCTTTGCGGGATTAATAGTCGCGGTGGAGGTGAACTCACCCTCAGAAACCTCAGCGTGGAACTTCACGATGGAGTTCGGAACCAGCTTCTGCTGCGAGGAAGGAACAGCCTTGCCGTTACGGTCCACGGTCGCCTTGGAGGTGTAGGTGTCAGTCAGGGAGCCGTCGCCGGTCTTCGCGTTCAGCACGTAGGGCACAGCCGCGGTGGTGTTGGCGATGTCCTGCTTATCCACTGCGATGACGGAGCCGTCTTCGGTGATGGTCAGGTCGTTAGCCTTACCGCCGTTCATCTCAACCTCACCGATTACACGGTCGGTCTTAGCGTCGAAGATGGCAATCTTACCGGTGCCGAAGTCGGTCACGTACACCAGGTCGCGGCCCTCGTCGTTCTCCATGGACAGCGCCTGGGTGCCGAACTTGACGAACTTCTTGAACTCGCCGGTGGTCAGGTCGTAGACGGAGATACCGGAGTTCACGCCGTTCACGCCCTGAGAGGAGACGTAAATTTCGTTCTCGGAGTGGTCAATGGTGACGTCCGAGGGGCGAACCTCCACAGTGGAATCCTCGGCGCGGGTCTGGATAACCTGCTCAGTCTTGAACGTATGAGTATTAATGACGAAGACCTTGCCGCCGGTGCGCTCAGGCACGTACAGCTTGTCGCCGTCAACGGTCATGTTCATGCCAACATAGCGGGTACCGCCATTGGGGGCACCCTCCAGCTGCAGCTTAGTAACTTCGAAGGTCTTCATGTCGATAGCGGACACATAGTAGCGACCGGTCACGAACACCTTGCCGGAGTTGTGATCCACCAGCACGGAGCGGGGATGCTCAATCCAGTTCGGGTCGCTCTCAGCAATGCCGTGGTTAGTCCAAATCTGCTCCATGGTGTTCTGGTCGAACACAGACAGGGAGTTGTCGGTGGTGTTAGTAACCCACACAGTACCGGACACATCATCAACAGTGATGCCGTACGCGGAAATGTAGCCAAATTCGCCGTTCTTATCCAGCTCGAAGGGAAGCGCTGCCACTTCTTCAATCTGAAGAGTGTCTGCGTTGACACGAGCAATAGTGGAGGCGAGGTTGCTATTACCGCCCACGCCGACCATCCAGATCTTGTGGTTCGCCTTGGAGTAGGCAACCTGGTACTGGCCGGGCAGACCCTGGGTAATCTGCGCGACGGATGCGGAGGTGTCAACAACGCGGCTCAGCGATGCGGTGGAAGGAGCCGATGCGCTGGAGGCGGCGGTCTGGTTTGCGGTGTTCGGTGCTGCGAAGGAGGCAGGAATCATGGCTGCGCCGGAGATTGCGAGCGCGAGGGAGCCGACGGCGAGCCCCTTCAATGCTTTACCCGAGGAGGGAGTGAGGTTCAATGTGTGTCCTTCAAATGTGTAACGGAAGTGCTCACATGCCGCATGCGAATGCTAACGAGACACCCGCGAATATGCGGTGACATATTCGACGGCACGAAAAGCAGAAATGTAGGTAACGCATAAATTTACCTACCTTCTAATCCTCAGTGTTTTCCCAGGAAAATACAAGCAGCGACGTGGGTGTGTTTTGTGTTTTTATGAGCGAGCCCCTAATTCGCCTTCAGTATCACGTGAAGGTTGAGCTGTTTCCAGGGTTTTTCCTTGCTCTTGCGAGCAAAAACCCCGGTCACTAGGGGTATTGTGATGCTTTTATATTTACACATTAATGTAAAAGTTTAGGTGAGGCGCGCCAGCAACATTCACCTTGGGCCACACATTTTTTCGACATTCAAAACCTATATTTTTACAGACAAGTGCACATATATGAATATGTTTTAAAACCCCTACCCAGCATTAGCCCAAGCAGGCACACAAAAGGCGGGTACCCCCTCCCCCCAGATTCGAAGAATCCAAAAGAGAAAATACCCGCCTTCTCACGCGTTACATCGAGCATTTACGCCCGAAAGCTAAACGCTACACTTTATGCCTTGCGGCGGCGCATCACCAGAGCAGCACCAGCAATCAAAGCCACAGAAGCGAAAGCAACCAGCGGCATCACAGCATTAGCACCGGTGTTCGCCAGAGCGCCACGCGAAGAGCCAGCCTGCGAGGAACCTGCGTCGCTCTTAGCTACCGAGGAGCCACTGCCCAAATTATCGGAGCCACCTGCAGAGGAGCCACCGTTCTTCACAGCCGAACCGGACTTATCAGCCTTCACAGCATCCGGAGCAGACTTGGAGTCCTGTGCACCGGTCTTAGCGTCAGACTTCGAATCAGACTGAGATGCCTGGTCCTTGGAGGTCTGATCCTTAGCCTCTGCGGTGTTCTCAGACTTAGCGTCAGACTTCTTATCCTCAGGCTTCGGATCTGCAGGCTTCGGGTCAGCAGGCTTCGGGTCAGCAGGCTTCGGGTCTGCAGGCTTCGATTCCTCAGCCTTCACACCGGTCACCGTCGGGTAACCCGCAAAGTCCAGCGAAGTCGGAGTGATGCCCACCGGAGCTGCGCTCGCGTCGGTGTCCTTCACACCAACCTTGAACTTCAGAATCGAGTTAGCCTTCAGCTGCTGAACCGATGCGGGAACGTCGTTACCCTGGCGGTCCTTGGTGGGCAGGGTGGTGTACTCGCTGGCGGTGGTAATCTCGCCGGTGGTGCCGTTGAGAACGTAGGGCAGGGTCACCTTCTCGTCGCGGTCCTTCTTGTCGAGAACCAGCACGGAGCCGTCCTTGAGCAGGGTCACGTCGTTCGCGGCTGCGCCGTTCATCTCGACCTCGCCGATGACCTCGTCAGCGCGGCCGTCGAAGACAGCCACCTTGCCGGTGCCGAAGTCGGTCACGTACACCAGATCGCGATCCTCATCGTGCTCCAGTGCGAGCGCCTGGGTGCCGAACTTGACGAACTTCTTGAACTCGCCGGTGTTCAGGTCGTACACGGAGATACCGGAGTTGACGCCCTTCACACCCTGGGAAGAGACGTAAATCTCATTCAGCGAGTGATCCACCGCCACGTCGGAGGGGCGAACCTCAACGGTGGAGTCCTCACCCTGAGTCTGGATGGTCTTCTCAACCTTGAAGGTCTTGGTGTCCACGACGAAGAGCTTGCCGCCGGTGCGCTCGGGCACGTACAGCTTGCCGCCGTCCAGGAACAGGTTCATGCTCACGTAGCGAGTACCGCCGTCGGGTGCGCCTTCGAGCTGAATCTTCTCAACCTGCTTGGTCTTCAGGTCGATTGCGGATACGAAGAAGCGGCCGGTCACGAATGCCTTGCCGGACTCGTGGTCAACCAGAACGGAGCGGGGGTGCTCGATCCAGTTCGGGTCGTCTTTCTTCACGCCCTCGTTGGTCCAGATGAGCTTGAGGGTCTGCTGGTCGTACACTGCCACGGAGTTGTCGGTGGTGTTGGTGACCCAGACGGTGCCGTCCACGTCATCAACGGTCACGCCGTACGCGGAGGTGTAACCGTACTGGCCCTTGTCGTTCTTCTTCACGGGCAGCTCGGCGAATGCCTCGGTCTGCAGGGTGTCTGCATCCACGCGTGCCAGGGAGGAAGCGAGGCCGCCGCGCGCACCCACGGTGGGTACGAACAGCTTGTGGTTCTTCTTGGAGTAGCCGACCTGGAACTGGCCGGGCAGACCCTGAATGATGTTCGCAACGCTACCGTTTGCATCCACGGTGCGGTGTGCCTCGGTGGAGGGGGTGGTAGAGTCGGTTGCCTTGGTCTTGGTGGCGGTTGCCGGGTAGCCCTGGAACTCGCGGTTTTCGGGGGTGACCTGCTTGACCTCGGAGTTGTCGCCTGCGGTTGCGGTGACCTTGAACTTCAGGATGGAGTTCGCCTGAATGTCGGAGGTCTTGGCGGGAACCTCGTTGCCCTGCTTGTCCTTAGAAGGCTTGCTGGTCACCTTGTTGGAGGTGCTGACGGTGCCGGTGGTGCCGTCGAGGACGTAGGGCACGGTTGCGGTTGCGCCAGCCTGCTTGTCCACAGCGATTACGGAGCCGTTGGGCAGTACGACCAGGTCGTTTGCCTTGCCGCCATTCATGGCGACCTCGGCAATCAGCTTGTCCGCTGCGCCGCCGTCAATCACGCCCACCTTGCCGGTGCCGAAGTCGGTCACGTACACCAGGTCGTTGGCCTCATCGTTATCGAGCGAGAGCGCCTGGGTGCCGAAGGGGATGAACTTCTTGAACTCGTGGGTGGTCGCATCGTACACGGATACACCGGAGTTCTCACCCTTCACACCCTGGGAGGAGACGTAAATTTCGTTCTGGGAGTGGTCAATAGCCACGTCGGAGGGGCGAACCTCGCCGTCCTTATCGCCCTTCACAGAGATGGTCTTCTCGACCTTGAAGGTCTTGGTGTCGATCACGAAGAGTTTGCCGCCGGTGCGTTCGGGCACGTACAGCTTACCGCCGTCCACCAGAATGTTCATGCTGATGTAGCGGGTACCGCCATCGGGTGCGCCCTCAAGCTGAATCTTCTCAACCTGCTTGGTCTTCAGATCGATAGCCGAGACAAAGAAGCGACCGGTCACGAAAGCCTTACCCGACTCGTGATCGACACGCACCTCGCGGGGGTGCTCAATCCAGTTCGGGTCGTCCTTGCTCAGACCCGCATTGGTCCACAGCTGCTTCATGGTCGCCTGATCGTACACGGCAACGGAGTTATCGCGGGTGCTGGTCACCCACACGGTACCTTCCTCGTCATCGACGGTGATACCGTACGCACCCTCGTAGGAGTAGCCCTTCGCGTCCTGGACGATGGGCAGCTCAGCAACTGCCTCAATCTTCAGGGAGTTCGCGTCAATACGAGCGATAGTGGAAACGTGCTCGTCGCGGTCTGCAGTGCCCGCAACCCAAATCTTGTTGGTCTTCTTGGAGTATGCGACCTGGAACTGACCGGGCAGGCCCTGGGTGATCTTTGCCATCGCCTTGTCGGTGATGGTGCGAGCGTCGCTGCTCTGGCTTGCTGCCCGGGTGGATTCTGCCGCGAACGATGCGGGGATGGTGGCAACGCCGGAAATTGCCAGTGCCAGCGATCCAACGGCGAGGCCCTTGAATGCCTTGCTTGATGCGAGCTTCATATGTATGTCCTTTTTCGTGGGTGGTGTGTGGAGGTGCGTCTCTCCGCCACCGACGGGTGGTGAGGTACCGCGTTTTCCCTGCTCTCTGGTGTGGGTTTCGTGGGCCCACGAGGAAGGAAACTAGTCTTCACACAGTATTTAGTAAGGCAACCATTAACTTACCTTCTAGGTAATACTTACTTAGCGCACAGGATTTTGCAAGATTTTAGGTATATATAACGCAAAATTTCATATGCCAGGCACAGCCTGTCACTAAAACTCCCCCACTAAAACTCCCCGAAGTGCGGCAATACAGCAGCGAGGCACGACATGGCACAGCAAAACCCCCGCCTCCAGCAAAGCCAGAAGACGGGGGTTCCACGCACCCCAACACACGGTGCCGGGGTGACACAGTGCCAGGGGTGACTAAAAATTAGGAGACATACGAGAAGTCAGTGAACAGCAGGTTCTGCAGCTTGTAGCGGCGAATGAAACGAGCCAGCTCCGCGCGAGTAGTCGGCGCGGTCGGGTTAAACACACCCGAAGCATCCAGCACGATGTCGTTCGCGCCAGCCCACGCAACGTAACGGTGCAGAGTACCCGCACCGAGCACGTCGCGGAAACGAGAACCAGCGCCCTCCTTCATTTCGGTCAGCTGAACCTCCGCGTTGTACTGGAACAGCACAGCCGCCAGCTCCTCGTGAGAAACCGGTGCGGTCGGGTCAATCTTGTCGCCACCAGTGAGCGGCTCGGTGATTTTGCGGTCACGAGCCCAGTGCAACGCGTTCGCGGTCGGGCGGCCTGCCGCATCCGCGAAGGGTGCAACATCCGAGTTTTCACTCACGCCAGCGTGACCTGCAGCGTGGTTCAGCAGAGCAATAAGCTCCTCGCGGGTCACAGGGCGGTCCGGCTCAAACGCGCCAGTCTGCGGGTTCGGCATCAGCCACTTCTTCTGGTTCGCCATGCGGATATCCTCAGCGAACGGGTGGTTATCCGGAACATCCTCGAAAGAAGTCTTCAGGATCTTGGTCTCAGCCACGGGGATGCGCGCAGCAATCTGGCGGGTGATCTCCTGACCCCACGGGTCGGAGCAAATATCCAGCTGCAGGGCGTGGTCAACGCCCTCACCCTGCATCAGCTCGATGGGGAACTGGTCGCTACCGCTGAAGCTGTCAGCGTCACCGTCAAATTCGGGGGTGAGCGGCCAGGAGCGCAGAGTTTCGAAAGAGTCGTTACGAACGTAGCCGTGGCGTACGGTCAGGGTGGTGCCTTCGGTGAGAAATTCGCGCAGACCGTGTGCAGTGTAGTTGACGGTCATACCGGTTTCAGTGATGGTGGCGCGCTGAATAACGAGGTGCGGGCCTTTAGTTTCCTCGGTTGCCGGGGCAAGGTTTGCGGGAGCTTCGTCTGCATGAGCGGCCTGTGCCTGCAGGGCAAGTGCGCCTGCGGCTGCGGCTGCGGAAGCACCCTTTACGAAGAATCGTCGTGAGAGTCGATGGTTAAGCAAGGGCATGATTGTCCTATTCAGTTCTTGTTTGAGTTGAGTGAGTTACGGGTGGCAGGACGCACGGACAGCGGCGTAAACGGTGAGTGAGGCCGATACGGTGGTTCCCTCCCCTGTGTGCGTGAGTGAGACGCAGCGTGCGGGGTGCGGGTGTCTGTCGGGCGGATGTGCGGTGAGTGAGACCGGCACGAGTTCCCTGACCCAGTCATCTAGCGTACCTTAAGGTTTCTTTAAAACGAAGATGAAACGGTGGTGATTTTACGCCCATTTTTGGTGTTCAACGAAGTAGGGGCGTTATCTGGCAACGTTTGCCGGAAGTTGGTATGGGTTCTTGATGGGGTGGCTTTGAACCGCTCTGCGCCGAGGTGTTCCGGGGTATGGAATATGTGGGGTTCTGAGGTTTTATGTGTGACACGCCGATTCAAACCCTTTTCAAAGAGTTATAGTTATTGGTACCCTATCACTGTTTCTATATCCTAACAAAGGAGTTACCCATGGAGGCCAAGGAATTCTCTGAGAAGGCCCTCCTCTTTTTCGCCAAGTCCAAGTACGCCGACCTCTTCGGCGTGGCACTGGTCATCGCCATCGCAATCGCCTCAGGATACCTGGGCACCACCCTCGACAAATACGTCGACTGGGGCCCGATTACGAACTTCATTCCCCTCGGCGTGATTTCCGTGATTAACGTGGGTATTTCAATGATGTCTACCCGCCTGACCGGCCGCCTCTCAAACATCGGCAACGTGCTCGGCATTATTAACACGGCACTGTCTGGCGCGATTGACTACATTATGGGCAACAAGGCAGCGATCATCACCTACCCGGTGACCTTTATCGTGTACACCTTCGCAATTCGTAGGTGGCAGAACTCCGAACGCGGCAAGGCGATGGAACCGCCGACCGGCACGAAGGGCCAGCTGATTATTGGCGGTATTGTGGCGGGGTCGTTCGCGTTCTCCCTGGTAGCGAACTACATTGGCTACCGCGGTCAGACCTCGTTCCTGTTCTGGATCACGACCGTAGTGTTCGGCCTGTCCCTGTCAGCGAACATTCTGAATGCACTCAAGCTCACGATGCAGTGGCAATTCTGGTTCCTGTACAACACCGTGCAGTGCATCAAGGCGCTGACCCAGGGCAACTTCGCGAACGTCGGCAAATACATCTTCTACATCATCAACAGCGTGGCAGCGCTCCTGCTGTGGACCCGAAACGGCACCTCAGCCAAGGGGGCTGTAGCGGCGGCAGCGTAGGGGGTACTCCCCCGGGCGGTGACAGCGCCACTCTGCAGCTTAGTTGCTAACGCATGATGAGGCCCCTCGGCCTGCAGCCGGCCACTCCCACGGTGGCGGCGGTTGCGTTGCTAACGCATGATGAGGCCCCTCGGCCTGCAGCTTGTTGCTGCGGGTCGAGGGGCTTATTTTAATGTTTTCACTATTTGTACCCAGCAGTACGCACATTTGCTAAAATGAATAGACCGGAGGGGCTTTCATTGAGGACTAAGAATCTTTCAATATTTGTTTAATATTTTTATGACCGGCCGACGCGACCGACCGATTCGAGAGTCTTTCATTATTCGCCTTGATATACTTATACTGAGTGCGTTGGTGAACGCCTGGTTGTTGAGAATCTTTCATTATTCGCCTTGATATACTTACCGCGGCCATTCATACCCAGCAACATATGGTTGAGAATCTTTCATTATTCGCCTTGATATACTTAACGCGGGCTTTACCGCATTTTCATACAGGTTGAGAATCTTTCATTATTCGCCTTGATATACTTATTAGCGCTTCAATCTGCATACGCAGAATGTTGAGAATCTTTCATTATTCGCCTTGATATACTTAGGCACCCGGCGTGCCCGCGCGTGAATTGGTTGAGAATCTTTCATTATTCGCCTTGATATACTTACACGCCCTGGACGACGTTTTCAGCAGGTGTTGAGAATCTTTCATTATTCGCCTTGATATACTTAGTGGTGGAGCAGGCACGCACCACCGTTCGTTGAGAATCTTTCATTATTCGCCTTGATATACTTATACCCAGGCACGGCCAGTCACCAGCGCCGTTGAGAATCTTTCATTATTCGCCTTGATATACTTATGCTCCGTCTGCTAAGCCGGTTGGTAGGGTTGAGAATCTTTCATTATTCGCCTTGATATACTTAATCGCCGGTTACGCCCGCGTATCCAGCGGTTGAGAATCTTTCATTATTCGCCTTGATATACTTAGGCTCGGGCTTCATCAGCAGTGATGTTGGTTGAGAATCTTTCATTATTCGCCTTGATATACTTATACCGCGCGAATCGTGTTCACGCTGACGGTTGAGAATCTTTCATTATTCGCCTTGATATACTTACGTTCGCGAAACCATAGACCAGCTGGGAGTTGAGAATCTTTCATTATTCGCCTTGATATACTTATTAGGCTTCTCCAATCTTCCAAATTCCAGTTGAGAATCTTTCATTATTCGCCTTGATATACTTAGGGGACTTTCACGACCTTCGCGTAGCTGGTTGAGAATCTTTCATTATTCGCCTTGATATACTTACGGTGGCCTGGCTGGTATGGCGGCGGCTGTTGAGAATCTTTCATTATTCGCCTTGATATACTTACGGTGGCCTGGCTGGTATGGCGGCGGCTGTTGAGAATCTTTCATTATTCGCCTTGATATACTTAGCGCCAGTGGACAATCTGCACACGACCTGTTGAGAATCTTTCATTATTCGCCTTGATATACTTATCACCCCGCGCCGTAAGGCGTTCCCTCAGTTGAGAATCTTTCATTATTCGCCTTGATATACTTACCTCAAAGTCACCAACCAGAATGTTCACGTTGAGAATCTTTCATTATTCGCCTTGATATACTTATTCCAATTCCTCAGAGCTGAACAGGCTAGTTGAGAATCTTTCATTATTCGCCTTGATATACTTATCCTGTCAGACAGCATCAGTACCATGATGGTTGAGAATCTTTCATTATTCGCCTTGATATACTTAGAAATAATATCCTTAATTCCATTCCAGAGTTGAGAATCTTTCATTATTCGCCTTGATATACTTAACGCACTTGCGTTCAAGGCGTTCAATGCGTTGAGAATCTTTCATTATTCGCCTTGATATACTTAATCGCCGTAAGTTTTCCCGCCGCGCAGGGTTGAGAATCTTTCATTATTCGCCTTGATATACTTAATCTATGAAGTCCTCCGGCCTTGTCCACGTTGAGAATCTTTCATTATTCGCCTTGATATACTTATATGCGGTTCGTCGCCGTTATCAACGTCGTTGAGAATCTTTCATTATTCGCCTTGATATACTTAGTGCCCAACAGCTCAACATTCCCTTATCGTTGAGAATCTTTCATTATTCGCCTTGATATACTTAGCTACATACAGCAGCCGGCAACCAGTCGGTTGAGAATCTTTCATTATTCGCCTTGATATACTTAGTGGACTCCGCTTGCGCGTGCGATTGGCGTTGAGAATCTTTCATTATTCGCCTTGATATACTTATCACCCGTGCCGCTAACGCGTTTGCTGAGTTGAGAATCTTTCATTATTCGCCTTGATATACTTACCACAACCCACCGGGCGTTGAGATTGAGGTTGAGAATCTTTCATTATTCGCCTTGATATACTTAAACGCGACTCGCCAGTGGCTTTGTCGGTGTTGAGAATCTTTCATTATTCGCCTTGATATACTTATCCAGATCACGCCATTATCGTCGGTGTAGTTGAGAATCTTTCATTATTCGCCTTGATATACTTATGGGCACAGCCCATGCGCTCCAGCTTTGGTTGAGAATCTTTCATTATTCGCCTTGATATACTTAAGATAGCGCGCCTAGCGTGCCAATCCATGTTGAGAATCTTTCATTATTCGCCTTGATATACTTAAAACTGGCGGTGAGACGGTGCGGGTACGGTTGAGAATCTTTCATTATTCGCCTTGATATACTTACGGGGAATTATCCTGCGTAGCACGCACGGTTGAGAATCTTTCATTATTCGCCTTGATATACTTAGTGTCGGTAGTGTTTCTGTTGTCTCCAGGTTGAGAATCTTTCATTATTCGCCTTGATATACTTAATGCCCTGTGGCGTAGGCTTTTCGGATGGTTGAGAATCTTTCATTATTCGCCTTGATATACTTAACGGCTGCTGAACCTTGAGCAATTCGTAGTTGAGAATCTTTCATTATTCGCCTTGATATACTTACCGCGTTAGCAATCACTGCAAGAATTATGTTGAGAATCTTTCATTATTCGCCTTGATATACTTAAGCACATGTTCACAATCGCCAAGCAAAGGTTGAGAATCTTTCATTATTCGCCTTGATATACTTAAAGCTTCGGTGGTCACGGTCACATTCCGGTTGAGAATCTTTCATTATTCGCCTTGATATACTTACGATGTCCAGACTCACGATCGCCTGTAGGTTGAGAATCTTTCATTATTCGCCTTGATATACTTATTTGTTCATGCGTTTAATGCTGAGGATGGGTTGAGAATCTTTCATTATTCGCCTTGATATACTTATATTAAGCGCATGGCCGACAGCGGAGACGTTGAGAATCTTTCATTATTCGCCTTGATATACTTAGATTTCACGGTGAACAATGCCGTTTTTGGTTGAGAATCTTTCATTATTCGCCTTGATATACTTAAAGATTTGAAAGCAACTGTGAATCCATAGTTGAGAATCTTTCATTATTCGCCTTGATATACTTACATTCCGCAGCTGGCATCCCTGGTCGTCGTTGAGAATCTTTCATTATTCGCCTTGATATACTTAGGGGCGGGGGTCATTAGTTATTCTCCAAGTTGAGAATCTTTCATTATTCGCCTTGATATACTTACGATGGTGTAGTTCTCATAACTGACGAAGTTGAGAATCTTTCATTATTCGCCTTGATATACTTACAAAGTCGCCGTTCACAATGGCCTGTTCGTTGAGAATCTTTCATTATTCGCCTTGATATACTTACTGATGGGCGCCGCCATGCGATAGCTTTGTTGAGAATCTTTCATTATTCGCCTTGATATACTTAGAATCTCGCCGCGTTCGTTGAACTCCAAGTTGAGAATCTTTCATTATTCGCCTTGATATACTTACTTCTACGTTTTCCGGGTCGGTTCCGTAGTTGAGAATCTTTCATTATTCGCCTTGATATACTTACGGTCGAGAATGTCACGCCGTCTATCTCGTTGAGAATCTTTCATTATTCGCCTTGATATACTTAGGAAACAGTCAAGGAGCAGACCCCCGCGGTTGAGAATCTTTCATTATTCGCCTTGATATACTTAACCCCGTGGTGGGAGAGGCCGGACGCGGGTTGAGAATCTTTCATTATTCGCCTTGATATACTTAAGTTCCGCGACCGCTACAGTGAGTTGTTGTTGAGAATCTTTCATTATTCGCCTTGATATACTTAGATTCTTCTGCGCCGCCGCGTCCCGCAGGTTGAGAATCTTTCATTATTCGCCTTGATATACTTACAAGCACGTTAGTCATTATTTTCCTCCAGTTGAGAATCTTTCATTATTCGCCTTGATATACTTACCCATGAGGAAAGTGACAATCTTAATTGTTGAGAATCTTTCATTATTCGCCTTGATATACTTAATTTTTCGTACCGCTCATCGGCTGAGCAGTTGAGAATCTTTCATTATTCGCCTTGATATACTTACCTTGCGGTGACAATTGGCATCCTCTGGGTTGAGAATCTTTCATTATTCGCCTTGATATACTTAGCATCATCAGAGAGTACTTCATGGTGACGTTGAGAATCTTTCATTATTCGCCTTGATATACTTAGGCTGGGCTCGGATTCTGTCATCATTGAGTTGAGAATCTTTCATTATTCGCCTTGATATACTTAGTCCAATGCGTCCCCACCGATTACCCAGAGTTGAGAATCTTTCATTATTCGCCTTGATATACTTATCACAGACGAAGAAACCGAGAAAATCTTGTTGAGAATCTTTCATTATTCGCCTTGATATACTTAGCGTGCTGTTCGTGATGGTGCTCCCGGGGTTGAGAATCTTTCATTATTCGCCTTGATATACTTATAGTTGCCGTGCCGCCCGCCGCGTTATTGTTGAGAATCTTTCATTATTCGCCTTGATATACTTAAAACACAGGGCCAAGCGCCTGAATCAACGTTGAGAATCTTTCATTATTCGCCTTGATATACTTACTATGAAACCGGCACCGGCATTTTCACGGTTGAGAATCTTTCATTATTCGCCTTGATATACTTATAGCAGGCGCGCGCCAGGTGGTGAGTAGGTTGAGAATCTTTCATTATTCGCCTTGATATACTTATTTTCCCCGTGGGCACGCAGCTACCCGGGTTGAGAATCTTTCATTATTCGCCTTGATATACTTAAGTAATCAAGTATTTCCCCTAGTCAGGGGCATAAATGGGGCAGTTTTTCAAGAGAAAAACTGTCCCATACCTGCCTCGGAGCTCATCTCTAGACGAGGTCCGAAAGGAAAAAATGAGCCGGTGGGGCAGCGACCATGTTTGGTCGCTGTCCCACCGGCTCATTTTTGTGAAGCTCCGCTAGAAAATATCTAACGCTTCCGGCTTCTCCTCCATCTGCTGCACCTCCGGCCCCAAATGGCGAATCGACCCAGCCCACTGAGCATCCGTAAAACGCATAATACGAATCGCACCACCCGGCGGAACCTCAATCTGCAACCGGAACAAATCAGAACCCGTCGCATTCCCATTCAGATAGTACTTCGCATACACACTCAGCTGCATACGATCAAAACCCAAATCCAGCAGAACATGACGATAACGATTCGCCAGCTTCCGCTCATTCTTCGTCTTCACCGGCAAATCAAACATCACCATTAACCACACAGGATCAGCCATCCTCACACAACTCCTCAGCAGCAGTCAGCTCCCACACCGGAACCGACAACCTATCACGCTTGCCCTCAACATAGAGAGCAAACTCAGAACAAAAATCCTCCATCACAGTACGGAGCTTAAACGGCGAATCACCATTCACAGCATCAGACAACACCTGAACCAGAGCAGCCTTCTCCTGCCGACCCAGCTCAGTAGAACCAGCAGAAATCAACTGATACACCGCATAATCCACAGCAGGGCGGAACGGCTCCACCAAATCATCAACCAATGCAAACGCATTAGAACGATGGCGGTGGAACAGCGACAACGTCGGGCACAAACCCGCAGCAATCACACGAGTCAAAACCCTGCCGCGAAGAATCGTGTACCCATAATTGAGCATTCCATTCACCACATCATCAGAAAGCTGCTGACGGCGGAAACCCTGCTCCGGAAGAAACGCACCCCAATACAGGCGCGCCCCCTGAGCCTCAGCGTTTGACGGGTCGCCCGACCGCACCGAACGAGCCAACGCGCGAATATCCGCAGCGCTCTGCCGCCCCATAGCATCAAGACAATTCGCCTGGCCACGAAGTTTAGCCTTCACAATCTGCATCCACGCATTCTTCGCACGCGGCACGCTCAATTCAGCCTGAGCCTCATGACGAGTAAACACCTTCGTATTCTCAGACCAGTGATACAACGTAGAAATCGGCTGATTACGCCAATCACAAATCGCGGCAGCAACGTCAAAACGTTCCAGGCCAGCCACCAGGCCGTAACCCCAGGAGCACCCCATACCAAGGAGGATAAAATCAACCTCAGCAAGTGGCGTGCTCCGCTCCCCCGCCACGATTCGCCCCCTCTCATACGACAGGAAGCCCTCATAGGCAGTGAAATCAAGAACACGCCACTTACTATCCATCACGCTCTCCTAGCCTTCCACGCCCAAAGCGCGCAACGCCGAAGAACGAACCTCGAACGAAGTCGGCAGATTGCCGTTACCGCGCCAACGAGGGAAACCCAAGTTATTGCGGCGAATAACCTTCATACTCTCTAGGGGCAACAATCCTCCAATGGAGATATAAAGGCCATCATCCAACGCTTTGACCAACACAGTTTCTCCCTTGCTGAGAGATTTTGTGTCCAATCGAGCCTGAATCTCGCTTGGCAACTGCTCACGAGACAACAGTGCAGGACGCATACGGAGACGCCCAGAATCCTTGAATCCATCAACACGCCAGCGGCGCTCCGGCATAAACTCCAAGAATTGCTTCAGCTCGTCTTTACCACCATTAGTGATGTAGTCAGCCGGATCAAACTCCAACTCATCGTTCTGAGTAATCCACGCGAACTCAACCGCTTCGCCGCTTTCCACAGCTTTACGCGTTGTGTCCTGCATATCCCGGAAAGACTGAGAACCCCGGTGAATCGGCATACTCAAAACATTGCGGCTACCGCTCTCACGCATCAGCCACGGGAACTCCGCACCATACACGCGAAGCATACCGACTTTCAGCTCGCCCTTCTTCGTCAGCCAGCTGTACAAGCGAGCATGATGAATCGACGCACCAATCTCAGCCGCACCACGAGGAGTCAAAATCGACGCAGCCTTCTTCGAGAAGAACAACACTTCATCGTCGGCCTCAACAAACCGGCCATCCGACAGCTCAAGAGAGCGGGCAGAATCCTCAGGGAGCTTCTTCAACTTACCCAACGCATCCTTCATCGCCAGGTAAATCTCCGGATCAACAATACGCTTCACATCATCAGCAGACCATGCAGAACCCAAAGTCAGCTTCTTCACCGGATCAATCGTTTCATCGTGCACCGAGCCATTCTGCGGACGCAAACGAAGCGGACTCACCACCGCAATAGAGTCATCCTCGATAGCCTCAGCCAACACATTGCCCAGAGCTGTAGCGGCGTCCTTCCATTCCAAGAACTTCTTCTGAGAAGCCGGGTACAGGCCGGTGAAGTTACGCCAATCTTCTCCCGGGTGCAGCTGATCACGGTCCAGTTTGTCCAGCCCCTGCTCATAAAACGTGCGCCTCAGCTGGCTACGCTGCTCCAGAGTCAAAGCAACAGAGCGGTTCAGCAGAGTCATGACCGCAGCATCAACCGCATGATGGCGCACATCAAAACGGTTCTTATCACGCTCACCGCGCAACAAAATACGCTCATCGATGCCACCCGCGCGACGGGATTCACGAGTCACCGAACCCGCATACACGTCTAGAACCACACGGCTCTCATCATCGGGGGCAAGGCCCTCATTAAAATGCTGTTCCAAACGCTCACGCACCGCCACAGCCGCATACGAAGTCGAAGCCAGCGAACGCTCATCAATCGGCTCATCAGCTTCAGTCTGCCTCAAACGACGGATCTGATTCTTGAACATTTTCGCCTTCTTGGGGTCTTTAAAGGCCTTCAACTGGCGAACACGCTCAATAGTCTCCTGCGACTTCACAGGACCAGCCCATGCATAGAACAGCTTCCGCTTCTTCTTCGCATTACAGTCACGGCACACCGCCGCCAAATTCTCACGACGAGAGGAACCGCCGCCAGCGCGCGGTACGATGTGGTCCAGCTCAGAAGTAGTCGTCGTAATCATTGTGCCGCAGTACAAGCACTGACACTCCTGCTCCTGCACAATCAAATGGCGACGAACTTCCGCGCGACTCGGATTATCCACACCAGATTCACGTAGCTCACCGCGAATACGCTCATTATCCGCGCGGTTCTTCTTCTGCTCATTCAGAATCTTCTGACGCTGGGTAGGTCCCATTAGGCCGGTACGGGCATGTTCCACAGTAATAGCGCGCGGACGGCCCCACTGACGCTCACAATCCAGCACAAAACGACGCAGAATCGTCAGCACGCGATCAACCGCCGGCTGACCTGTCGGTTCCTCCAGCTTATCCAACGGGGGACGCCATGTATCATCCACGCCGAAGACAGCCTTGCGGGCCTCGTGAAGACCAACACGGTACTCATGCATGTACTCGCTCAGCTTTGAGAGGGTCTCCTGGCTATAAGCAACACGGCCCTTCTCAAAATCAATGTTAGAGAGCGCTTCACGTTCCTCAGCCGGCCAGCTCTTATATAGCTCAGACAGCCCTGCCTCAGCAGCTGCCTCTTCAGTATCGTTCGTCGCATCAACCAAAAATGCAATCAACAGACTACGCAACTGGTCATCATCAGTAGATTCCCACCACTGACGAGCCTCCGTCTTCTTGCCCATCGCCTTCTCAAAGGCTGCCGACGAACGGTCAAAGGGCGCCGTCTTCTGCTGAATGTCCTCAAGAACCGGGGCAACCAAGCGGTTACCAGGAACACCAATCTTCTCAGCGACATCAGCCCAACTCGGTTGCTCCTTATCGGTATAGTTCATCAAGAACTCGACAGCCGCATCATACTCAGCCTCAGTCAGCTCACGCTTCGCACGAGAACCAGTGCGCACACGCAGATTCGCCACCGAATCAAGAATGCGGAACTCCTGAAACTCCAGAGACGCACGAATCGTTCGATTCGTAGAAGGATTCAGAGGGTCCTTACCCACACGTTCCTTCGGCACATAAGGGTGCTTATGGTGGAAAACGCCCAAGCGAAGAGCCTCGTACTGGTCCTCAATACCCTGAACCTCGCAAATACGACGAAGCTCAGCCAGCTGGTCTCCCTGACGAACCTGAGCAACCATCAGAGGAGTGCCTCGCACATAGCCAGTCTTCCTCTTCTTTTCATCCCTCGGACGCAGAAGAACCTCATTATTAGCAGCAAGAGCACCCAACATACCCAAAGTCGGATTAGCCGGAACCTTCTCACCAAACAGCTCACGCGCACGAGCCAGAATAATCTCAAAAGTCTCCGACGGCTCCTGTGACGCCTTCTCCAGCTGGTCAAGAGACCACCACGGATTAGCCCAACCACGGTGACGAGCCATATGACGCACAGCGCGCACCAAATGCTCATTTAGCTCATCAGCACTAGCCAACTTGATAGATGCCAGCAGCGCACGGGAAGTCCACGCCTCATAGGTCTCAGGCTCAGGGCCCTCCGGCACGGTGTAACCCAGCTTCTCAAGCACCTTATCAAGGTCACGCAGACGCTGCTTACGGCGACGAGTCATGCGCATCGTACGACGAGCAACACCACGAGTTTCCTTACGACTCATCGGGGTCTTGTTCTTCGTCGGATCCAAACCGCCGTCATGGCGGAAAGTTACCAAAGCCAACTTCTTAATAGGGAGACCAGCATCATCAAATTCGATAGCGGCAAGACCAACAGAGCGGTCACCGACATCAACACCGATACGGTAGTTTTTCATGTCCGTGGACATGTCATACTCCTTTGTGAGTGATTGCAATCAAGTGCAGACATTGCACTCTTGATAAGCATCATTGCGCTCATCTGAGACTAACAATAACCTGACTACGCCATATATGCATTCAAAACCGTCATTCACACCCCCAAAAGCGCAAAAAAATTTTTATGTGAAGCGCTTGCAGAAGTAGTAAGCCCCTGTGCTAGAATCAGTAACGAAAGATTCTTAATAAGGCATCCTTCCGATGCTGACTTCTCACCGTCCGGCTCCTCTTAGGAACGGGCGGTATGTTTTTAACTTCCCTATCTACTGCAGGTATTTATGAGCCCGCAGACCATACGAGCCAAGACAAACAAAGGCCCCCGCCGGATCCTCTCGTGGAGCATCCGGCGGGGGTCTTCTCTATAAAACTTTTCGGCGCAGTTCACGCATTCACACTGCGCGGTTTCGCAGCGTCAGGCGGCGGCTACTCAGATTCGCCGAGCATGCCCTCACGAGCCAACGCAGTCAAACGAGACACCGCACGGAAATACTTCTTCTGATAACCACCAGCCAGCATCTCCTCAGTAAACACCTTGTCAAAAGGCACACCCGAAGAAACAATCGGCAAGTCCTTGTCATACAGGCGGTCAGCCAACACCACAAAACGCAGCGCCACCGACTGCTCAGTAATCGGGTGAACATCACGCCACGCAATACCATCCAGACCATCAATCAGCTGACGGTAACGCGACGGGTGCACCTTCGCCAGATGCTCCACCAGATCAGCGAAGTTATCAACGCCAACAGTCTGGCCGCCGAACACTTCCTCAACCTTCGCATCAAACGCATCATCAGCAACAGGCTCCGGCGCAGCAGGCAGGCCACGGTGACGGAAATCCTCACCATCCACACGGTGCACCTCAAACTGTGAAGCAAGCACCTGAATCTCACGCTTAAAATCCTCAGCCGCGAAACGGCCCTCACCCAGCGCACCAGGCAGCGTGTTCGAGGTCGCCACAAGCTTCACGCCAGCATCCGCCAGCTCACGCATCAGACGAGACATGAGCACAGTATCACCCGGATCATCCAGCTCAAACTCGTCAATACACACCAGCTTGTAGCTGCTCAACGCCTCAACCGTCTTACGGAACGTCAACGCACCCACCAGGTTCGTGTACTCCACAAAAGTACCGAACGCCTTCGGGCCATCCACATAATGCCACAGCGACGCCAACAGGTGAGTCTTACCCACACCAAAACCGCCGTCAAGGTACAGGCCAGCCTTCGTCGAATCCTTCTTCTTGCCACCAAACAGACGACCAAAGAAACCGGCACCAGCGCCGCCACCATTAATCTTGTCGCCAAAATCCTTCAGCTTCTGCACAGCCTCAGCCTGCGACGGCTGATTCGGATCAGGAATGTAGCTATCAAAAGACACTTCACCAAAACGCTCAGAGGGGCGGAAACCCGCCAGCAACTCATCAGCAGAAACGCGAGGGATGCGGTCGGTCAAGTGTACGGTCGTGGTGGGCACAAAAACTCTTTTCTTCAGTGACGGCGATGTGACTTCCGCTTTAAGTGTAGTACTGTCTAACACCCCGCGTGAGCGGCATGAGTTGCCCGCCACATTACGGGCATGGGGAGGGGTGTTGCGGGGTGGCGGTGGGGTGCGGGGCCGCTCTGTTTTGCGTGGGATGCTCAGTGCCAGTGGAGGTACTGCTCAGCACCGGTGGAGGTTCGGTCATGACCTAGCAATTTCAGTCATGACTTAGCGTCTTTGGTAATGGTTAAAGCCCCAGCCTGAAGTTACTAACCCATTACCGAAAACACTAAGTCATTACCGGATCCCGCCTACCCGGCGCAGAGACAAATTCGGTCATGGTTACGGGTTTGTGCCATAGGTTAGTGTCTTTGGTTCTAGTTAAAAACCATGGCTGAAGGCGCTAAACCATGGCACAAATTCTGCTGAGGCGGCACCTCTTCGGGTGCAGATTTATTTGATGCATAAAACATTGAGAAGCCCGAATATTGACCAACGACCGTCATCATCCTCAAAAGAGTGCAAACGACCGCAAACATGCGGTAGGGTGGTAACTGTAGTGTTCCACAGCGCATTGATGCGCTTGATGGGTGCACTACGGGGCTGTTTTTCTTCCGGCAGTCAATGCAACCTGTGAATAACGGTCCGACATGCACATATATCACACCATCACCGACGATAGGAGCGTATCTTCTATGGATTTGACCATTTTTAATCGCCGTACCTTGTTGGGTAGCGGTGCACTTGTGGGCGTTGGTGCCCTGCTTGCGGCGTGCGGCCAGCAGGCTAATAATGAGGCGGCAGCCACCACATCCGCCGCACCGAGCGAGTCGGCATCGGCTTCTGCCGCGGCGTCTGAGTCGCCCTCTGCGAGCGCCACCCCTAAACCGAAGGTTACTCGCGGATACTCAGGGCAATCCAAAGCACCCGACGGCGAATACCGTAAGGCAGACGGCTACGGCCCTGCACAAAACGTTCCCAAGCCTCGTAATGAGCCCGCTCAGTACCCTGAAACTGAAGAAGGCCTCAATCACATGATGGAGGACTGGGTGGTTGCCCATAACTATGCAATTCAGACTGGCGACTGTTCCTATGCATTCAAGTATGTAACAGAGGATGCTGAAGAATATGGGTTCTACGAATATCTTGAAGAGATGTACTCTCATGGAGGCTGGGTCGCCGATGGACTAGATTCTTATCAGTCTGAAAGCGCTTTGTTATTTGATGATGAAACGAAAAAATACCGCATGAAAATCCGCAGGGTATGGTCTACGGCTATGTATGTAGAACCTGACGGTGAAGTTGTGTTCAAAGCAAATACCGATACTTCCGACGACTCATTTTATTTTATATTTACATATTCAAATGGGTACTGGAAAATTGCAGGAACCAAACTACTCAATGAAGGGTAATTAGAGGATATCATGCACAAAAAACATTTCAATCAGATAGTATCTATTGCTTTTATCCTGTCAACCTTACCCTTGTATACATTACCCGCCATAGGTAAAGAGTGCATAAATAAAGATTCATCTGGTCATTGTATTAGTTTTTCCAAAACAAGCAAATCAAAAACTTCAAAACGTGCAGGTGAAACCAGCGCTCAAAATCAACAACAAGTATCATCAGTCGATTCTCTAGGGTCCGATATGGAATCTGCGCGAAAACGTTGGAACGACGAACATCCGCTACAACTCGATGGAGCAAAGCAAGAATATCATGCAAGTAGTGCCAAAGCCCGAAAAGCCGGAGATGCAGAATGTCATACGAAAGGAGACCAACGTCCTGGCCACTACGTCATAGGATCCCTACCCCTGGGAGATAACGCCAACAAAATCCCCAACCACGTTGGCGGCCGCTACTGCGTACCCAATGACGCTAAAACCTTCACCTCCAATGACCCCGCGCAGCCCAAGGGTCCTTCTCCTGAAGAAATGCTCCAAGAGATTGAGGACCAATTCGCTAACACCAATATCCAAGCCCCTGTGTTGAAGCAGTCCTACAACCTCGGCACCAGCCTCAGCGAAGACAACCCCAACGTCTACAAGGGCGACCAGATCAACTTCTACGTCGACGCACCCACCGCACGCTGGGAAGGCGACCTGATGATCGGGCATGTGGAGATGGAGTCCTACCCCACTCAGATGACCATTCAGTACGGCAACGGTGACGAGGGTAGCTTCTATACCATGGGCAAGCCGGTCAGCAGGGCACGCGGTAAAGAATCACGCAAGACCGCAACGAGTTACGCTTACCAGCGCTCTGGTAACTTCCACGCCTACGCGACGGTGTCTTACTCTGGTCGTTTCCGTGTGGACGGCGGTGACTGGCAGGCTCTGGATGTCGTGTTGACGAAGGATACTGTCGACCCGCTGCTGGTGCGTGTGTGGTGGGTTGATGTGGGACGCGTGGCTGGTGACTGCAGCTACGACGACACTCGCTGGGGCTGTAAGAACGATCCGACCATGGGTAAGCCGGATAATCCGAACCCGCGTCTGCGTAAGGCCGATATTCGTACCGGTCAGCGTTGGCACCTGAATGATAACGGTGATGGGGATACGGAGTATTCGCTGCACCGCGACTGGCCCGACATGTAAGACCGTTCCCCCGCTGTGGGTCTTACACTGAGAAGCCACATGTTCGCCGAGAAGCCACGATAATGGTGGCTTTTCGAAACACATGTGGCTTCTCAGCTATCGGGTTATTCCCTTCGGCTGGTTAGTCTTCCGGTTTCTAACCAGCCACCTCTATTCACACTTCACACCGATATAAGGAATACACTTCCATGACTTCCATTTTTCTTACTCGCCGCGCAATGCTGAGCGGCGGCGCATTCCTGGGTATGAGTGCCCTGCTCGCGGCGTGCGGCCAGCAGGCAAATAATGAGGCGAGCGCCTCGGCGTCCTCTACCGCCACGCCGAGTGAGACCGCTTCGGCATCTGAGTCTGCATCTGCTTCGGTCTCAACCGCCCCGAAGCCTGTTGTGACTCGTGGATATTCGGGCAATTCTAAAGCCCCGGATGGCGAGTATCGCAAAGCTGATGGTTACGGCCCTGCGCAGAATGTTCCTCTTCCGAAAGCCGAGCCGCAACAGTATCCCGAAACTGAAGAAGGCCTCTACCGCATGATGAAAGACTGGGTTGTTGCGCACAACTACGCGATTCAGACCGGGGACTGCTCCTACGCGTTCAAGTACATCACGAAAGACGCTGAAGAATACGGGTTCTACCAGTACATCGAGAGTCTTTACCAGCGCGGCGGATGGACCGTTGACGGGCTGGACAGCTACCAACCCCAAGGCCCGCTCATCTACGATGAGGCGAAGAAAAAGTACCGCATGTTGCATCGCCGATTCTGGAGCACCGTTATGTATGTAGAACCCGACGGTACATTGAATATGGAAGCTAACACTGACACCAGTGACGATACTTTCTACTTCCTCTTCACCTACTCTGATGGCTATTGGAAGATTGTTGGAAGTAAATCAGACGAAGAATTGCAAAACGAGAAATAGCCTTTTCCTTTAATTCACACACCACACCGATATGAGGAATGTATTTCTATGACTTCCGTTTTTCTTACCCGCCGCGCACTGTTGAGCGGCGGCGCACTTGTGGGCCTGGGTGCTCTGCTTGCGGCGTGTGGCCAGCAGGCAAATAATGAGGCGAGCGCCTCGGCATCATCGACCGCAGCTCCGAGCGAGACCGCCTCGGCATCTGCCGCAGTATCTGAGTCACCTTCGGCAAGCGCTACCCCATCTACTGTCCGCGGCTACTCGGGCGGGTCCAAAGCCCCCGATGGTGAGTACCGTAAGGCAGACAAATACGGCAACGCGCAAAACGTGCCGAAACCCACTCTCCCTGAAGAAGGCTACAACGAAAAATCTGCAGAAGGCCTACGCAAAACATTTGATGCCTGGGTTCAGTGGGGAAACTACGGTATCCAAACTGGTGACTATGCAAAGGCACAAGAATTCATCTCGCCCAATTTCAGCTCCGAATTAGAAGCCTACGAAAGCGTCGAAAAACTATACAGGCGCGGCGGATGGGTTATCGACGGCATCGAAAAATTTACAGCTGATGGGTCGGCTTGGTCCGAAGACGGCGAAACATATTTCTGGAAAATGTATCGTAACTGGAATCAGGAAATCCATGTTGAACCAGACGGTAAATGGACTGCATGGGATAACGAAGATAAAACTAACGATACTCTCAAAGCCAAAATGAAACATGATGGCCAAAAGTGGTCAATTCTAGACTTCGAAGAATTCAACGTCTAAGTAGCATTCACCTTTTCACACACCACACCGATATGAGGAATACATTTCCACGACTTCCGTTTTTCTTACCCGCCGCGCAATGACATGCAGTATGTATGGCCCTATATGCTGGATACCTACGAGAAGGATATTAAGTTCCTCAAGGATATCGAAGGCCTTTATCAGCGCGGAGGCTGAGGTGGTGCGCTCCCCGGGCTGGGTCTGTATTCCTACTTTCTATTTTATTTTTCTGACAAATAAGATTACAATAAGGAGTATCTATTTTCGGAGGTTTTTATGTCATTTCTATCAAAAAATTGGGCAGGACTGTCAGTCTGCCTGATCATTTCTATCATCTCTTGGGTTTTAGGAGGATTCCTGCCTGTTGTGGGCGCACCTGTTTTCGCCATTTTTATCGGAATGATTCTCCATCCCTTTCTCACTTCCTATACACAACTGGATGCCGGTTTGACTTATAGCTCCAAAAAACTGCTTCAGTATGCTGTTATTTTGCTTGGGTTTGGACTCAATATCTCACAAGTTTTCGCAGTTGGAACATCTTCCCTTCCTGTTATCCTTTCAACTATTTCAATTGCTTTGATTATAGCTTTCTTTTTCCAACGCTTTTTTAACCTTGATACAAAGCTAGCTACCTTGGTTGGAGTTGGATCTTCTATCTGTGGCGGTTCTGCCATTGCAGCGACTGCTCCTGT
>ERZ772925.13-NODE-13-length-76870-cov-8.02982_pt1 | contig 76870 bp, 61 predicted proteins | sample MGYA00511687_ERZ772925 | MGnify/ENA primary metagenome ERZ772925 (study PRJEB29015, sample SAMEA2738087) | human oral metagenome | biome: human oral; feature: human-associated habitat; material: saliva | place: China | collected 2227 ...
TCTGGTTCCCGCGAAGGACTAACCTCTAGCGACTGTCGGCGGTCACCGATACGCTGAGCCTTAAACAGGGCGAGGGGCCCGGCATCCATAACGGATGCCGGGCCCCTCGCCGTGTTTAAGGCTTGGACTATCGGGCACCGCCGGTAGCTGCTAGAGGCTAGTCCTTCGCGGGAACCAGACCCTCAGCTGGTAGCAATAGTTCATGACGCTCAGGTAGTTCGGCTTGTCGTTCACGTCATCGGTGCCGCCGGGCAATAAAAACCTAGCACTTCATCATAACGCCGTCTTGAGCCCCGCACGAGAATTCTCATCATGCGGTGCTGTTTGAGCGCATCAGCACAGGGAATGCGGGTATCTGTCGTTCTCGGGAAGCATAAGAAAAACCATAGACGTTGCGGCACAGCAAGCCTATTCTGGATATACAAGTATTTTTCAACATACAGGAGGATACGATGGCTAACGTTACGATCATTGGCGGGCACGGCAAGGTTGCTCTTCTGGCCGAGCCGCTGCTGGTGGAGCGCGGGCATGCGGTCAATGCGCTTATTCGCAGGCCGGAGCAGTCAGAGGATATTGTCACGCGCGGGGCGAACCCTGTGGTCGCTGACATTACCGCGTTGAGCACCGAGGAGATGGCGAAGCTCTTCAAGGATTTACATACAGAAGTGCTGGTGTGGTCCGCGGGTGCGGGCGGTGTAGGTGGCCCCGAACGCACCTATGCGATTGACCGTGACGCTGCGATCCGGTCGATGGATGCGGCGCGGCTGGCCGGTATTAAACGGTACGTGATGGTATCGTACCTGGGCGCGGGTTCCGGGCACGGCATCGACCCTGATGACAGTTTTTACGCCTACGCCGAGTCGAAGACGATCGCCGATGAGCACCTGCGCGGCTCGGGGCTGGATTACACGATTCTGGGGCCGGGGACGCTCACCCTTGAGGAGGCAGGCGGCATTACTCTGGGGATTGAGCCCGCCCACACGCCCGGCGCCGAATCTAATACTCCGCGGGCCACCGTTGCCCAGGTGCTGGCGGCGGTTCTTGAGGACCCGTCCACGGTTGGGAAGGCGCTCCCGTTTATTGGCGGGCCCACCCCGATAGCTCAGGCTCTCGCATCGGCGCCTAACAGCAATAAGCTGCGCTAGGGTTTGCCGGATGCACCCGCCCCGGCTGAGTGCGGACGCGTCCCGAGCCTCTTCACGGGTTTGGGGCGTGTTTTTCTCTCACGCAAGGTTGGTGCCGCATCGCTCAGTATCCTAAAGTACCATGTATTTTTAGAGCAACTGCAAGAGGTTCCCGTGGGATTCTTCGATCTCTTCGCCGACAAAACCCCGGACGAGCCCGCCGAGGCGTAGCTTACCAGGACATTTCTGGTCTGACTGCTTCGGCGACCATTACCCGCTAAGGGGCATGAGCCGCTAAGACAGCGAATTTAAAACACCAGGGGCCCGGCATCCATACTGGATGCCGGGCCCCTCTGCTTTAGGACTCAGCCTACCGGCTGCCGCCGAGGTAAATTGTCGCAAAAAGTAGTTCCCAAAAAAAAGAGAACTGTATTACAATGTATATATAGTCTTTAGGAACGAGGTACCAACTATGGAAAACCTAGTAATTTCAGTCTTTAACACCGAAAGCGAAGCTTATCAGTCCTTTGCAGATTTGAAGGCTTTCCGCCAAACTCAGACGACCAAGGTTGCTCAAATCGCCCTGGTCAAAAATGAAAACGGTCATATCGTTGAAAAAGAACGCTATGATTTTGAAGATTCAACGACGGATGCAACCCTAAAAGGTGGCTTGCTCGGTGCAGTTATCGGGCTTTTGGGTGGTCCTATCGGCGTCTTGTTTGGTTATAGTATTGGTAGCCTCAATGGTTTGGTTGCTGGTGCTACCGTTGATACGGCAGAAGCTGGCCTGATTGACGTTGTTTCTCAAAAATTGACTAACGGTGAAACAGCCGTTGTTGCCTTGGTGCAAGAAGACAACGAAGCAGTCATCGATGCTTACTTCACCAAGTACGACACCCAAATCGTGCGTTGGGATGTAGCAACCGTCGTAGCCGAAATCGAAGCAGCTCTGCAAGTCCAAGAAGACCTCTACAACCAGGCGCGTGCACAGATGAAGGCTGAACGTAAAGCCGAACGCAAGGCTAAGCTTGAAGAATTCAAGGCGAATGTCAAAGCAAAGTTTGACAAATTGAAAGCGTAAGCACCCAAGCATCTCATAAAAAATAGGCTATCTACTTCTGGTAGATAGCCTATTTTTTTAAAAACTAGATTTTAGAAAGAGGAAGTGAGGATTTTGGCTCAAGATCTTGAACAAATCAAGGAAGACAATGGCAAAAATACCAAACTCAAGGTGGGGATTTTAGCCATCTCTCTTTCTCCAGGTGAATGTTAATGCCGGTGGTGCCGTTGGGGTTGCGCAGGGGAAGCTGGGCGAAAGATTCGGTGATACGGTCCAGCTCATCCTCGCTGGCGAGCAGGCCCGGCATGTAATCCATCTCCACGAAGATGTCCTTCTACAGCGGGTTATTGCGCTCTCACGAGGTTTCAACACTTCAGGGCAACAATAACCCGCTTCATCATACACAGAGTGCATATAGATTTTCTCCGGTATAGCACCATATCTCAGGTTTATGCACCGAATATGACGTAAAACGTTTTGATAAGCCTTCTATTTAGTGTTTTCTGACTCAGGCTCTGCCTCAGCGTTCTGTGCGGCGGCTTTTGCCTCGGAGGTCTTCTTGGAGGCGTAGAACAGGCACACGACCGCGCCCACCGCCGCGGCAACCAGGGGTAGCATCATGGAATCAGCCATTGCCGCCGCGTAGGGTTCACGCAGGACCTGCGGAAGCACGCCTCCAGCAGCGCTGCCGTGAGAGCTACCGCCCGCTGCGGCAGCCGGACCCAACGCGGACAGGTGCGAGGTAATCGCAGAAGCCATAATCGTCGTAATCGCAGCCGAACCCAGCACCGACGCCATCTGGCGGGTCTCGTTGTACACGCCCGAACCGGCACCGGCACGCTGCGGCGGCAGGTTACGGGTCGCCGACACCGACAGCGGACCCCAAATGCAGGCATTCGCCGCGCCCAGAATAATCATCGGGCCAACCATCAGCCACAGGTTGCCTTCCGCAACCATCGTCGGGCGGAGCAGAGCAAAACCAACAACCATCAGCGTAAAACCAATTACCGCAATCCACTTCGGGTCGTTACGGTTCAGACGCGCACCCACCACCGGCGCCAACGCGCCCGAAAACAAAGCCATCGGGGCAGTCATCAGCGCAGCCTGGGTCGGGTCCAGGCCCTCCACCTGCTGCAGGTACAGGGTCAGCGGGAACGCCATGCTGATAGCGACCACGCCCATAGCGGCGATAGCCACATTCGACACCGAGAAGTTACGGTCACTGAACAGGCTCAGCGGAACCAGCGGCTCGCGGCGGTTCACCGCCTGCCAACCAATGAACAGCGCCAGCACCATAATGCCGGCAATAATCAGACCCCACACGCTCACCGCGATACCGGTGCCCATGAACGAATCAGTGATGGTGCCCCAATCGTAGGTGGCGCCTTCCTGGATACCGAAAACCAGCAGGAACAGACCAATCGCCGAAAGCACCACGCCCAACCAGTCGAAGCTGTGCTTCTTCTGCTCGAACACCGGCACGTTACGCCACGCCAGGAACAAACCAATCAGGCCGACCGGAATGTTGATGAAGAAGATCCAGCCCCAGCTGAGGGCATCCACCAGCACGCCCCCCAGAATCGGGCCGACCAGCGCGGCAATACCCGCGGTAGCACCCCAAATGCTCATGGCGACACCGCGCGCATTCGGCGGGAACATCAGCGTAATCAGAGACATGGTCTGCGGGGTCATCAGCGATGCGCCCAGGCCCTGCACCACGCGGGCAGCGATGAGCGACTCAACGTCCGCCGCCAGACCACACCACAGGGAAGCAAGCGTAAAAATACCCATGCCGATCATGTACAGGTTCTTCTGACCGAAGCGGTCACCCATACGACCGGTAATGAGCAGCGGCACAGCGTACGCCAGCAGGTAGGCGCTCGTCACCCACATACCCTCCGAGAGGGACGCCTCCAAATCCCGCAGCATGTGCGGCAGGGCGATGGTGACAATATTGCCGTCCACCAGGATCATGAAGAAGCCAACAACCAAGGACCAGAGAGCAGGCCAGGGCTTGTAGGGTGTCTTCGCCGGGTTACCGACAAGAGGCGCTTTTTTAGGGCGTGAACTCAATGATCCTCCATAGGATGGGTTGTATGCGGGTAGATGTCTGCGTGGTCGGCGTTGCCGCTTAGCGAATTGTCCCTAATGTTACTCCTTTTCAGAACGCGGCTTCGGTTGCTCTACCCTTATTCAACTCCTCACGGCGCGTACGCGCGGCAACCAGGCAACAGGCGCCCCGCACCCTCTAGACTGAAGCTATAGAAACTGTCAGAGCGCCACCACCGGCACTCACCCCCACCAGACCACCCTCAACGAGATGACCCCGGGAGGACCCATGGGTTTCTTTGATTTCTTCACCGACCGCACCCCGGCAGAACCCGCCGAAATCCGCCTCGTCGCTTTCGTAAGCGGCAAAGTGCAGGGTGTGGGTTTCCGCTGGTGGTGTGCCGGAACCGCCAAGCCCATGGGACTGACCGGCTACGCCGAAAATCTCGACGACGGGCGCGTGAAAGTCGTTGCGGAAGGTACCGCCGCCTCCTGCGCTCGCCTGGTGGATGTACTGCGCGGTGACGACACTGCCGGGCGCGTGGATGAGGTGCTCGTCGAGTGGGAGGAGCCGAGCGGCTCGTTCCGCGGCTTCGGCATCAGGTAGCTGTTGCGGGTTCCCGCTCAGCCCCGTGCACGTTACGTCCAGAGCGCAGTTTAGTTTGCCCAGAGCGCCGCGAATTGCGCGCGGGTCATATCGGCACGGCGCACCCGATGCTGCACCGGGTGACCGTTCTCGTCGGGGCGGCCGGAGTTCGGGTCAATATCGTCATAGATGCCGGTGAAACCCGCTTTAACCGCCACTCGTTCGGATGCCTCGTTACCCGCCAGGGCGGTCCAGCGGACGGTCTCAAGACCCAGCCCGAGCGGGTCGAAAGCGTAGCCGAGGACGGCTCGCAGCGCCTCGGTCATGTAACCCTTTCCGCGCGCCTTCGGGGCGGCGTAATAGCCCAGTTCGGCGCGAGTTCCGGGGCTTTCGGGGGTGCCGTCAGCCAGGCGCAATTCAATGGTCCCAGCAAACACGCCGGAGGCGTCAATCGCCCAACGCTGGATCTGCCCGGCGGCAATCTGTCGGGCAGTGGTGAGCAGGTAGTCCTCGGCGTCGGCGCGCGTGTAGTTCAACGGGATGCGGGTGTAGCGGAGGGTTTCTTCATCGCGGCAGGATTCCACGATGTCGGGGATATCCGCCTCGCGCAGGTGGCGCAGGGTGAGGCGTTCGGTAATGAGTTCGGGCTGGTTGGGTTCTACATGTTCGCTGTGTTCTAAGAAGCCACTGTGTTCGGGGGTCATGATTCGAGCTTACTCCCTGGGGTTTGTAGGCGGGTATTTGCACGTGAAGATTTGTACATTGAAAAGCTTTTGAACACCTCGGAATGTTCAGTGACGCAAATCATAGTTAAACCTTCGGGTTTTAATCCAACATCGCTTGATTATTATGAATTATTCATAATAAAATAGTTATCAAGCCCGCCCACTGGGCACCACTAGAACAAGCGCCGCGCAACGAATCCGCGCGGCACGAAGCAGAAAGAAGAACACCATGGCAGTTCTGACCATCGGCGACCAGTTCCCCGCATACGAGCTCACCGGCGTTGTCCCCGGTAAGCTGGCTGACATCGAAGCAACCAAGCCCGAAGACTACTTCACCACCGTCTCCTCCGAGGGTCTGGACGAAGACACCTGGCGCGTCGTCTTCTTCTGGCCGAAGGACTTCACCTTCGTCTGCCCCACCGAGATTGCAGCATTCGGCAAGCTCGCTGACGAGTTCGAGGCACGCGACACCCAGGTGATCGGTGTTTCCGTTGACAACGAGTACACCCACTACGCATGGCGCCGCTCCCACGAAGAGCTCGTGGACCTGCCCATCGTCATGGCATCCGACCTCAAGCGTGAGCTGACCAGCGCACTGGGCATCCTGAACAAGGACGGCGTTGCAGACCGCGCAACCTTCATCATCGACCCCCACAACACCATCCAGTCGGTCTCCATTACCGCTGACTCCGTCGGCCGTAACACCGACGAGGTGCTCCGCCAGCTGGACGCACTGCAGTCCGACGAGCTGTGCGCATGCAACTGGAAGAAGGGTGCAGCGACCATCGACGCATTCAAGGAGATGAAGTAATCCATGAGCATCGATAACCTGCGTTCGGCTCTGCCTTCCTACGCGAAGGACATGAACCTCAACCTGTCCTCCCTGCCCCGCATCACCTCCCTGACCGAGCAGCAGCTCTGGGGCGCAATCCTCGCAACCGCAGCAGCAACCAAGGTTGACTCTGTTGTTGTTGAGATTGCTGCAGAGGCTAAGGAGCACCTGAGCGACACCGCTTACGAGGCTGCTCTGGGCGCTGCAACCATCATGGGCATGAACAACATCTTCTACCGCACCCGCGGCTTCCTGAACGGTGCATACGATGACCAGCGCGCAAACCTGCGCATGCAGATCATCGGCAAGAACGGTGGCATTGAGAAGCTGGACTTCGAGATGTTCGCACTGGCAGTGTCCGCAGTCAACGGCTGCTCCCACTGCGTTGAGGCTCACGAGCACACCCTGCGCGAAGAGGGCGCAACCAAGGAGCAGGTCAACGACCTGATCCGCATTGCTGCAACCCTCGGTGGCGTGGCACAGGGCATTCAGCTGGCTGAGGCACTGGGCTAAACCCACTAAGCGTTAGAGCACACACAGAAGCGGCGCATCCACCCCATCACGGGTCGGATGCGCCGCTTCCTCTATACTCCAAGCTCCGCGGTGGCCAATAAACGCACTCAGCGGCAGATATATGTCCTCCCCCGGCGCTATACAATGCCTGTATGCGGTACTGTATTTTAGACTCCAGCAACCCCTACCCCAGCACGGAAGAACTTACCGAGCTCTACGACGCTGTAGGCTGGAGCGCATATACCAAAACGCCCGAACGTCTCCTCCCCATGTTGGAAGGTTCACGGTATCTCTACACCGCACGGGAGGTGATACCGCAAGGAACAGGGCGACTCGTCGGGCTAGTACGCGCAGTCGGGGACGGCCAATCTATCGCCTACATTCAGGACCTCCTAATACATCCGCAGGCTCAGCGTCAGGGCATTGGTTCTGCGCTTCTAAAGCGTGTCATTGAGGACTTTGACCGAGAAGACATTCGACAGCGACTCATTACTACCGACGTCGCTAGTGAACACGCCGTTGCGCTCTACAAACGCTACGGTTACGCCCCCGTAGAGGCCGCAGGATGCATCACTCTTGCATGCTATCGATGAGGCAATATCTCGCATGCGACTCAACTCGTTCAAGCTGGCTGAGGCACTGGGCTAAACCCACTCAGCGTTAGAGTTTGAAACAAAGCGGCGCATTCACCCCATTACGGGTCGGATGCGCCGCTTTGTTTTAGCTGCTTTTGTTTCAGCTGGTCGACGAGTCCGCTCGCAGGGCGGCGTCCCAGCCGTTCGCCAGGCGCGTCGCCGCGGCCACCAGAGCCGCCAAATCCTCGGCGTACACCGGGGTCGAGCGCACGCCCGCGCACCAGTCAATCGTGCCCAAACCCAGCCAGGGCTTACCGGGGAAGAACTCGCGCCGCAGCGCCACGCGGCGCTTACCCAGGACGCGACGACCCGGCACGTACCCGCCGCGGCTGACGAACAGCGTCTCGCGGCCCTCGGACTCCACCAGCGCCTCCAGGGCCCTCAGCGCAGGAACCCAGCTCGGCTCCCCCACGCTCACCAAGTCAGCCAGTTCGGGATACTCGCTCTCGTGCTCCGCCACGCTCACGCCCAGGATGTACTGGTAGCGCACCTGCCCGAGCTCCTGCGGCAGGCCGCGGTCAGCGGTCTGAATCGTACCGCACAGGTGCCGAACGACCGGCTCACCTTCGGCGTTCACGCCGGCCAGGGGCTCGCCGTCCCGGTAGATTGCGGGGCCGTCCAGATAGAGCCCCACCGCGCCGGTCCCCGTAATATTGGGACGCACCGACCAGCCGGGAAGCGCCTCCTCCAGGCGGGGCACCACGCCCCGCAGGATTTCGAAAACTTCGTCACGCGATACCGTCACGGCGGCTCCTTTCACCTTACATTTCTTCTTTCACCATACACATGCGGCCCGGACCGAGTCCGGGCCACACGCCTCTAGTATTCGTCTAGACCCAGCTTAGCGAGCGCTCCGCTTACGGGAGGGTAGCCACACCATGAGCGCCGACAGCGCCGCGCCAGCAAACATCATGATCGCCATAGACTCCACCGCGTTCACAGGGCTCAACGCCAGCAACAGCGATGAAATAATACCGCTACCGTACTGGAAAGAACCCAGCACAAAAACAATCATGACAGAGCATTGGGGGTGGAGATTCCCCATTCTACGCCCAACTTTTAACGTGCTCACAAGCTTCTCTTTCTGTCTCAGAGCTCGTCATGGCCACTTTCCAACTAGGAGCAGAGGTGGCGGCGGGTCTACAATGAATCGGTGCCATTTCAGGTACGCGCACAGGCCGACAGAGCCGGATGCGGTGATAACGTCGTCACCCGACCCGCCCACCGTGCGCGCCCCGCATCCCACAGCACACGCATCACGTACGCAGGAGAACGCACATGCACGAGCTCTTTGACCCGGATCAGGTATTCCGCATCGTCGACATTGCCGCCGTTGTCGCTAACGGCCTACTCGGCGGTGCCGTGGCGCGCGCTTTCCGGTTCGACATTGTGGGCTTCTTGTTGCTTGCGGTCGCCTGCGGCATGGGCGGCGGTATGATCCGTGACATTCTGCTGAACTCGGGTCTGCCGGTGGCACTCACCGACGGCGGCTACTGGGTGGGCGCTATCGGCTCATCAATTCTGGCGTACAGCATCGATTTGAGTGCCCGCTGGGCGACCCGCACTATGCTGGTTATCGACTTTATTGGTATGGGATGTTGGGCTGCTACCGGCACCATTAAATCCATGAACCTGGGTCTGCACTGGTTGCCCGCTATTGCACTGGGTGTGACCACCGCGGTCGGCGGCGGTGTTATCCGTGACATTATGGTCAACCGCATTCCGGCGATTTTTGGCGGCAACTCCCTGTACGCGACGGTCGCGTTTGTGGGTGCCTCTGAGACCGCCCTGGTAACCGGTTTGTTTCACCGCCCGAACCTGGCGATGGCACTGTCGATTCTCCTGTGCCTGGTGTTTGGTCTGCTCTCCCACGCGAAGAATTGGCAGTTGCCGACCACCCCGGCTGAGCTGCGTGTGCCTCGCCCGCGTCTCTTCGCTTTTGGTAAGCAGGAGGACCGCACCGTTGCTAATGAGGGCTGGTCGCCCGGTGAGCCGCTCACTGAGCAGCTTGAGGTGATTAATGCTGAGCAGCTGGAGGAGTACCGCCGCTCTAAGGGGCTTTCAGAGTAAAACCAATATATGCTGAATATAGAATATGGGCTGGTTTCCGCACGTCAGATGATTATCTGACCGGCAGAAACCAGCCCATATTTACTATATGCAGTACGACTAAATCGTGTACTCGGTGCTGTCATACACCGTCAAGAACTTACGGATACGCTCATCATCCGAAGCGAAGAAACCTGCCGGCTCACCGTTATAGCGCAGGGTACCGTTCTCCAGGAACACGATACGGTCCGCGACCTTCTTCGCAAACGCCATATTGTGCGTCACGATGACCAGGGAGCGGCCCTCCTTCGCCAGCTGCATGAGCACGCGAATAACCTCCGCCTCCAGCTCGGGATCCAACGCACTCGTCGGCTCATCAAAGAGCAGGTAGGAGGGTTCCAGTGCCAGGGCGCGGGCAATCGCCACACGCTGCTGCTGGCCACCCGAGAGGGCATCCGGGTAGGAATCCACCTTGTCGGCAAGACCCACCTTCGCCAGCAGCTCGCGGGCACGCTCCTGCGCCTGCCGAGCACTCAGAGTGCCGTTGAGGGTCGGGGCGAGCGCCACGTTCTTCAACGCCGTGTAGTTCGGGAACAGGTTGAACTGCTGGAACACCATCGCCGAACGGGAACGAATATCACGCACCTGCGCGTCGGTGAGTTTCTGGCTGTAATCCACCTGCGCGTCGTCAATGGTGAGCGTGCCGGACTGCGGGGTTTCCAGCAGGTTCAGGCAACGCAGCAGAGTGGACTTACCGCTACCGGAGGGGCCCAGAATCACCGTGGTCTCACCGTCGGGGATGTCCAGGCTAATGTTCTTGAGCACCTGCGTCTCACCGAAGCTCTTCGACAGGGATTCAACGCTAAGCATTGTTGCTCCTCACGTAACGGTTGCTGTACTTCTCCAGCGCAGACTGCGCGGCGGTCAGCAGAGTGAAAATCACCAGGTAAATGATGGCGACCTCGGAGTACATTGCCAGCGGTTCAAAGGTACGCGACGCGATCTGCTTACCGGTCTGGAACAGGTCAACCATCGAAATGACCGACACCAGCGAGGTGCCCTTAATCAGGTCAATGAAGTTGTTGCCCAGGTTCGGCAGAGCAATACGCACCGCCTGCGGAATGACCACGTGGCGCAGGGTCTGCATGCGGGTAAAGTTCAGGGTTGCCGCCGCCTCAAACTGGCCGCGCGGAATAGCCGCCACCGCGGAACGGAACGTCTCCGCCACGTACGCGCCCGTGTGCAGGCTCATCGTGATGATTGCGGCACTCCACACGTCCAGGGCAATACCGACCTTCGGCAGGCCGTAAAAGACGATGAACAGCTGAACCAGCAGCGGGGTGCCACGGAAAACCCAAATGTACACCCACGCCAGCCAGTTCACCGGTGCGAAGCGGCTTGTGCGCGCGCCAGCAGAGACAATGCCCACCAGCAGCGCCACAACGAAAGAAATCAGCGACAGCGGGATAGTCACTGCCAGGGTCGAGCCCAGCAGCTGAGGCAGGGACTCAGCCCAAAGATTCAGGTAGCGTTCCATGAACGGAACTCAGCTCCTTTAGAAAGTATTAGTTCTTCGGTGAGAGGTCTTCTCCCACGTACTTCTCGTAAATCGCCTTAATGTCACCGTTGCCCAGGTGCTTCTTCAGCGACTCGTCAATAGCGTTACGCAGGGCATCCTGACCCTTAGCCATCAGGATGGAGGAGTTGCTGCCGGTGCCCAGATCGCCGGAGAGCAGGCGCAGGTTAGCGTCCGGGTGCTCCTTGAGGTATTCAGCGAAGGATACGGAGTCGTTCGCGGTCATCTCTGCACGACCCGAGAGGACCTGCTCGATAGCCTCATCGAAACCGGAAACAACCACGATCGAGGCGCCCTTCGCCTCCACCATCTTGCGGAAGTTCGAGGTCTCAGACTGCGCCGAGGAGTGGCCGGAAATCTCGCTCACGTTCTGCAGGGAAGAATCCTTCTTCACGGCAACCTTCGGCTCGGAGTACAGGTAGGGTACGGAGAAGTCGTACTTCTGCTTACGCTCGTCGGTTGCAGACACGTTGTTGATGACGATGTCGTAGCGGTCAGCGTCCACACCAGCAATCAGCGAATCCCAGGGGGTCTCAACAAATTCTGCGGTGACACCCAGGTCCTTAGCGACCAGGTCGGCGATTTCCTTCTCGAAACCGACCAGGGTGCCGTTCGAGTCGTGGAAGGAGAAGGGGCGGTAGGTGCCCTCCAGGCCCACACGGATCTTGCCGGCAGACTTGATAGCCTCCAGCTTGTTGGTGCTGGATGCGGTGCTGCTGCTGGACGAACCGCACGCTGCGAGCAGCGCAGCCAGGCCGGTGAATGCGGAGCCTGCGAGGACGGTGCGGCGGTTAATCATTGCGGACATGTTGTTCTTCTTTCGTGTGCTGGTCGATGCTCTTCTAGTTGCGGGTTGTCACCCTGTGTTTACTCGGGGCATCATGCGGGGTGCCCCTTCTTAGCGGGTGCAACGCTGGCTATCCTACAGCTATTCCCAACCCGAGAGAATTCAACGTAATATTCCGTCATATTCTCTCATCAATACGGGAAAAGCGGCTGAGACATCAACCACGACGCGGTGTCGGAAGTCCTGGAAGGCGAACCCCTTCCGAGCCTTTCACGAAAGCTTAGGAGGCGGGGCTCAAGTCCTCGCTCACATGCTTCTCGAAAATTGCTTTGAAGTCGCCGTTGCCCAGGTGCTTCTTGATGGAGGCGTCAATCGCATCCTTCAGCGCGGTCTGGTTCTTGGGCAGCAGAACGGCGACGTTGGTGCCGGGGCCGACCTCACCCTCCAGCAGGCGCAGGTTGGCGTCCGGGTGCTCCTTGAAGTACTCGGCGAAGGACACGGAGTCGTTGGCGGTCAGCTCAGCGCGGCCGGTGAGCACCTGCTCGATGGCCTCGTCGAAGCCGGTGACTTCGATGATGGTGGCGCCGCGTTCCTCCACGAGCTTGCGGTAGTTGCTGGTGGCGCTCTGGGCGGCGCTATGGCCGGAGATTTCGGAGGCGTTCTTCAGGCTCGAGTCCTTCTTCACGCCCACGCGGGCGCGGGAGTGCGCGTAGGGCACGGAGAAGTCGTACTTCTTCTTACGTTCCTCGGTGGGTGCCACGTTGTTGAGCACGATGTCGTAGCGGCCCGCATCCACGCCGGCAATCAGCGAGTCCCAGGGGGTTTCGATGTACTCGGCGGTCACGCCCAGGTCCTTGGCGAGGGTCTCGGCGATGTCGTACTCGAAACCGGCGAGCTTACCGGAGGCGTCGTGGTAGGTGTAGGGGCGGTAGGTGCCCTCCACGCCGATACGGATTTTGCCCGCGGACTTGATGGACTCCAGTAGGTTGGAGGAGCTCTGTGCGGAGCCTGCGCTGGAGCCGTTACCGCCGGAGCAGGCGGCGAGCAGGCCGGTGGTTCCGGCGAGGGCCGTGCCCAGTAGCAGGGAGCGTCGGTTCAGCACGGCGGAGGTGTTGAGAACGGTCATTCTTGGTTCCTTAATCTACGTCAGTATGTAGTGTCAAAAGAGGGGTAAACCTTGACCCGGATAGTACGGGTGGTGGCGAGATTATTCGGCGAAGGCTGCCTTCAGGCCAATCTCCAGAGTCGCGATGAGGTCCTGGACATCCTCAATGCCGATTGCCAGGCGCACGAGGCGGTCATCCACGCCGAACTCATCGCGATGCTCCTGTGCGTAAGCCCCGTGCGTGGTGTGCGCGGGCAGGCTCACGAGCGATTCGATACCGCCCAGGCTCACGGCGTTCACGAAAATGGGCAGGGCGCGGGCGAAGGCCTGTGCATCCCCTCCCTCCGCAAGTAGCAGCGAGAATACGGAACCAATACCGCGGGCTTGGCGTGACTGCACCTCCGCCTGTTCCTCGGAAGAGCTACCGGGGTAGAAAATCTGCTCAACCTCGGGGCGGGCGGATAGAAAATCGATAAGCTCGCGGGCATTCTGCTGCTGGCGCTCCAGGCGCAGAGCCAGGGTTTTCACGTCCTGCAGCAGGCGGTAGGAGTCAATCGGGGGCAACAGCGCGCCGCTGACGAGCTGACCGCGGTGCAGCAGAATGGCCAGGTCGGGGTCGTTCGTGGCCGCAACGCCGGCGAGTAGATCCGCATGACCGGCAAGGAACTTAGTGGCCGACTGCACGGTGATGTCCGCGCCAAGCTCCAGGGGGCGCTGCAGGTACGGAGTCATAAAGGTGTTATCTACGATGAGCAACACCCCGTGGCGGTGCGCCAGCTCCGCAATGGCTGCAATGTCGGTGACCTGCAAGGTAGGGTTCGTGGGGGTCTCAAGGAAGACGACCTTCACGTCCGGGGTGAAGTCCTCATCGCTCAGGGTCGTGAAGTCGCTGATGAAGCGGGTCTTCACAGCGCGTTTAGTCAGCTCGGTGGTCGCGAAGCGGTAGGTGCCGCCGTAGGTCGGCATGCCCAGCAGCAGGGTGTCGCCCGCCTCCAGAACGCCGAGGGCCGCCGCGGTGGCCGCCATGCCGGAGGGGTACGCGTAGGCGTGCGCGGCACCCTCAAGCGCGGCAAGGGTCGTTTGCAGGTCGTCACGTGTGGGGTTGGCGCCACGCTGGTACATATAGGTGGTGTCCTCACCGGCGGTACCGAAGGTGCTAGCCAGGTAGACCGGCGGCACGGAGGCATCGTAGCGGGCATCGTGCACGGCGTGGATGGTGCGGGTCGTGAAACCGGTCGGTTCGAGCTGGTTCTGCTGGCTCATGGTGGTTCTCTTCCGTTCGGGCTACCCCGAAGGCGGGCGTAGCTGGTATTCGTCGTGTATCCGAGATTTACCCTACCCGCATTTTTTATGCCGTTCTAACCCCGCGTCACGGGGGTTAATATGTTCACGCAACGTCATATAAAAATGCGGTGAGGGTGCACAAAATACCCGAATCAAAAACATTCTTTTACATTGAAAGAAATACGTTAATCCGGGTATTTTGAGTAATTATTATGGGTGACATTACACCGCGTATTTGGGACACCTCGAATCACGCGATACGGTCGTGCGGTGCCTCATGTTCAGGGACTATGCCTGATGCGCCAGGGCTGCGGTCAGGCCGCGCTCCAAATCCTCGATAATGTCCTCAATCTCCTCGATGCCGATGGCCAGGCGGATGAGGTTGTCGCTCACGCCGTATTCGTCGCGGTGCGCCTGCGTGTAGGCGGCCTGCACCATGAGCGCGGGACGAACCACCAGCGACTCGATACCGCCCAGGCTCACCGCGTGGGTGAAAATCTTCAGGGCTTCGAGGAAGGCGGGCAGGTCTGCGCCGTCCACCAGCTCCATGGAGATGAGCGCGCCCAGGCCGTTCGCCTGGCGGGCGTGCACCTGCGCCTCATACTCGCTGTGCGAACCCGCGTAGAGCACGCGCTTCACGGCGGGGTGCGCCTCCAGGTAGTTGATGACCTCGATGGTGTTTTTCTGCTGCTGGGTCAGGCGCAGCTTGAGGGTCTTGACCTCCTGCAGCAAGCGGTAGGAGTCGGTGGGCGAAAGCATTGCGCCGGTAATCATCTGCAGGTGCCAGAGGCGCTCGGCGAGCGCGTCATCGTTGGTTGCGGCGACGCCTCCGAGTAGGTCGGCGTGGCCGCCCAGGTACTTGGTGGCGGACTGCACGCTGATGTCTGCGCCCAGGTCGAGGGGCTTCTGCAGCAGCGGAGTCATAAAGGTGTTGTCGACAACCACGATTGCGCCGTTGCGGTGGGCGACTTCAGCAATGGCGGCGATGTCACTCACGCGCAGTAGCGGGTTGGAGGGGCTCTCCAGGAAAACCATGGTCACGTTGTCGGCGAAGTCCTCGTCGGTGAGGGCCGTGAAGTCGCCGATGAAGCGGGTCTTGACGCCGCGGGCGGGCAGCTCAATGGTGGCGAATCGGTAGGTGCCGCCGTAGGAGGGCATGCCCAGCAGCAGGGTCTCACCTTCCTTGAGGATTCCGAGGGCGGCTGCGGTGGCGCCCATTCCGGAAGGGTAGGCGAAGGCGTGCTTGGCGCCTTCGAGGGTTGCGAGCGTGGTTTCGAGGGCCGCGCGGGTGGGGTTGCCGCCGCGCTGGTAGTCGTAGGGGCCTTCGGTGCCGTCATAGGGCTGAGCGTAGGTAGTGGTCGTGTAGATCGGAGGCAGGATGGAGCCGTACGGGTTGTCGCGGTCCGTAGTGTGAATTGCCTTCGTCGTGAATCCGGTCATGCTGTCCTCGGCTAAGGTTGGGCATAAAATGCGGGGATAAATACACTGCTAGCTTAGGGCTCTTTTGGGGTACTGACTAGTTTTTTCTTTTCTGTGACCGAGTGACTTTTTATGACCGAAAAACGGCGTTATATTTCGACATTTTAGACATATATTTCGTCATATTTCGCGTGAAAAGGCCCGGCGGTCAGTACGCGTGTGTGCTGTGTACCGGCCGCCGGGCTCCACACTAGGATACCGGCTCAGCACTCCAGAACATAGAGGTAAGGTTTACCTCAAAGCTGAACTGCCCTCCACAAGGGGCGATGCTACGCTCTCAGCCTTACCCAAAACGCACCGGATGCTCTGCCGGGTACTACACCGGGCATAGAAGGAGAGGGCATACCCGGGAATCACCCCGGGCGCGCCCCCTCTCTTAGTCCCATGAGAACGCCTGCATAATACTGCGAGGTAGCTACGGGACTATCGCTGTTTTTGGAAGATTTTCCGCGAACCTACACCAACGTAGTAGCGCTTATTCTTTTCCACTAAATCTTTTATCGCTTTCCACGCGTCCTCCTGACATTGGCTGTTTCCCTGCAAGAAAGCAACGTTAGCGAAGCTGACCAACATACCCTTCGGGTCCGCCTCACTGAGGTCATCAGTAAACATATTAGGCTTTGCAGAGGTATCAGTCGTTGGCATCATCCAAAGACGAGAACCATGAGCTACACGGTTTCTCAGAGTAGTCAGAGACTTAAGACGAACCTCAAAGTGCTTATGGTGCACCCCCATATACTCTGCGGTCTTTTTGTAGAGCAGCAACTTTTCAGCATCTCCAGATTCAGTGGAGGTTTCCAAAGCATAACTTTGGACCACTGCGCGGGAGAGAAGCCCCAAAGAAAACGAATCAACAACAGACCACAGGGGAAGCTCTTTTTGCATCATCTCTCGAAGCGCCTCAACCTCCTTCCAGTCATCCAAGCTTTCAGAGGGATTTTTAGAGGAAGTTCTAGCGTAAGATTTCCACCACTGCTCAATACGCTCACGAACATACGGTTCACGGTATCGCAGGATATGCCGCATCATATCTTTGATGAGCGTATCTACTGGTTTCTTCCGATCCATGCAGATATATGCATCCGGGTTGAGGTACTCATTTGGACTGCGATGAGTGCAGAATACGTGCACCCATGCAGCTCGAATCGCCTGTTCGCTCTGCCTGATGTATCCATACAGGAGGGAAGAAACCTCCACATCCATACGCACAATATCTAAAACATCTGAGATGTTTGGCTGCTCAGGCAGAAATCCCTTGTTCTTGTATTTATTGTAATTACGAAAGTATCCCAGAAGGTAGTGGAAATTAGAGCGTGTAAGCACGTCTCGATCACCATCGCTCAGAGTCGTTCCCTGAGGAAAATACCCCTTGGCAATAAGGTATTTGCTCTGGTCTTCCAGTGAAGGCAGAAACACGCTTGATTCCTTGGGCAAAACCACTACTCTCCTTACTTCGATTCGCCGTAGAACCGAACATACAAAAGGACCCCCTCGAGAGGCGCTTAGGTAAACCCAGAGGCGGAGGGGGGGCTGTTACTACAACAATAACATTGGAGCTACACATTATCAAGGAATCTGGACGTTTTCCCTGGTCATCTTATGGTTGTTTATATCACTGTGTCAGCATCAATAGAAGGAGGGGCGTACCCGGGAATCACCCCAGGTACGCCCCTCCGTTCAAACGCTGACAAGCGCCTAATTTTTGTAATTACAAGCCGCAGCGGCTCAACAGCACAGGCTGCTTACTTCGACAGCACCTGACGCTTCGAAGAAATCACGCCCGTGTTGAAACCAGCCAGGTGCAGGCCACCGTGGAAACGCGCATGCTCAATCTTCACGCACTTATCCATCACCACGTTCAGGCCGGCAGCCTCACCAATCGCGGCTGCTTCCTCGTTCCAGGAGCCCAGCTGCATCCACACGGTCTTCGCGCCCAGATCCACAGCCTCCTGAACCACGCCCGGCAGGTCCTCATTACGGCGGAAAATCTCCACCAGATCCGGGACCTCCGGCAGGTCCTGCAACGACGGGTACACCGGCTGACCCAGCACAAGCTTGCCCTTCGCAGCCAGAATCGGGTTCACAAAGTACAGCTTGTACGGCGACGCCGACTGCAGGTACGTCGCCACAAAGTACGAAGCACGCGAAATCTTATCGCTCATACCCACAATCGCAATCGTGCGGGTGTTACGCAGAATGTTCAGACGCTCAGGGGCGGAAGGACCCACCCAGGTACGCTTCTCAGTCATTACTTCTCCTCCTGAGTGGTAGTAGGCAGGGAGCAGGATGCGCCAGCAGCAGCCTCAGCGGCGGCAGCGTCCTCGGCGGCCTTAGCGGCGGCAACCGCCTCCTCAGCCTCCACAATCTTGTCTGCGCTGGACTCGCCCACACGCTCACCGGCGTGGTTCAGACCGGTCGCGTAGGTCAGCGCCTGGTCCAGGTCCCAAATGATGTCTTCAACGTCTTCCAGACCCACCGAAATACGGATCAGGTCCTCGCCAACACCACCAGCGGCCAGCTGCTCAGCGGTCAGCTGCTGGTGCGTGGTCGAACCCGGGTGCAGCACCAAAGTACGAGAGTCACCAATGTTCGCCAGGTGGCTTGCCAGCTGCAGCGCACCAATGAACTCGCCACCGACCAGGCGGCCGGACGCCTTCTCGGTGCCCTTGACACCGAAGGAGAACACGGAACCGACACCCAGCGGCAGCAGCTTCTTCGCGCGCTCGTGGTGCGGGTGGTCGGGCAGACCAGCGTAGTTCACGTAGGCGATACGCTGATCCTCAACCAGCCAGGCGACAACCTGCTTAGCGTTCGCCAGGTGCGCATCCATGCGCTGCGGCAGGGTCTCAACACCCTGCAGCAGGTTGAACGCAGCCTGCGGGCTCAGCGACGGGCCGAAGTCACGCAGCTGCTCAGAACGCAGCTTGGTCAGGAAGCCGTACTCACCGAAGTTACCCCACCAGGACACGCCGTTGTAGGAGGGAACCGGCTCGGTCATGGACGGGAAGTTGCCGTTACCCCAGTTGAAGCGACCGGACTCGACGACGATACCGCCGAGGGTGGTGCCGTGACCGCCCAGGAACTTGGTGACCGAGTGAATGACGATATCCGCACCGTGTTCGAGGGGACGGATCAGGTAGGGGGTGGACAGGGTTGCGTCCACGACCAGGGGGATGCCCGCCTCGTGGGCGACCTCTGCGAGGCCTTCCAGGTCGGCAACCTCACCGGAGGGGTTCGCCACGATCTCGGTGTAAATCGCCTTGGTGTTCTCGGTCAGCGCCGCCTTGTAGTCGGCGGGGTCGGTGCCGGGCACGAAGGTGGTCTCAATGCCGAAGCGGCGCAGGGACACGTCCAACTGGGTGACGGTGCCGCCGTACAGCTGCGAAGAAGCAACAATGTGGTCGCCCTGCTGGCACAGAGCCGCGAAGGTGATGAACTCGGCAGCCATGCCGGAGGCGGTCGCTACCGCACCGATACCGCCTTCGAGGGAGGCGATACGCTCCTCCAGCGCGGCGACGGTGGGGTTGGACAGGCGCGAGTAGATGTTGCCGTACTTCTGCAGGGAGAAGAGGTTCGCGGCGTCGTCAGCGTCTTTGAAGACGAAGGAGGTGGTCTGGTAGATAGGGACCGCGCGGGCACCGTGCTCAGCGTCGGGGGTGCCGCCCGCGTGTAGTGCGCGGGTGCGGAAGCCGAAAGTGTGTTCAGCCATTGGTTTGCTCCTGGTGTATCTGCCCGCCTAAGTGCGGGGAGTCGATAGTGGCTCGACTTTATACTGTGCCACCAGCGGCGGGGTGCACCAAGTGCGGGTACCTATATGTCGTTTATTGCGGATTATGACGGGCTATTTTTCGGTGAGTTACGGGGGGGGTGGCGCATGGGCCTGTGGCAGAGATGAGTAAAGGAGGGGCTAAAGTTGTGCACTTCAGCCCCTCTACAACTGTACGTTACTCTGACTTCTTAGTAGCCTCTTTCTTATACCCCCCTCTAGTGAGATTAGGAAGATACTTTTCATATCGGCGTTGCTTAATTAGACGGTTCCTTAAAGTTTTAGGCTTAGCACCTAACTGCGTTCCAACCCATGAAATAATAATAATCTTCAACATTTCAATTGATTCAAGAACATCGTCATAATTAATTTCTTCATCTCCATAGTGCTTCACAGAATTATAGGAATTATTAATCTTATCAGCCCACTCTGGAAGGAAATATACCACTTTCCCTTCCCTGTCTCCCTCACCCTTCTTAACATAGGGTAAAATTCCTTTAGGGATTTGATTAATAATATTCTGCAAAGCATCTTGAAGATAAGCCCTACCTCCATCTTCAAATGATTTTTCAGGGTAGTCTCGAGCAATATATCGCCCAAGTGCTTCAACACCTGCGCATAGGGCGAATAGCTCATTTTCATCTGTCCCACTATCCCACCTAATAGTGGACAGAATTGGATTTAACGCACGTGGATATTTTTCAGAAATTTCAAGCCACTTTCTAACCCCGTCAGATTCAATGTCATTATAGGTAAATATGAATTTCTTATTCTCAATATCGATATTCTTAGTCGTCTCCCATCGCTCCGAAATAACATTCCTCCACGCAATAGCATCAAAGTCTCCCCTATCATTGTCGCGAGAGACTGCAATCGAGACAAACTTATGAACACTCCATGAAGAGATCATCAATAAATCTCTAATAGCATCATGCTCTTTCATACCTTTAATAAACGGAATGGTTTCATCACGGTACGACTCTAGAACATCGTGAGATTCATACACAACTTTAGTTGAAGAGCTATTAGAAACAACCGTAAAGTCGGATTTAAATTTCAGTCCCCTCGACTCATCAATTAAAATCTCACCAGCAGATGAAGCTTTTGCCTCAACCGACTTCACGCGATGCAAACCATCCACTTCCTCGCATACAGGTCGCGTTTTTATAGTATTCATCTGAAACCACTGCGAGAGGTTTTCAATTTCCGTCCGATAGCCGTTAAAAGAATTTGTATTGCATACACCAGATGAGAAAACTACTGCTCCCGCTGAAATCTTCTGTAGAGTTCCACCAAGAGTCTCGAATGAAGTATTTTTAATAAATCCAGAAGATTTGCACCCTACAAGAAGAATTGAACCGTGAATATCGACGAAATACATATTTTCAGGAACTTCATACTGATATTCTGTTCGCTCTGGGTCATCAGCAAAGCCAATCCCTTCCGTTCCCCAACGAGTTGCAGGATTTGAAGAGCAAAAACTTCCCGTTGAAATAAGTGCCTGGACCCGATTCTTATCGCGTACTAGAGTAGCCGGAATCCCCGCACCCTCTTTTACCTCACCGGGGTATAACCACCCCACTCTAACCTGGCCAATCTCAAGAGTATTATCAGACATTTATGACCTCCCCTTTCTAAGGAAGATTAATAACTAAAAAATTACATATAGAATTTTTATGCAAGAATTATCTATTCCGAGCTGGTCATATCAGACGTCATAACAACTGTCATAACAGAAAGTTGTTATGACGGCTGATATGATGCACGGTCGAATAGACCGATAGAAATACCCGGTTTTAGCCTGCAATTCCGGGATTTTTAAGATTCTAAAAGTGATGAAGATACCGCATCATATCAACATCATCGCAGGATCATAACAACATCATGACAAGTCTTGTCATGATGTTGTTATGACGTTGCGAAGAATAAATTCACAACATTCCTGCATAAAGTTGTCCCGCTAATTCTTAGCCGCAGGACCATTCAAAGACGACCTGCGAGAAATCGCGGGCGGCAAGCGCCTCCGGAGTAATCAGCCAGTTCGCCGCACCAGCATCACCCCACATGATCTCGATTTCTTCGTCTTCGTTCTCCTCATTCTCCGATTCGGAGACGATAGTCAGCAGGTTCACCGTGTGGCCGCGCAGCTCCTTGAACTCGTCACGCGGGTCATTCTGCACAAAGAACGGGTATCCGCCCACGTGGGAGTACTCTTCCTCCGACTCGAAAGGCTCCGTCAGCTCGTAGAGTGCTTCGCGGCGTGCCTGGTTCTTATACGGGTTCTCGTGTGCTTCGGGCAACTTCTCGTCCGGGTAGATTTCATCCCACTTCGCACCAAAAACATCGTAGTAGTCGTAGCCGGAGGCGGTCACCCCCTGCTCACGCACCTCAAAGGTCATGCCGTACTCAAGCTCAAGCGGGCCGCTCTCACAGTCGAAACCGCCAATAGGCCAGCCGCCCTCGTCCCAGTCCACGTTGGGGAAGGGAGCATCCGGGTTCGGCTCACCCAGAGTCTCGTAGTAGATAACACGGAAGTTCTTCTGCGAGGTCGGGTTCTCATAATCAAAACCCCACAAGCATTCTTCGTCGTTCGGGTCCATCCAGAACTGCAGCAGACCGGTGGCGGGGTACAGGTCATTCTCGGGCAGCTCAGCGCAGTTAATCTGCGCGATCATGCCCAGCGGCTCACCCTTCTCATTGGTCGGCGCAGACTCGCCGGCAGGCAGGCAGGGGCGACCACCAAACTTGGAGGCGGTCTGCGGCAGCGGTTCGGCGGGAACGAAGGGCTTCAACGCGATAGCCTTCTTTCGAGCGCCTTCCTGGTTGAGCAGGTCGATAACGTGCTTCGCCTGCTTCTCAATGTCCTTGAACGGCTTGTTGTCGAGCATCTTAGAATCTCCTCATTGATGATGTGAAAGTAGTAGGGTCTCTAGCCGCAAGCCCACTCAAAGACGACCTGCGAGAAGTCGCGGGCGGCAAGCGCCTCCGGGGTAATCAGCCAGTTCGCCGCACCGGCATCACCCCACATCACGTACACGCCCTCATCAGCGTCCTCGCCCCACTCCGACTCGATAGTCAGCAGGTTCACCGTGTGGTCGCGCAGCTCCTCGAACTCGTCGCGCGGGTCGTCCTGCACAAACGAAGGGTAGCCGCCAATATGCGAGTAATCCCTCTCCTCCGATTCGAAGGGCTCCAGCAGGTTATAGGAGGCGTTATCGCGTGCGTTCGGCTCCTCGGGAAGCTTCTGGTTCGGGTACATTTCGTCCCAGGCGTCAGCGAACCGGTCGTAGATTTCGAAGCCGCCATCCAGGAAGCCCTGCTCCCAGGGCTCGAAGGCAAGTGCGTACTCAACAACCTCCTCAGCGGTACCCTTGCCGTCACGACCATAGGGCCAACCGTAGTCATCCCAGTTCACGTTGGGGAACGGGGCATCCGGGTTCGGTTCACCCAACGTCTCGTAGTAGATCACGCGGTGGTTCTTCTGCGAGAGCGGGTTCTCGTAGTCGTAACCCCACAAGCATTCTTCGTCGTTGGGGTTGATCCAGAACTGCAGCAGACCGGTCGCCGGGTAAATGTCATTTTCGGGCAGGTCAGCGCAGTTAATCTGCGCGATCATGCCCAGCGGCTCACCCTTCTCATTCGTCGGCGCAGACTCCCCGGCAGGCAGGTACGGGCGGCCACCAAACTTGGAGGCGGTCTGCGGCAGCGGGGCGTCGGGGAGGGTTACCTTCAGGCGAATCGCCTGCTTACGCGCGCCACGCTCGTTGAGCGCGTCGATGACGCGGCGTGCCTGCGCCAGGGTCTCTTCGGAGGGGTTATTCATCGGCATGATGTGCTCGTTTCGTCGGTGAATTAATCGGTGTGAAAGGTTCGGTGTGAAGGCGCGAGGCAACGGTACCGCGGCGCCTTCTACCCCCATTAGACCCTATTTCGGGCAGGCGCGCACCGGTTTCGGTCACGAGTGCATCCGGCAGGCAGAAACGCTGGTGCAGAGCGTGCAGAAAGCCCCGCCTCCTCACCCTCACGCGCAGGACGTGAAAGATACAGATGCGGGGCTTCCAGCGAAAACGAATCTCTACACGAGACGAGAAAGGCTTAGAGCGCCTTCTCGATGGTCTCCAGAACACCGAGCGCAGCAGCCGGGCCAGCGTTCAGGAAGAACATGTCGGGATCCACGCTGTGTGCGTGCTTCTCGGTGACAGCCTTGAGGGTGCTCCACAGGGCTTCCTTGGTCAGCTTGGACTCGTCGCCACCCTGCACGCCGTAGAACAGGTAGTCTGCGTCAGCCTGGTCGAGCTGCTCGGCGCTCAGGTCCACGGAGGTCTTCTCAACCTGCGCAGCCGCGGGGCGTGCCAGGGATGCATCCACGCAGATGGAGCCCACGAACGAGGACTTCGCGAAGATGCGGGTGCGGTCAGCGGAAGCGTACAGGAAGGAGAAGGTCTTCTCGGTGCCGGCCTTCTGGCCGACCGACTTTGCCTTGGTGTTGTACTCCTCCATGAGCTTCTCAGCCTTCTCGGTGGTGCCCAGCGCAGCGGCAATCAGCAGGAAGTCCTGCTTCCAGTTGATGCCGGTGCCCTCGGTGACCACGGTCGGGGCGATCTTGGCGAGGGACTCGTACACCTCATCCTTCTTGTTGGTGTTGTTGATGAGGATCAGGTCGGGTTTGAGGTTTGCGATGGCTTCCAGGTCGGGGTCGGTGCGCTTGCCGACCTTAGCAATCTTGTCGAGCTCTGCGGACTTATCGGAGAACTTAGTCTTCAGGTAGGTGGGGACCAGGTCGGCGTCACCGGCGGTTGCTGCGCCGACCGGCACGACGCCCAGGGAGAGCACGCCGTCGAGCTGACCGGTGGAGAGAATCACGACCTTGGAGGGTGCGGATTTGATGGTGGTTTCACCGCGGAAGTGCTTGACGGTGCGGGGGAATTCGCCGTCAACGGTGGTGGTGCCCATGCCGGAGGGCAGGGCGGAGGGTGCCACCTTCTTACCGGTCGCAGAAGCAGACGCGGAGGAGGAAGAGCCGGAAGTGTTGGAGGAGCCGCAAGCCGCCAGGGCGAGGGCACTGAAGGAACCGAGTGCGAGTGCGCCGAAGGAGCGGCGGGTGATCTTGTTCGTCATATTTGCCATATTATTAGGATAACCTCATATATGCATATGCGATACTTAATACTTATCTATTGATACGTTAAGCATCCTCCGTCCGCACGGGAGCACACCGCTCCCCCACCACCTCCAAAGCCTATGACACCACAGACCTCCCCCTCTTCCGGACCCACCGTCAGCGCTGCCTCCCTGGCGAAAATTCGTGCCCTCTCCGCTTCTTCGGACGCCGTATCTGGCGCCTCCTCTGGCGGTCAGGGTGGCAAGTCTATCTCGCGTCTGGCGGTTGCGCTCATTATTGGCGGCGTTCTGCTAGTGCTGCTTTGCGCCCTGTCGTTTACGGTGGGTTCGCGCCTGTTCACCCTGGACCGCTCGATTGACGGTTTCCTCCACCCGGAGGCGAACACCATCGAGTCGAAGCTGATTTGGGCGAAGCGTGCCCCGCGTACCGCCGCGGCGTTGCTGGTGGGTGCCGCGTTGGCGGTGTCGGGTGTGCTCATGCAGGCGTTGAGCCGTAACCCGCTGGCTGAGCCGGGTCTGCTGGGTGTGAACTCGGGTGCTGCCGCCTCCGTGGTGGTCGGTGTGGGCGTTTTTGGGGTGTCGTCCCCGTTCGTTCAGCTCTGGCTGGCGCTGGCCGGTTCGGGTCTGGCGGCGGCGCTGGTGTTCGTCATGGGCCTGGTGGATTCTAAACCGAACCTGGATTCGACGGCGCGTCTGGTGCTGACGGGTGTGGCGGTGAACGCTTGCCTGGGCACGATTACCGGCATTATCACGATGTTTAATTCGAAGGCTTTTGATTCGCACCGTTTCTGGGTGGTGGGTTCGCTGGAGAACCGCACCTTTGAGCAGGTGCTGTCTGCGCTGCCCTTTGTTGCGTTGGGTTTAGTGCTGTCGTTTATGCTGATCGGTCCTCTGCGTGCCCTGGCACTCGGTGAGGATGCGGCAGCCGGCCTGGGTGTGCCGGTGACAATGGTCCGTGGCGCGACGATTATTGCGATTATGGCGCTGTGTGGTGCGGCGACTGCGGTTGCGGGCCCGATTGGTTTTGTGGGCCTGGTCGTGCCGCATGTGGTGCGTCTGCTGGTGGGTTCCGATATTGCGCGTGTGCTGCCGCTGTCGCTGGTGTACGGCCCGGTGCTGGTACTTGCCTCCGATATTTTGGGTCGCGTTCTGGTCATGCCCAGTGAGCTTGAGGTGGGTATTGTGACCGCCTTTATTGGTGCCCCGGTGCTGATGGTTCTGGTGCTGCGTTTGAGCACCGGCGCGCGCGGCGCGAAGAAGAGCCGCATGGGTAAGAAGGCGCAGGCGCACGAGGAGGCGGGTCCGCCTCACGTGTCGGAGCACGGTCCGCATCGTGCTCACCGTCCTGTTGTGCGTGGTTCGTCTGGTTCATCTGGTTCGAGTTCGCATGGTTCAACTGGCGTATCTGGTTCGTAGGTCCCGGTTTCTGAGAGGTTTTATTGTGAGCGTTGTGTCTCGTTCTGTAGCCGGTTCTGTGCGTATCCCGGGGCGTTACCGCACCCCTATTCCGCGTACCCTGCTGGTGGTGGCGGTGCTGGTGGTGGCGGCGGCCGCCTCCCTAGTGTTTGGTAGTTATCAGATGAGCCCTGATCAGGTGTTTCGCCTGATTTTTCAGGGTGAGGGCACGGAGATTGAGCGTCAGCTGGTGTTGAATCAGCGTCTGCCGCGTATGCTTGCCGCCGTGGTGGTGGGTGCGGCTTTGGGTTTGTCGGGCGCTATTTTTCAGTCGGTGTCGCGTAATGCTCTGGGTTCGCCGGATATTATCGGCTTCACGGTGGGTTCGGCGACCGGTGCCCTGTCTGTGGTGCTGATTGGGTCGTTGAGTTCTACCGGCGTGGGTATGGGCATGGGCGCTATTATTGGCGGTTTTGCGACGGCGGCTGTGGTGATGCTTCTGGCGGGTGTGCGCGGTGGCGCGACAATGGGTCAGAAGATGGTGCTGATTGGTATTGCAGTGAGTGCGATGCTCAGTTCCGTGAATGATTACCTGATTACGCGCGGCGATTTGGAGAAGGCGGAGGCGGCAAAGACCTGGCAACACGGTTCGCTGAATGCTCTGTCGTGGAACCAGATGTCGGTTCAGGCAGTGCTGCTGCTGGTAGCTATTCCGCTGGTTCTGTTGTTGACTCGCCGACTGCGCACACTGGAGCTCGGTGACGATTTGGCGGCGGGTTTGGGTCTGCCGGTGAAGAGGACCGTGAACCTGCTGGTGGCAGCTGCCGTGCTTCTGGTGGCTGTGGCAATTTCTGTTGCGGGTCCGATTGGTTTCTTGGCTCTGGTTGCCCCGCAGATTGCGCGCCGCCTGTGGAATACTCCCGGTGCGGCGATGTGGCATTCGGCGCTGTTGGGTTCGGGGATTTTGGTGCTGGCTGATTTTGTGTCGGCTCGTGCGTTGGCGCCGTTCCAGATTCCGGTGGGCCTGGTGACGGGTGCGTTGGGTGGCGCGTACATGCTGTGGCTGCTGCACCGTCAGCGCTAGTTGCGCCGCTTGAATCGGTATAAGTGACCGGGTGTTCCCCACTGTGGGGGCACCCGGTTTTCTGTATTTCACGGGGTTTCGCGGGCGGTTTCAGAATTTTTCAGATTTTTCCCAGTTTTACCCCGGGGTAGATTAAAAACTGCTTATCGTGTCAGGGGTCGCTCATAGAGTGTAGGTGTTGGAAGGGACGATCCTTCCGACCGGGCACACCGTCTCCTGCGGTGTTGCCGCTAGGTTGATTCAGCATCTACGGAAGGAACGGTCATGGAAAACACCACTCACGAGAGCCAGTACGCAAACGCAGAGATTTCCTGCACCGCCGATGAGCAACTGTGCCGTGATGCAGAGTTCAACCTGCTGATGCAGGCGGGCACCATCGTTCGTATGGAGCGCTTCAATGTGGATGAGCTCCGCGGCGTTCTGGAGCAGCTGGTGGCTGACGGTTCGTGCTTCCGCACCGCGCCGGCATCCTCGACTATGGGCCGCGTGATGCGTCACCTGACTCAGGGCGCTTCCGGTTACGAGGTGAACCTGGCTGAGCTACGTGCGGCGGCGCAGAACGCTCTGCTGTTCGTGTTCCCCCTGGAGAAGGACCTGGAGATGTGCCTGCGCTTTGAGCGTGTGCAGGGTACCGGTCTGGCGTTGACTCGCCTGGGCGTGAGCCCGGTCAATGGTGACCTGTGGACTCAGCACTGGGCGATGCGCGCGCTGGAGTGCACCGGCGGCGTGTTTGCGGTGGAGTCCGCTCCGGGTGCCTGCAATTTTGAACTGCGCCGCGAGATGTTCTACGCGATGCTGTCGCTGGTTGAGCTGTCGACTTTGGGTCTGTCGGCTGAGCCGGAGGACTTCTACATGTTTGCCGATTCGGAGGCTGTGTGTAAGAAGTTCAAGCGTGAGCGTCGTGATTGCCGCCGTGCAATGCGTGCCCAGTACGACCGCGCCGCATAAGGTATATCGTGTATGCCTTATGCGGCATACGCGCATATCAGAGCCATTTGTTCTTCTTGAAGAACCAGTAGAGGAGCAGGCAGGAACCCACCATGAGCAGCAGCGCGGCAGGGTAGCCGAACTCCCATTTGAGTTCGGGCATGACTTCAAAGTTCATACCGTACACGGAGCCAACGATGGTGGGCACCATGAGCAGCGCCGCGTAGGCGGAGATTTTCTTGGTGTCGTCGTTCTGCTGCTGACCGAGCAGGGTGTCGTGCACGCGCAGGGCGTTCTCTAGGGAGCTGCGAAGGTCCTCGAGGCGTTCTTTTGTGTGCACCACGTGGTCAAGCACGTTGCGGAATTGCCGGGCGAGCTCGACCGCTTCTTCGTTCTTTTCTTCGTCAGATGCGTCCGGGTAGGGTGAGGGGTCGAGCGCGCCGGTGCGTATGCCTTCGATGATGCGGCCGATCATGGATTCGAGGGGGCGGCAGGCACGCTGGAAGTCGATGACCTGGTTGAGCAGTTCGTAGATGCGCTGCGCGAGGGAGTTGGCCTCTTGCCGCTCGCTGGGGGAGAAGAGGATATCTTCAATTTCGTCGCTGTCGTTTTCGAGTCCGTCGAGCACGGGCGCGTACCCGTCGACGGTGCTGTCGAGGATACGGTGCAGCAGTCGGGCGGGGGATGCGTCGGGGGTGGCGTAGAGCAGGTTGAACTGGTCGTTGATGCGCTGGTTGCTACGTTGTTCGTCGCGGACGAGTGCGAGGGTGTAGCGGGGGCCGGTGAAGAGGTGCAGTTCGCTGAGGCGCACTTCTTCTTCTTTGTCGAGGTAGATGGCGGGGCGGACGACGGTGAAGAGGGAGTCGCCGTATCGTTCTAGTTTGGCGCGCTGGTGGCCTCGTCCGGCGTCTTCGATGGCGAGTTCGTGCAGGTTGAAGGTTTCTTGTAGCCTGTGCAGTTCGTGGATGCCGGTGTTGGCGTATCCGAGGGCTACGGCAGTGTTGGGCTGCTGGTAGGCGTTGAGGGTTTCTTCTTCGGGTGCGCCTACGCGGATGCGGTCGCCGCTGGGGTAGATGGCTCCGGTGATATAAGTCATCGTTGTGCTCCTCTGAACGCTTTGGCGCCACGTGTGCGGGGCGCTCTTTCCAGCATACGGGATGCGCCCCGTCCGGTCACATGCGCGGGCTCGGGGGTGTTGGGACTGAGGCGTTGAGGCTGGGGCGTTGTGGTGAGTCTTAGATTTTCTTTTTAAGATATCTGGGGGTTGTAGAGTTTCAACCTTCCCTTGAAAGCCAAGAAAGTCTAAACTTCTAGTTAATGAGACTGGGATTGTCTTAGAACCAACCACTATTTTCTTTTGAGGAGTCAACGATGCTGTTGAAACCGTTTGTGAAGGGTGCGGCGTGTACTTTTGCCGCTGCTTCTCTCTTGTTGTCTGCGGCGGTGCCTGCTTCTGCGGCACAATTGCGACCTAAGACTTTTTCTCCTTTTCCGGGTGATGAACTGGAAGTTACCTGCATTAATGAGTCTGAGTACAATACCCCGGGTGATTACCAGGATAAGGTGATTGCTTGGGCGGAGTGCACTGGACTTATTACTCACGGCCGCCGTCTTTATCTTCAGAAGAATAAGAATGCTCCCCAGCCTGCAATGACTCGTGGGCAGCTCCTCGAATTCCTCTATCACCTCAAGGGCAGGCCCGCGATTAAGGACCTTCCTGCTACTTCGCCGTACAGCGATATCTCGGTCAATGACCCGCACTACCCTATTGCTATCTGGGCTACTCGTGAAGGTATCAGCAGCGGATGGGGAGATGGAAAGTTCCACTACAACGAGGTAGCTTATGAGGCGACTGAGGCTCTCTTCCTATACCGGATGTACGGCAAACCTCAGGTGGACCTTACCCCCGTCCCCGAAGATTTCAAGCGTTGTGTGAAAGAGGGCGGAGATATGCATAAAGCATATAGCTGGCTGGGTTGGACACCTCAATGTGGATATGACAGTGATGTTAAATTCATGACATTTCTATCTGTTTTGCGAGATCTTGACGAGCGCGGAATTTTATAAATTATAAAGAAATAAAGATAGGCTCTGAATATTGATAATTTCAGAGCCTATCTTTTATGTATTAAAATTCAACGTTAGTACCCAGATATTTATTCATTTCATATTTTTGTATATCTGTATACTTCTTCGGGTTAGTTTTAACTTCTTCTTCAATGTCGTGCATTCCGTACCGCATGACAAAGTTATTAATCGTGACATCCATATACCCTGCACGCCACAAGCCAAAATAACTAAAAAACAGTCGCGCTCAGACGATATGTTACAAGTCGCCAGACATAAGCCAGGCATAAAGGGACCCCTGATGAGGCTTTCAAAGCCTCGCCAGGGGTCCTTCGCATCAGTTTTTAGTCTTCGTTAATGAGGTCGCGAACCACAATGGTCTGGTCACGATCCGGGCCCACACCAATCGCGGAGATACGGCAACCGGAAATCTCTTCCAGCTTCAGCACGTACTTGCGGGCGTTCTCGGGCAGCTCATCCAGGCTCTTCGCATCCGAAATGTTCTCGGTCCAGCCGTCGTAGTACTCGAAAATCGGCTTAGCGTGGTGGAACTCAGTCTGAGTCATAGGCATCTCGTCGTGGCGCACACCGTCAACGTCATAAGCCACGCAGACCGGAATCTTATCCAGGCCGGTCAGAACGTCCAGCTTGGTGATGAACAGGTCGGTGAAACCGTTGATGCGCACAGCCTGACGCGCCAGCACGGCGTCATACCAGCCACAACGACGCGGGCGGCCAGTGTTCACACCGAACTCGCCGCCGGTGGTGCGCAGGAACTCGCCCATCTCATCGAACAGCTCGGTCGGGAACGGGCCAGCGCCCACGCGGGTGGTGTACGCCTTCTGAATACCAATCACGCGGGAGATACGGGTCGGGCCCACACCCGAACCGACGCACGCGCCGCCGGAGGTCGGGTTGGAGGAGGTCACGAACGGGTAGGTACCGTGGTCAACGTCCAGGAAGGTTGCCTGGCCGCCCTCCATCAGCAGGGTCTTACCCTCGTCCAGTGCCTTGTTCAGCAGCTGGGTGGTGTCCACAATCATCGGCTTCAGACGCTCAGCGTACGACATGAAGTACTCGACGATCTCGTCGACCTCAACGTGGCGGCGGTTGTAGACCTTCACCAGCAGCTCGTTCTTCTGGCGCAGTGCGCCTTCAACCTTCTGGCGCAGGATCGACTCGTCCAGGATGTCCTGAACACGCACGCCGAGGCGGCCCACCTTATCCATGTAGGCGGGGCCGATACCGCGGCCGGTGGTGCCGATAGCGCGCTTGCCGAGGAAACGCTCAGTCACCTTGTCCATGGTCTGGTGGTAGGGTGCGACCAGGTGTGCGTTAGCGGAAATCTTCAGGCGGGAGGTGTCAGCGCCGCGGGCCTCAAGGCCGTCAATCTCAGCGAACAGAGCCTCAGGGTTAACAACCACGCCGTTACCAATCACGGGGACGGCGTTCTCGCTCAGAATACCCGCGGGCAGCAGCTTCAGCTCAAACTTCTGGCCGTTCACCACCACGGTGTGACCGGCGTTGTTACCGCCGTTGGGCTTGACCACGTAGTCTACGCGGGGGCCGAGCAGGTCGGTTGCCTTACCCTTACCCTCATCGCCCCACTGGGCGCCCACAATCACGACAGCTGACATTTTTGTGCTCCTTGAAAGCCTTGAAGATACGCACCGGATTTCACGGCGCGGCGGCGACCTACCGCCTCATGATCCTGGTAGGCACACCTCTTCTAATGATACCGTGCCCGCCCCTTTAAGTCCCGTGTGACGGGACATCAGGCGTGCCGGGTACGGCGCCGGTGAGCCTCACCGGGCACGGTAACGCCCCCATCCAATATCTAGGACGGGGGCGCTACCGGTATGAGCTTACGAAGACTACTTGATGATCTCGATGAAGGTCATCGGGTAGGTGTACTGCTCACCGCGGTTCGCGGCCATAGCAGCCAGGCTGTGGAAGATAACCATCAAGATAGCCACAACCAGCGGGACAACCCACAGGATGATACCCAGGATGCCGAAAGACACTACCATCAGCAGCCAGGAAGCCATGCTGACGAGCCACAGGGAGAAGTTGAAGTTGAACGCGCGGCGGGATGCTTCCTTAGTGAAAGCGTAACCGGGCTTGTCCTTGTAGATGAACCACATGACCAGCGGCGCGAGAATACTTGCGGATGCGAAGGACAGCAGAGACAGAATCGCAGAAGCCAGGTGCGCGAGCATCGCCATGTTCTGGTCGTCCTTGGAGGAGACAACGTAACCGTTGGACTGCTGACCCGGCGCCTGCGAGTAGGAGGGTGCATGCTGGGAGTACTGGTTGTACTGTTCAGGGTTCTGGGACATCGTTCTTTTCCTAATCTATCGATGAGTGGATACAGCTAATCATTGAGGCGCGGCTAATCGTTGAGGTGCGGCAGCAGGCTAACTCACCGTTTTCGGCGGGTGCCCGCCTCGCTCTGCTTGGTCGCAACGCTCGTGATGGTTTCACCCTATCAAGGCAAGGTAAATGGAATATTAACCCTCGCCGGACAGCAGGCGAAGAAACCCGAATATGACAAGAAAAAGACGCCCTGCCCCTCCACACGGTGTTACATGCGTGGAGGGGCAGGGCGTTATACGGTTCTGGGCGGCACGGTTCGGGGTCTAGCCCTGTTTCTTTTGATCGGTGGGCTCTTCCGGTTCATGTTTAGGATGCGCGGCGGGCTTATGTAGCGCGGCAGGCTCGCGCTGTGCTGCAGACTCGCGTAGCTTTGCGCGTTCCTGCTTTTTCAACGCCTCATACTCATCGAAGAAACCATGTTTCTTCGTGTATCCGTTGATGCCCGTGTAGTCGTCCGGCAGGCGGTTGTACACCAGGTAGTACCAGAACTCGGCATGCGTCGTCTTTGTTTTCTGGATGAGTTCTCTCAGCCGGTTCTTATGCTTCACCGCCTGAACAATACCCACAATCCACAGGATCGGCACCACCAAAAATGATCCCAGACCGATGATGATGAAGAAGAACAGCATCGACATGCCGGCGCTATTATCGAACATGCTCACCAAAGGAACCAGCACAAACGGGTTCAGTATCAGTAGGACAATAAGCACGGTCTTCCAGAAGGTGCGCTGACTCTCGATCTCTTCAATGTTGGAGCCAGCCAACGGATTATTGATGGGTACGTAGCCCACCGGTTGCAACTTTGCCGCCCGCGAGGTGGGGTTCTCCTCAATCTTGACCGGGTTCAGGTGGGCAGCACACGCCTGCATGGGTGCGGAGGATTCAAGCGAGCGGTCCAGCAGGCGCATTTCGATAAGTTCCGAGTCTGGGATACCGAAGAACGGCTCCGGGATGACCGGCAGAATAGCGCCCGGTTGCAGACCGAGCTGTTCCAGCCGAACGTACTCGCCGTAGGCGTGCGTTGCCTGAGTCTGCATTGCCTGGGCCTGCTCTTGCTGAGCCTGTTCAGAGGAGGCGAGCGCTACCGGGTGGTTCGCCTCGTCGTCCTTACGAGATTCGTGAGTATCTTCTGAGGTGGCTTCTGAGGTGTCTTCCGGCTCTTCGATATCGTCGGCGTCGTGGGAGTCTTCGGGTTCGTCCTCTTCATGCTCAGCGTCTTCATCTTCTGAGGCCTTCCGCGCGGAGTCGTAACGCTTAGGGGAACCCGGGTAGACGTATTCATAATCGGGGTCCGGGTGCTGGTCGGAGTGCTCTAGCTCTTCGTCGTCGTCGGATTCTTGGTAGAGCGTATCGTCTTCTGTTGACGGCTGCTGGTCCATGAGTAGCAGCATGTATTCCGGGACGGATTGGTCGGTGTCCCAGAGGGGCTGGTACACCTCTTCCTTCTTTGCAGTTTCTTGCTTTGCGGCTTCATTCTTTGCAGTGGGGTGGTCTGTCATGGTCATCTCCTTCGCTCACCAGACATACTCCTGGTGGCACCACCGTACCAGCGTGCGCTGGGCGCTCCCTTGAAACCTGCCTGATATAAGCTGAGAAAAACCCCCGGACAAGCGCTAACACTGAGGTGTTAACACTGCCGGGGGTCAGCACTATGGGAGCTGGGGTATTCAGAGGAATCTTTTATGATGCATCCGTGTGGTTTGGAGCGTTCAGCGGCGCAGGCGCGGGAGTAGAATCCCCGACAGAGCGGGCACCGCAGAATCGGATGCAAATGAACCGCCTGAAAGACAGTACTGACGAATACGCCCACAATTTGATGCATTTAGAAGTAATAAACGCTTCACAAGCCATTTTGAGGTGTATCCTAGTTCACATCTAGTGTGTTCAAGTTCATCTAGAACTCACCAGAAAAAACACACCAGCCTCCCCCAACACTGTGGGAGCCAAGCAAAGGAGCACCGTGCAACACACCGCCTCCCCAAACCCCCGCGGCCGGTCGCACCGACGCCGAATCGGCAGCGGGCTACTCACCCTCAGCATGGCGCTGAGCCCCCTCGCAGCACTGGGCACCACCGCCCACGCCGCAGAAGACCCCGACGCAGTCAAGCAGGTACTCAGCGAAAGCATGAAGAACGCCAGCGGCACCGTCACCGCCTTCGTCCGCTTCAAGGGTAAGGGCGCATTCGAGCAGACCCAGCCCGCAGGCGTACTCGCTGGCACGCAGGCACCCGTCAACCAAAGCTCGCAGGTGCAGGCCATCGCCGCCCAGGTGCAAAGCCAGGCACAGCAGGTCAGCAGCCAGTCCGGCGCGCAGGTCCTCTACACCACCCACAACGCAGTACGCGGCGTGGCAGTACGCGGTGACGCCGAGTCCATCAAGGCACTCGCCAACCGCTCCGACGTAGAGAAAATCTCGCCCATCCTGCCCAAGTACCGCCAGAACGCGGGCGCCGCCATTGACGCAGGCTCCCTCGCCACCTGGACCGGCACCACCAACCCCGCCGGCGCGGGCGGATACACCGGCAAGGGCGTGAAGATCGCCGTCATCGACTCCGGTATCGACTACACCCACACTGACTTCGGCGGTAGCGGCAAGCACGAAGACTACGAGAAGGCATCCAAGCTCACCGAGCTGCCCTCCGCAGACTCCGGACTCATTAACCGCACCAAGGTTGCTGGCGGCTACGACCTCGTTGGTGATGCCTACGACGGCACCAACACCGCAACCCCCGACGGTAACCCGCTCGACTGCACCACCGGCGGCCACGGCACCCACGTGGCGGGCACCGCGGCAGGCTACGGCGTGAACGCCGACGGCAGCACCTTCACCGGCGACTACAGCAAGCTCACCGCAGAGCAGCTCAAGACTATGAAGATCGGCCCCGGTGTTGCCCCCGAGGCTGAAATCTACGCCTTCCGCGTCTTCGGTTGTAGCGGCAGCACCAACGTCGTTATCGAGGCGCTCGACCGCACCCTTGACCCCAACGGTGACGGCGACTTCTCCGACCGCGCGAACGTGGTCAACATGTCCCTCGGCGGCGAATTCTCCCCGCAGGACGACCCCGAAGCCTACGCCGTTGACGCGCTCACCCGCGCCGGCGTGCTCTCCGTGATCTCCGCGGGTAACGCCAACGACTACAGCCTGCGCGGCGACACCTACTCCAACTCCGGTCACCCCGCCACCGCATCCAGCGCAATCACCGTGGCTAACGCCTACGGCTCCACCCGCGCCGTCGATGCGGCAGAGCTGACCGACCCCGCCACCGGCACCACCCGCAAGGTACGCGGCGACTACAGCGTCTCCTACCCCTGGGCACAGGCAGGTAGCAAGGAATTCACCGGTGAAGTCACCGCAATCTCCGAGAACAACCGCTACGCCTGCAACGCCCTCAGCGCCGCTGAAGCGGCAGCCGTGAAGGGCAAGTGGGTGCTCATCGACTGGGCTGAAGCCGACGGTAGCCTCGCCTGCGGCTCCAAGGTGCGCTTCGACAACCTGGAGGCGGCAGGCGCCAAGGGCGTACTGCTTGCAGGCCATGACGAAGAGCCCGGTCTGGGTATTGCCGGTAACGACACCCTGCCCGGTTTCCGCCTGGCAGCATCCGCCGCTAAGGACCTGCGTGCACAGATCACCGCAGCAGAAGCGGCAGGTAAGCCCCTGACCGTGCGCCTCGGCAACGACCTGAAGTCCTCCCTGCGCGTGGACACCGACAAGCTGGATCAGCTGAACCCCATGAGTGCCCGCGGCTTCCACGGCAGCTACGGCTACACCAAGCCCGACATTGCGGCACCCGGCTCGTACATCACCTCCGCGGCGGTAGCGACCGGTAACAACTCCGTGACTTTCAGCGGCACCTCCATGGCGGCACCCTACGTGACCGGCTCCGCCGCCCTGGTCATGCAGAGCCACCCGACCTACACCCCCGCACAGGTCAAGTCCGCCCTCATGAACACCGCCACCCACGATGTGCGCACCGAATCCGGTGCCGCATACGCGGTGGACCGCGTGGGCGCTGGACGAGTCGACACCCTCGCTGCCGTGCAGTCGAAGTCCCTCGTCTACAACGCTGACAAGAGCGGTACCGTGTCCCTGAGCTTCGGCGTGCTCGAGTACGCACCGGATGCTGGCGTTCAGACCCTCACCCGCGAGGTGACCGTCGAGAACACCGATTCCGTGGCGCATACCTACGCCCTGTCCTACGCTGAAAGCACTAATATTCCCGGCGTGGAATATTCCTTCCCCTCCTCGGTCACCCTCGCACCCGGTGAGACGAAGAAGTTCGAACTGAGCGTGCGCATCGACCCGTCCAAGCTGGAGAAGACCCGCGACGCGGCAATGGACGCAACTCAGAACGCAACTGACTACTACACCGGCAAGGAAACCGTTCCCGAACAGTACCGTCAGTACATTGCGAGCGCATCCGGCCGACTCGTCCTCACTGAAGACGGCACCAAGGCACTGCGCCTGCCCGTTCACGTGGCACCCAAGCCCGTGAGCACCATGCACGCTGCCGAAGACACCGTCACCTTCACCCAGAAGCCCTCTAGCGACGAGGCACAGAAGGCAGACACCGGCTGGACCAAGTCCCAGATTTCGCTGCGCGGCACCGAGGTCAACCAGGGCGGCTACCGCTCCCTGCTTGGTGCTTTCGAGTACGGTGCGAGCGTGGACCGTGTGGCTCCCACCTCGCTGTCGTTGAACAGCAACGTTAAGGCGAACCTGCAGTACGTGGGTGCTTCCTCGGATGCGCCCGCGCTGAAGGCTGCCGGCGGCAACGCCGATGACGGCACCCTGCGCTTCGGTATCTCCACCTGGGCGAACTGGGATGTTGTCTCCTACGAGAACACCTTCACCGTAGAAATCGACACCGACGGCAACAACCGCGCCGACTACAAGCTGGTCACCGACCGCGCTAAGGGCTTGGACTACCCGCTGGTTCGCCTCTACGGCTACAAGAACGGCAACCTCGTTGAGCTCGCCTACTACCCGCTCAACGGTGCCTGGGGTGATGTGGACACCAACATGATGGACACCAACACCCTCATCATGGGTGCACCCCTCAAGGACCTGGGCCTGACCAGCGCAAACAACCCGGACATCCAGTACCGAGTTAGCGCAACCACCCAGTACGAGTGGGGTAACGTCAGCGAAACCGGCTGGATTAAGTACCGCCCCTTCAGCCCCAAGCTGTGGTTCAGCGGTGACTCCTCCGCCGTGGCTGGCCTCCACCCGGATGCCTCCACCACCACCCTGACGGCGCACCGCTCCGCTGACGCGATTCCCGCACTCGGCGAATCCGGCGCACCCGCTAAGGCACTGCTGTTGCACCTGCACAACGGCACCGGCGATCTCTCCGGCACCAACGGTGCCAAGGGCAACCGCGCCGAGGTACTGAACATCAAGGAGCAGCAGACCGAGTACATCACTCCCTCCCGCTTCACCGATGTGAAGAACACCGACCAGTTCTACACCGAGATCTCTTGGTTGGCCCAGCGCGGCATCACCACCGGCTACCCGGACGGCACCTACCGCCCACTGGAGTCCGTGGAACGTGGCGCAATGGCGGCGTTCTTCTACCGCATGCAGGGTTCCCCGCAGTTCACCGCCCCCTCCACTCCGAGCTTCAAGGATGTGCCCACCACGCACCCCTTCTACAAGGAGATTGAGTGGATGAAGGCTCAGGGCATCACCACCGGCTACTCGGACGGCACGTTCCGCCCCTCCGCACCGGTGAACCGTGACGCCATGGCTGCGTTCTTCTACCGTGCGGCGGGTTCCCCGCGCGTGGATCTGCCCGCGACCAGCCACTTCAGTGACGTGTCTACCGATAACCAGTTCTACCGTGAAATCACGTGGCTGGCTTCGAAGGGCATCAGCACCGGCTGGCCGGACGGCACCTACCGCCCGGTAACCCCCATTGCCCGCGATGCGATGGCGGCGTTCATCTACCGCTACACCGAGAAGGTTGCTAACCAGACCGGCCGCTAGACGGTGGTGAACCGTTAGCGAACAGTTCGGGTTCCCTCCCACCCCCTGCCCCCTCCTACCCCTACATGGAGGTGGGAGGGGCACCCGGGACCGGCAGGCTCCGGGGCTTAAAGTCCCGGGACCCCTCAAAGTTTTGGTGGCGGTTTCACCGGCGGACGCACTCACTCGTCGTCTGCCGGTGGGGCCGCCTCCGCGTATCACCGATACACAACCACAGAGCACACAGCACTATCGAAAAACAGAAAATCCGAAGGAGGATTCCATGACAACGCCTCATGCGCCACGCCGCAGAATGAAGGCTGTCGGTGCGACCGGTTTGAGTGCGGCTCTTGCCCTGACTCTCGGCGTTCCCGCCACTTTCTCTGCAGCTCACGCTCAGAGCCCCCAGCAGGTCGAAGGAAGTACTGCGAGCGCGTCCGGTAACGCTGCTTCGCGTATCAGCCCGGGTCTGCAGAAGGCTGAAGGCCAGATCACCGTGTACGTGCAGTTCAAGGGCAAGGGTGCGTATGAGCAGACCCAGTCCGCGGCTGTTCTGGCACGTAAGGAGGCGCCGGCGAACCGTCAGGCGCAGGTGCAGGCTATTGCAGCCCAGGTGCAGTCGCAGGCTCAGTCTGTGGCAGCCGCTTCTGGTTCGAAGCTGATGTACACCACGCATAATGCGATGCGTGGTGCGGCGATTACTGGTGATGCTGCGCAGATTCGTGCGTTGGCGGAGCGCCCGGATGTGGAGCGTATTTCGCCGATTATCGCGAAGGAGCGTATGAACTCCGGTAGCGAGATTGATACGAAGACTCTTGCTACGTGGACTCGTGAGAATACGGGGTACACGGGTAAGGGCGTGAAGATTGCGATTGTTGACTCCGGTGTTGACTATACGCACGCTGATTTTGGTGGCCCGGGTACGGTGGATTCGTACCTGAAGGCTAAGGCGATGACGGAGCTTCCGTCCGCTGATTCGGGTCTGATTGATCGTAATAAGTTTATTGGCGGCATTGACTTGGTCGGTGATGACTACAATGCGTCGGTACCTGAGAAGTCAACTCCGCAGCCGGATAATAACCCGCTGGACTGCCGTCCGGATGGTTTCGGTTCTGGCGGTCACGGCACCCACGTGGCGGGTACTGCCGCCGGTTATGGTGTGACGGCAAACGGTACGACTTACCGTGGCGATTACAAGAACCTGACGGAGGAGCAGCTGAAGGGCATGTCCATTGGCCCCGGTACTGCTCCTGATGCTCAGATTTTGGCGATTCGCGTGTTCGGTTGCTACGGCAATTCGAGTGTTGTGATGAAGGCGCTTGATACCGTGATGGACCCGAATGGTGACGGTGATTTCTCTGACCGCGCCGACATTGTGAACCTGTCGCTCGGTGGCGAATTCGCCCCGGCTGACGACCCTGAGTCGTACATGATTAATACGATGGCGCGCCAGGGTGTGTTCACTGTCGCCGCTGCCGGTAACGCCAATAACTACAACGGTGTGGGTGACACCTACTCTGATTCGGGTAGCCCCGCGAATGCGGCTGCCGCACTGTCGGTGGCGAACGCCTACGGCTCCACTCAGCCGATTGACCGTGTCCGCGTGACCACGAAGACTGGTTTGGAGTGGTTGCAGGGTGATTATTCGGTGAACTTCGATTATTCGAAGGCTACCGCTGATCAGCTGCGCGGCGAGGTTGTTGCCGCGCCGAAGCGTAACCGTTACGCTTGCGAGGCTTTCACCGCTGAAGAGGCGAAGGCTTTGAAGGGTAAGTGGGTTTACTTCGAATGGGATCAGGACGATTTGACGTTCCCGTGCGGTTCGAAGACGCGTTTCGATAACGTTCAGGCTGCCGGCGGTGTTGGCGTGGTGATGGCAGGTAAGGCTGAGCGCTACACCATCGGCATTGGCGGTAATGCGACCATTCCGGGTCTGCGTCTGACTGCTTCTTCGACGAAGGACCTGGAGAAGGCTCTGGCTGCCGGTCCGGTGACCGTTGAGATGAACCTGGACTACAAGGCTTCGGGTCGTAGCTCCCACTCGCACGCTTTTGACCTGAATTCTTCGAGCGCTCGCGGTCAGCACGGTTCTGACGGCTTCATTAAGCCTGACCTTGCGGCGCCGGGTACTGAGATTGTCTCTGCCGCTGTGGGCATGGGTAATAAGGGTGTGTCCTTCACCGGCACCTCCATGGCAACCCCGCATGTTGCCGGTATTGCCGCCCTGGTGATGCAGGCGCATCAAGATTACAACCCGCAGATGATTAAGGCTGCGCTGATGAACGGCGCATCCACCCCGATCAAGAATGAGCAGGGTGCGCAGTACGCGGTGGATCGTGTGGGTACGGGCATGGTGAATGCTCGCGCCGCCGTGGACACCAAGGTTATCGCGTACGATGCGAAGACCCCCGAGCGTGTTTCAACCGCGTTTGGTGTGCTGGAGTACACCCCCGATTCGGGTATTCAGACTGTTCAGCGTGAAATCGTTCTGGACAACACCGATTCGCAGGCTCACACCTACACTCTGAACTACGAGGCAAGCACGACCATCCCGGGTGTGGAGTACTCCTACCCGCAGCAGGTAAGCGTGGGTGCCGGTGAGCGTAAGAACGTGACCGTGACCGTGCGTATTGACCCGTCCAAGCTGGAGAAGACCATGGACCCGGCGATGAGCCCGGACCACGTTGCTCAGGACTGGACGAACGGTAAGACTCTGGCTGCTGGTAAGCGCCAGTACATTGCGAGCGCTTCGGGTCGCCTGATTTTCTCTGAGAATGGCCGCGAGGCGATCCGCCAGTCGATTCACGTAGCACCGAAGCCCGTCTCGAAGATGCGCGTTGATGCGTCCCGCATTGATTACAAGGGCACTGCCGATAAGGAGTCCACGGTGACTCTGCGCGGTACGACCCTGAACCAGGGCGGTTACCGTTCGCTGCTGGGTGCGTTTGAGCTGGGTGCGGTCAGCGACCGTATTCCGTCCGGTCAGCTGAAGCTGCCGTCGAACCAGTCTGTTGACCTGCAGTATGTGGGTGCCGCCTCGGACGCTCCGGCGTTGAAGGCTGCCGGCAAGAACCCGAACGATGGTTCTCTGTTCTTCGGTATTTCGACCTGGGGCACTTGGGACAGCATGCACTGGGGCCGTCAGGTACAGGTTCAGATTGATACGAACAACGACTCTGCCGCAGATTACGTTCTGGAAGTAACCCGCGAGAAGGGTCTGGACTACCCGCTGGTGAAGGTCTGGTCCATCTCCGGTAACGCATCCACCGTGGTGGCTCGCTACCCGCTCAACAGCGCCTGGGGCGACACCGACACCAACATCATGGACACCAACACCATGATTCTGGGTGTGCCGCTGAAGGACCTGGGCCTGACCGCTGAGAAGGCTCAGACCATCAAGTACACGGTGCAGACCGACACCTGGTACAACGATGGCAACCCCTACGTGGACACCACCTCCGCTATCGAGTACTCCCCCTTCAACCCCGGTGTTTGGTTCACCGGTGAGGAGTCGGGCGTGCCCGGCCTGTTCGTGGACCGTGATGGCGGTCAGCTGACCGTTCACCGCAAGAACAACAACAAGGAGCGTCAGGCTCTGTTCCTGCACATGCACAACGCAACCGGTGACCTGAGCGGCCGTAAGACCGCTAACGGTGTTGCCGCTGGCGACCGTGCGCAGGTCGTGAAGGTGGCTCGTACCATCCACGATGCACGCTTCACCGACGTTCCGGCGGATAACCAGTTCTACCGTGAAATCACGTGGATTGCTGCCCGTCAGATTGACCGCGGCTACCAGGACGGCACTTTCCGCCCGCTGAACAACATGGACCGCGCAACCATGGCTGCGTACTTCTACCGTATGAGCGGCTCGCCGCAGTACACCGCGCCGTCCACCCCGAGCTTCTCGGATGTTCCGCTCAACCACCCCTACTACAAGGAGATTGAGTGGATGAAGGCTCAGGGCATCACGACCGGCTGGCCCGATGGTACGTACCGTCCGGAAGGTTCGGTGAACCGTGACGCGATGGCGGCGTTCTTCTACCGTTACGCGGGTTCGCCCGAGTACACTGCCCCCGCGCAGGCTCGTTTCACGGACGTTCCGACCGACAAGCAGTTCTACCGCGAGATTTCGTGGCTGGCTGAGCAGGGCGTGACCACCGGCTGGCCCGATGGTTCGTTCCGTCCTGTGGAGCCGGTGCACCGCGACGCTATGGCGGCGTTCGTGTACCGCTACAGCACGGGTGTGCTGAAGGAAAGCCCTGAAATCTAAGGGTTCGTAAGGTTCTACCGCTGTAGGTGCTTACCTCAACAGGTTGTACCGAGGGAGCCGTACCGTTGCAGTTGATCTGCGGCGGTGCGGCTCCCTTTTTTGTGGCCGAGTGCTTTCTATTGACGCGTAATGTTCCGTAATACGAGTCTGACTAGGTTATATAAAGAATCGTTGAGACAATGAATGAAGGTTTCTTCATGACCGGCATGAACCTTGACGTTCACGCCGCATGGACACGCCGCACGGACACACTGGAAACGCAGTGCAGACGCACCGTAGCACTCGCGGTACGGAACCCCCGGCGCACCGCTCTCAGCGCAGAACCCACGGCACTGAAATCCCGGTGAAGAAACCGCTAAGAAACACACCTTCAATAAAAGAATCAAGGAGCATTCAGTGGCAACCTTCCCTGAAGCTACCCCCGCGCGAGCAGCCCGGCACACACAGCCGGGTCGCCTCAAGCAGCTGGCACGCAGCTGCGGCGCACTCACCCTGGGGCTCACCCTCGGGCTGACCGCCCTGCCGTTCGGTACCGCCGCCTACGCGGCACCGGGCGTAGTACGCGGCGCAGACCGGGACGCACCCCACCATGACACCGGCACCGGTGAGAACAACAACGAAGTTCTCTCCCCCAGCCTGGACGGCGCCACCGGCGAACGCGCCGTGTTCGTCCGTTTTAAGGGCCAGGGCGCGTACGCCCAGACCCAGCCGGACGCGGTCCGCTCCCGCGCGCAGGCACCCGTCAACGCGCAAGCACAGGTGCAGGCGATTCGCGCCAGCGTGCAGCAGCAGGGCGCCTCCGCGGCGAAGGAATCCGGCGCGCAGGTCCTGTACACCACCCACAACACGATGCGCGGCGTGGCGCTCTACGGTAACGTCGAGCAGATTCGTGCGCTCGCAAACCGTGACGATGTGGAACGCATCAGCATCATTGAGGACATGGCACCGCAGAACAGCGGCACCCTCCTCGATACGGACACGCTCTCCGTGTGGGCGAAGAGCCCGGCGAACCCCGCCTCCACCGGCTACACCGGCAAGGGCGTGAAGATTGTCGTGCTCGATACCGGTATCGACTACACTCACGCCGATTTGGGTGGCCCCGGCACCCAGGAGGCCTTCGAGAAGGCGAAGGCATCCGACACGATTCCCGAGGGCAGCTACGATCCGAAGAAATTCCTCGGCGGCTACGACCTGGTCGGTGACGACTACAACTCCGCTAAGAAGGAAACCTCCACCCCGCACCCGGATGCTAACCCGCTTGACTGCGGCGGCCACGGCAGCCACGTGGCGGGTACCGCGGCAGGCTACGGCGTGAACGCGGACGGTTCGACCTTCCACGGCGACTACTCCAAGCTCACCGAAGAGCAGCTCAAGGACATGAAAATCGGCCCCGGCTCCGCACCGGACGCCCAGCTGATTGGCCTGCGCATCTTCGGTTGTAAGGGCACCACCGCGTTCGTCCCCAAGGGCCTAGACCGCGTGCTTGACCCCAACGATGACGGCGACTTCTCGGACCGCGCCGACATCGCAAACCTGTCACTCGGCAACGAGTTCGGCGTCTTCGATGAGACCGTGAACTACGCGGTCGGCTCCCTCTACCGCGAGGGCATCCTCTCCGTGGTTGCGGCGGGTAACGCCAACAACTACAACGCCGTGGGCGACACCTACTCCAACTCGGGCGGCCCCGGCACCAGCGCCTACGGCCTGACCGTGGCGAACTCCATCGGCTCAACCCAGCTGGTGGACCGCGTGAAGATTCTCGCCCCCGCGAACGAGGCGGACACCTACGGCGACTACTCGGTGAACTTCGACTACGCAAAGGCGACCGAGGAGCAGTTGCGCGGCACGGTGGTGCGTGCCGCCTCCCGCAACCGCTACGGCTGTGAAGCATTCACCGAAGAGGAAGCCGCCGCTCTGAAGGGCAAGTGGGCTCTCATCGACTGGGCAGACGCTGACGGCTCCGCACCGTGCGGTTCGAAGGTGCGCTTCGACAACCTGCAGGCGGCGGGTGCGACCGGCGTGGTGCTCACCTCGAACACTGAGGTCGGTGACACCGCTATCGGCGGTAACTCCGGTATTCCGGGCGTGCGTCTGGCAAAGAGCCAGGTGGAACGCCTTTCCGCGCAGATTGATTCGGGTGAGCTGACCCTGCAGCTCGGCGAGAACCTGCGCGACTCGATTCGCGTGCCCAACGGCAAGCTGGATCAGGCGAACACCTCCACCGCGCGTGGTCTGCACGGTTCGCACGGCATCACCAAGCCGGACGTTGCGGCACCGGGTACGAACATTTCCTCCATCGAGGTTGGTAGCGGTACCGGTTCGAGCGTGAAGACCGGTACGTCCATGTCCACGCCCTTTGTTGCCGGTGTTGCGGCGCTGATTATGCAGGCGCACCCGGAGTACGGTCCGCGCATGCTTAAGACCGTCATCATGAACACCGCCGACCACCACATGCAGGACGCCTGGGGCAACCCCTACGCGGTGGACCGTGTGGGTACCGGCCGCATCAACACGCGTGCGGCGGTGGCTGACCGCGTCATGCTGTTCAACGCGGCACGCCCCGAACAGGTTTCGGACACGTTCGGCGTGCTCGAGTACACCCCGAACGCCGGCGTGCAGACCCTGCAGCACCGCGTGAGCGTCGAGAACACCGACTCGGTGGCGCACACCTACACCCTGAACTATGAGGGCAGCACGAGCATCCCGGGTGTGGAGTTCTCCTACCCGCAGTCCGTGTCTGTGGGTGCCGGCCAGAAGGCAACGTTCACCGTGACGGTGCGCATTGACCCGTCGAAGCTGGAAAAGACCCGCGACCCGTCCATGTACCCGAACCAGGATTCGGTGAACTACTCGACCGGTACGGTGACCATTTCGGGCGCCCGCCAGTACATTGCGAGCGCTTCGGGCCGCCTGATTCTGACCGATGCTGACTCCTCGGCTGCGGTGAAGACCCTGCGCATGCCCCTGCACGTGGCACCGAAGCCTGTCTCCGCGATGCGTGTGGCTGGCTCCGATATCGCCTTCGACGCGGAGGGCTCCGGCGCGACTGAGCAGACTCTGACCCTGCAGGGAACCGCAGTGGATCAGGGCGGTTACCGCTCCCTGCTGGGTGCCTTTGAGCTGGGCGCTTCGAGCCCGCGCATCCCCACCGCGAAGCTGGGTGTCGGCTCGGATTCCCGCATGGACCTGCAGTACGTGGGTGCCGCCTCGAACGTGGCTGAGTTGAAGGCTGCCGGCAAGGACACCTCCGATGCGCGCCTGTCCTTCGGTATTTCCACCTGGGGTAACTGGCAGGAGGTGACCCCGCGCGGCTCCTACTACGTGTTCGTTGATACCAACAAGGACGGCACGAGCGACTACCGCCTGCAGACGGTGCGTGAGAAGGGCCTGGACTACCCGCTGGTGAAGGTTTCTAAGCGCAGCAACGGCAAGTGGGTGGCAATTGAGAACGCCCTGTACCCGCTGAACGGCACCTGGGGTGATACGGACACCAACATCATGGATTCGAACACCCTGGTGATGACTGTTCCGCTGAGCGTTCTGGGTCTGGACCCGAACGCCGAATCCACCGAGATTTCGTACTCGGTGACCACTTCTAGTGCGTTCTCCGCTACGACCGTGGTTGATACGACTGATTCGGTGGTGTTCAACTATGCGACGCCGAAGCTGTGGTTCAGCGGCGATTCGGCGGGCGTGCCGAACCTGTTCGTGGATGCACCGGAGACTCAGCTGGTGGCGCACCGTAACGGCGACGCGAAGAACGTTTCTGCGCTGTTCCTGCACATGCACAATGCGACCGGCGACCTGTCCGGCGTGAACGGTGCTGCGGGTGAGCGTGCACAGGTTCTGCGTGTCTCTTCGAACTCTGAGGCTACCGCCGCGAGCGCACACTTCAAGGATGTTCCGGCGGATTACCCGTTCGTGAACGACATTAACTGGCTGGCTCAGCGTCGTATTACGACCGGCTACCCGGACGGCACGTTCCGCCCGAACGGTTCGGTGGAGCGCGGCGCTATGGCGGCGTTCTTCTACCGTATGGCGGGTTCGCCGCAGTTCACTGCACCGTCCACTCCGAGCTTTAAGGATGTGCCGCGTGACCACCCGTTCTATAAGGAGATTGAGTGGATGCGCGCTCGCGGTATTACGACCGGCTGGTCGGATGGTACGTTCCGTCCGAATGCTGCGGTGAATCGTGATGCTATGGCGGCGTTCTTCTACCGTTTTGCGGGTTCACCGGCGTATTCTGCTCCGGTGGCGTCGCCGTTTAGTGACGTGTCGGCCGGTAGCCAGTTCTATCGTGAGATTTCGTGGTTGGCTGAGCAGCGTATTACGACTGGTTGGGCTGATGGTTCGTTCCGTCCGGTTCAGCCGATTGAGCGTGGCGCGATGGCGGCGTTCTTGCACCGCTATAACGTGCGTGTGCTGAATAACCGCTAGTCGGATACGGATGTGAGGGCCGTGTTGGGGTGGAGTTTTCTGCCCCGGCACGGCCTTTTCTATGGGCTGTTATGTCTGCGGCGTAGACTTAAGTTATGCGTGAATTACAGGTTCAGAACGGCGATGATGAGACGCTGTCAGCTGCCCAGAATGTCCTCAATCAAGAGGAGCTTCTGAACGTGGCGGCTGACTTCGTTGACCGCTATGAGAGCGTCTTTGAAAATCTAAGCCACTAATATTCCTTTGAAAAAATACCCCCGGTAAACACCACAAGCCCTTAAACCCACATAAACCCAAGAAATTTTTATGAAAATATTTTATGAAAACCATAGAAAAGCACAAAATCAAACATATTTCAATACAGTGCAAATATGTGATATTTTCAACAGTATTTTTCCTGGATTAATCCACTCCAAATCTGCTAATCTATGAAACACAACACACCGTTAATTTTTCGATTTATTATTAGGAGGAAATTATGTCTAATATTTTTTCCAATCTTCGTTGGGGCATCTTGCCCTTGGTTCTGGTAACCACGACTGCATGGGGCGTTGATACTCATGGCAAAAAATAAAGAAGCCCTCTACGACGAGCTTGTTGACATACAGAACAAGATTGATCACCACCCAATGATTTCTGGGCCTCACGCCGAAGCTAGTAGCCTTGTTGAAATCATGAAAGAACAGGGTTATTCACATGAAGAGATTGAAAAATCCCTCAAAGACCAAGGACTTCCAAGTATTGTCGATATTGGCAAAAATACTATTAGCGGGATGTTTAGCCTTTGGTGGCTTAACTATAAAAAAAATAATATAGAGGCGTCAATCGAAAAAATCTCCCGCAAGGAAGATCGTCGAAAAAATTAATACACCTAAAATGATTTAATACTATTAGGGATGTAATTTATTTTTTGACGCCATTCTCATTCTAGCTAAATACCCCGGCGGATGCTGTACGCGTCTGCCGGGGGTATTTGCTTGCCTCACCCTGCCCGAGGTGGGCTAGTTAGCGCGGGCGGGTCTGAACGCACCGTGTGGAACACTACCTCGCCTCCCTCGGCGGTTCACCGCACGGGCTATAAGGTGGAGCGTACACTTAAGTCATGCGTGAATTACAGGCACAGATCATCCGTGAAATGGGCGTCAAGCCCAACATGACCGAAGAGCAGGCACGCGAAGAAGTGGAGCGCCGCATCCAGTTCATCTGCGACTACCTGGAAGCCACCGGAAGCCGCGGCCTGGTACTGGGCATCAGCGGCGGCATCGACTCCACCCTGGCGGGTCGCCTCTGCCAGCTGGCGGTGGACCGCCTCAACGAGCGTGGCCGCACCACCGAGTTCGTGGCGGTGCGCCTGCCCTACCGTGTGCAGCACGACGAAGAGGACGCGCAGGAGGCGCTACGTTTCATCCAGCCCACCCGCTCCCTGACCTTCAACATTGCCGAAGCCGTGGACGGTTTCGACAGCGCCTACACTGCCGCGACCGGCGAGCAGATCAGCGACTTCAACAAGGGTAATGTGAAGGCGCGCGCCCGCATGATTGCCCAGTACGCGATTGCTGGCGACCCCGGCTACCTGGTGGTCGGCACCGACCACGCGGCGGAGTCCATTACCGGCTTCTTCACGAAGTTCGGTGATGGCGGCGCGGACCTGCTGCCGCTGTACGGCCTGAATAAGCGCCAGAACCAGCTGTTGCTGCGTGTTTTGGGTGCGTCTGAGCGTCTGTGGGCTAAGCCGCCGACTGCTGACCTGCTGGATGGCGTGCCCGGCCGTACCGATGAGGATGAGCTGGGTCTGACCTACCCGCAGATTGACGACTACCTGGAGGGTAAGGAAATCGACGAGGCGGCAGCGCTGAAGCTGGAGCAGATTTACCTGCGTAGCCGCCATAAGCGCACTACCCCGGTGACGATTTTTGATTCCTGGTGGAAAAACTAGGCGGAAGAACTAGCGCATCCACTAGCGTAGAAACCAACGTAAAAGCCTCGGCTCCCTTGGTGGGAGTCCGGGGCTTTTACTATGTTTTTGCAAACCGAGGGCTATGCCTTCTGTTCGGGCTGTGCGCCAGAAACCTGGGTAGCCTGAGCGTCTGATTCCTCAGAACCTTCAGCTTCAACCTCAGGCTCAGCCGGGGGCACCTTTGAGCCGCCCGTGGCGAGGAACAGCACCAGGCCCAGCGCGCAGGCGAGCACCTGGGTGAAAGGGAACGCCCAGGTCAGGCCCTTAAATCCGAACCACATGTTGCCGAAGTACACGGCGGGGAAGAACAGCAGCGCAATGCCGAGGGTCATCAGCATTGCCGGGCCGCCCTTACCGGCCGCCTGGAACCAGGACACAAACACGATGCTGACCGCGTTGAACACGGCGGCGAGCATCAGCGCGACCAGGACCTCTTCGCCGGTGGAGACCAGGCGCTCATCACCAACCACGGCGAGCAGTTCGCGGCGGAAAATCAGCACCGGAATGGTGATGGCCGCGGAGGTAATAACCGACAGAATCGTTGCGGTGCGCAGCGCCTGCTTCACGCGGGCGCCGTTGCGGGCACCGTACGCGTAGGCGTACAGCGGGATACCGCCCATGCACAGGCCCATACACAGCATTTCGGGCACCATGTTCAGGCGCATTGCCAGGCCAAACGCCGCCACGGTGTCATCACCGTAGGAGGCGGCGAGGTTGTTCAGCAGCAGGGCGGCGAAGATCAGGTTCAGGCTCTGAATGAGCTCAGCGGCACCGACCGCAACCACGGGCTTAATGATGGCGGGGTCGAGGGAGAAGTCGCGGATGTTTGCGGAGAAGTTCTCGCTCTGACGCATCAGGAACAGCAGGTAGTACAGCATGGACGCACCGTTGGCCAGTAGCATCGCCCAGCCGGAACCGGCAATACCCATGCCCATGATGGCGATGAACAGCACGTCGAAGATGCAGGTGACGACGGTGCCGACAATAATGCCGTACATGGACTGCTTGGCGTAGCCCTCGGAACGGACCAGCTGTTCGAGGGTGAACATGCCAATTGCGAGGGGCGCTCCGAGGAACATGAGGTGCACGTAGATGCGGGTCGGCTCGTAGGAGCCGCCGGAGGCACCCATGATGCCGGTAATCGGGTCGGCAAGGATGAAGCCGATAGCGGCCGCGATAACGCCTACACCGAGTGCCGAGTAGAGCGCGAAGGAGGTGACGCGGTGGATTTCGTGGGCGGGCTGGCCTTCGCCAAGCTTGCGGGAGGCGAGGGTGGAGGCACCCAGACCGAACAGGCCCGCAATTGCCATGATGACGCCGAAGACGGGCACGCCGTAGCCGGTGGCGGCGAGCTCTTCGACGCTGCCGTAGTGGCCGACGAAGTAGGAGTTCACCACGTTGTAGATGCTGGTGATGGCGAGGCCCAGTGCCATGGGCACGCCGAGGGAGAGGAGCGCCTTGAGGATGGGGGCGTCTTTGAGCAGGTAGATGTTCTGCGGGTCTTCGCTTGCGCCATGCGGACCGTGGGGACCCTGAGGGCCGTGTCCTGCGGCGGGTGCACCGTTGTTGGGTGCGGTGTTTTCAGAGGCACCGTTTTCGGGTGCGGTGTTTTCAGTCTGCTGAGGTGTCATAGATTCCTGTGGTTCTGGTCTGTGTTGTGTCCGGTGCGCGGTGAATGACGCGGTAAGAAGCGCGATTCGCGCGAAAAACGGGCTAGTGTATTGTACCGCCTCCCCATGGTGGTGGGTCTAGAGGGTTGGACATAAAAGTAACGAGGCGTCCCTCCCCCGCTGTCCGGGGTGGGGCGCCTCGCCTCATACGTATCGCATGTAGGAGTGTGAGCTATTCGAGTTCAACCGGACCAAGCACGCGAACCTCCTCAATATCCAGGATTTCCTGAATCGCGTGGAGCACATTCGTGTCGATTATGCGCTCATTACGCAGGCGCTTGAGCACGCTGCGTTGCTTCTCCAAATGCCGCAGGCGCAGCTCTTTCTCAAGGTCGCCCGCTTCAATAATGCGGCGGGCTTCTTCCGGCGCATTCGCACCGTCTTTACGAACGGCGTGCAGGTTGCGGTGTATACTCGCGTTGTACATCTGTTCGTCGGCAATGCGGTCGATAATCCACTGTGGTGCACCAATTTCCTGGCCGATCTCAGCCACAGAGTCGAAGGACTCGGCAATGATCGTGCGGATTGCTTCATTAATCTCATCTTCTTCGGTGGTATCAACCGGAATTTTCGCCCACCTAATAACGAGCGGCAGGAGCATCCCCTGAACCACCATCGACAGCAGAACCACGCCCGCAACAACAAAGATAATAAAGTCACGCGCGGGAACATCAGTCGGCACGGAGAGAGCCACCGCGAGGGAAACACCGCCGCGCAGTCCCGCAAAGGTACTCACTACACGGCCACGGAAAGTTGTGCGCAGCTGCTTCTGCTTTTCTGAACGGTCAAGGGCACGAATAATACCGATCGAGACGTGCAGGAAAATAAAACGCGCCGCAATGGAAACAAGCCATGCCACCACAATCACGGCGAACGTCAAAGCCCACGCATAGTTGTATTCACGAAGAACATCATCCACAGGCGCTGTGGCGCTGGGCAGCTGAACACCCACGAGCACGAAGAGCGCACCGTTCATGACATAGGAGACAAACGACCAGATGGGCAGACCGTAGAAACGGTTTTGGGGTTTGATGGTATCCGGTCCGCGATAGGTCAGGTAGAAAGCGGCGACCACCACAGCCACCACTCCGGAACCTTTCATGCCCTCAAAAGGCTCGATCTCTTCAGCCAGGAAGAAAGCAATAAACGGCACGGTAAACATGAACACGCTGAAGTTCATGGGGTTGCCGATGTGCGCGCGCAGCTTATCTACACCCCATCCGACGGCCAGGCCAACGAGAGTTCCAATCAGGAACGAGAAGAAGAACATTCCGGATGCAGTCCCCAGGGTAAGTTCATGACCACCCGCAAGCTGCAGGGCGAGTGCGAAAAGAACTAGGGTGGTGCCGTCGTTAATGAGTGCTTCCGCTTTAAGGGTGGTGATGGAAGATTTGGGGAGTTTGCCGTTGAGCGTTGCCACGGCCACAGCATCGGTGGGGGCGAGCGCCACACCGATAATCAGCGCCACATGCCACAGGTAGACGCCCATAAATGTGTGAAGCACCCAGGCGATAACGAACGCCGTGAAAATTACGAGCACCGTGCCCGAGAGCAGAATGCCGCGCAGACGAGCGCGCGCCTCACGCCATGAGGTGTTGCGGGCTTCCCAGAAGAGCATGATGGGCAGGAAGATTTCGAGAATCACGTGCGGTGGCAGCCCGACCTCGCGCACCTCGTGCATGGCGTGAACGGGGATGAGCGCCAGCACAAGCCCCAGGAAAATGAGCAGAATGGCGGGGGTTATCCGTATTTTATGGGCGAGGATATTACCCAGAAGAATTGCCAGCGATAGGGCAATGATGACTTCAAGCAATTTGGTGTGTTCCTTTTGGATGTGGCGGCTGGTTCATGGTGTGCGTCTGATAGACGGCTGATGTCCGCGAGTGTGCGGGTGCCAGGGTGCCCAAAATGTTTTGCTCGTTCCCTGGGCCGTGAGGCTTCCGCGTGGGGACGAGTGCGGGCGTAGCTTCTATACTTTACCGTTGTTCAGTGCGGGTGGGTGGATGTTTACCCTGAGCAAAATCTTGCCTTATGGCCGCTCGGGGTGTGAGTTTATGGGAGGCGACCTGCGTGCATCCGGCGGGTCTGCTCAGCCGGGCCTGCTCAGCCCATGAACCGCCCTACCCTGACCGCTTTTCATGACGTTTTGTGTCATTCTGACGTGAACTTCGGGTCGTACTGTGTCAGAGAACAGAAAATCCGCCTCCGTGAGTGCGCGCGAACACTCAGAACGTGAGAAGATAAGGTCATGACTGATAACAACACCGTAACCGGCAGCCCGCTTGTTAAGCGCGGCCTGGCCGACATGCTCAAGGGCGGCGTCATCATGGACGTCGTCACCCCCGAACAGGCTAAGATCGCTGAAGATGCTGGCGCTGTTGCCGTCATGGCTCTCGAGCGCGTTCCCGCGGATATTCGTGCGCAGGGCGGCGTGGCTCGTATGTCTGACCCGGACATGATTGAGGGCATCATTGATGCTGTTTCGATTCCGGTCATGGCGAAGGCACGCATCGGCCACTTCGTTGAGGCTCAGATTCTGGAGACCCTGAAGGTCGACTACATTGACGAGTCTGAGGTTCTTTCCCCCGCTGACTACGTGAACCACATTGATAAGCACCAGTTCAAGGTTCCTTTCGTGTGTGGTGCTACCAACCTGGGTGAGGCGCTGCGCCGCATCACTGAGGGTGCCGCTATGATTCGCTCGAAGGGCGAGGCTGGCACCGGTGACGTCTCTGAGGCGACCAAGCACATCCGCACCATTAAGCGTCAGATTGCTGAGCTGCAGGGCCTGTACAACACCATGCCCGATGAGCTGTACGTGAAGGCTAAGGAACTGGCTGCACCGTACGAGCTGGTTCGTGAGGTTGCTCAGACCGGCAAGCTGCCCGTGGTCATGTTCACCGCTGGTGGTGTGGCTACCCCCGCTGACGCCGCAATGATGATGCAGCTCGGTGCTGACGGCGTGTTCGTTGGTTCCGGTATCTTCAAGTCGGGCGACCCGGTTGCTCGCGCGAAGGCTATTGTGAAGGCTACCGCTTTCTACAATGACCCGGAGAAGGTTGCTGAGGCTTCTCGCGGCCTGGGTGAGGCTATGGTCGGTATTAACGTTGCTGACATTCCGGCACCGCACCGCCTGGCGGAGCGCGGCTGGTAATTCGTGCGCGCACCCCGCGTCTGGGGTGAGTGTTTGATGAGGGGGTGGGGTTCGCTGAGGCGGGTCCCACCCTCCTTGTTTTTGTTGATTTTGTGAAGGGAGCGGTGATGGTTGAGAAGGTTCAGCCTGCCGGTGTTTTGCCGGGTGAGGGTTTGACGGTTGGTGTTTTGGCGTTGCAGGGCGGCGTGCGTGAGCACGCGTTGATGCTGGAGTCCCTGGGTGCGCAGGTGCGTTGGGTGCGTACCGGTGAGCAGCTTGAGGGTCTGGATGCGCTGGTTCTGCCCGGTGGTGAGTCGTCGACGATTGACCGTTTGACCCGTATTTTTGGTGTGCGTGAGCCGCTGATTGAGGCGATTTCTTCGGGCATGCCGACTCTGGGTACGTGTGCTGGCCTGATTATGCTGTCGAAGCGTATTGATGATCCGGCGCCGGGTCAGCAGTCGCTGGGTGTTTTGGATGTTTCGGTGGGGCGTAACGCTTTTGGTTCGCAGGTTGATTCTGCGGAGGTGCGCCTGCCGTGGCTGACTCCTGCCGGTGATGAGGTGGTTATTGATACGGCGTTTATTCGTGCGCCGATTGTGACTGGCACTGGTGAGGGTGTGCAGGTGACGGCTCGTCATGAGGGGAAGATTGTGGGTGTGCGTTCGGGCAACCTGATTGGTATTTCTTTCCACCCGGAGGTTACGGGCGATACGACGGTGCATGAGGAGTTGCTGGCTCTGGCACGCGAGGTGAAGGGCAAGTAGCCCCTCCCTTTAGTCCCGTTGAGGACCGTTTAAAGAGTTGTGGCGGTGACCGTTTCATTCGGTCACCGCCACAACTGTTTTTGAGTGGGTTTATGCGTGAGTGGGCTTATGCGCGGGAGCTACTGGGGGTTTGAGGCTGGGCCTTCCACTGCTGGTAGGCGCTCGTGGCGAGGAAACGTGCACGGTTTGCGTCGCTGAGCGTCTTGATGTCTGCAGGGGCTGCCTCGTACCACTTTTCGTAGAGACGAATAATCGTCTCGGGGTAGGCGGCTTCTTCCAGGTCGGCGCGGTGGGGGATGAATTCGTTGCGGTTCTTGATGTCTCGGTACTCGCTGCCAGCGAAGGGGTCGGTGACTCCGGTGCTGGGGTGGGCGTTGTAGGCATCGATGTTTTGAACGTATTCGGGGAGGGTGCTGCGCCCTGCTTTGAGTGCGGCGTGGCATTTGCTGTCGATTTCGCTGGGCTCGATCATGTGGGCGCCGTCTGCGAGGATGTTCCGGTACTGGATGTACGCGGGGTATTGTTCATCGGTGCGCGGGACGGGCTTGGCGGCTTCTGCTGATGCGAGAGCTTCAGCAGAGTATGAGGAGCAGCTAACGGTGGGCGTGGTGCTTGCCGTTGCTGAGGCGCTCGCCGTGGAGGGCGAGGAGGTGCTGCTTGCCGCGGTGTTCGCACCACCGCAGGCGGCAAGGAGCAGGGGCAGGATTGAGAGAGCGGCACCGTATCGCAGTGCGCTATAGCGGGAGTTGGGGGTCCTAGAATTCAGGGCCATAATGTCACCTCATTGTGGGCTGGAGCATACCGAGTTGACCCTCACTATACGGGCAATTTTGATATATGGTCAAGAGAAAAATATGTTTATTTTTTAAAATCCAACATCTCGAAAGAAAATCAAAAAACAAGCATGTTTAACGTCTTGACCTGCGTAAACACGGAGACTATCGGGCTCTTGAGGTAGGTACAGCGCCAAGACACCAGCATCAGATATTGTTATTTGCCCGATCATCAGCAGAAGCCAACATGCCCAAAGGAGCACGATTAGAGTGCCCATCATGGAACCTCGAACTCCGTAAGAGCCTGCACCTCGACGGCCCAAAGCTTCTACAGGAGATAGTAGATAAGTCCCCTAACGTATTCCCAGAGCAGTACCGAGATGACGCACTGCGCAACGAATGCGGCTATAGCTGCGGCGGTTGGCACCCAGTAGCTCCGCTTAGAACATGCAATAAAAACTGCTATAAAAATAACGCATGAGACAATATCGGGACCCAAGAGAATGAATGCCTGTAAATCATATGGCCACAATATTCCATGCATATATTCTGTAGGGACTTTACATGAACTTAAGATATTGCCTTTTAAAATTCCATAAGTCCCATACATTTTAAAAACTAAATATAGCGAGGCAATCCAAAAAATTCCTATACGAAGCTTGATACCCAGCCATATACTAAAAATCTGCCACAAGCCAGCTAATACAACTCCCACCACAAAGAAGGGTATATAGTCGAAATAGCTACCTTGCCACCCATCACATGGCGAGACAAATCCATTGAACTCTGTATACAGGCTAGTTGGGAAAATATAGAAAAATTGCAATACAATGAGAAATAAGATATACAAAATTATTTTCTCATTTACGGCGAACATCTTATATGCAGAATTCATGATGCCATTTCCTTTCAGTAGCATAAAAAGCTAGTAGCGGAACACCGAACGCATAGCCTCAATGTTGTTTTTCTTATCCACTAAGCCCAAAAGCCAATACTGGGATGAGTAGGCGACCCGCAAAGCCTCCGCACTCTTACCCCATCTACCGCATATTTAAGCAGGTCAACACCTTAAGACTACTGGGTAGCATACCTTGCGTCTAGAGTGTTGGTTTTAAAAATGAGATGGTATTTTCCATTGACCGCATATCAAATATTGGGGTATGTTTAGACGCAATATATCGTTCCATCCCTCTTGTGAGGTGGTCCCATGACCCAGACCCCTGTTTTTCTTTCGTTCCGTTCTCTTTCGTTTCGTTCCGGCGGTCTACGACGCGGTGCCGCGTTGGCGATTCTTCCCTTGCTGCTTGCCTCCTGCGGTAGCTCCACCAACACGGCATCAAGCACTCCCGAGCCCTCGAACACGACCGTGGCTTCTTCCCCGTCAGCAACAAGTGCCACCGGGTCCGCCTCCTCTTCCACGGCGAAGAAGACGTCTACCCCCTGCCTTGAACCTGACGAAGCCGCGAAAGCTCAAACTCTCAAGCAGCAGGAAGCTATCAGCGCCGACCGCGGAACAGCACTCCCCTCCTACGTCTCTGCGCGGCATGTTGTGCGGAACCAGGCGAACTTCCCCACCCGCGCCGAAGCTGAATCAGCAGGAGCCGAGTGTCTGGCACTGTACGAGAAGAACAAGGCTGATTACGCCTACGCCGCAGCGTGGGTGCGCGCTATCGATGACAATAATGTGGCAAGCGGAAAGGTAGCCTCCGGCCCGCGCGCTGACATCCAGAGCGCAGACCCCTACAAGGCAAGCAACTACGTCGATATTCGAGAGGGTAAGGAGTACTTCCCGACCCGACAGGAGCTGCTCGCGGCAAACTACCCTGAGAACTACATTGTTGCTTTTGAGTTGTGGGCACAGCAGGCACCCGCCGATGTGAAGCAGAAGAGCGACGCGAACCGCGCGGCCGCTCAGGATACTCGCTGGTCTGAGGTGGTAACCCTGCCCAGCCCCGACAATCCTGTCTAATCTAAGCCTGTTTCATCTTAAAAATAGTTGTGGCGGTGACCGAACAACGGTCGCCGCCACAACTGTTATAGGATGCAGGTTAGGGTAGGAGCGCCAATCCAAACTCAATAATGATTAGCGCGACAGCACACGCGAAGAGTACCCCACGCGGCACATTGAACTTCTGCCAGAGCCTATACAGCTGACTGGGAACCCCCCAAATAATGACTGCCCGATAGGCAATCGTCATCAGGGGGCCACCCCACTGAATAATCATCAGGGCAAGGGCAAAACTCAGGCCGAGTATATCCAGGATGCGCCGGTGCTTTCGCACCTGCTCCCTCTCCTTCTGATAGCTGGGGTTGTTTAGCAACCTTGGTGGTGCTTTTTTCAGCTGACCCACAATGATCAAAACCGCCAGCGGAATCAGAGAAATACCGAAGAACATGGGAACCGCCTTTCATGTTGGGGTTCGCTCGCTACGCCGGTTACGAGCTGATGGCGCACCATCATTGGTGAAAACTTCTCAAAAACAAGTAATGTGCAACACGCATATTACGTATTGTGGGTTACTTTACAGCAAACATGAACCCTATTCAAGAGGTAAACACTCCCCCCCCCCCGAAAAATTTTGAAAAATTTTTTAAAAGATATGGGCGCCGGGAACCTAAGGTTCCCGGCGCCCACTCCCCAGCTGCTCATACCTCAGCGGGATTCAATTTAGAGGCGGAAGAAGCCTTCCACCGCGCGAGTCATGTACGCCATATCGTCCACATGGCACATCTCGCGCATCGAATGCATCGACAGCAAACCAATGCCCACATCAACGGTGCGCATACCCAGGCGAGTCGCCGTAATCGGGCCAATCGTCGAACCACACGGCATATTGTTATTCGACACAAACTCCTGATACGGCACACCAGCCTTCGCACACGCCGCCGCAAACACGCCAGCACCCACCGAATCCGTCGCATAACGCTGGTTCGCGTTAATCTTCAACAGCGGGCCACCACCGGGCAGCGGCTGCACGGTCGGGTCGTGGTGACCCTGATAGTTCGGGTGCACCAGGTGACCGGCATCAGCCGACAGGCAGAACGACGCCGCCACCGAACGGCGGTACTCCTCCGTGCTCTCACCGCGCGCAGCGGACAGGCGCACCAGAATATCCTCCAGGAACGGGCCAGCCGCGCCACTACGCGACTCAGAGCCAAGCTCCTCGTGGTCGAAAGCCGCAAGCATCACAGTCTCGGTGGCGTGCTCGTCCGCATTATCGGCAACGTAACGCTCCAGGGCGGTCAAACCCGCATGCACCGAAGACAGGTTATCCAGGCGACCGGAAGCGAACAGCTCCTGATCCGCACCGAAGCGGCGCGGCGGCTGCGAATCAGCGAACAGCAGGTCGTAACCCACAATGTTTTCCGGGTCGACCGGCTCGCCGTCAATCACGTGCTTCGCCATGTAGCCGAGCACGTCGTTCTCCGCCGGATCCACACCCCACACAGGGTACATGTTGAACTGCTTGTCCAGCACCAGTTCGTTACGCTTGTGGTCCAGGTGCGGTGCCAGCTGCGGGATGCGCGCAATCGCGCCGGTGCGCACCAGGCGGTCCTTCAGCTCCCCGCCCTCAAGGACGGTGAGGCGGCCCGCCACGCACAGCTCGCGGTCCAGGAAGGAGTTCAGCAGTGCACCACCGTAGTTCTCCACGGCAATCTGGTGCCAGCCCTTCGTGGTGATGGAGGAGGAAGGCTTGACCTTCAGGGAGGGCGAGTCGGTGTGCGCACCCAGCACGCGGTAACCGCTTGCCTTCTGTGCCTTTGCACCACCAGCCCAGGCGATAATCGCACCATCGCGAACGACGAAGTGGCGGCCGGTTGCCACCTGCGGGCCCCATGCTTCGGTCTCTACGAGCTCGGTGAAACCTGCTGCTTGCAGGCGGCGCGCTACCGTGCGCGCGGCGAGGTAAGAGACCGGCGAATCCGCCACGAATGCGGCGAGGTCTTCAATATTCTTTACAGCATCAACAGTCATGGTTTAACCCTACCTTTTCTTGGGTGTTGACGGGGTGACCCGGGCTGATAATCCACGCGGCGTGGAGTATGAGCCCTGGTGAGGCTCGCATGGAGCGGGGCGGGCGGGTTGGGGTAGCCGAGCTAGCGCAGCCCGCCGCACCCTTTAGTTATCAACCTTGAGCGGTTGTGTTTCACGTGAAACCTCGCCACGGCGAGCGCGTGCGTTGAAGATCAGGCAGGCGAGCACCACGTACAGGCCTTCCAACGCGATACCCTGCAGCGCATCCACGGGGGTCACGCCCTCGGAGGCGAACGGATCCAGACCAGCCACCATGGACAGCAGCATCAGGATCACGTTATTTGCCACGTGCAGGCTGATGGAGGCTTCCAGACCGCCGGTGTACCAGCAGAGGAAACCCGCGTAAATACCCATCGCGAGAATCGTGCTCTGACCCCAGGGGTCGTAAGCGTGGGAGAGCATGAACAGCACTGCGGGCAGCACAATCGGCAGCCAGGGGGTGCGGAGCCAGCGGCCAAGCATCTGCATCATGAAGCCGCGGTAGGCGAGCTCTTCGGCGTAGCACTGCACGGGCACGAGGAGCAGCATCATCGCCACATAAACCCAAAATTCAACCTGTGGAGGTTGAAAATAGCGGTATTCGGGCAGGCTCGCACCGCTCACCGCCAACGCCACGGCGTAGTAGATGCCGTAAACCGCAAAGCTCAAACCCAGGTACGGAAGCAACAGTGAGCGGCGCAAGCGGCCCGCCACCGAATGGATCAAACCCCAGGGCTTAGGGCCCACAACCAGGCGCGCAATAAAGAGCGAAGGCACGATGGCGATGAGGGAGAGGAAGGTCAGCGCGAACAGCGCCGGGTGTTCCATGATGACGGCGCGGTTCGTCGCTACATCCCGGAGGGAAAGTCCCGAACCCATAATCGCCGCAGCCAGGGCAACTGAAATCATCAGGTTGAGGCCAATAAATACGGCGACGCCGAGCAGACCTTCCAGCAGGGGTGAGAACCAGCGGGATTTCGGGTCGGCGTGGGAGAGACGGTGGTAGGCAAGACCGGCAGGCGCAGTAGCGGCGGGGGTTCCGGCGGCTACCTGCGGGGGCGCGGGAGGCGGTATCGTGTTCATTCTTTAATCCTAGCCTCAGCCTTTAATCCTAGTCTCAGCGGGTTCGGGGGTGACCAGGCATGCGGAAACCTTCAAGTACTGATTGATACAGAATGTTTCAAAACCATTGAAAAAGCCGTGAATAAGGCCAAAAACCCACCATTCGCGGGGTTCATTTTCTGAACCTATGCAATAATTTGTAGCGATAATACGCTCATATACATAGTCGCTGATGACCGCTCTTCCGGGGTGTTTTTTCAGCACCAGAAAGGCTGCTTTCTTATGGCACTCGTCTTCAATCCGCCGCCCAACTGGCCCGCTCCTCCTGCCGGATGGGCCCCCACTCCCACGTGGCGTCCTGACCCCGCGTGGGGTCCCGTTCCTGAAGGTTGGCAGCTGTGGGTCGAAGAGCCCGAGCCCGAACCCATTCAGGTTGAAGAGGCCACTATTGAGCCGCTGATTCCCGAGGAGCCCGCTGCTGAGGTGGCTCCCGCTGAACAGGTTGCTGAGCAGGTTGTTGAGGCACCCGCAGCTGAGTCTGTTGAGCCCGCTGTTGAGGCTGAGCAGCCCGCCGAGGTTGCCGCACCGCTGACCGTTGAGGACGTTGACCTGGAGCAGCTCGCCGCTGAGCTCGAAGGTGAGCAGATCGTAGAGGTTCCCGAGGTGGCAGCACCCCAGGCTGAGGCATCCCACGCTGAGGCACAGCAGGTAGAGGCACCCGCGGCTGAATCCGCTGAGGAATCCTCCGAGCCCAAGCCGATGCGTCACCTGACTCAGGTTCCGCTGACCGGCACCACTCTGCCCGAGCAGGTTCTCGCGTCCCAGTCTTCCGCTGTTGAAGAGCCTGTAGTTGCTGAGCCCGCCGCTGAGGCTCCCGTTGTTGAGCCGGTTGCTGAGCAGGCTGCTTCCGAGCAGCACGTTGTTGAGGCTCCGGTTGCTGAGCCGGTTGCTGAGCAGGCTGCTTCCGAGCAGCACGTTGTTGAGGCTCCGGTTGCTGAGCCGGTGGTTTCCGAGCCCGCAGTTGCAGAGCCCGCTGTCGTTGAGCCCGCAGTTGAGCCCGTCGCCGAGGTTGCTCCCGAGGCACCGGCGGCTGCTGAACCGGTCGCTGAGGCTCCCGTTGCTGAAGCCCCCGTTGCTGAGGTTCCCGCCTCCACCGAAGGGGCTCCGCACACCATCGAGAGCTCCCCGCTCGTTGAGTTCCACACCCCGGAAACCGAGCGCACCGTCAACCTGTCCGAGCGTACCGTGAACCTCTCTGAACAGCCCGGTCAGAACGTGCAGGGCGGCCAGAACGCACAGTTCATTCCGGCGGGTCAGGCACCGAACGGCTTCCAGCCGAACCAGGCTGATGGTTTCCAGGGCCAGGGCTTCCAGGGTGGCCAGTACCAGGGTCAGGGCTTCCAGGGCGACCAGAACGCGCAGGGCGGCCAGAACGTCCAGGGCGGTCAGTACCAGAACAACCCCTACCAGGGTCAGCCGTACAACGCTCAGCAGCCCTACGCGGGTCAGGTGTCCGATCAGGACCAGGCAACCGTGGCGCTGAGCAACCCCTACGTCACCGAGCCCGCAGATCAGGGCGAGGACGGCTCCGAGAAGAAGGGTCTGTTCTCCGGCACCAAGATTTGGGGTGTTATCGGTGGTGCGCTGGCTCTGCTGATTGTTCTCATCCTGGCGATTGTCATGCTGATTCCGCGTGGCGGCTCGACCCCCACCTCCGGTTCTTCCGAGTCTGCGAGCGCGGCGGCTACTTCCGCTGAGGCATCCTCCGCCGCGGCGGCATCCTCTGAGGCTTCTTCCGCAGCACCCGCATCTGAGAGCGCGGCAGCGGCTTCGGCTTCTTCCGCGGCACCGGTCGCTGCTGCTGAAGCGAAGATGCCCGAGGGCGAGTTCAAGGAGTACAAGAAGACCGTCACCGACAACAAGGACACCATCGAGATTGAGAAGATCAAGGGCGATGTGTCCGCAGGCCTGCTCTACTACGAGTTCAAGCCCGCAGAGGGTGTGGTTAACGCCTTCATCTCCAGCCGTGACGAGAAGGGCAACAGCAGCGCAGGTGTGAGCGTTATCGACTCGACCCGCGACGGCAAGGAGCTCAAGGGCACCGCATGGATCGACGCGAGCGGCCACTCCACCCCCACCCGCAAGCTGGACTTGACCGGTAAGGGCGAATGGACCATCCGCGTCTACGATGCAGACTCCGCACCCAACTACAAGAAGGGTGAGAAGTTCCAGAGCACCATGAACCACTACGCTTTCACCTACGAAGGCACCGAGGCGACCATGGAGTTCCAGACCAGCGGCCCGACCACCCGCGGCTTCAGCGTTCTGAACGCAACTAAGAACGACCCGTTCTTCTCCTCGACCCTGTCGCCGGTGAAGAGCAGCATTCAGTGGGTTCAGAGCAACAAGAGCTACCTGCAGGTTCGTACCGACTCCAACGTTACCTGGAGCATCGGCACTAACTAGCGGCTTGGCTGACTAGGTCAGCAGGCCGAGTAGGTCAGCAGGCCGAGCATAGAAGTATCCCCCGCATCCGAAGAGGTGCGGGGGATACTTTTATGCCGGAATATTTTTATGCCCGGATACCTTTATGCCGGGAGGCTATGCCCCTGGGGTTCTGCCCGGCGGGCTTATGCCCCTGCTGGATGCGCCCGCCGCCCTGAACAGGTAGCAAGCTTGAGCGAGCAACCGCCGTGGGCGGGGGGCTTCTTTAGCGGGAGTACTTCGCCTCCGCCAGCTCGGCGCCTGCGGTGCGTGCCGCACGCCCCACCAACTGACGATTCGCCAGGTACACGAAGAACGTCACCAGAATAAACAGGTACATCAGCTGGTACGGCATGGTACCCGCCATCAGGCCCAGGGAGCCTTCGGGAACCATCAGAATCTGATCCGAACTGAAGTGCGGGGAGAACGCCAGCACGATCCAGAACGGCGAAATGTACATGCCCACCAGCGCCGCGGTCACCAAGACAACAGCCAGCGTGAAAACAAAGGAGCTGACCCGCTGGTACATGAGCGGGAAGATCTCCATAACCACGGCGGCGAGCATCAGCGGGTACCAGGTGTTGTGGTGCGACCAGCTAATCGGCGAAATCTGCAGCATCATGAACGCGGTCAGCGCCAGCTGCGCCATGAGCGCGCGGGCACGAATCAGCGGAACCAGCAGAACCGCGGTGACCAGCACAATCAGCAGGGTCAACGCCACCTGCACCACGGACAGGGCGGTCGCCGTCAAGTGATGCTGCAGGCCCGCGTGGGTCAGCGCACCCATAATCGACACGTTATCGAAGTAGCTGAACCAACCCACACGCGAAGTATCACGCAACGCGTGGAACCAGAACGTCAGCGACTCCTCACGAATCACCAGGAAGCCGATGCCCACAGTCGCGGCGAAGCTCGCACCCAGGGTCGCAATGCCCTTCCAGTCCTTACGCATGAGCAGCAGCAGACCGAACGCGAGCGGGGTCAGCTTAATACCCGCCGCAATACCCAGCAGCACACCGCGCGGAATGCGGGTTGCCGGGCGCATAAAATCAGCAAGAATCAGCGCCAAAATGATGGCGTTAATCTGCCCAAAGTGCGTGGTGAGGCGCCACGGGCCGCAGGCCCAAATGAGGGCCGCCATGAGCGAGACCATGCCCCAGGGGCTCAGGTACTTCTGCAGGGGCAGACGCCAGGCGCGGCTACGCGCGTAGGAATATAGGGCGTAGGCGTACACGTAGCTGAGCGCGCAAATAATGGCGGTAATCAGCAGCATGCTCTGCGGTTCGGTGAGGAACGCGAGTGGGTAGAAGAGCAGGGCCGCAAACGGCGGGTAGGTGAAGGGCAGGCCGCGCGTGCTGAAGGTGTACAGCTGGTAGCCGTCCGGGCCATCCGCGAGGGAGACAGCACCCAGGCGGTACACGTAAATATCGTCAGCCGCCGCGTGCGTCACGTAGTCAAAGGCGTAGAGGGCAACCAGGATGAACAGCAGGTGCGCCCAGAGAGCGCCGCTACGCATGCCTGGGATGCGGTCAAAGAAGCCGTGACGCGCAGGTTGTGCGGGCTCTGCGGCGGTTTCCTTGGCGGGTTCTACAGTTTCCGCCGCGGGTTCAGTAGCGGGCTCTGCGGTGGGGGGCACGCTTTCTACAGCGCTCTCAACAGCCGGTTCCGCAACCGGTGCAGTAGTAGAGCCAGGCGAAGCCCACGGGATTATAGGCGCGGCCGCCTCGGTATTCTCCGCGTTCGTAATGGAGTTCTTGTCAGTATTCTTCACGAGGGTCTTTTCTAGTTCCTTATCGCGACTCACGCGGTTGCCTCACGAGAAGTAGTAGCACGCACAGACTCGGCGCTCTCGGTCACAAGGGCGCGAGCACCCCACCAGCCCAGGGGCGCATCGCTACGCACGGAACCGTACTGCACGGGCTCAACCTTCGCGCCACGCACCGGCGCGCTCAGCGAGGCTACCGCCCAGAACATGACCGTAGCCCACAAGGCAAAGGAGGGAAAACCACCAATAGCTACGCCGGGCGCCCATAGGAATTCCAAGCCATTCATATCTAGCTGGGTGATACCGCCAATAATACGCGGCGAAATATACAGGCCTACCCCGGCTACCCACGCCAGCAGGCAGGCAATTTTTCTCGCCGCGGAGGGAAGATGCACCATAAAGGTGGGGAATGCATCCAGGATAAGGGCTGCCAGCAGTAGCGGCAGAAGAACATTGTGGTGCGACCAGCTAATCGGCGAAAGTGCCACCATAAGAGTGCCGGTCACGGCCACCTGCGCTAGGGTTTTGCCGCGGCGATCAAGCTGATAGAGCAGCACGGCAACCAGGGCAATGCTGAGCACGGCCAAAGCGTAGAAGCCGAGCTTGAGAGCTGTTCCCTTCAGGCCGAAGTGCATGAGCCAACCCTGGATGGAAATATTATCCACGAAGTTAATGTCGCCCACGCGGGAGGGGTCAGAGATTGCTGAGAACCAGAATTGGGGAGCCTCATTCGGCAATAGGATAAAACCGACCGCAATTGTGGCCAGGAAGGTGGCGCCCAGGGCCGCGATGCCCTTCCAGTCGCGGCGCACCAGCAGGATAAGGCCGAAGACCAGCGGAGTAAGCTTTAAGCCACCCGCAATACCGACGAGCACACCGCGCGGCACGCGGGTTGCCGGACGCACAAAATCGGCAAGAATCAGCGCCATAATGAGCGGATTAATCTGCATGAGGTGAAAAGTACGTCGCCACGGGCCGCACAGCATCACCACGATGGTCAAGGCAGCGATAGTTCCGGTACGGCCGAGGCGACCCTGCAGGGGTAACGCACGACCGGAAGTCTGGGCATAGTTATAGATAGTGGCCGAAAGCCACCAAGCGGCGGCCGTGGTTCCCAGCACCATAATGGCTTTGCCTACCTCAAGCGGCAGGAACGCAAAGGGCAGGAAGACGAGAGCCGCAAACGGCGGATAGGTAAAGGGGAGCTTCAACACCCCAATTTCAATAAATACTGGCGCGTATAGATCCTTGGTAAACCCTTCATTGTCGAAGATGGTCATGGCACCCATGCGGTAGATGGAAAAGTCCAGGCCGCCGAAGGGGGCAATAAGGATTTCAAAGAGGTAACCGCACACCACCATGAGGATGAGTGCCACAATAGCGATTTTTCCCCAGATGGGGGTGGTGGAGTCAGTCCTTGTCACGAGGTGCTTGTCCTTACCTTGGTGCCGGCGGATGCGCGCGTAGGGTGGGCGGGCATCTGATTTTGGAATCCTAATAGTTTATCGCGCGCACCTGTGAAGGGTGCATTGGGGAGAAGAATCAGGAGAGAAGATTTACAGGGGCAAATTCGCTCCAGTGCACAAGCACAACTGTCACGGTATGAGCCGCCTTCATATGCACGTAATGTCTTCAAAATTGGTACTACCGGGGCAATATAATGGGCTTGTTGGCACTCCGCCTATCCTAGCGCAGGGCCCACCCCGACGCAGGGGCAGGCGATGCCAACCCGCACACCGACGTCCACGAACAACCAGCAGTGAAAGCAGTGATCACGTGAGTGAACATCTCGGCACCCCACCCGAAGGCGAGAACACGAACGGCAAGCCCGCAAGCCTCTCTGGAGGCGGCTCCTCCGGACTGAGCATTGGCCCGCGTCCGGCTGATGCACCCGGCGCGAACCTCACCCCCGAAGAGGTTGCACGCCGCGCATCCGGTCGCGGTACGTGGCATCGTCGCGCCTCTAAGCCTGTCTCGCACTGGATGTTTGCCCTTGTCGGTGCGCTTCTGCTGCATAAGTTCATTCCCAATAGCGGCTGGCTGCTGGTGCACATTGTCACCCTCGGCCTGATTACGAACTCGATTCTGATTTGGTCGCAGCACTTCACCGAAGCGCTCATGAAGATCAAAATCCCTGACGAACACCGCGGAACTCAGGTGCGCCGTATCTTCATCCTGAACGCCGGTATTCTCGTGCTCATGGTCGGCATGATCGGTCAGCTGAGCGTGCCCGGCCTCTACGCCGCCACGGTGGTTGGTGCGCTCATTGTGGGCACCATGGTCGCTTGGCATGCCCTGTACCTGCTCAAGCAGGTGCGTCAGGCTCTGCCGTCGCGGTTCGGTGTGACGATTCGCTTCTACATTACGGCGGCGCTTATGCTGCCCCTCGGCGCGGCGTTTGGCGCGATGATTGCCTACCCGAACCTGAAGGGCACCCTGCACGCCCAGTTCCTGCTCGCGCACGAGGTCGTGAACGTGCTCGGCTTCGTCGGTATTACCGTGGTGGGTACGCTGGTGACCTTCTGGCCGACCATGCTGCGCACGAAGATGGTTGATAAGGCGCTCACTCACAGCCTGCGCGCCCTGTACCTGATGTGCGGCGGCTTGGCGTTGACCCTTGCAGGCTCCATGTTCGGGATGCGTCCGCTCGCTGCCGCTGGCCTGGTCGTCTACCTGATCGCTCTGCTCATTGTCGCCTGGGTGATGGTGCGTACCCTGCGCACCAAGCGCCCGAACGAGTACCCGCCGATGAGCGTCGGTATGGGCTTCCTCTGGCTGATTGTTGGCGTGGCGACCACCGCCTACATGGTGGCAACCACCCCGTTCGCCGTCATGGATATTCGTGCGGTCACCCCCATCTTCGTGGTGGGCTTCCTGCTGCAGGTGCTGCTGGGTGCGATGAGCTACCTGCTGCCTCAGCTGATGGGTGGCGGCCCGGCGGTGGTGCGCGCCTCCAATAAGGAGTTCAGCCGTTTTGCTGCCGGTCGCGTGACCGCCGTGAACCTGGCGCTCATTATTTTCATGCTACCCAGCTCCATGGTGGGTCAGTCCATTAAGATGGCGGTCACTATTGTGGGCGCGCTGGCGTTGGCGGCGTTCATTCCGCTGATGGTGCGTGGCGTGAAGGTTTCGGTGAGCACCCGCAAGGCAATCTTCGAGGCGCGCGCCCGCGGCGAGAAGCCCGTCTTCGACCAGGAGGCTCTGACCCCCGCACCCATCCCGCACGCCAAGCAGAGCTTCCAGGCGGCACTCGCGGTTGCTATGGCGTTCCTGCTGGGCTTCGCCGTGAACCCGTCCGCGTTGAACCTGCCGTCGGTTTCTTCGTCGGGTTCCGTGGCTGCGACCGGTCAGACCACCACCGTGCAGGTGAAGGCGACCAGCAACTACCGTTTCACCCCCGCCGAGGTGGAGGTGCCCGCCGGTAACCGCCTGGTCGTTGAGGTCACCAACGACGATGAGGGCATGACCCACGACCTGACTTTTGATAACGGCGCAACCACCGGCGTTATCAACCCCGGCGAAACGAAAACCGTCGACGCCGGCATTATCAGCGCCGACCAGGAAGCCTACTGCTCCGTAGCGGGTCACCGCTCCCTGGGCATGGTGTTCAAGGTGAAGGCGACCGGCGCCTCCGCAAACCAGGTGGCGCAGGGTGGCCACAACCACGGTTCTGCGGGCGGCCACAACCATGCTGCATCGGGTAGCACGCCGACCCTCATGACCGTTGCGAACAGCAGGATTGACATGTCCGCAGCGCCCGGCAGCGGCTACAAGTACCGCGACCCGAACATCCCGGCACCGAACACCGCCGAGCGGGTGAACGGCAAGACCGTCCGCAAGGTCACCCTGGAAGTTGAGGAAGTTGACCGCGAGGTGGCGCCCGGCGTGACCGTTCACATGTGGACGTTCAACGGGCAGAACATGGCACCGATTCTGCGTGGCAAGGTCGGCGACATTTTTGAAATTACACTCGTCAATAACGGCACGATGGGCCACTCGCTGGACTTCCACGCGGGCATGGTCTCCCCCGATAACACGATGAAGACCATCGCCCCCGGTGAGCGTCTCGTCTACCGTTTTGAGGCGAAGGCCGCCGGCATCTGGCTGTACCACTGCGGTACCGCCCCGCTGAGCCTGCACATGACCCAGGGCATGTACGGTTCGGTTATTATTGACCCGGCAGACCTTGACCCGGTCGATCACGAGTACGTGATGGTCCAGGGCGAGGCGTACCTGCACGACACCGGAAAGACCGCCTCCGACGGTAACAAGCTGGCGGAGAACTCGCCGGAGCTGATTGCGGCAGGCACCCCCACGCTGACCATGTTCAACGGCCACGCAACCCAGTACAAGGCGAAGCCGCTGCAGGTGAAGAAGGGCGAGCGTATCCGTGTTTGGGTGATGGCTGCGGGCCCGAACCACGGCACGAGCTTCCACGTGGTCGGTTCGCAGTTCGACACGGTCTACAAGGAGGGCGGCTACCTGATGCGCCGCGGCGTGGATGGGTTCGGTAGCCGTGACGGCCACAGCCAGGCGCTGGATCTGGCGCCCGCCCAGGGTGGCTTCGTGGAGATGCAGTTCCTGGAGTCTGGCACCTACATGTTCGTGAACCACTCCTTCTCGGAGATGGAGCGCGGTGCCGCCGGCAAGATCGTGGTGACTGATCGCTAAACACTCACGCTAGGTGCTTCTAGCGCCCCGTGAGAGGTTGACCCCGCCCGGTGCATCCTGTGAATGGATGCGCCGGGCGGGGTCTTTCTGCGCCGTCTTTCTGCGCCCGCTCATGGCCCCCCTACAGAGCCCGCCCGGAGCCCACACAGAGCCCCCGCACGCACCCCGGCAGGAGCCTGCACGCGCATCGGCAAACTATGCTTATAGCCTCATGGGCGAACTTTTCTTAGCCAGGAGCGGGCATGGTGCGCTAGTCTATAGGAATGGCAGATAGCACTTCGAGCGCCTCTTCCGAGCGCAGCGCTACGGGCGCCACCAACCACACCTCCGCTTCGGCGGACGAACAGACTTCTCCTCGGCAGCGTAAAGCTTTCCCGCTTCGCTTTCTCGCCGGGGCACTTGCGCATTGGCAGATTATTGCCTCTGCGGTTCTTTTGGGTGGCGGTGTTGCCGGCCTGGCAGCCACCTATGACGACTATTGCGGCATGACGGAGCTTTCGTATGCTCCGGCGGCTCTCCGCTCCGATTTTGAGGAGGGCTCTAAGGTCGCGGGTTTCCGTCCCGGCGTGCTGGCGGCGCAGATTGAGACTGAGAGCCACTGGCGTGTGGGCGTGGTGTCCCACCAAGGCGCTAAGGGTATTGCACAGTTCACCGATGATGCGTGGAGCGGCGGGCACTACAGCTTCGGCAACGGCGGTAATGTTCTGAACCCGCACGATGCGATTGCGGCGCAGGCACGCTACCTGGCTGAGTTGCGTACTCGTTTGGCAAAGTACGCTTCCAATGAGGATGAGCTGCAGGATGTGGTTCTCGCCGGTTATAACGCGGGTCCGGGTTCTGTGGAGAAGTACGGCGGTGTTCCCCCGTACGAGGAGACTCAGAATTATGTGAAGACGATTCGCGAGCTGGCGAATTCGAAGTACAAGCTGACTTGCTCCCCCGAGTACCAGTTCAAGCAGGCGAAGTTGAGCTTCGTGAATGGTGTGACTCCGGCGATGGCTGGTGTTCATGCGGATGGTACGGCTCTGTCCCCGGAGGAGTCGGCATCGGCTGCCGCTGAGGTATCTGCTTCGGCTTCTGCGAGTGCTTCGGCTCGTGCGTCTGCGAGCGGTTCTGCGGGTTCTTCGGTGAAGCCTTCGGCGACGAGTTCCGGCCGTTAGATTCAGCTTTTTGGATAGTTTACTAGGCTATATAGCCGCCAGGGAATATAGCCGCTAGAGAATATTCCGTTTTATCTATAGTGAGCGGCTGATACCGGCCACCACTACCCTACTATTCACTCTTATATTTACTCTTAACAGCGCGAGGCGCCGACCCCCATTCTCGGGGTTCGGCGCCTCGCGCTTTGTAGGGCTGGAGCGTGCCTAGTTGAAGATGGCGCGCACGACCGAGTAGCCGGAGACCGGGTACACAGCGTTCACAGTTGCGGGCTTCTCGCTCTCGTCCGCGATCTCGATGGACTCGGTACCGCGCAGCAGCTCCTCAAGCAGGATGCGCAGCTCCAGGCGTGCCAGGGGCGCGCCGGGGCAGACGTGAATGCCGTCACCGTACACGAGGTTGCGGGACTGGTCGCGGTGCGGGTTGTAGGTGAGGGCGTCTTCGAAGGCGTCCTCGTCGCGGTTGGCGCTTGCCCAGTTGATGGTCACGCGGGAGCCGGCGGGCAGGGTGCGGCCGCCGAGTTCGGTGTCCTGCGTGGTGATGCGGCGGTTGGTGACGAGGGTGTCTTCGAGTCGCATGATTTCTTCGACGGCGAGGGCGATTTCGCTGCGGTCGTCGAGTGCGTTGCCGTCGGCGAGGGAGGCGCGCAGGCGGTCCTGCTCGGCGCGGTTGCGTGCCAGGAAGTTGACGAATACACCCACGGTTGCGGAGACGGTGGACAGCTCGCCCACGGTCCAGTTGCGGATGAGGCTGACGATTTCTTCGTCGGTCATGGTGCGGGGCTCTTCGCCGGGCAGCTGCACGGTGTCGGTGAGCAGTTCGGCGGTGACATCCTTGGGGTTGCCGGCTGCGGCGTCCTCGCGGCGTTCGTCGAGCAGCTGGCGGATGTAGCCGTCGAATTCGAGGGCGACCTTGGCGATTTCTTCGCGGTCGCGGCGCAGGGTGGCAACGCGGTTCTTTTCGATCCATTCGGTGAGGGGCTGCTCGAGGCATGCGGGCCAGCCCATGAAGGCGTTCTGCACGCGCATTGCGTATGCCTGGCCGAAGCCCTGCATGACGTCTACTTCTTCGCCGCGGGGCAGTTCTGCGATGAGGGTCTTCACGGCGTCGCGGATGACGGGTGCGAACTTTTCGAGGCGTTCGGGGGTGAAGTACTTGTCGTTGACGGCGCGGAAGGTGGTGTGTTCGGGTGCGTCCATGCCGTTGGGGACGGCGATGTGGCGGGTGGAGACGACGTTGGAGTAGATTTCGGGGTGGTCGAGTACGTGCTGTACGTCGGCGTTTTTGAAGACGGAGTAGCCCATGAATTCGTCGTGGGCGACGGGGCAGCGGCGGCGCATTGCGTCGTAGGCGGCTACCTGGTCTTTCTGCACTTCTTCGCTTCGGAGGTCCCAGTCGTTGTGTACGTTCTCAGTCATTGTTCACCCGTGTTCGTTATAGAAGTTGTGGCGTGCTGGATGCGGGCGTCCGGACGATGCGTATGGGGCAGGGTCGGGCGTGCATTTCAGCACGTGAATCCATTAAGTTGTTCTTTGACTAGTTACTCTTTGACCGTATCACTTATGGATTGGTGGCGCAGGGTAGGGGTTCCTTGCTTCTCATTCAACGAACAGTGCAGGTGGGGTGAGGGGCACGGGACATACGAGGCGGGACGCACGAGGCGGGCGGCACCTCCACCGGGGAGGGGCCCCCCCGCCTCACTCTATGCAGTATTTCAACGCGAGGGGCTAGTTTTTAAGGAATTTCTCTTCGTTTGTAATAACGAAGTATGAGGGGTATTCGCGCCCGTTCAGAAGAGCGTTGTAGTGCGGTATTTTCTGGGTTTTGATGAGTTCACCGGACTCAACGGAATAGGCTTGAATATAGGTTTCTCCTTGCAGCTCGTACATGGCGTAGAGGTTCTTCTCGGTCCAGTAGTATGTAGAGACTTCCTTTACTCCTTCTGGGATCTTGAGGCTGAATCGTACAGTGTTGTGGGCGGTATCAATATTGGTTGAGATGATTCGCCCGTCGTGATGGACCCACCAGATGTCGTCCCCGTATGCGTGTATTGCATACAGTGCACCTGAAGGAACATTTTTTCCATGTACACGTTTGCTCGCTTCACCGGTAATTTGGCGTTCTGTATGCTCGCCTGTTTGTACATTAATTACTTCGAGCATGGATCCGTCAATATCTTTTAAATCTGCATATTGGTAGTCGGTAATGCTTTGCGGGTAAGTATCATGGATTTTCACAATTCTATTTCCTGCACACACAATGTAGGAACCTTCCATTGTGTTACTTTCGAGACTCTTCGAGAACATTTTTTCATTTGAAGGGTTCGGGTACACGCGGGTAAGGTATGTGGGGTTCCTTGGGTGTAGGTATTGGTTATCTGTTCCTTCGTAATTGCTGATTTTGTCGTAGCCCCATATGCTGCCGTCGGCGCACTGAGCTGTGAAGAGTAGATTATTTTTAATTCTCTCTTCCCTCACCTCACCATCTTTTACAATTGTCACAAGGAATACGTAATCACCATTTCCATCCCCTCCGTAATTATCTATAGCTACAATAGTGCTATCGTCTGCAACGTACACATCTTCACTGTAATCATTTTTGGTTTTCTTTGGGTATGTGTGAAGTTTATCGGAGAGGGTGAATAGCGAATTTGTATCTGTGAAATATAGGTTTTTATCTTTATATTTAATTGGCGAGTTTCGGACCCCAACATTTTTGATTCTTGACCATTTTTGGGTTTCTGAGTTGTAGAATGCTACGCCTCCTCCAGCATGCGGCAGGTATCTTGAGTCGCCTGCAATGGATATGGCGACGCTGCTTTCGTCGAGGGCTTTGCGAGGGTCGTTTGTTACTGGGATGGTTGCGCTACAGCCTGACAGGAGGAGGGCGCCGATAAGTCCCAGACGTAGGCTTCCTGAAAAACGGGATGTAGTCATTGCTACCACCTCGTTTCGTAGTGATGCACCCAGTGTGACTTCTGGATGTCTGCCGGGTATACGCCGGGGCCACAGTCAGAGTCGAGGTCCACGTTAGGGTCCGTGCTCTTATAGGCAGCCCAAACTAGCTGCGAGCAGTTATAAGAATTGGCGTGTAGGGCGTTCATGACATCCTCCTTTCAGCGGGTCACTTCGTGGCGTCCCGCTATCGGTCCTATGTCTTCATCGATACATAACACCGGAAACTGTCTAACTCAGCAGGCCATACATTAGATATTATTTCTGACCAGGTAAGTTTTTAGTGTTCCGTACCTCATTCTATCGTTAAGAGGGTCCGTCATGCAGGAAAAACGCAAGGCGGGCGGCACCTCCACCAGGGAGGGCCCGCCCGCCTCATTCATACCTAAAAACCGCCGGGTTTAGCGCTTGTGTGCGGAGGGGTAGATGCTACCGTCCATCACGCCGCGCTCCACCTGCTCCAGGCTCACGCCGCGAGTCTCCGGCAGGTTGCGGAACATCAGCAGCGCAATAATCACGTTCACCACAGCAAAGCCGATGAAGGAGCCGGTCAGACCGACCGCACCCAGAATCACGGGGAACGCCAGCGACAGCGCACCGTTCATCATCCAGCCGCTAAACGCCGAAATGCCCATACCCGCCGCACGCACACGCAGCGGGAACAGCTCACTCATAATCACCCACGTGGACACGTTCAGGCAGGTCTGCATCGCGCCCACAAAGCAGACGATGAGCACCAGCAGAATCCAGGGGCGCGCCGCATTATCGGCGGGCAGCAGCATGGATGCGCCCGCAATCAGCACGTGGAAAAACGCGGTCGAACTATAGCCGGTAATGACCATGACTCGGCGCGGCACACGCTCCATCAGACGCAGCGACAGGATGGAGCCGAGCACCGCGATCGTACCCGGCGCAATGTTCGCGATGAGCGCCGCGGATTCGCTGAAACCGGCTTCCTTGAGCACCTTAATGCCGTAGTACATGATCGAGTTGATGCCGGTCAGCTGCTGGCCCGCGCCAACCAGAATACCGACGAGTAGGATGCGCACGAACCAGCCGCGCACGCCCGCACTGTCCTTACCCGCCGCGGTGTTCTGGGCGGTCGCCTCCACCTGCAGGGTGCGTTCAATGTCGGCAATTTCGGCCTCGGCACGCTCGGTGGAGCGGATGCGCTTCATCACCTCCAGCGCCTGCTCACGCTTGCCGACGCGCAGCAGCCAGCGCGGCGATTCGGGTACACGCAGCATGCCGACGAACAGGCCGATGGCGGGCAGGGTGCAGATGGCGAACATCCAGCGCCACACGCCGTCGTGTTCGCCCCATACGTTGCCGATGAGGGCGTTCACGATGAACGCGGCAAGCTGACCGCCCACGACCATGAGTTCGTTGCGGCCGGAGAGGGAGCCTCGAATTTCGTAGGGTGCGAGCTCTGCAAGGAATACGGGTACCACGGCGGAGGCGCCACCGACCGCCAGGCCGAGCAGGGTTCGTCCGGTGATGAGCACGGCGACGTTGGGTGCGAAGACGCAGGTCAGGGCGCCGAAGAAGAAGATGGTGGACAGCCCAATGATGGTGGTTCGGCGGCCGTACCGGTCGGAGATGCGACCGCAGGTGAGCGCGCCAATAGCCGCCGCGAAGGCGAGGGATCCGGTGACCCAGCCTTGGGCGGTGGAGTCCATGCCGAGTTCGCGGCTCATGGGTTCGAGCGCGCCGTTAATCACTCCGGTGTCGTAGCCGAAGAGCAGACCGCCGAAGGTGGCGATGAGTGCAATGATGCCGAGGTATCGGCTGTGCTTCCCGGTGCCCAGCGGGGGCAGGGTGGAGGCGGTGCTCTGTGCGCTCATGGTGTCCTTTGATGCCGAGGGGGTAGGTGAGATTACACCGACATTGGTGGTTCTTCAGCCCTGTCAGTGGGGTAGGTGAGGTGCGTCAGGTTAGACGCACCTCACCTAATCCTAGCGAAAACGTTCGGCGGGTGATATTTATTTCTCACCGCGGACATTTTTCAGCATATTTTACGGCCGCCTGGTGCGACCGTCTGAGCGCCCCTTTGAGAGGGAGCCCGCGTTTAGAACAGCGCAATCTTCTCGGGTGCCGGGAAGATAGCGTCCAGGGCGGCGAGGTCCTCAGCGTCGAAGCGCAGGCATGCCGCCTGTGCATTGGCGCGCACCTGCTCGGCGCTGGTTGCACCGGCAATGACGGAGGTGACCGGCGACTGCTGTGCGAGCCAGGAGAACGCCGCCTGCACCTCGGTGATGCCGCGCTCAGCGCAGAAGCTGTGGAAGGCTTCGAGCTGGTCCCAGTTGGCGGCGTCGAGCACGTTCTTCTTGGAGTGGGACAGGCGCGAACCGGCGGGAATGTTGTCGCGGCGGTACTTGCCGGTCAGCAGGCCGTTAGCGAGCGGGAAGTACGGCAGCACACCCATGCCGAAGTGTCGTGCGGCGGGCAGGATTTCGAGTTCTGCGCGGCGGTCGAGCAGGTTGTAGTGGTTTTCTGCGGCGATGAACCGTTCGGTGCCGAGTTCGTGGGCGCAGTGTTCGGCGTGGGCGAGCTGCCAGCCGGAGAAGTTGGAGTGGCCCAGGTAGCGGACTTTGCCGTCGCGTACGAGCTGGTCGAGGGTGCTGAGAGTCTCTTCGATGGGGGTGTTCGGGTCGGGGCTGTGGTAGAAGTACAGGTCGATGTAGTCGGTGCCGAGGCGGCGGAGGGACCCTTCAACGGCGCGCATGATGTAGCGGCGGGATCCGCGGGCGTTGCGGTCGTTGCCGTTGAGGTCACCGACGGGCAGACCGAATTTGGTGACGATGGTCAGTTCGTCGCGGTCGAGGCCGAGCTGGGTGAGGGCGGTGCCGAACATGGTTTCGGAGAGGCCGGGTTCGGCGCCGTAGAGGTCGGCAATGTCGAAGAAGCTGATGCCGGCGTCGACTGCGGCGGCGATGACTTCGTTGGTGCCTTCTTGGGTGCGGGTGGGGGTGCCGGGGCGGCCGAGGTTGTTGCAGCCGATGCCGACGCTGGGTACGACGAGGCCGGAGTTGCCGAGCCTGCGGTAGACGGGAGATTCAATACGTTCCATGCTTTTAACTCTACGTTGTGTGGGTATGTTGCGAGGTTATTTCCCCTCCAGCTGGGAGGCGAAGAGCTTCCTGAAGCGTGATGTAGGGTCGGTCGTTAGGTCCCGGTAGGTTCCTTGCTCCACAACACACCCACCATCCAACACCACCACAGAATCAACACCACGCAACGTCCACGCAC
>ERZ772925.14-NODE-14-length-75628-cov-5.91051_pt1 | contig 75628 bp, 56 predicted proteins | sample MGYA00511687_ERZ772925 | MGnify/ENA primary metagenome ERZ772925 (study PRJEB29015, sample SAMEA2738087) | human oral metagenome | biome: human oral; feature: human-associated habitat; material: saliva | place: China | collected 2227 ...
CTGTGACTGTCGCCGTGACAGTGTGGGCGTATGCCTACCGCGATCACCCCGAGCAATTCTGATCCGGCGCTCGCCACCTACGACTCCCCCATCGGCCGCCTCACGCTTGATAGCGGTGTATTCGTCTTTCGCACTCTCTGACTGCTCTCCCTGGAAGCCTCAGTGGCTTCCAGGGAGAGCTTTCTTTCTGGGTTATAGGACACTACGTGTTGCTGGTTGGGTGACTTTTCGGCTTTCTGGTGCGGGAAAGTCACTCTTTCAGTTGGTCGTGTTTGCCTCGTTCCTGTGAATACTGCATCGTGCTCTGTGTGTGGCTGCCCCATGATCCGTCACGGTAAGAAGTCAACAGGAGGTCCTTTGAAGATCGCGGTGGTAGAAGTCCGCTCATCATCAAGGACCTCGACCTCTACCCACAACCCCCGACCAATACCTGGTCACCCACACTCAACTCGGAAGAGCCGGAAATAGCCTTCGTGATAGCGGAATAAAACGAAGGTGTGGAACTTGCAAGGACCGATCTCAAACTGGGATTCGATAGAACAGTTTAGCAAACGCTGACTTCGCTTTGCCGTCACTTGGAAACCTATCCGTTGGAAGTGCAGCTATCCTCACATACGCTTTTCCAAGTGAAGTATAGCTATGCACGTTTCACCGACGTTAGTAAAAACCCCGAACTTATCGCAGCCAACAGAAACCCGGTAGAAAATATATAGGAGCCAAAGGTGGCGCCTTTTAAAATCCAAGTCGTGGGAACGACAGCAAACAAGATCGGTGAGGTCGCAGGTTCAAATCCTGTCCCCGCAACGGATAACTCCCGATAGCTTAGCTATCGGGAGTTTTTTTATTCCCTAAAACCCGTACTCCCGCCGACCTGTCTCCTTCTGCTGTCCTCCCGTCACCTTCCGACCGCCGGTCTGCCTTCTTTCGCCACCTTCCTGCACCTTTCCTGTCGGCGACCTGTCTTCATTTGCCGCCTACTTTTCTTCTTCTTGTGCTACCTTTCTGCCGCCTGCTGGGCGGCTTTCTTTATATCTCCTGCCTCTCCGTATCTCCTGCCTTCTGTAATCTGCGGAGGGGGTCTTCTGAACCTTGTCGGGGCGGTGCTTCGGGGAGACTGATGGGGGGGGGCAGCCTGCTGCCCCTTCCGGGGTGCTTGAGGTGGATCTTTCGGCCTCTCGAAACCCCTCTTGAAACCTCCTCACGGAATTTCATAGAACCGTCGTGAGAGTACCCTGGACTGGTTTCGGAACGTCTCCCGATGCGTCTTTCGAGGTATTCCTCAGTCCGTCTATCGGGGCTTCAAGCGGGTGTGCCCATGGGGGTGGTGGAGTCACTTCCGAGCGGTTGCTGGAGGGTGGTTACGCCTTCTTGAGACGCTGCTTTTGAGCTCCTTGAAAGGGGATCTGAAAGGGGTCCTGAAGGGGGCTCTGGGGCGGGTCTCAAGAGCGTGATGAGGGGTCCGATAGGATGCCTGGGTGGGGGAGTGGCGAGGGGGCTGTTTTTGCCTCAAAGTGCATTCTCAAAGTGGAATATGCGAAAGGTGCCTATATTCCGGGCTTGGAAATCACCCGTTTTGCCCCGGAATTCCGCGGTTTTTGGCAAAAATTGGGCTTCGAGTGCAACAATTCACTCTGAAAGTGATTGTAATCACATACGAAACATTCAAGTTAATTGTAGAGTTTTTTGAAACTCTTTCAAAAAATGCTCAAAAACCCCGAAAAATCAAGGAAAAATAGCCCATTCAACCTCTACTTGAGGGTGATTCAAGTTAAACTAGAAGCTTAGAAAAAGCTCTTGTTAAGATTGAATCTTGTTCGATACCCAAAAATAGCCCCAAAAAACCGCTGGAAAAGGCTTTTTGACCTGGTAGCTTTGAGTACGTGGTCACCGCGGTCCGCCGCGTAGCTCTCCGAAATGAATACTGCAGCCCTCCATCACATGAGGACGTCCCCGCAACACACACGGGACGGTTACTGGACTTGCTCCAAGCGGCATCACATTCGCAGGCCGACCGCCTATAGGCTTCTCACCTATAGACCACCTATCACTCAACCACTCTCGGGCGTTCGCGCCCCACGAAACACCAACAACGAGGACAACCCATGGCACTTCGCCCCCGCACCGTTAAGGCTGGCTCTCTCGCAGTCATCGCTGTACCCTCCGTGCTCGGTAGCACCCTGGTAGCACCCGCTTCGGCTTTCGCACCCGTCGTTCAGGACATCCCCGGCGCAGCTACCCAGGCCCCCAAGTCCCTGTTCACCTCCACTGTGCAGCCCACCCTCTCGCAGGTTGCTGTGCAGATCCGCCAGCAGGCAGAACAGTCAAAGCAGACTCAGCAGGCTCCCGCAACGACCGCGGTTCAGCCCATCCAGAAGACCTACACTGCTCAGGCAACTCAGCAGACAACCCCCTCGGCTACCTTCCAGTCCGCACAGGCGGCTCAGCCTTCCGCTCAGCCCACCCTGGCACAGGTTGCACAGACCCCCGCAGCTACCCAGGCTCCCGCAGCTACCCAGGCTCCCGCAGCTACCCAGAGCGCTGCAACCCCTGCCGCGCAGCCCGCGCAGACCGCACAGGCTACTCAGGCGGCATCCGGTGTGGCAGCAACCCGCACCAACCAGACTTTCCTGTCCTACACCTCCCCGGCTGGTACCACCTCGCAGTACCACGTCTACGCTGAGGGCGTGGACTTCTCCAAGCCCGTTGGCGTGGTCTTCTACTTCGACGGCGACTACTGGCGCAACGACCAGTCCAAGGTCTACGACCCCTCCGGTGAGCTGGCTCAGATGGCTGCATCCGCAGCGGCACAGAACATGCTGTTCGTGCCCGTCATCTCCCCGGACGCTAACCGTTACGATGCTGGCGTGAGCTGGTGGGAAGACATGGAGCGTAACGGCGAGTTCTTCCGTTCCTTCGCTTCCTCCTTCATCGCGGCTAACGGCGTGGACTCCTCCAACGTGTGGACCATGGGCTACTCCGGTGGCGCTGAGTTCATCACCTACGAGCTGAACACCAAGCCCCAGACCTGGCGCAACGGCGGCGGCTCCATTATGGTCGCTGGCGGCGGCCTGGACGAGGGTACCCCCTCGGCTGCGCTGAAGTCCCAGCCCATGTTCTGGTACGCAAACTCGAACGACGGTACCGGTGAGACCTACCCGCAGACCTGGAGTGCACGAGGCGCCGTTGAGGGAGGCTACAACGCCTACCGCAACGCCGGCTACACCAACGCTTCCGCGACCGTTCTGAACGGTTCGGGCCACTTCGACTACAACTTCTCGCAGATTCTGAGCAACTCGCTCTCCAAGGGCAAGGCAACCGCCGCTCCCAGGGTCGAGCAGAAGGCTGAGCAGAAGACCGAACAGAAGTCTGAGCAGAAGCAGAACAACGCACCTCGCGCCCGCACCATGAGCTCCGCAACCTACCAGAACTACACCTCCCCGGCGGGTACCACCTCCCAGTACCACGTGTACGCGAACAACCTGGACTACTCCAAGCCTGTTGGCGTGGTCTTCTACTTCGACGGTGACTACTGGCAGCGTAACGAGTCCAAGGTCTACACCCCCGACGAGGGCATGCTCGCGGCAATGGGCAAGATCGCGAACGCCCGCAACATGGTCTTCGTGCCGATCATCTCCCCGGACACCAACGCATCCGGTGACGGCATCACCTGGTGGGAAGACATGAACACCAACGGTGAGTTCTTCCGCTCCTTCGCGAAGTCCTTCATCAACGAGAACAACCTGGACGCTTCCCAGGTGTGGACCATGGGCTACTCCGGTGGCGCTGAGTTCATTACCTACGAGCTGACCGACCACAACACCGCATGGCGTAACGGTGGTGGCTCCATCATGGTCGCGGGTGGCGACTCGGACGGTTCCGTGGACGCTGACGCAACCACCAAGGGCTTGCCTATGTACTGGTGGGTTGGCGCGAACGACACCTCCGGTAACACCAACCCCGTCACCTGGAGCGCACGAGGCGCAGTCGAGTCCGGCTACAACGCATACCTGGGCGCAGGCTTCTCTGACGCCCGCGTGAAGCTGATTGACGGCTTCAGCCACCACGACTACGACCTGCCGCACATCCTGGCGTCCTCCCTGGACTTCGCCGGTAAGACCCCCGCGCTGGGCTACCGCGACCTGTCCGACTCGGACCCGAACTACAACGAGATTAGCTGGAACTCTGATCGCCGCATCATGCTCGGCTTCGCGGACGGCACCTTCCGCCCGAACGCATCGGTCAACCGTGCACAGCTGGCAACCTACCTGTACCGCGTGGCTGGTCGCCCCGCCGTGAACGCACCGGCTGTTTCGCCGTTCAGCGACGTTCCGGTCAACCACCCCGCGTACAAGGAGATTTTCTGGCTGAGCCAGCAGGGCATCAGCGGTAGCGACTTCCGCCCCCTGGAGGCCGTCACCGAGTCCACCATGGCTGAGTTCATGTACCGTGCAGCTGGCTCCCCGGCACAGGATCAGGGCGGCTACGCGTCCCAGGCTCTGGCGTGGGCAGCCTCCAACGGTATTGGTACCGGTTCCACCTCTTCGGATGCGGTCACCCGCTCCGCGATGGCAGGCTACCTGTACATCTACGCGAACTAAGGCTTGCACCCCCTAACGCATAAAGATTCGCCCCGTTCCTGATGAGTTCAGGAACGGGGCGGATCTTTATAGGTTTAGCTCAAGAAGCTATGCACTAGACCGGGCTTAGAGGGTCTGGGTGGGAGCTTCCACAGCCAGGGGAGCCGGAGCAGCCGGAGCGTTCTTTGCCTTCAGAGCGGCCAGACGAGCGTCCAGCTCGGTCTCACGCTCCATCTGGTCCAGGGTGTTGAACTGAGCGTCCAGGGAGGAAGCTGCCAGTTCCTGCTGACCGATGACACGTGCCTCTTCGCGGCGAACCTTCTCTTCGAAGCGGCTCATCTCGCTGGTCGGGTCCAGAACGTCGAACGCCTTCAGAGCGTCGTTCACCTGGGTCTGAGCTGCTGCGGTCTTCTGACGTGCGGTCAGCTCATCGCGCTTGTACTTGACCTCTTCAAGCTTGGAGCGCATCTTCTCCAGGCCGTCCTTGAGCTGGTTGACGACCTGAGTCTGGGAAGCCAGCTGAGGCTCAACAGCCTGTGCTGCCTTTTCAGCCAGCAGCTGCTTGTTCAGAGCAATCTTGGCGAGGTTGTCGAACTTGTCAGCGTTGGCAACGTCGCCAGCTGCACGGAATTCATCAGCCTTGTTAGAAGCTGCCAGAGCCTTGGTGCCCCACTCCTGGGCGGTCTGGACATCCTCTGCGTGGTCCTTCTCGAGCAGACGCAGGTTGCCGATGGTCTGTGCTACTGCAGCCTCCGCCTCGCGGATGTTGTTGGTGTAGTCACGAACCATCTGGTCCAGCATCTTCTCCGGGTCCTCAGCTGCATCAATCAGAGCGTTGATGTTTGCCTTAGCGAGCTGTGCAATACGGCCGAAGATGGTCTGCTTAGCCATAATCTCCTACTTTCTGTTCAACGGGCTGCGGGGGAGCACTACGCTCCTCGTGAGCCGTGCCCGTATAACTAATTATGTGGCAGATTTCTGGGTGCATGCTGTGAAAATGATGCACGCCTGATTTCTGTTACTTAAACTTTTGGTAAATTGCCTCGGGTGTTTTCCGACTGGGGAAAAACCGGTGAGGTAAGCTACGTGCCCCGCCGGTCAGACTGTAGAAATACCTGCAGAAACCGACCGGCAGGATCGCCAGCACCGGCAGGACAGCCAGTGTGGAGGCGGTTAGAAGCTGCCGCCGTCACCGCCGCCGCTGCCCCAATCGCCACCGCCGCTGAAGCCGCCGCCCCAGCTGCCGCCGCTACTACCGCCACTGCTGTGGCCGCCGCTACTACCCCAGCTACTGGTGCCGGAGTTCATCGCGGTCATCAGAGCGCCCAGCAGCAGACCCTTCGCCAGGTCACCGCCGAAGCTACCGCCGCCGCGGTCGTTCTGGTTGTTGTAGTAGTTGCCGACCTCGCTCTGAGCGCGGTTCTGCGCGTCGGTCGCCTTCTGGATAGCCATATTGGCTTCCTTCATGGCGTTCAGCGGATCCGAAGAAGCCATGCGCTGAGCCTGACCCAGGTGACGCTCCGCCTCAGAAACAGCGGTCAGGGTCATCGGGCCCACCGCAGCGCGGCGGTTATTGATGTAGCTACGCGCACCGTTCACCGCGGCGTAGGCAGAACGCATCGTACGATCCAGGTTCTGCGAAGCCGCACGAGAACGCTCGCGGGTAGCACGCATATTCGTCATTGCCTTATCCAGCTCAGCGGAGAGCTGACGCAGCTGGTTCGCCAGAGTCAGTGGGTCATTCGGGCGAGCCGAAGCACTCTGGTTGACCTGGTTGAGCACCGCCTCCATACCGGCGGCGACCGCACCCAAATCATCGCGACGCTGAGAGGCAGCGAGGCTCTTCGCCTCCGCCACGTCACGCTGAATGCTCAGCAGATCGGTGCTCAGACCCAGCTGAGCCTGCTCCAGTTCCTGCGAACGGGCATGCACAGCCGCACCCAGCGCCTGAATCTGCGAGGCGGCTTCCTCGGCGGTGCGCAGGTGAGCGACCGCCTCCGAACGTGCCGTAGCAACGGTCGCTTGAGCCTTCTCAACCTCGGCAGCGCACAGCACCATGTTCGACTCCAACAGGGTAGGAGTCTTGGAAATGGGCTCCAGAGCGCTGGGCAGGTAACGTTCCTTCAATGCGCGGTACTGGGCGGCAATCTCTTCCACCGAGGCACGCAGCTGCGGCAGACGCTGAGCCAGTGCCTCAATAGCTTGAGGTGCCTCCTGCTCCAGGTTGCGCAGCTGAGCCAGCTTAGCGTCCTGCTCCTGAGCAATACGGGTGACTTCCTGAGAGTTATCAATAATCTCAGTCAACCAGGCACGCTGCTCAGCCTCGGTATCCGGGATGCTATCGGTCAGAAGCTGCTGACGCTGGAAGGACTTACGCATCAGATCCTCAGCGCGCGCAATCTCCTGAGCGAACTCAGCCACCTGCTGGTCGCTGTACTGTGCACGCGCAAAATCCAGTTCCTGCTTCGCGTGGCTCATCGTCGTATCAGCCTGAAGCAGGGCGCTACCGGCGCGAGTGCGCAGCTCCTCCAGCGGAACCTCCGGGATGGGGGAGTAGTTACGAGGCGCACCGTAGGAACGCTGAGGCTGCTGCTGAGCGTTCTTCTTCTTGCGGCGGCGGTACATCGCGTAACCACCAGCACCCACGGTCGCCGCCGCACCCACACCGAGCACGCCGGTCACCACGCCAGAAGAGCTACCGCCCTTCTGAGCCTCGATACCCTCAACCGCAGCCAGCGCCGCACCCGAATAGTCGCTGTTCTGCAGCTTCGGCTTAATGTAGTTCTGGTACACCTTCGTCTGCTGATCGCTCGACAGGGTCTTGGTGCTACCGGCCAAGAAATACGCCTGGCGAGACTCGGTAGCAATCACCAGCACCACATCGGCAGAACCCCAATTGTTCTTCGTGGCAAGCGCCTTCGTCCAGCTCGAAGAAGTAGACGGGTTCTCAAACTTATCGATGACCACCACGTGCAAATCCACGTTGTGCTTCTTCGACAGAGCCGAAATCTTAGACTTCAGGGTAGAGGTATCACCCAAAGAGTTCGTGGAATCGTACACGGTGGTGCCCGTAATCTGCATCGGGGCAGCAGCCTGCGCCGACGTGCTCAAAAATGCAGAACCAGCCGGTAGAACCGCCGGGGCACAAGAAAGACCTGCCGCCAGCACTGTGGCACCCAAGATAGTGCGCAGGCGAGGGCGTGCGGGACGAATCTGACGCGCAAAGGCGTGCTCGGTCATGGTCTTTCCTCCGTTGTCGTGAAGTATGAACGGACCTGCACTTCACGGCGTGCTTGAACATCGCACACCTTAGTGCTGGTCACATTATTAGTGTAGCGGTGGCTCAGCCACGCAAACACACAGATACGAGAATGTTGCGCCGCTGTTTGCCACCCGTTTACCGACTTCCCAGGCTTTATACAGGAAAGCCGGTATACAGGAAGGCCGGTATACGGGAAAGCCGGGCCCTAGCCTCATGCTAGACCCCGGCTCACCGGATATTCAGTTAACGCCGACGCGCAATCTCCAGATTGCTCATCAGATGCTCCACTACCTCCGCGGCATCAACATCGTGGATACTCTGTACCATGCCGTCCACCACCTGAACCCGCGAAGACGAGGCGTACATCCAGCCCAAGAATTGCACATGATTCAGCAAGCTAGAACTGCGATCTGCCTGCTTACGCATCTGCACCCACAGGAAGGGCGTAGTCGGCACGCCGCGGCCCTTATACACCTGGGAGCTAGAGCGGGCGTCCAGAAGATCAGCGAGCGCCTCAATATTTTCGGTCAGCTCCTTCAAATCCTCATCAGCGGCAGAGGGACCAACGAAATGGCGATCAACCAGGGACCAAGGCATGTAGCCGCTACAGCTACTCACCCACGCCAGCTTCAACCGTAGATTCTGCAGGCGAAGCACCTGCTGCAGAAGCCGCGAATGGGTGCGCAACACCGACAGCGGCATGGAAGACAACCTCTTCTCCTCCGAAAGCAGACCCTCGGAGAGACCCTCCCCGGAAAATGCCTTATACGGATCTGCGACGCCCGCCAGAAGCACCGGTCCCTCGTAGTGAACGAACGCCAGAACCTCGGGAACACTCGAGAGGGAACGGATGCGCTCGCCAATGGTCGGCAGATCCTCCCCATCGGGGGCGTACTGTTCGCGGCTGAACATCAACGTCTGGATGGGCAGCTCGGCAAGGTCGGGTGAGTGGTGAGCAAGCGCCCGCAAATCAGTCACAATCTCCGCCAGAACGCCTTCCTGCTCGACCTGCAGAAGCTCCTGGAGAAGCTCAATGACAGCGCGTGCCTGCAGGCTCAAAACAGCGGCGCAGAACTCCGCGTCCTGAAGCTCAAGACGCACCTTCTCTAGGCGCTCCTCGAGCGTGGACTGCACGCCCTTGAGCTCAAACTCGCTCAGCTGCTCCGGGCGGAGCATACGGTGCGTACCATCCTCGCTGGAACGGTAGAAAAGCTCGCTAAACTCCAACGTAGACTGAACGCCCTTCAACGCCTGCTCTCGCAACTCGGGCAGAACGTCAAAGGCAACTTCCGTCATCTCATTCCAGACCTTGACCTCATCGAGATTCGAATCCTTGCGCGCCGTCTTCTTCCAGGTCTCAGCAAGCTGCATGGCGCGATCAAATTCGCTCAGCTCCACAAAAGCCGCCAGCTTCTGCGCGCTCTCACGCAGATAACGCACCGCGTAGAGGCGGTCGTTCAAAGAATCCGGGAGGGTATCCTCCAGCAGACGCCAACGGAAGGTGCGTTCAAAGCACTGCTCCGTCAGGCTAATGACGGTGGCACTCAGGGAGAACGCATGATCACGGGCAAAAGCGAAAGAGCCCGGCGCCTCCGCCAAACGCGGCAACGATACATAGAACTCCAACGCCCCGCTCAGCTTCAGCCGAGACACCCGGATGGTTTCTTCCAGCTCGGCGGCAAGCACCGTGCGGTCAGCCTGGGCGGTCTCCTTGAAACTGTGCAGCGGAGAAACCTGCGCACGCTCCAGCGTCTGCAGGTTCATGACGGCACGCATGAGGTAGTTCTCTAGAATTTCGATCTGCTGCCATCGCTGACGCTGATTCAGCGGAACATGATTCTCTTGCGTGCCGACCAGCAGATGCTGCGGCACACCGTTGATTGCAGGTAGGGCAAAGACCTCATCCTCAGACGTACCGACCGAAAGAACCATGGGGTAGCGGCTACGCTGCGCGTTCTCGAGCGGGAAAATGAGCTTGTGGTTGGTACTCAAAGAGAAACGGTCGGAGGGCTTGCTCTCAGGCGCCTGTTCGGGAGCCTCCTGCTGCGGGCGCTCTTCAGGCTGCGCTTGCTCCTCACCCTGTACCGAGGTGTTCTGGGGCATACTCTGCTGCTCCTGATTCTCTGCTGAAGGGCTTTCTGCTGAATGGTTCTGGGCTGTAGAAGAACTAGACTCGCCACCTACCTGCATCGGCTCCAGAGGGGAAGGTGCCGCCACCGGCTGAGGAGGCTGAGGCGAGGGCACCTGAACCTGCTGAGTCTGCTGAACCTGTTGAGCCTGCTTCGGCTGATAGTGCATCGGGTAGCTCACTGCGCCCTGAACCTGCTGCGGCGCAGGCTGTGAAGGCGCCTGCTGGGGCGGTACCTGCTGATTCATCGCCTGGTTCTGCTGCTGTTGCAACACCTGCCGCCTAATCTCACGCGCACGACGGCGTGAGGGGCTCAACGACGCAAAAAATGCTACCGCCGCGCAGATCAGAACAAATATAAGCAGCGCGTACAGGCGGGTTGCGCCGTCCAAAGAAGACGCCACCGCCGCAGGCATGACCGGCAGCGCGCCAAGAAGAGCGAAAGCAGCAGAAATAATCCTCATAGCTTCACCATAACCCAGCTAAATCCCGGGTGCCCGCAACGCCGTCGCCTTACCGCATACTAAAAGGGAAGTAGCCGGGGTGCCCGGTGCTTTCCACCGGGGCTTTCCACCAGTGCCTCCCGTGCCCACTCACGGTTAAAAGATGATGCGGCGCAAACCCTCATACAGGGGCTCACGCCGCATCAGTCATCACTCAACTCACTATCACACCCGGGCCGGTCCTCACACCGACCCTTCGGGACATACTGGGGATTCTCGCCCCTTCCGGTGCGGGGCTCTCATCTCCCGCCCCGGAAAACTATCAAACTCGAAAACTATCAAACTCTATGCGCTACCTACCGGCGGTCAACGCCTGGGTAGTCAGCGGTTGCGCCAACTCGGCGGCTTTCTCCGCACGATGACGGCGGTACACCATTCCCGAGCAACACGCCACAATACCCGCACCGATACCGATGGAGCTTGCCAAGACCGCACAGAAGATTAGGGTTCCGATCATCATGGGTGTTTCTCCTTTGCCTTTGTCCGTTGCCTTTGTCGTCGGCTCTACGTGCCTTCAACATTACGGAGCGACCCTGTGCTCAAGCTGTGTATGCGGAGGCGTCATGCTGTGTAAACCGTGGAGAAAAACCGAGTGCTTTAAAAGAGAAGCCTGAGAGCGAGTAGCGAACAAAGCCCCAAAATAAACTAGCCGCCGGGTAAATCGCCGGGTACCTCAGAGCCGCTAATCTGCCCCAAATAAAAGGGCTTGAGAAAAATTCCCAGGGAACTCCCCGATAACCAACAGCAAAAAGATATAGAACACCATAAAACACCCTCTACAGTAGAAAGATAGCGTGCGCCCAGGGCGACGCACACGCGCGACTCTAGGAGAACTTATGACTCAGAACAACGGATGGTCTTACGGTGGCAACGACGGCGTCACGGATGCAACCCGCCCCCTGCAGAGTGTGAACGGACAGGCAAACTACCAGCAGGGTCAGAACGCATACCCGCAGGCATACGCTTCGCCCGGATACACCTACCCCCAGGCGGCTACCGCCCAGGCTACTTCGGCACAGCCTGCACCCCAGGCCACCGATAACAACAAGCGCTACGGCGCCGGTGTTGTGCTCACCGCAGCTCTGCTCGCAGCCCTCGTCGGCGGCGGCGTCGGTGCGGGCGTCGGAGGCGGCATCGCAGCATCGAACAACAGCTCCTCCAGCGCTTCCTCGCGTGGCTCCGTCAGCTCCAATATCAGCAACTCCTCCACCGTGGCAGGCGTAGCAGAAACCGCGAAGAAGGTCCTGCCCTCCACCGTGACCATCATGGCGTCAAACGGCTCCAGCACCGGCGGCGGTAGTGGCGTTATCCTCGATAAGGATGGCCACATCCTCACCAACAACCACGTGGTCACCCTTGCATCTTCGAACGCTGCATCCACCATTGAGGTGCGCCTGAGCGACGGCACCGTGCGCACCGCATCCGTAGTGGGCCTGGACTCTGCCGCTGACCTGGCGGTTCTGAAGATCAGCCCCTCCGGCCTGGACCTGCAGCCCATCACCTGGGGCGACTCCTCCAAGCTGGTCTCCGGCGAAGCCGTGGTTGCCCTCGGCGCACCGTATCGTCGTAGCGAATCGGTGACCGCCGGCGTAGTCTCGAACGTCAACCGCGTGCAGCCCGCTGACTCGAAGGGTCAGAACTACATCCCCATGATTCAGGTTGATGTGCCCATCAACCACGGTAACTCCGGTGGCCCGCTGGTGAACCTCAAGGGCGAACTGGTCGGCATTAACGCGCAGGGCCAGGCAAGTCAGGATGGCGGCACCGCCGACGGTATGGCGTTCTCCATTACCTCCAACTACGCCAAGCGCATCTCCTCCGAGATCATCGCCAAGGGTAAGGCAACCCACGGCTACCTGGGCGCGAGCGTAAAGAACAGCCCCGCGGACACCGGTTCGGGCTCCTCCAAGCTCATCCCCGGTGGCGTTGAAATTGCCTCGGTAGAATCTAACAGCCCCGCCGCGAAGGCAGGCCTGCGATCCGGCGACGTCGTGATTGAAGCCGACGGCCACGCCGTGACCAAGAGCGACGAGCTCAACGGTACCGTGCGTGCCGCAGCAGCAGGCTCTGATCTGAAGCTGAAGATTAAGCGCGGCTCTTCCACCCATGACATCACCGTGACCCTGGGCGACGCCGACAGCCAGAAGTAACCCCTTAATCCTGAAGTAGCAGTGCGGCACAGCTGAGAAGCATCCGCTCAGACGAGACTGCTCGGTCAGTCTAAACAACGCGCACAATAAAGATGCTCCCACCCCATACGCGGGGTGGGAGCATCTTGCATGAGCGAGGCAAAACTATAGCGATACTGCAGAACGGGCGGGCTAAGCGTCCTTGAGAACCTCTCCCACACGCTTCTGCAAAGCCGGGATGACCTCCTGCTCGAACCACGGGTTCTTTGCCCGCCACCTAAAATTCAGCGGTGAAGGATGCACCAGCGGCAGGAACTTCGGAAGATAAGACTCCCACGCACGAACCGTCTCCGTCAGATTCTTCTGCGCCTTCGGGGCATGCACACCATCCAGATAGTGCTTCTGCGAGTATGCGCCCACCAGCAGAATCAGCTGAACATTCGGCATGAGCTCCAGCAGCTGCGGATGCCACTTGGGTGCGAAATCCTTACGCGGCGGGTTATCGCCGTGCGCGCCCTTACCGGGATAGTAGAAATCCATCGGTAGCAGCGAAATCAGCTCGGGATTGTAGAACTGCTCATCCGTCACGCCCATCCACTCGCGCAGCTTCACGCCGCTCGGGTCATTCCACGGGATGCGGCTCTCCTGAGCGGCGCGTCCAGGCGCCTGACCAATCACCACAATACGGGCATGAGGGGACGCCGAATAGACCGGCTCCCAGCCCCGCTCCGTGAACTCCCTATTCTGCGGATCCAAACGAATCTGCTCGGCCAGGGGAGGGGTTGTCTCCAGAATCTGCTGAACCAGAGACCCTGACAGATTATGGTGTGCTGTAGCCATGCTAGATGGCGCCTCCCTCAAAACCGTTCTGACGCCACGCCTCAAAAATCGCAATGGATGCAGAGTTGGCAAGGTTCAGCGAACGGCGGCCCGGCTTCATCGGAATCTTCACACGCTCAGTTACGTGCGGGTCCTGCTGAACCTCAGCGGGCAGACCCACCGACTCCGGGCCAAACATGAACACGTCACCGGGACGGTACTCAATATCCGCGTATGAGGTCGATGCAGTCGTCGTAAACGCAAAAACACGCTCCGGAGCCAGAGCCTCCCACGCATCCTCAAGGGTCTCATGCACCGTCACCACCGCCAGGTCGTGATAATCCAGACCCGCGCGGCGCAGATGCGCATCATCAAAGTTAAAACCCAGCGGCTTCACCAGGTGCAGCTCAGCGCCAGTAATCGCCGCCAAACGGATAGCGTTGCCGGTATTGCCGGGAATCTCAGGGGTATAGAAAAGAATCTTGAACACGTTCCTAAGTGTACCGCGCAGCCTACAAACAGCCCTCGAACAGCCCCGCACGTCCCGGGGGAGTAGCGCTCGCCAACCCAGCCGCAGGTGAACACGCCTAGAAGAGCGCGGATAGAGCGCGATAAAATAAGCGAGGCGAAAAACCGCCCAACAACCCAGCAGGAGGAACCATGAGCGCAGAAACCAACCGTCAGAACGGCCGCGTCTACCTCGACCACGCCGCCACCACCGACGTACTGCCCGCCGCCATCGACGCCATGGTCGAACAGATGCGCAACGGCGGCAACCCCTCCTCCCTTCACGCCGTAGGACGCGACGCCCGCGCCACCGTCGAATACGCCCGCGAACGCATTGCTCGCGCAGTCGGTGCCGACCCCGCCGAGGTTATTTTCACCTCCGGCGGCACCGAAGCGGACAACCTCGCCGTCAAGGGCATCTACTGGAAGCGCCGCGAAGAAGATCCGCAGCGCACCCGAATTCTCGTCTCCTCCATTGAGCACCACGCCGTGGAAGAAACCTGCGAATGGCTCGAAAAGGCAGAAGGCGCGCAGCTCGAATGGATCCCCGTAGATGAGCACGGTAGCGTCAACCCGCAGACCGTCCGCGAACTCATCGAAAAGAACCCCGAAGACGTCGCGCTCGTGACCGTCATGTGGGCGAACAATGAGGTCGGTACCGTACAGCCCATCCCCGAGATCGCCGCTATCGCCGCAGAATACGGTATTCCCGTGCACTCGGACGCGGTGCAGGCATTCGGCGCGGTGCCCATCGACTTCCACGCCAGCGGGGTGGCGACCCTCGCAATCTCCGGCCACAAAATCGGTGGTCCCATGGGCATCGGTGCGCTCGTTGCAACCCGCGCCGTGCAGATGACCCCCGTCCTGCACGGAGGCGGCCAGGAACGCTCCGTACGCTCCGGCACCATCGACGCACCCGCCATCGCAGGTTTCGCAGAGGCTGCCGTGCACTCGGTACAGCACCTCGAAGAAGAAGCCGCCCGCATCGCCGCGCTACGCAACGAACTCGTCGCGGCAATTAGCGCGCTCATCCCGCAGGCGCACCTGAGCGGCGAAAACCCGCTCACCGAAGAATACCCCGGCCAGAAGCGACTGCCCGGTAACGCCCACTTCACCTTCGAAAACGCAGAAGGTGACACCCTGCTCTTCCTGCTGGACATGCAGGGCATCAGCAGCTCCACCGGCTCCGCCTGCAACGCCGGGGTGACCCGCCCCTCCCACGTGCTCATGGCAATGGGAATGGACGAAGACACCGCCCGCAGCGCCCAGCGCTTCACCCTCGGTCACTCCACCACCGGAGCCGATATTGCGCGCCTCATCGCGGCACTACCCGCCGCCTACGAACAGGCAGCAAAGGCGGGGCTGTCCTCGCAGCTGCCGGATGCCTCCCGCTGGCACTAGAACACTGGCACTAGAAAACCAGAAGAGAAGACACCCAACCGCCCTCAGCCTGCAATCTCAGCGTTCGCTGAGGGCTGGCTGAGGGTGCACTGCCCAATATCCCGCCGAGCCCCTGCGTACAATGGGTAGCTACAGTAACGGAAAGTCCGCCCACACCAACAAGGCGTACTTTTCTGGAAGGCTCAACACAACAGAAGGATAGGCAGTGAAAATTCTTGCAGCTATGAGTGGCGGCGTTGACTCCGCAGTCGCCGCAGCCCGCGCCGTAGAAGCAGGACACGAAGTAGTCGGCGTTCACCTCGCCCTATCCCGCATGCCCGGCACCCTGCGCACCGGCTCCCGCGGCTGTTGCACCCTCGAAGACTCCATGGACGCCCGCCGCGTCTGCTCCCAGCTGGGCATCCCCTTCTTCGTCTGGGACTTCTCAGAACGCTTCAAAGAAGACGTCGTCGACGACTTCATCTCCGAATACGAAGCCGGACGAACCCCCAACCCCTGCATGCGCTGCAACGAAAAGATCAAGTTCGCCGCGCTCCTCGAACGCGCCCTCGCGCTCGGCTTCGACGCCGTGGTGACCGGCCACTACGCCCGCGTCATCACCACCGAAGACGGCAACCGCGAACTGCACCGCGCCGCCGACTGGGCCAAGGACCAGTCCTACGTGCTCGGTGTGCTCACCCACGAACAGCTCAAGCACGCCTGGTTCCCCCTGGCGGACACCCCCTCCAAGGCACAGGTACGCGCGGAGGCGGCAGAGCGCGGCTTCTCCGTGGCGAAGAAGCCGGATTCCTACGACATCTGCTTCATCCCCGAAGGTGATACCCGCGCCTGGCTGGGTGACCACATCACAATGCGCCCCGGCCTCATCAAGGACACCCACGGTGAGGTGCTCGGCGAGCACCCCGGCGCGCAGGCATACACCGTAGGCCAGCGCAAGGGCCTGGCACTGGGCCGCCCCGCCGCCGACGGTAAGCCCCGCTTCGTGCTGGAGGTGCGCCCCAAGGAAAACGAAGTCATCGTCGGTTCCCGCGAGCTGCTTGCCGTGCACGAAATACGCGGTATCCGCGCCACCTGGGCGGGCGTACCCGTGGAACAGGCGGCACGCTTCCTGGAAGAGCCCGCACAGTTGGGCGCTCGCAGCGAAGAGTTCGAGGTGACCGCACAGGTGCGTGCGCACGCTGACCCGGTCCGCGCCAAGGCATACATGACCTGGGCACCCGACCCCGAAGCTGAAGAAGAAGGCGCGCTGCGCCTGGAAACCGTAGTGCGCCTGTTGGATCCGCTCTCCGGCGTGGCACCGGGACAGACCATGGTGCTCTACCAGGGCACCCGCGTGCTGGGTCAGTCCACCATCGCCCGCGCCTACTCGCTGGACCGCGAAGACATTCAGGAAACCCTGTCCGCTAGCGCCTCTACCGGCGCCGAATAATCGCGCCGAATAGTAGCGCCGACTAGCCGCGTACCCCCGCTATTCCCAGCTGTTGCCGCAACAGCCTGCTTGAACGCAACGCACAGAAGACCACAACCGATCTGAGGAGAGACCGATGAGCCCCGAAAACACGTCCTGCGAATTTGACCCCCACGCCACCTCCATGGGCGATGAAGTCGCACCCGAGGTTTACGAGGAGCTCTTCGCCATGCGCCGCTCCATCGACAACTTCGATGCAGCGCTGGTGCACATCCTCGCGGAGCGTTTTCAGGCAACTAAGCGCGTGGGCATCCTGAAGGCTGAGCACAACCTGCCCGCCGGCGACCCCGGCCGTGAAGAGGCGCAGATCGCTCGCCTGCGTGCCATGGCGAAGGAATCCAGCCTGGACCCGGAATTCGCGGAGAAGTTCCTGAACTTCATCATCTCTGAGGTGATTCGCCACCACGTGCGCATCGCGAACGAGCACGCTGACCATGACGAAGAGACTGAAAAGTCTGAAAGCTAAGAGCCTGAAAAGCTAAGACTTTCTGAGAGCTCTGCTCTCATCCGTGCTGAGCCTCCATCAGCAGAGCTTCGATCTGCCCGTACTTTTCCCTAACCTGCCTTAACCTCACCCGTTTATGCTCCCTCAATCTTCCTCCCGCCAGAATGCCCGCACCGAGCCGGTGCCTGAGCGCTTGCTGCTGCCCGGTGAGTACCGCGCCCCCGAACGGGACGAACTGACCGAGCAGGACCTTGCCGCGCTCGCTACCGAGCGTCCGCTGGTGTGTGCTAGCGGTCGGGGCGATTTTCCCGGTGACGATTTGGCTGAGGCGATGTCCCGTGTAGAAGGTGAGCTGGGTGCCCCGCACCTGCCGTTCCTGCCGCATCTGCCGGCGCTGGGCTGGCGGAGTACCCCGCTGGCACGCACCCTGGCGGTGTGCGAGGGACTTGCCTTTGACGGCGTCTCGTTTGGTTGGCGCATGGTGCATAGCGGCGGCAGGGGAGCGCGCGAGTCTGCCCTGGCGCAGGACCGTCTGCTCTCCGATATCAATCTTCTAGCTGACCGCGTGGGCGCGCAGAAGAAACGTTTTGGCTCAGGACAGGACACCACCCCGGTGTATAAGATTCAGCTGGTCGGACCGCTGACCCTCGCAGCCAGCATCTACCTACCCGGCGGCGAGCGTGCCATCAGCGATGCAGGGGCGAGCCGTGACCTGCTGGAATCGTTCCTGGAAGGCCTGGAGCGTTGGGCGGAGTCTCTGCGTGAGGCTCTGCAGGCTCCCCAGGCGCTGATTGCCGTGCAATTGGACGAATCGGAGTTTCAGCGTCTGATGGAGGGGACCATTCCTACCGTGAGCGGCTTCCGCTCCTTGTCGGCGTTGCAACCTCACTATTATCAGCAGGTGTACCGTCGGGTGGCGGAGCGTTTTGCCGAACTCAACCTGCAGCTCATCCTGGACGTGGATGGCACCGCGCTCAAACCGGTGCAGGAGCTGAAGCTTCTGACCCAGCCCCGTCCCGCCCTTGACGCTTTGGCGCTGTTGAAAGCTATGCAGGTCGAGGGTGCCGTTCCCTGTGCTCTGCTGTTGCATCCTGACCGCGCCCGTTTGAAGGGGCCGGGCATGTTGCAGGTTCCGCCGCTGAGTGACCCTCGTTCCTGGGAACCTGTGGCGCAGCTTCTGGAGGCTCAGGCTCAGCTGTGGCTGCCGGTGGTGACCTCTGCGCGGGTTCCTGATCAGGTGCGTCGCCTGTACAGCCTGTGGCGTGAGGTCGGTCTTGAGCCGACGCAGTTGAATGCGGTGGGTTTGATGGCTGATGAGCGCCCGCAAACGGGTTCGGTGTCTTCTGCATCCACCCCGGGCGCGGTGAGTGTGCTGGATGCCACGGCTTCGCTGGCGCGAGTGACAGAGTGTGCCCGTGCATTGGCTGAGTGCGCGGTATGATTAGAGAATCAGCATTTTTATGTAAGTATTTACGACATTTCTATAGGGAGGTACTGTGAGTGCAAGCGACGCACACACCATTTTGGTGGTTGATGACGATGATGCTCTGGCGGAAATGATTGGCCTCGTGCTCGCGCAAGAGGGCTTTAACGCTGTTTTCTGCGAAAATGGCGGCCGCGCTTTTGAAACTTTTATGCGCTCCACTCCCGATTTGGTGCTTTTGGATTTGATGCTTCCTGGCATGAACGGTATTGAAGTGTGCCAGCAAATTCGCCGCTCTTCTAATGTGCCGATTATTATGTTGACCGCTAAAAGCGACACTGAAGATGTTGTTAAGGGGCTTGAGGCTGGCGCTGATGATTATATTGCTAAGCCTTTTAAGCACGCTGAGCTTTTGGCGCGTATTCGCACTCGTTTGCGTCCGCGTGAGAGCCGTCAGCTGGTGGTGTCCATTGGCGATATTGTCATGGATATGGACGGTCGTACCGTTAAGTACCACAGCACTGAGGTTCCCATGACTCCTCTGGAGTTTGACCTGCTGGCTGCGCTGGTGCGTCACCCGGGTCAGGCGTTGAGCCGCCAGGAGCTGCTGGATATGGTCTGGGGTTACACTGATGTGAGCGATTCGCTGGTAAACGTGCATGTCCAGCGTTTGCGCGCTAAGTTCGATGAGCTGGGCGCGGAGCGTTTTATTCAGACGGTTCGTGGCGTTGGCTACAAGATTCCGGCCGAGCTGGTGGGATCTTCCGGTAGCTAAGCGGAAGCTATTCATAGGCGAAGGGATAACCTGATTGTCTGTTGCGAAGTCGAGCCATGAGCACGGCGCTTTGACGGCGGAGGCGGTAGCCTCCGCCTCTTCGCGTACCCGCACTTCCAAGCCGCGTAAGGCGAAAGAGCAGCGTAGTAGGAACCTGATGCAGCGTGTTCAGCGTCTGTGGAAGGAATCCCTGCAGTTCCGCGCCCTTGGCACTGCGGGCATCATGATGTTCCTGAGCTTCTTGATGGTAGGTTGGTCCTTGTCGAGCCAGATTGCGACGAGTCTTTTTGAAAACCAGAAAGCTCAGGCGCTGGCGGAATCGGAGAGTGGTTTCCGCAATGTTCAGAGCGTGCTGGACTCCTCTGAGGCTCGTAGTGATAGCGAAATTCGCCGTAACGTGAGCCGTACCCTGACCATCTTGGACGCGGGTAGCTCAGGTAAACGCAATTGGATTCTTGTGCCTTTGGAAGGTCAAGGTAAACAGGGCTTTATTCCTGAGCAGAGTAGTAATAATTCTTTGAACTCTTCGAGCATTCCGAATGATTTCAAAACAACTGTTCGTGGTAAAGAAGGTATTTTCTGGCAGACGTCTACGGTGACGACTATCGAAAATAATCGTGAGCGTACCTATCCGGTGCTTATTGTTGGTACACATATTTCTATTGCACAGAACCCTAATTACGGTTTGTTCCTTGTGTACGATATGACGGATTCTTCCGCCACGATTGCGCATATTAACTTTGTTCTTTTTGGTGGTTTCTGTGCGCTGCTTACTGTGGTGCTTTCTGTGGTGTGGATTGTGACTCGTTTTGTGGTCCGCCCGATTACGCAGACCGCTATTACGGCGGAGAAGCTGGCTGCCGGTGACCTGGATCAGCGTGTGTCTGTACACGGTGAGCATCAGGCGGCGCGTCTGGGTTATTCGTTCAACCTGATGGCTGATTCGCTGCAGGAGAAGATTGTTCAGCTGGAGCGCCTGTCGACTCTGCAGCAGCGCTTTGTGTCTGACGTGTCGCATGAGTTGCGTACTCCGCTGGCGACGGTGCGTTTGGGTACGGAGCTTCTGTACGATTCGCGTAAGGATATGGATCGGCCGCTGGGTCGCACTGTGGAGCTTCTGCACGATCAGGTGGATCGTTTCCAGTCGATGCTTGCTGATCTGCTGGAAATTTCTCGCTTCGATGCCGGTAGCGCAATGCTGACCATCGACACGGAAGACTTTATGCGTGTGCTGTCGAATATTCTGCAGGAGGCTCTGCCGCACCTGGAGCGTACGAACACGAAGCTGAACGTGCATACGAGCCATGAGAGCATCATGGTGGATATGGATCGCGTACGTATTGAGCGTGTGCTCCGTAACCTGCTGTACAACGCGATTGAGCACGGCGAATCCCGACCGATTGACGTGTACGTGGGCGCGAACGCCACGAACTTGGGCGTTGCGGTGCGTGACCACGGTATCGGTCTGTCTGAGGATGAGGCCGTTCAGGTGTTCAACCGTTTCTGGCGTGCTGATACTTCGCGTAAGCGCACCCTGGGCGGTACCGGTCTGGGCCTGTCGATTGCTGCTGAGGATGTGCGTCTGCACGGCGGTACGATTGAGGCGTGGGGCGAGAAGGGTCGCGGTGCCTGCTTCACGATGAACCTGCCGCTGGTGCACGGTGCGCCTTTGGGCGAGTCTCCGGTCTTGGTGACGGGTGAGCCTGAGGTGAGTGTGCATCGTTCAGCAACGGCGAAGGATACGCTGCCCAATATCGCTCCTCGTGCGAACATTGAGCGTGACCTCTAAAGGCCGGTAGGCGAGAGGCTCCAATCTCTGTCATAGAGCGGGGGATTGGGGCCGGGGCGATTGTATTGGTACTTATCCTTGCGTATTTGCACTGTTTACCCAGTACAATCAATGCAGATGTATTTTCACAGTGTTGTTATTTCGCTGTGGTTATCTTTTCACCGCGCTGCGACGGCCTGCAGCCTTAGCTGGTGATTGTTTGTCTTTGTTCGTAGAGGAAGGTTAAGACCTCCATGTCTCACAGGGCTATTGTTTCTCGACGCACCGCGCTGTCTTGGGGTGCGGTGTCTTTGGCGACGCTCGTGAGCTCTTGCGCGGGTCTTCCCACGAACGACCGGGTGACTCAGCACAGTAGCGGTCTGGATGTGAAGAGCGTTAATACTTCTCCGGCGCGTGCGCCGGGTCCGCTGGCCGGTGCTACCCCCGAGGCGATTATTGAGGGGTTCGTGCGTGCCGGTGTGGATAGTATCGAGAACTATGCGGTGGCGCGCCAGTATTTGAGCTCTTCCTTTGCGGGCCGTTGGAATCCTATGGGTACGACTCGTGTGTACCGTAATACGGTGCAGCCTCGCAGTGACGATAGCGGCAATGCTGAGGGCATGTATCATGTGCGTTTCCAGCAGACGGCGACTGTGAATAGTCAGGGTATTACGAGCACCTTCCCCGAGGCTCAGATTGAGACCCATAATTTCACGATGGTCATGGAGGATAACCAGTGGCGTATTAGTTCCTGCCCGGATGGTCTGTGGCTGGACGGTACCGAGTTTGAGCGCGTGTTTAGCCCGTGCCGCCTGTACTTCTATGATCGTGCGTTCCGTTATGCTGTGCCGGATATCCGCTGGTTCCCGCATACGGACCGCTATTTTGAGTTGCTGGTGCGTACCCTCATGGCTGGTCCGGCGTCCTATCTGAAGGATGTTGCGTTCTCGGCGTTGAATGAGTCGATGAGTCTTGAGACCGCTAACATGAGCGATAACCAGGATGTGCTGGTTCGTCTCTCTGGTGAGCATCTGGACGATAACCGTTTGGCGCGTGTACGTGAGCAGATTATGCACGGTTTGGAGAACTTCTCCGGTCTGGGTAAGACTGAGGTGTTCTACAACGGCACTATGATTCCTGAGAACGCACCGAGCGGCTTCTCTGCGGTGAAGCTGAACCCGGGTGTTCCCGCCCGCACGGTTGCTATTAATCCGAACGGCCAGATGGTGGCGCGCGATGACTATATGAGCAGTGCAGGTGAGCAGTTGCTTCTGCGTGGCGTGAGCCAGTTGAGCTCCCCGGCGATGGGCTATTCGGCGGATGTGTATGCCTGCTTGGCGAATGATGCTGCGAGCCTGTACACGGTGTATCAGGGTACTGCCCGCCGTGTGTGGCAGAGTACCGCTCTGGCTGCCCCCAGTTTTGACGCGTATGGCTGGGTGTGGGCTGCTGATGGTGAGGGTATTGTTCGTGCCTTCAAGCCGGATTCTGAGGATGCAACCGAGCGTGAGCGCGGCGTGGATATTGGCCTGTCCTGGCAGCGTAATTTGAACTTTACGAGCGTGAACGTTTCTCACGATGGTGCGCGCATAGCGATTGTGGCGTCTACTGAGGGTGCGTCGGCTGTGATTATTTCCGGCATTGTGCGTGATGATGCCGGCAAGCCTCTGCGTCTGACGGAGATGGTGCGCCTGAGCTCTTCTGTGACTCCGCGTAATGCCCGTTGGGCTGGCGACCAGAGCGTCGTGGTGGTGAACGTGAAGAACGGTGAGTCTGAGGTGATTTCCCTCAGCGGTGAAGAGACGAAGCTGGACCGTTTGGATGGTGTGATGACCATTTCGACGGCGGATAATACGTCGAATATTATTGCGCACCGTTCTGACGGTTCGTGCTACCTGATGGAGGAGCGCGGCTGGATTCGTCTGGATACGACTCTGCACGAAATTAGTTACGCCGGTTAGCCTCGGGCAGGCGCGAGCGAGAAAGGGTGCTTTCGGTGAGTTCAGAACAGCGTGGTTTGAACGATTCCTTGAGCGCGCCCTCAAACAATGCGCTCTCTAATAACGTGCCCTTGAACGAGCCTTTGACCCGCCTCGCCAGTGCTTTCAAGAGTGCCAGCGGGGCTTTGGGCGAGGTGTTGATGCCGCGTACCTGCCCGTGCTGTGCGGTGCCGGTCGCCTACGGTTCCGGCTCGCCGCTGTGTGAGGCGTGTCTGCCGCAGCTACATTCGGCGTTGGCGCGTGTGGAGCGAGTGCAGGTTCTGCAGCCTCTTGAGGGCGCGGCTGCTCCTGAGGTGCGTGCGGCGTCCCGTTACGTGGGGATGATGCCGCGTGCCTTATTGGCATTAAAGAACGCGGGACGCACTGACTTGCTGCCCCTGCTGGGTGAGGGGTTGGCGCGTAGCGTGTATGAGCTTCTTCGCGATCATCGGGAGGAGCTTCAGAACGCGCCGGGGTCTTCTATCTCTTCTGTAGGTACCTCCGCCGCACCGGTTGAGGTGCTGCTGATTCCGGCACCGTCGTCTGCGCAGAGTGTGCGCCGCCGCGGCTATGCGCCGGCGAATCTTCTGGTGCAGGAGGCGGTGCGTCAGCTCAATCAACGGCTGCCCGCCTCGGTGCGGGTGCGCGCTGTGGATGTTATCGGTTATGCGCCTCGTAATCGGCGGGGCAGCGGCGCCTCCTTATCTTCTCGTATGGTGTCTTCTCGTGTGTCTTCTCTCCTCGGTGCTTCTGAGGCAAAGAGCGAGCAGAAGAGCCTGGGCGCTGTGGGCCGCGCCGAGCGGATGCACGGTGCCTTGCGCGTCATGGAACCTGCCCTGTGCGCGGGGCGGGTGAGCATTATTTGTGATGATGTGGTGACCACCGGCGCGACCGCCTCTGAGATGGTGCGCGTGCTGCAGGATGCGGGTTCGCGGGTGCTGGGCGTGTGCGCCGTGGCGGCGGTACCGAAAAAAGCTCAGACATAGCGTTTCTTGTAGTTAGTTGCAAGAGATACACGATTTTTAGCTTTTAAAGTTCGCAGACGAATAAATAGCTATTATTTGGGCTAAATATTTGTCATATCTAGTGATATAAACCATGTTCCGTACTAGAATATATACAAGGGAACGGCATTGGAGTCGAACCCCCGTACCGGGTCCAACCGGACGCGGTATAAGCCCCCAACCTGGAGGGAATGATCGTGGAAGTCAACATCTACGGCCGCAATATCAAGGTCACCGAACGCCTGGAAGAGTACGTGAACGAGAAGGTTCAGAAGTTCGCTCAGCTCGGCGATAACGTGAAGGACATTGACGTCAAGTTCAGCAAGGACGGTCATCTGGGTGGCGAGTCCATCCGCGTTGAGATTACCGTTGTTGGTACCGGCCCTGTCCTCCGTTCCGAAGCCCAGGGTCACGACAAGTTCGCGGTCTTCGATGAAACCTACGGCAAGCTCCTGGAGCGTCTGCGCCGTGCACGTGACCGCCGCAAGCTGTACAAGCGCGGTGGCAAGCACCCCGTTTCCGTTGCGGACGCTACCGGCTCGATTCCCGTGGTCACCGAAGCAATTACCGAGATTCTGCTGCCGGATATTCCGGTGGAAGAAGCAGCATTCGATAACAGCGAGGTCACCCTCGCCGATGAGGCAGCATCTCCCATTGAGATTCGCCGCAAGAGCTTCAAGGGCGAGCGTTTGACTCCCGCAGAAGCTGTTGACCGTATGGAACTGGTCGGTCACGACTTCTACCTGTACATTGACAGCGAGACCGGCGCACCGGCTGCGGCATACCGTCGTAAGGGCTGGAGCTACGGCATCATCACTCTGGACAACGAGTAAAATCCAACGTACCTGCTGATTGCTGAGGTGCATGACTCTCTCAGGTGGCATGCTCAGTAAGCAGGCTCAGGGCCCGGGTGCCTCCGACAGTACTCTGCGTACTGTTGAGGTACCCGGGTTTTCTGTGCCTTCTACTGCGCCTTCTACCGTGCCTTCTACGCGTCCGTTCTATCAGCCTGCACACTCGTTCCTTCAGCCGGATGGGGCGGCTCTGCCTCAAGTGGAAGGTGAAAGATTCTAGCGTCACCAAATGTCACCTCGTGGGCGCACAGCGTAAAAAATAGCTCGGACGGGCGAATTAGGCGGCTCTGCCATACAATATGTAGGAAGGCCTCACCGCGCGCACTTTCGCGCGCCCTTGGTGAGGGTACCGAAACAAGCAAGGAGTAGAAGCTCAGTGGCATCTTTCTTGGAGAAAATCCTCCGAACCGGCGATAAGAGGGTTCTGCGACAGCTCGAAGCGTACACTAAGGCGGTGAACTCGCTCGAGGATAGCTTCGCATCTATGACCGATGAGGAACTGCGAGCAGAGACCGACAAGTTCCGCGAGCGCGTCAAGGACGGCGAATCCCTCGACATTATGCTGCCGGAGGCCTTTGCGGTAGTCCGTGAAGCATCCAAGCGCACCCTGGGCAAGCGCCACTACGACGTGCAGCTTATGGGTGGCGCTGCACTGCACCTGGGCAACATTGCCGAAATGAAGACCGGTGAGGGTAAGACCCTCGTCGCGACCCTGCCCGCATACCTGAACGCGCTGAGCGGCAAGGGCGTTCACATTGTGACTGTGAACGACTACCTGGCTGAGTACCAGGCGAACCTCATGGGTCGCGTGTTCCGCTTCCTCGGCATGGAGTGCGGCGTGATTCTCTCCTCCATGGAACCTGACGAGCGTCGTAAGCAGTACGCCGCAGACATCACCTACGGTACGAACAACGAGTTCGGCTTCGACTACCTGCGTGACAACATGGCGTGGACCGTGGAGGAGCAGGTTCAGCGCGGCCACAACTTCGCCATTATCGATGAGGTGGACTCCATCCTGATTGATGAGGCGCGTACCCCTCTGATCATTTCCGGCCCCGCAGCCGGTGAAGCAAACCGCTGGTACGCAGAGTTCGCGCGCATTGCCGCAACCCTGCTCAAGCGCGGTGAAGACTACGAAGTAGATGAGAAGAAGCGCACCGTCGGCATCCTCGAATCCGGCATTGACAAGGTGGAAGACCACCTGGGTGTGAAGAACCTCTACGAATCCAAGAACACCCCGCTCATTGGCTTCCTGAACAATTCCATTAAGGCGAAGGAGCTGTTCACCAACAACAAGGACTACGTGGTCATTGACGGCGAAGTCCTGATTGTTGACGAGCACACCGGTCGTATTCTGCCGGGCCGCCGCTACAACGACGGCATCCACCAGGCGATTGAGGCGAAGGAAGGCGTCGAAATCAAGCCTGAGAACCAGACCATGGCGACCGTGACCCTGCAGAACTACTTCCGCATGTACGACAAGTTGGCCGGCATGACCGGTACCGCGGAAACCGAAGCGGCAGAGTTCATGAACACCTACGAGCTCGGCGTGGTGCCCATCCCCACCAACAAGGGTGTGCAGCGCATCGACAACCCCGATAAGGTGTACCGCGACGAAATCGCCAAGTTCAAGGCGGTCGTCAAGGACATTAAGGAACGCCACGAAAAGGGTCAGCCGATTCTGGTCGGTACCGCAAGCGTGGAGAACTCCGAGTACCTGTCCCGCCAGCTGGCGAAGGCGGGCGTGCGCCACGAGGTGCTGAACGCAAAGAACAACGAGCGTGAGGCTGCTATTGTTGCGCAGGCGGGCCGTAAGGGCGCCGTCACCGTGGCAACCAATATGGCTGGTCGCGGTACCGACATTATGCTCGGCGGTAACCCCGAATTTGAGGCCGTCGAGAAGATGCGTGAGCTCGGCCTGGACCCGAACACCAACTCCGAAGAGTACGAGGCACGCTGGCCCGAGGTCCTGAAGGCCTGCGAAGACGCCGCTAAGGAAGAGCACGAGGAAGTCACCGAGCTCGGTGGCCTGTACGTGCTCGGCACTGAGCGTCACGAGTCCCGCCGCATCGACAACCAGCTGCGCGGTCGTTCCGGCCGTCAGGGCGACCCGGGTGAGTCCCGCTTCTACCTGTCGCTGACCGACGAACTGATGCGCCTGTTCAACACCGGCATGGCAACCCGCCTCATGGCGGCAGCACCCGAGGACTCCGCACTGGACTCCAAGATCGTTAGCCGCGCTATCGCTACCGCACAGGCAAACGTTGAGGGCCGTAACGCTGAGCAGCGTAAGAACGTGCTCAAGTATGACGACGTGCTCAACCGCCAGCGCGAAGCGATCTACAAGGACCGCGGCCGCATCCTGCACGGTGACGACCTGAAGGAACAGATTTCCGGCTTCGTGGACGAGGTACTGACCACCATCATTGACGCCCGCGTCTCTGAAGGCCACGCCGAGGACTGGGACTTCGACGAGCTCTGGGGCGCACTCAAGCAGGTGTACCCCATCTCCATCACCGTGGACGACCTGGCAGAAGACGCCGGCGACCGCACCAAGATTACTCGCGACCAGATCGTGAAGGAAGTTCTTGCGGACGCACACCTCATCTACGATGAGCGTGAAAAGAGCGTCGGCGAAGAGAGCATGCGCGAAATTGAACGCCGCGTCATGCTGTCCGTCATTGGCGAGCGCTGGCCCGAGCACCTGTACGAGATGGAATACCTCAAGGAAGGTATCGGTCTGCGTGCAATGGCTCAGCGTGACCCGCTGGTCGAGTACCAGCGTGAAGGCTACGACATGTACCAGGCGATGCTCGGCGCGATTCGTGAAGAGACCGTGACCTACCTGTTCAACCTGGACCTGTCCAAGCAACGCACTCAGGCTTCCGCCGTGCGCCTGGCTGAGCCTTCGCGCCCGAAGTTCCTGCAGTACTCCGCCCCCGATGAGGACGGCCACGAGCAGGTTCACGTGGAGCGTTCGAAGGAAAAGTAGTCTCAGCTTAAAAACTGAAACGCCGCACGCTTGAAATGCTGAGAGCATGAAGCGCAACAGAGAGGGTGCGAATCCAACACTGGATTCGCACCCTCTCTGCGTGTATGTGTCTGTTTTGTGCCGGAAACCTTAGTCTTCGTCCACTCGGCTCTGCGGCTGCTCGATCGAGGTAATCAGCCAGGTGCCGTAAATCAGACGCATCTGCATGGTCACCACACGAACCTTATCCGCGCAACGCAGTAGCGCCACCGCCTCGTAGAGCTCCTCGTGCACCTTCTGCGCTCGCACCCGTAGCAGAACCGGCGGAAGAGTCAGCAGCATCTCTTTGCGCACCTGGCGCGGGTTCTTCGGGAAGAACGGCAGCAGACGGTGGAAACAATCTGCCGACACCCACTGCGCCAGCTGCTGACGCGAACGACGAGCCGACATGATCTCCAGGTAAGCAATCGCCACACCCGCGCAACGACCCTCCAGCTGGCGAGCCAACGCATCTGCAGGACGCAACGGGCGGCCCCTCAACGCCGCCGGCGGGCGCTGCGCCGAATGCTGCTCATATCGCGGCAGCGGCAACAGCGAATAGACCGACGAGCTGTTTCGCCTCTGCACCAGAGCCATCGTGCCCTGCGCTTGCTCCGGTAGCGGAGCGACCTGCTCGGCAGTCACCGGCTGAGCCTGGGAGGCGCGTGCCGCCTGACGCTTAGAATACGGGCTGACAGGCTGATCGTTACGGGAGGCGGACTGGGTAGCCGGAGCATGCGGCGGCGTCCACGGGGCGCGGGGGAGAAGGCTGGAGAAGCTCATGACGGCTCCTTTCGGTACAGAAAGATGTGTGAGGTGAGTTGAGCGAACGAAATTGAGCGAATGAAAAGCTATCGGGTGAGGTAACAGAGACGAGGTCGCTGAATTGAGATAGTGAGGGGGGCTAATGCACGGGCTGTTCGGGAATCTGCAGAACCTGCCCCTCGTAAAGCAGCTCGGCGTTCTGGCCCAGAGCGTCCTTATTCGCCTCGTAAATATCGAGAGTGTAGTTGTAAATGGTGGAGGCGTCGGTGCCTTCACCCAGCTGCTCGGCGGCAATGGACCAGAGCGTATCGCCCGCCTGGACCATGTAGGAATAGGTGCCCGCCTCAGCGCGGGGAGGGGAGAAGAACGGACTGCGATCGTGCAGGGAGCCCGCCGCCTCCGTGGGTTGAGGAGCCAGCGGAATATCGGGAATCTCTGCAGAGAGGGCCAGGGGAGCGGAGGGGGAATCTGCGGTGGTGCTGTCCGCGGCGGTACCGGCGGAATCCGCATCTGAGACGGTGGCTGGGCTGGTGTCTGCCGCCGCTGTACCCGTTGAAACGGCTGTGCCCATTGAGGTGCCCATTGAATCTGCAGCCATGACCGCCGAAATACTCGTCTGCGGAAGACCCTCCGTGCCGTTTACCCCGGCGTTGCCGGGCGTCACCACCGTAGCTTGCGCGGGAGCCAAGACCGCGCCCACTCCAAGAGCCGTGCCGCCGAGGGTCAGAACGATGCGGCGCATAAAGCGCGGACGGAAAAACGCCGGAACCTTCAGCACCGCGCGGTCAGCGTTGCGGCTCGAAACGCGCAAAGATTGAGCGTAGAAGAGCGCATAGATAAAACTGATGAACCACCAGGCGGTAATGAGGAGTGCCGCCGCGCCAGCACAGAGCAACGAAGCGTCAGCAAGAGGATGCGCCGAAGGGATGCGGTGCAGGTTCACGCTCAACGCGCCCAAGACCGCCGCGGAAAGCAGGGGAGGGGCGATGAAGAGCAGAGCGTCCTGGTAGTTTGCCTTAGCGTCGGGCTCGGTTGCAGAGCCGGTTACGGCGGCTACCCCGGCGCTGGCTACCCCGGTGCTGGCTACCCCGGCACCGACAGTACGAGGCGCGGCCGCGGGGGCTGAAGTGAAGGTGGCAGGGTGTGAAGCCAATGTGGCTCGGCGTGAAGCGAAGGCTTCGGGGGCTGAGCCCGGAGTGGAAAGATGGTCCACGATGACCTCCAAATGATGTGTTTGGTATCTTTTGGCGTTGATTCATTTATACAGGAAGTCGCACAAAAAATGAAGCAAAAAGCATCAAAATGTATGAAAAACATGTAATTTGGTGGAATTTGCTTCAAAAATCATGCTCAAGAATCATTATTCGACCAGAAAACGCCCCGGTTCGTATCCGCACCCCTCCTCGGGTAGGGTCATAGTATGAGCATGGAAAAGTTCCTACGAGACATTGAGGCGCGCCTCGCCTCCGAACGCGCCTGGGATATGGAACAGGATGCCCGCCAAGTCGCCCGCGTCCACTATTCAACCATCACCCTCGACGACCGCCTCCTTGCGCAGGTCGGCGGCCCCATCCGCATCTGCGCCACTGACATGCAAACCTACGAAGGCAAGCTCGAAATGGTCGGCGAAGAATGGGTCAGCATCGAAGCGCGCGGTGAGAACATCATCATTCCCCTGCGCGGAATGCTTTGGTGGGAAGGCGGCATTGCTCCCGGCCGCGCCGATATTCGCCCCGAACGCTACCGCATGAAAATCCAGCTCGCCCTGCGCTCCCTCGCCATGGCGCGCGAACCCGTCCGCCTCTCCCTCGAAGGCGGCACCGTCAGCTACGACGGTGTGATCGAGCGAGTCGGCGTCGACTTCCTTGAATTGCGCCTGCTCAATGGCGGCCAGTACCCGCGCATCTACGAACGCGACCAGCACGCGCGTGCAGCCTACGGTGCGCAGGGTGGTTACGGTCAGGGAACCTATGGGCAGGGTGGTTACGGGCAGGGAGCCTTCGGCTACTCCCGTGCACCTGGCGGTGCTGGCGTGCGAACCATCCCGCTGGCTCGTATTAGCGCAGTCATCGCCCGTATTTCACGCTAGGGCACAGGGTGAATAGTGGGTAATGCCGTTCGTGGCACGCTCATGAAAACGCCTCGACAACCATAAACGCCCTAATAAAAGAATAGATAACACAAAAAGGTCCACCCCTCTCCATTGAAAATCTCAACGAGAGGAGTGGACCTTTTAAAGCACTCGGGCATTACGCCCGCGAGGTGCATGTTGAAATACTAATCAACCTTAGCCTTTGCGGTGAGCTTGCCGGAAGCAATCGCCTCCAGAGTCTGCTCGTGGCGCTCGGTAATATACTCTTCAAAACGAGAACGCTCAATACGCCACTGGTTACGTCCACCAATCTGAATGGCGGGAAGTTCGCCGCTACGCACCAGAGCACGCACCTGCGAAAGTGAAACCTGCAGCTCCTCGGCAACGTCGCTCAGAGTGAGGAAACGAGGTGCAGTCATCGATTTGTTCCTTTCCGTGAGTGAAATCCTGGGCCCCTAGCTACCGTTAGCAGCCTTTGAAATAGAGTTCGTAGTGAACATCTATTGAGTACTTTCAGTATATGTCATCACCGTGGAATTTGCTTGCAAAAAGTCTTATATGAGCCGAAAAGTTATCTAATCACCCCTTCAAAAGGGGCAAGACTCAAAAATATTTCATAAACACGACTCTTGTTGAGAGAGAGTACTAAATGAAATATGCTGTTAGGGTTAGTGTCAGACTCAACCAAAGCACTATCGAAAACACACCACTCGCTCATCGGTCAGTTGAACAACACCGGAATCACCGCCGGCTTCCGCACCGAAAGGCACAACCACATCATGCGCATACGACAGAACGCGACGAAGCGTTCCACCCTCACCGAGCCCCACGCCAAACGCCTCAAAAGGCCCACCATCAAAGACTGGCGATTCATCCTCGGTGTACTTCTCGTGCTCGTCTCTATCACCGGCGTGCAGCTCTACGTGCAAGCCAACAACAGCAAAACCGAGTACTACACCGCCAAAAGCGAAATCCGCCTCGGCGAGAAGATCACCGAAGACAAACTCGCCCGAGTCGAAGCGAACATCAACTCCGCCAAGGACAAATACTTCACCCGCGCCGAAGCCGCACAGATGAACGGCAAAATCGCTACCCAGCGCATCCCCGCCGGCAACTTCATCAGTAAAGAATCGGTAGGCACCGAAACCTCCCCGGGCCGCCGCCTCGCCACCGTCAGCATTGACCGCACCGCCGCCTCCGCACTGAAGGCAGGTGAGCGCGTGGACGTGTGGACCTCCGGCCCGCGCAACCCCGACACCAAGAGCGATAACCGCACCGAAAACGGTGCCCGCGCCATCGTCACCAACGCCGAAATCGTCGCCATCACGGTTGACGAGGGCGTGCTTGGCGCCAACGGCAAGGCAACCGTGCAGCTGTGGGTCAAGGAAGAAGCCCTCGCCGCCCTCGTCAAGGAAAGCAATAGCGACTCCAAGATCAGCCTCATCCCCGGCACCTATGGGGAGGGCCAGTGAACATCCCCGTCATCCTCTACGGCGATGACGGCTCGCTCCTGAACCGCATCGAATCCCAGCGCGGCCGTGTCTCCGTGGCACGCACCGTTCAGGACTTCAGCGAAGCCGTCGGCATGGCGCATACCGGCATCGCCCGCGTGCTGCTCTGCGCCCACGTGCCCGCCGAAATGAGCGTCTCCACCGTGGACGCGCTCGCCGCCTCCGAAGTGCTCCTGGCGGTTATCGCCCCGGACAATCTGCCGCTGCCCACGCAGGCGCACCGCATCCGCCCCGAAGCTGCCCTCGAAGAGATTCTGGGCTCGCTCGAACAGGCTGTGGATGCGGCGCTCGCCCGACCCGTAGCAGGCTACGGCGTGCCCGCGCAGATTCCGACTCAGCCGCCCGTTCAGCCCGTTGCCCACCGCCCCGAGGCCGCCTACGGTCAGGATGCAGGGTACGGCTACGATGCAGGGTACGGCTACGACAGTGGATACAGCGGCTACGGTCAGGGTTACGGTGCTGCTGGCTATGGTGCGGGCGGCTACGGCGCGGGTGGCTACGGGTACGACCCCGCCGCGGGCGCCGCCTCAAACACCGCCGCGCCCTACGGCGCCGACTATGGAAGCTACGGAATCGACCCCGCGGCACCCGCTGGAAACGCACCCGGTGCACCCGGCGCCCACGACCCGGCAGAAGCCTCCTCCGTTGTGCCCAGCAACGAGGAATCCGTGCTCAGCCAGGCCGCCGCCATCGTCGACTCTTTCGCGCCCGGCAGCGACTACGCCCTGCACGTGCAGAACGAGAACAACGACGGCACCCTGCCTCAGCACCCGGACATCAACCAGGACCCTGAGGCGCCCTCCCGCTACCAACCCGGCCACCGCCTCGGCAAGATCGTGACCGTCTGGGGCACCCACGGCGCGCCCGGTCGAAGCACCATTGCCTTCAACCTCGCCGCCCTCGCGGCGCAGCAGGGCCAGCAGGTCTGCCTCATCGACGCAGACACCTACGCGCCCAGCCTGGATGCACTCATGGCGCTCGAGGACACCGGCTCCGGCCTGGCAATTCTCTGCTCGGACGCCGACCGTGCCCAGCTCGACGAGAAAAAAGCCGGCGCCATCATGGAACGCGTGCCCCTCAAAAACGGCACCTTCGACTTCTTGAGCGGCATCACTTCCTCCTCGCGTTGGCCCGAGGTGCGCGCCCGCGCCTTCTCCGAAGTACTCGAATGGCTCAAGCACCGCTACGACCTGGTCATCTGCGATGTTGCCGCCCCCATTGAAGTCGACGAGGAACTGACCTTTGACGGCCCGGCACCGCGCCGTAACGCCGCGACCCTCACCGCGCTCGCCTGCGCCGACCGCGTGATTGCGCTCGGCGAAGCGGACGTCATCGGCCTGCCGCGCCTGATTAACCTCGCCCGCGAGGTGCAGTCGCGCCCGGATCTGTTCTCCCCCGAAACGGATGTGCAGTACTGGCTCAACCGCAGCCGCCGCGAAGCCGCCGGGTTCAACCCCGAGGCGAAGATGCGCGATAACTGGGCACGCTACATGCAGGTTCCGCTCACCGGCGTGATTCCGTACGAGCGTAAGGTCATGGACCGTTTGCGCCGCAACGGTGAAGCGCTGCTGGAGGTGGCGTCCCGCCACGCGGTGGTGCAGTCCCTGGAGGCGATGCTTGAGGGTATGTACGCGGTACGCCCCGGCGCGTAAGTCCGGCAGATAAGCCCGGCGCGTAAGCCCGTTAGATAAGTCCGTCAAATAAGCTCGTCGGATAAAACTAGCGCTGCTCAAAGACCCGGCTTGTTGGGGTGTCCCGTTCAGAGGCTCCGGCAGGTCGGGTTTTCTGCGTCTCAAGCGGATTTAGGGTAGGGGAGTAGTGCGAATATTTCACTTCAAAATTGAGGGGTTTATCTCATCTCACAGCGTCATATTTGGGAATAAAAGCATGCTTCAAGAAATGCTCTGTAAACTATTCCAGGTATTGCCGTTTGAATGGGAATTGCGGCGAGCAAACCGTAAAATAGTTGAACCTACCCGAACTCATGGGAAGCACACAAACATATGTCTTTTGCAGAAGGAATTATGAGCGCCTGCGACTTCGGTCCCGGCGACACTGAACGCGTTCACCTCATCATGGGTGAATGGCAGGTCATCTCTGACATCGCTCAGAGCGATCTGGTTCTATGGTTCCCCACCGATTACATCGTTGCCGACGGCAGTTCCCCGGACGCCGTCTCCGGCCCCAGCGAAACCAGTACTTTCCGTGCCTTCGCGCACGTGCGCCCCTCCAACGTCCGTACCCTCTTCCACCACGACATCATCGACCATGACATGGAAGACGGCATCCGTGACGAAGCATACCGCGTCTGGATTAACCAGAACATCAGCACCTACACCGACGAAGGAAGCGGTGAGGGTGTTGGTGCCCGCCCGCGCGTGAACGTGACCTTCGTGCCCATCGTGCGCAACAACCGCACCATTGCGTTGCTGACCAGCCACAAGATCGCTACCCCTAATGGTTACCCCTCCATCAGCGACGAGGTCTACGAATTCGCTGCTGACACCATGCTCTCCATGGTGCACTCCGGCCTGTGGCCCGACCCCCTCGCTCAGGGCAACAACACCCAGGGCAACCCCCGCGTGATTGACGGCATTATTGTGCTCGACCGCTCCGGCCGTGTGGTCGTCGCTTCCCCGAACGCGAACTCCATGTACAACCGCATGGGCATGACCGGCTACCTCGAAAAGCGAAACCTTGCCGATGTCACCCGAGCGATGCTGCCTGCCGGTGAGCAGGCGGATGAAACCCTGCAGCTGGTCCTTGCCGGTCGTAGTGACCTGCGCACCGAACTGGTCATTGCCCGCGCTCGCGTGACCATGCGCTCTATCCCGCTACTGGTGCAGAGGCGCGCCCGCCTTGAGAGTGAGGGCGCCGTGATTCTCTGCCGTGACGTGACCGAGCTGCGCCGCCGCGAGCTGGAGCTCATGACGAAGGACGCGACCATCCGCGAAATTCACCACCGCGTGAAGAACAACCTGCAGACCGTGTCCGCTCTGCTGCGCCTGCAGTCGCGCCGCATGACCACGGAGGAGGCGCGTCAGGGCCTGGAGCAGGCGATGCGCCGCGTGGCAACGATTGCTACCGTGCACGAGGCGCTCTCGCAGGGTCTGACTCAGAACGTCGATTTTGACGAGCTGATTGAGCGTCAGTTCCACCTTGCCGCTGAGCTTGCTTCCCCCGGCCAGCAGGTGTCCACCAAGCTGATTGGCTCCTTCGGCGCGTTGCCGAGCCAGTTCGCTACCCCTCTGGCTCTGGTCATTAATGAGGTTGTCGCAAACGCCGTGGAGCACGGCCTGGACGGCGAGACCGGCACCGTGACCCTCGAGGGTATTCGCGGCACCAACGACGAGGGCGAGAATATCCTCACCGTCGTGATTACCGATGACGGTAAGGGCATGGGCGATAAGAAGATTGAAGAGTCCGGCCCGGACGCCTACCGCCCGGTGACCGGCAAGGAAGGCCTGGGCATGCAGATCGTGCGTACCCTGGTGGCGAGCGAGCTGAACGGCTCGATCCGCTGGGAGGCTAACGAGCCGACCGGTACCCGCGTGGTCATCACCGCGGTGCTCGTCTAAGCCCCTTCTCGTGTGGCGTGTAGAACTGCCGCCGCCCCGAGCACGGGGTGGCGGCAGTTTGCTGTCTAGATAGGTTCTGTATATGGCAAAAGCGTGGTGCAGTGACATTGAGTCACTGCACCACGCTTTTGATGCCCTATTGAATACTCCGGAAGTTAGGATGCACGGCGGGCACGAGCTGCGCGACGCTTCATCGCACGACGCTCGTCTTCACTGGTGCCACCCCATACGCCGGAGTCCTGGCCGGTCTCGATGGCCCACTTCAGGCAGACGTCTACAACCTCGCAAGAGCGGCAGACGGTCTTGGCCTCTTCAATTTGCAACAGGGCAGGTCCGGTGTTTCCTACGGGGAAGAACAGCTCCGGATCCTTGTCCAAACAAGCTGCACGACTACGCCAATCCACGGTGGACCTCCTTCATGATTTACGGTCTCACGCGGTGGCAAGACACATCTATATTTCCTGTGTGCGTGTCAACCACATCCGCTGGTGGGATGTTCACCCAGCGTTAGGGTGAAAATTGACTTATCAACTTTCGCATGTTGGAGCGGATGTGACAAGTACTTTTCTCTAAAAACTTCAGTATTACACTGAGGCATCTATCACTTAGGTAAACCTTTGTCTAATTGAGGGGATTGGGAATCGCATGCTGACACGCATATTCTGCGTCGCGTCTCATAGGAGAGACTCGGGCGGCTGGGTGAGCGGCACCTCAGGCATAATATAAAGCGGTACCTATCCCCGACATACCGCACCGATGACGAGGCGGTGCACCCGCTAACGCACTAGCGCATCGGAAACATACCAGCACATCGGATCGAATACACCCCGGTCCGCCGCCAACACTACCCCTGAGGAGCCCACCGTGCCGTCACGCCCGTTCAACGTCATCTACGCATTCGTTCTGACCGAAACCTTCGCGGCATACATTCTGATTCGCGGTATCCTCTACCCCTTTATCGTCAGCGGGATGTCTACCGCCCAGGCGATTGTGGGCGGCGTACTCCAGGTGCTCATCGCCGCGGGCATGACCTACTTCGGCCTGCGTTTCTACCGCGGCCGCTTCGGTTCGCGCCTGCCCATGATCCTGATTACCCTCTGCGCCCTGTGGGTCACCGCAAGCACCCTCGTCTTGAACGTGAGCGCTTACGGCCTGAATATTGGCCAGTCCATCACGATTGCGGGTGTTATTGGCGCGGCGGCTGCCTTCATCTTCGTGCTCATGCCCAGCAGCCGCCGCTATATTGAGGCGGTCACCGAGGCGTCGGGCGAAGAGGCGGAGAAGTACAGCCGCCGACGCCGCTAAACCTCTAGCGCGTAAAACCCTAGCTGGCTCGGTTCTAGAGCGCTCAGCTCTAGACCGCTCAACTTTAGACCCCTGCCGGCACCTTCTGCACGGCTGCTGCAACCTGTGCAGCCGTGGTCAGCGCCAGGGGAACCTGCGCCGCGCACACGGAGGCGCCATCCACCACCACGAGGCGACCGGCGGGCTGCTCGCCCTGCGTGAATCGATCCAGCGGTAGCGCGGTCACCGTGCACATGTCGGCATCCGCCAAGGATGCGGGTGCGAGCAGAAGTGCACGTGAGCATCCCATGAGCGCAGCCAGCAGGGGTGAGGAGGTGCGCCTCGGCCAGGGCGTGTAGGCGACTAGCATGGCGCGGAACTCACCGCGACGCTCCAGAAGTAGCTGCTGAACGGCGGGGGAGAGATACTGCAGGTCATCGACGAACACGAGCGTGTGCGCGGGGTCCTTCGCCGAGTCCAGGAGCGCACGGGTACGCTCCACGCTCGGCGGCTCACCCGTAGCGCCGCCAGCACCCGTAGCGCCGCCAGAACCCTCAAGGACGAGGGTATCCAGCTGCGGGTTGAGCTGAGCAATGCTCTCCAGCAGGGTGCTTTTACCCGCCGACCGGGAGCCCTGCACCGGAACTACCGCGCCAGCCGGGGCGCTCAACCACACTGGCATCTGCTGGCGGTCAAAGGCAACCAAGAGCTTAGCGCCCTGCGGATTGCAGGCGGCGTGGGCGGCGGTCACGTACTCGGTCGAGGGCATGCGATAGTATTCGTGGAACTGCCGCAGAAGCATGCCGGGGCGAGTGTTTGACCCGCTAGAAGTGCTCGCGGCGTTACCCCGCAGAACCTGAACCAGCTCCTGGAAACCCGCAACACAGGGCGAAAGAATCGAAGCGCTCAGCGGCTGATCCCCAATCAACTCCTCATTGATGGCGCCCTCCACGCAGTAGTGGCTCTGCGCCGGGGTGGGGTAGTCCTTGCTCGTTGAACGCATCAGATCGGCATCCAAGAAGCGGCGGCTCAACAGCGTGGAATGTGCCGCAGCGGCGAAACGACCGCGTGGGTTCAACGCGGAGGTGAACACCACCGAATAGCCGCGACGGCACCCCTGCGAGAGCAGGTCGTAGAGCAGGTTCTCCGTATCGGGTTGGCGAACCAGCGCCTCCAGCCAACTGTCCAGACCGTCCACGACAATGAGCGGGCGGGTGGTGCCCTCGGCACCCCACAGGTTCGGGGTGCGCAGCTGCTCCAGGCAGAACCGCAGATGCGAAAGTTCCTGCGCCCCCACGAGCGACTCAAAGGCACCGGCGTAGGGTTCCAGGTCTCGGTAGAGCGCACCGTCAGAGGTCATCAGAACAACCGGCGTGCGGGCGGCGAACGCCTGCGCTAAAAGCCCGTAGAGCATCGGGGCCCGTTCGGCGCTCTGCGCCAGCAGCGCCAGCGACTGCTGACCCGACCAGCTGATCGGGCGGCGCACACCGTAGCGGGCAATCTCCAATTCACCCAACAGATACCCTTCGGATGCGGCACCAGAGTCAGCGGGTTCCTGCGGGGCAGCCGCCGGGTCAATGCCGTACGCTACCGGTTCGTTCACCGGCGCCTGTACCGCGGGCAGCGGGGTGTTCTCGGGAAGCTCCGGCGGAATCGGGCAATACTCATCCTGAACCGCCGCATTCTTCTGCTCACCTCTCGGTGCGTGACTCCTCGGTGCGTACTCGCGTTCATAGAGCGCACGAAGCTGCTGCGCCGAACGAATCAGCAGCTCATCCTCATGACCACCCAACGTCTGAACGGCAGAAGCGGCAGTCAGCTCACGCCAGCCGCCCTCCTCAAGACCCAGCACCTGCACCGGACGGGCATCGCTGCACGAGGGGACCGCATCCACCAGCGGGGCACGGAACGGCAGAGAACGACCATCCGGCAGGCGCACGTACCCGGCACCCGGATGCGCCGCCGAAATATACGCCGCAGACTCATGCTCCAGCAGGTTATAGGAATCCTGAGCGCTCGCCACGCGCAGGCAAATGCTCGTGGCAATATTGGCGCGAATATCCTGCGAAATAGCACCCTGCGGACGCTGAGTCGCCAACACCAGATGCAGACCCAGCGAGCGACCAATCGTGGCGATGCGCATCAGCTCAGCCATAGCATCCGGCATGGAATCGATGAGCATGCGGAACTCATCCACCACAATCAGCAGCTCGGGGTAGCGCGGAGTCGTGCCCGCCGCCTGGCATGACGCCGAGTAGTCGCGGTAGGAGTTCACACCGAGCGCCTGCAGATCCACCTCGCGGCGGTGAATATCGGCGCGCAAAAATTCGAGCGCACGCTCCACCGCGGACACATCAAAATTGCTCAACACGCTGAGCGCATGCGGCAGCTGAGCCAGAGGACCCAAACCCGCCGAGCCCTTGAAATCCACCAGAATCAGACCGAGGCGCTCGGGTGGGTAACGCAGCGCAGCGCTGAGCACCAGCGAACGCAGCAGCTGCGATTTGCCGGCACCGGTCGTGCCGCCGAGTAGCCAGTGCGGACCGTGCTCAGACAGACCAATATTCAGCGAGCCGCCCGAAGAAACACCCAGGTAGCAGCGAATATCGGAGGCGTAACGCTGAGCGGACCAGCGCTGCAGAACGGACTCCACCGCCATGTCATCGGTGCGGTTCTTCTGCCGCGCGCTCTGCGCCTGGAGGGACGAGAAGAGATGCGCCGACTGGTGCACCTGCGCCTCACTAAGAGCCCCCTGCTCCTGCTCGCATCCGGCGCGGTACAGGTTCTCAAGAGCGGCGCAGAACGCCTCAACGCTGAGCCCATCGGCGTGCTGGCACAGACCCTCACACGCCAGAGGGTGAACCTGGTAGACGCCCTCGGTGGGCTGCACTGCAGGCGCCACATAACCCTGCGCGCGGTATCGGATACTCTGACGGTGGCTACCCTCACTCGCGCACTCAACCCAGGCGGCACCAAACAGCGCACCGGGTGCGTGGGCGGAACTATCACCCTCAGCGCTGCCCAACACGCAGAGCGCCGGGGCACTCATCTTCTGCTCACGCGGGGAGGCGAACGCACGGGACTGCGAAGACTCCGCGACCGCCCCAGAGATCAGCGCGGTCAGCAGCGGAGCGTAGATAGCGCTCGCCCGCAGGGGCATGAGAATCAGCGGCGGAACAGATGCGGAAAGCTCCGACTGCAAGCTGCTCTGCAGGGCCTGCAGATACTTCTCCTGCTGCATGCCCGGCAGACAATGCACGCTCACGCCCGGCACCACAGCCAGAGTCTGCACCAGACGATTGATTCGTTGCTGATCAGTGCTATCAGCGCCAGCCAGTAGAACGTGCACCGAACCCGGATAGCCAGCCACCAGCTGCACCAGGTAGGCGCGCAGATGCGCCTCCTCCAGCTTCAGATAGTGACCGAGAGCCGGGGTGGGGAGTGGTAGATAGTGGGGTGCATCCTGCTTCTCCAGCGTGCCCAGCGGGAGGTTGCGGCCGCGCAGGTAGGGCTGGCGAGGACCGCACCCGAGCACAATAGCCGGGTAGGCGGCATCATGCAGGGCAGAGGGGCCCGAAATCGCCAGGTCGCCCGCGGTCGGCAGGGCGAGGGCACGTTCCTTCTCCTGCAACGCCGCCTGATGAGTCTGCTGCGATGCGGCACGGTTCTCTGCCCGACCGCCAAAGAAATGCAGAAGCATCAGCAGCGAAGACGCCGCAGACATCAGCAGAAGGAACCACATGCCGGTCACCAGCGCAATAATCAGACCCACCACAATGGGCAGGCACACGCTCAACAGAATCTGTTTGAGCTTACGCGGCGCCGGAGGGTTTACCACCACCGGCTCGAAGGGGTTGCTGGCATTGCCCAGGGGAGCGAGCGTCTGTGCGGGCTCGCCAGAGGAAGAGCCGGGGGTAGCGGTGGCGCTCGCCTTCCCTTCGGTGCGTTCGCCGTTGGGGCCAGGTGAGGTGAGCATGCAGAGTGAGGAGCCGAGGCGGAAGGGCTCGTTCCAGCGCAGGATGCGCGGCTCGCTGCCCTGCACCTTCTTGCCGCCTTGAACCTTGCCACCCTGTGCCTTCTCGCTACCTTCGCCCGCGACGGGGTGCTTCTCGATCCAGCGGATGCCGGAGCTATCGGCGTAGAAGCTGCCGTGTACCGGCTTGAGAAAGGGGTCCTGCAGGTGAATATGGTGCGGCTGTTCCCCTCCGCGGGTAGCTAGAGCCGCCCTACCGAGGCTGGTTCGGCCGCGGCTGATGGGGAAGGTTGCGCCCGCGTCGGGTCCGCGCAGAATGTGTAGCAGGCTGACGGCGGGCGCGTTCAGTGGCTGAGAATTCAGTGGTTGAGGATTTAGGGGCTGAGATTCTTTCGGAATGTGGATATTTAGCGCATCCGAGGCGCCGGAGGGGTCCTGATTCTGTGCGGGGCGTAGTTGGAACGTTGTCTCTTGTGCCTTAGCGTGCGCGCCGGGTGCAGAGTGTCGCAGAGCGTGGTTGAGCGCCTGCTCTAGAACCTGCTGGTTTGCGCTACCTGCGTTATCGGGGTTGAGCTGTATTCCGTTGGGTGCCGCCTCGCCGTCGAGTCGGAGTACGCGGGGGTAGGGGAGCGCGTCGGTGGTGTTGTGGTGGTCGAGAAAGAAGAGAGTCATACCCTCAGAAAACATTAAAAAGCATTAAAACTCAATAAATTATCTGTATATAAACTAAGATGTTCGTATTTTTTGAATTTTTCACCCCATTTTTCAAAAATTTGTGGATAAACCGCCCCAACCACCGCTTGCCTGTACCAGTGCGCATTCCCAAATGTGCCGGTAGGGGTGCTTCTTTGTGGCACCTGAGGGCCTTGAAGCGCTCGCCCCGACCCACCTCTGTATCTGCGGCTCTACGCGGCGGCTAACTGCCACGGTAAACAGAACAGTAAACAGGGCAGGGTGAATATTTACCCGTAAATAAAATTCCTTCACCGTGAGCGGACCGCAAAAATACGCAGAAGAAAGAGCTTTCTTGAATCCGCTTGACCTCGGGGTTCGTGAAGAATATTCACCCAGGGAAAGAGTGCGCGAACAATAGTCCAAAAGCCTCTAAAAGCACGTCATAAGTATGCGTAGTGCTTGATAAACAGGTATCTTAGATTATGACTATATCCATCGCGGGAGGGGCTTTTTGTACCCAACCGTGCGGATTGCGGCGCGACTGAGAACCCTCGGATGTGTCCAATCTGGTAGGTGAATACCGCCCTCGCAGAAGCGGCGGTGCGCCGTGATAATACAGGAGAAAACATTGACCGCTGACCTCGTAGTAGTCGGTTCGGGCCTCTTTGGTCTGACCATCGCAGAACAGGCTGCCACTGAGCTGGGCCTGAAGGTTGCCCTGCTGGACCGCCGTTCCCACATCGGTGGTAACGCATACAGCGAGAAGGAGAAGCAGACCGGTATTGAGGTGCACCGCTACGGTGCGCACCTGTTCCACACCTCCAACGAGCGTGTCTGGGAGTACGTGAACCGTTTCACCGAGTTCACCAACTACGTACACCGCGTGTACACCCGCCACAACGGCATCGTGTACCCCATGCCCATTAACCTGGGTACCATCAACCAGTTCTTCAACGCCGCTTACTCTCCCGCAGAGGCAAAGGCGCTCATCGCTGAGCAGGCTGGCGAGCTGGCTGGTACCGACCCGCAGAACCTGAACGATAAGGGTATCTCCCTGATTGGTCGCCCCCTGTACGAGGCGTTCATCAAGCACTACACCGCTAAGCAGTGGCAGACCCCGCCGGAAGAGCTGCCCGCGTCCATCATTTCCCGCCTGCCGGTTCGCTACAACTACGACAACCGCTACTTCAACGACAAGTACGAGGGTTTGCCTGTTGACGGCTACGCAGCATGGCTGGAGCGTATGGCGGCGCACCCGAACATTGAGGTGCACCTGAACACTGACTTCTTCGAGCCCGGTCACCAGTACTCTCGTGAGAACGTCCTGGGTCAGATTCCCGTGGTCTACACCGGCCCGGTTGACCGCTACTTCGACTACGCTGAGGGCGACCTGTCCTGGCGTACCATCGACCTGGAAGAAGAAGTCCTGCCGATTGAGGACTTCCAGGGTTGCTCCGTGATGAACTACCCCGATGCTGATGTTCCGTTCACCCGCATCCACGAGTTCCGTCACTTCCACCCCGAGCGTGACTACACCAAGGACGCAACCGTCATCATGCGCGAGTACTCTCGCTTCGCTAACAAGGGTGACGAGCCGTACTACCCGGTCAACACCTCCGTGGACCGTGAGAAGCTGCTGGCGTACCGCGACCTGGCCAAGGGCGAGAACAATGTGCTGTTCGGTGGCCGCCTGGGTACCTACAAGTACCTGGATATGCACATGGCTATCGGTGCTGCACTGTCCATGTTCGACAATAAGATCCGCCCGCACTTCGCTAACGGTGCGAAGCTCGAGTCCGGTGGTGTTGACGCATAACCATGGCTGATAAGACTTTGAAGAACCTGCAGCGGGTTATTTTCCCGAGCGCAGTTGAGACCGACGTTGTTCCCCTGTACGTGGATGCGAGTGTTGCAACCGGCGTTCAGCTGCCCACCCGTATTGACGGTGACGCTTCCACCTCCATTGCGGAGGCGATGAACACCTCCGGTCAGTCTGTGTCGAGCGCTAGCGCGAACCGTGATGCCGCGAACAGCCTGAACAGCCGCCGCTCCATCACCGTGAATGCGGGTCAGAGCCTGTCTTTCGGTACGTACTTCAATGCGTTCCCCGCCTCGTACTGGCGCCGCTGGACTGACCTGAAGAAGGTCGTGCTGAGCGTTCAGACTCGCGGTGAGGGCATGGTCATTGTGTACAAGTCCAATGGTCGTGGCGTGATTCAGCGCGTGGATGCGAAGCTGCTCTCCGGCGAGGAGACCAACACCTTCACCCTGCCTCTGGCACCGTTCGGTGACGGCGGCTGGTACTGGTTCGACCTGGCTGGCACCGGCGACCTTGAGCTGATTGAAGCGAACTGGCTGGGCGACATTGAGCCCCGCGCAGACGTGAAGGCAGGTCAGGCGACCGTGCAGATTACCACCATGAACAAGGTGGAGTACTGCATCAACAACATTCGTGCTCTGGGTGAGAGCCCCGAGATTTTCGATGCTGTGCACGAGTTCCTGATTGTGGATCAGGGCACCCAGAAGGTGCAGGACCACGAGGACTTTGAAGAGGTCGTCAAGCCCCTCTCCGGTAAGTTCCGCATTATCAACCAGGGCAACCTGGGTGGTTCCGGTGGCTTCTCGCGCGGCATGTTCGAGGCTGTCAACAACGGCTCCGACTACGTGCTGCTGCTCGATGACGACGTCATCGTTGAGCCCGAGTCGATCCTGCGTATGGTGACCTTCGCGAACTACTGCAAGGAACCCACCATCGTGGGTGCGCACATGTTCGACATGTTTGATCGTTCGGTCCTGCACGCATTCGGTGAGGTTGTTGACCCGTGGCGTAACTTCTACGCTAAGCCGCACGAAGACATGGCGATGGGCCACAACCTGGGCCACCACAACCTGCGTAACACCCCGTGGCTGCACCGCCGCGTGGACGTGGACTACAACGGCTGGTGGATGTGCCTTATCCCGACCACCGTCATTAAGGAAATCGGTCTGTCTCTGCCCCTGTTCCTGAAGTGGGATGACGCTGAATACGGTCTGCGCGCTAAGGCTGCGGGCTTCGCTACTGTGTCCTTCCCCGGTGCGGGCGTGTGGCACGTGTCTTGGACCGATAAGGATGACTCCGTCGGCTGGCAGGCGTACTACCACGAGCGCAACCGCCTGATTACGGCCCTGTTGCACTCGCCCTTCGATAAGGGTGGCCGCGTGCTGCTGGAGTCCCTGTTCTTGGACGTCAAGCACACCCTGTCCATGCAGTACTACACAGAGGCTGGCCGCCTGATGGCGCTTGAGGATCTGCTCTCTGGCCCCGATCACCTGCACCCCTCGCTCTCGCAGCGTCTGCCGGTGATTCGTGCGATGGCTAAGGAGTACCCGGAGTCTCAGGTGAAGCCGAACGTGGATGACTTCCCGGCTATTCAGACGAAGAAGCCTCCGTTCCGCGGCCGCCGTTCCTTCGCATCCCCGGGCTATAAGAAGCTCGCTTCGTGGACCGCGAAGACTGTTGCTCGTCAGCTGTTCAAGCCGGTGAGCGAAGAGGCGAAGGCTCACCCGCAGATTCAGCTGAATTACGGTGAGACTAACTGGTGGACCCTGTCGAAGTTCGATTCGGCTCTGGCTACTAACGCTGAGGGTACCGGCCTGTTCTGGTACCGCCGCGACCCCGAGCAGCTCAAGTCGAAGCTGGCTCAGGCCGCTAAGCTGCACGTTCAGCTGGTGACCGGCTGGGATAAGCTGCGTGAGCAGTACCGTGCGAAGGCTGCTGAGGTTGCCTCCTACGATGCGTGGGCTAAGACCTTCGCTGAGCATACGGATTCTGAGCTGACCCGATGAACGATCTGAAGTCTGTTCCCCTGAAGGCGCCCGGCCGTGGGCGCGGCATCCTGGATGCGGTGAAGAACCGCTACCTGCTTCGACTGCTGGTCGATAAGGAAATCCAGGTCCGCTACCGCGGCTCGGTGCTGGGCATTTTGTGGTCGTACATTAAGCCGGGTGTGCAGTTCCTGGTGTTCTACATTGCCATGGGTATGTTCCTTGGCTTGGAACGCGGTATGCACAACTATGCGGTGTACCTGTTCTCGGGCATGATTGCCATTAACTTCTTCTCGGAGGGTTTTGGTAATGGTGCTCGCGCCATGGTGGTTAACAGCGCGCTGATTCGTAAGATTTACCTGCCGCGTGAGCTGTTCTCGCTGTCGACGGTGTGGGTGGCTCTGGTACATTTTGTGCCTCAGATCGCCGTGATGTTGCTGGCCTGCTTCTTGGTGGGTTGGTCCCCGACCTTCCTGGCCTTTGGGTCGATTCTGGCGGGCATGCTCATTGTGATGCTGTTGTCCTACGGTCTGGGTCTGATTTTCGGTGTGGCTAACGTGTTCTTCCGCGATTCGGAGAACATTGTGGACATGCTGCTGATGGTGGCTACCTGGTTCTCGCCGGTGCTGTACTCCTGGACCATGGTGCGTGACACCCTGTACCCGTGGGTGTTCAACGTGTTCATGCTTAACCCGCTGACCGTTGCGGTGGAGCTGTTCCACTATGGCTTCTGGCATCCGACGCTCCGTCCTGAGGATTTGGCGCTTCCTGCTTCGCAGGTGGTTCCGCATCTCTTCAGCTTCTGGACTCCGATTGCCATTGGTATTTCTCTGCTGACCGTTTTGATTGGTGATTTGCTCTTCCGTAAGTTTGAGGGCAACTTCGCCCAGGAGCTCTGATTCTGTGGATATTAAGAAGCTTGAGTTCCCGCCGGTGAGCCCGGACGCTCCCGTGGTGATTCACGTGGAGAATTTGGTGAAGCGCTTCGTTCTGCGCCACACCCGTTCGATGAAGGAAGCTTTTGTGTGGCTGATTAAGGGCCGCAAGGGTGATCTTTCGGAGAAGTTCAATGCGCTCAACGGCGTGAGCCTGGACATTCGTCAGGGTGAGCGTGTGGCTCTTCTGGGTCTGAACGGCTCGGGTAAGTCCACGCTGCTGAAGATGATTTCTGGCGTGATGCGCGCCGATGGGGGTGAGGTTCTTACTCGCGGCAATATTGCGGGTCTGATTGAGGTGGGCGCTGGTTTCCACCCGGATCTGACCGGTCGCGATAACGTGTACCTCAACGGCGCGATCTTGGGTATGACCAAGGAAGAGATTGAGGCTTCCTTCGATTCGATTGTGGATTTCGCTGAGATTCACGACTTTATCGATACCGAGGTGAAGTTCTACTCTTCGGGTATGTACCTGCGTCTGGCGTTCTCGGTTGCGGTTCATACGAACCCGGATATCTTCCTGGTGGATGAGATTCTTGCGGTGGGCGATGAGCCGTTCCAGAAGAAGTGTATTGCGAAGATTCAGGAGCTGTGCTCTGCCGGTAAGACTCTTGCCGTGGTGAGCCATGACCTGGATTTGGTGTCTAAGATTTGTGACCGCGGCGTGGTGCTGGAGCACGGTAATCTGCGTTTTGACGGTCCGATTAAGGAAGCCGTGAAGGTGATTCGTGGCGGCGACTAACCGCTAGATGATTGCTGGTGATGGGGCGTGTATTCCCGATGGGGGAGTGCACGCCCCTTTGCTGTGCCCGAAAGTTGTGCCCGAGAAGTTGCTGGGCTGGATAGGGTTCTAGCGTTTTAGCGGGGGGGGGGAATGGACGGGGCGGCTGCGGGGGTTTAAGACGAAATGTTACGTGTGCACCGAGTGCAATATAGCGGTGAGCAGTGGTAGGCGGTTTGAGGGGTGCACGCACCACTGTTCTGCGAGTCACAGCTGACTAGGCATTTTGGGTTTTAGTGCACGTTGGGTAACAGTGTGTGCAATTCTGTGCATCAAAAATACTCAAATACTATACTCGTAAATATTAAGGGGCGTTTTATTACATTTTGATAAATTTGATGCGCTGAGGGTAGGGTGATGATGGCATTGATGTATCAATGCTTCACCGTATTCCACACAACCACACCACGCACAGCATCGGATCATTTCAATGGAGAACACCGTACTGGATACCCGGGCGGAGCATCTAACTCTGCTCGAAGAAAATATCCGTGAGGCAATGCGCCACCGCAGCCTGGACCCGCACGAGGACCAGCACGCCGTTCGCGGGCTCATTGACGAGCACCTGAACGATTACGAACAGCGACGCACCCGCATCTCCCTGCCCGATTTGGGCGACCGTGAATCCGTGATTCAGCGCCTGCACGATGAAATCTGCGGCTTCGGTGTGATCCAGCCGTTCCTCGATGATGAGAGCGTTGAAGAAATCTGGATCAACTCGCCCGACGAAATCTTTATCGCCCGCAACGGCGAAAGCGAATTGACCGGTCTGCACCTGAGCGCCGAGGCGATCAATAGCCTGCTGGAGCGTATGCTCAAGCCTTCTGGTCGCCGTGTGGACCTTTCCTCTCCGTTTGTTGACGCGTCCCTGCCGGACGGCTCCCGCTTGCACGCGGTGATTCCGGATATTACTCGCAGGCACACGAGCATTAACATCCGTAAGTTCGTGGTGCGTGCCCGCCGCCTGCCCGACCTGGTGCGCATGAACTCGCTGAGTGCCGGCGCGGCATCCCTGCTGCACGCGGCGGTGGAGAGCGGCATGAACATCCTTGTGTCGGGTGCAACCCAGGCGGGTAAGACCACGATGCTGAACTGCCTGTCGGCATCTATTCCGCCGCGTGAGCGCGTGATTACGTGCGAAGAAATTTTTGAGCTCGCGGTTCCGCTCCGCGATGTGGTGGGTCTGCAGTGCCGCCAGCCGAACCTTGAGGGCACCGGCGCGATTGAGCTGCGCCGCCTGGTCAAGGAGGCTCTGCGTATGCGCCCGGACCGCATCCTCATTGGTGAGGTGCGTGAGGCGGAATCCCTGGATATGCTCATTGCGCTCAACGCGGGTCTGCCGGGTATGTGCACGATTCACGCGAACTCGGCACGTGATGCGGTAACCAAGATTTGTACCCTGCCACTGCTTGCGGGCGAGAATATTTCCTCGGCGTTCGTAGTGCCGACCGTGGCGTCCTGCTTTGACATTGTGGTGCATTGCGGTCGCGATTCGCGCGGTCAGCGTCAGGTTGAAGAGATCAGCATGCTGGGCGGCCGCGTTGAGGACGGCGTGATTGAGATGTCTCCGCTGTTTGTGCGTCGTGACGGTCGGATGGTGTGCGTGGCGTTGGAGCTGCCGAACCCTGACCGTTGGATTCGTGCTGGTCACCGCCCCGAGCAGGTGCTGGCGGCGGCGAAGGCGGGTCAGTAATGCCTCTGTTTCTGAGCCTGATTTTGGGGTTGGGCGTCTGCCTGATTTATCTTTCTTGCTTTCCTGATAATGGCAAGCCGCCGAAGCCGAGTAACGACCCGGCGCTGGTTGTGGCGCTGCGTAAGGCGGGTATGCATTCGCTGACTCCTCGCACGTTCATGTGGGTGAGCGTTGCCAGCGGTGTGAGCGCCTCGGTTCTGTTGCTGATGCTTACTCAGCTTTTGCCGCTGGGTCTGCTGGGCCTGATTGGTGGTTTTGTGGCGCCTCGCGTGGTCGTGAATCATCGTGCCCGCGCGGCGGATGCCCGTATTTGGCAGTTGTGGCCGGATGCGGTGGATCACCTGCGTTCGGCGATTCGAGCTGGTTTGTCCCTGCCGGAGGCGTTGATTCAGCTCTCGTACCGCGGTCCGGAAGAGCTGCGTGATGCCTTCGCCCATTTCTCGCGTGATTACCGTGCCTCGGGTGAGTTCGTGCCGTCGCTGAACCGTTTGAAGGAGTACCTCTCTGACCCGGTGGCAGACACGATTATTGAGGCGTTGAAGATTGCCCGCGAGGTGGGCGGTTCGGACCTGGGTAAGTTGCTGGGCACGCTGAGTGATTTTCTGCGTGAGAATGCGCGTACTCGTTCAGAGCTTCTGGCTCGCCAGTCGTGGACTGTGAATGCGGCGCGCCTCTCCTGTGTGGCGCCCTGGTTTGTGCTGTGCCTGATGGCGACTCAGCCTGCCGCGCGTATGGTTTATAACTCGTTTGCCGGTGCGATGCTGATGATTGCCGGTGCCGCTATTTCTTTGGCGGCGTACCGTCTGATGCTGCGTATTGGTGAGTTGCCGCGTGAACGGAGGGTTTTCGGGTGAACCTGCCTCTGATTTTTGGTCTGCTGTTGGCGGCCGGCGTGGGTCTGATTCTCTCATCGGTGCTGAATACTCGCAGTATTTCGTTTTCTGATCGTGTGGCGTCGCAGCTACGCGGTGAGACTCTGCGTGAGTCGCTTTTGAAGGAGCAGGAGCGCCGTGAGCCGAGCCTGCTGGAGGCGATTTCGGCGTTCTGCGCGCCGCTTCTGCATTCGCTGTCTTCGTCGTTGAGTGGCTCGTCGTTGAGCGATAGTTCGGTGCAGGAGCGTCTGCGTCGTGCTGGCTCTTCGCAGAGTGTGAGCGCGTTTCGTGCTGAGCAGCTGCTGTGGGCTCTTGCCGGTGTGACCGTCATGAGTGCCCTGACGGTCATCGGCGTGGTGCAGGAGCGTTTCTCGATTCTGGTGGCTCTTGTGCTGGTGCTGGTGAGCGGTTTGAGCGGTTTTCTGGCGCGTGACTGGTGGCTGGGTGAGGCGGTGACTAAGCGTGAGAAGCAGCTGGTTGCTGAGTTCCCGGCGCTGGCGGAGATGATGGCGCTGTCGGTGACGGCGGGTGAGTCGGCGTTGGCAGCTTTGGAGCGTATCTGTTTGACTTCTCGCGGCGAGTTGGCTCGTGAGTTTTCTGAGATTTTGGCGCAGACCCGCACCGGTGTTTCGCTCTTGAGTGCGCTGCAGGAGTTTGCGGAGCGTACTCGCGTTCCGGCGTTGAGTCGCTTCGTTGAGGGTATTGCTGTTGCGATTGAGCGCGGCACCCCTCTGGCTGATGTGTTGCGTGCGCAGGCTCAGGATGTGCGCGATAACGCTAAGCGTGAGCTGATGGAAACAGCCGGTAAGAAGGAGATTGCGATGCTCGCCCCGGTGGTGTTTTTCATCCTGCCGCTGACCGTCATTTTTGCGGTCTTCCCGGGCCTGTCGCTCATGCGTTTGAACTTTTAGATTTTGCGGCGGGTGCACACCGTACCGGCCGCGCCGCGGTGGGCTGGGCTGATTGCCTGGCGTGCCGCACCAACCACACACTACACCCTTTGATAGAAGGAGAAAATCATGTTCCGTCGTTTCCGCACCACCCTCACCGTGCTGATCGCCCTGGCTGTCGCATCCGTGCTGGCTCTGCGCCTGAAGAACAAGCAGGATGACCCCGAGCGCGGCGACGTGCCCGGCTGGGTCATGATCACCATGATGAGCGCCGTGCTGGTTGCCGCTATCCTGGCGATTGCTCAGCCGGCTCTGACCAAGATGTTCAACGACGCGATTGCTCTGGTTCACCAGTAATGCGTATGCCCCGCTTCGCTTCTGAGCTGACTGCCGCTGAGCTCTCCTCCGCGGAACATTCTGTGGAGGATAGCGAGCGCGGTGACGCCAGCACGGAATTCGTCATGGTCGGTGCCCTGTTAGTGTTGCTGACCATGGCGATTCTGCAGGTTTCCTTCGCCCTGTACACACGAACCATGTTGGTGGATGCTGCGGCGGCTGGGGCACGTTACGGTACGATGCGTGACCGCACTCCGCAGGAGGGCATGGAGCGTACCCGTCAGCTGATTGAGGGGGCTCTTCCGTCTTCGTATGCTGAGAACATTTCGTACCGTCAGAGTAGTGATTCTACGGGTGTGCGCACCTTGGAGGTGACGGTGAAGTCTCCGTTGCCGGTGCTGGGCCCGTGGGGTTTTCCGGATTCTATTGAGGTGAAGGGGCATGCGATTTATGCGGAGCATCGTTCCGGTGATTAGTGGCTTTTCGCTTCGGCAGCGTGTGAAGGAACGCTTGAAGAGCCGCTCTAATCGATCTCTTTCTGATCGGCCTCGTTCTAACCAGCACAGCCATGAAGAGGGTAGCGCCATTGTGGAGTTCCTGGGTTTGGGTATTACTCTGCTCATCCCGGTGCTCTACGGCATTCTGACGATTTTTAGCTTGCAGTCTTCGGTGATGGCGGCTCATGCGGCGAGCGCCCAGGTGGTGCTGTACGTGCAGGAGCAGCCGCAGGATTCGTCGGTCGGCCCGGATTTGGCTCAGCGTCTGGCGGTGCATGCTGCCGCCGATTACGGGGTTGAGCCCTCCGATGTGAGCGTGTCGTTGAGCTGCGCGTCGGGGGAGTGCGTCTCAGGTACGAAGGCGTACGCCACGGTGACGGTTCAGGCGCGTTTGCCGCTGCTGCCTTCGTTTATGGGTGGCGGCGTGATTCCGGTGAGTTCTCATGCGACGAGTTGGGGGTCTGGTCATGCTGATTCCTAATGGTTTGCTGGCTCGTGCCAACATGAAGATTCGAGCCAGTGTACAGAGCCGGGCGCTCGCTTCTGACCCGGTCGCCTCAGACTCGGAAGAGGGCAGTATTGCCCCGCTGATTGTGGGCATGCTGGCGTTGCTTCTGCTCATCGGCTCGGTGACGGTGGCGATTACCGGCGCGTATCTGCAGACTCAGCATCTGCAGGATGTGGCGGACACTCAGGCGAACTCGATTACCCGCACGATCCGCACTCCTGAGGAGGCGAACGGTTCAGCGGCGTGGGAGTACGCGAGCGCATACCTGGCTGAGGTTCAGCCGGGGCAGGATTTTCATGCGTTGCGTCTGGAGAACGTGTCCGTGGATTCTGATTACAGTGTGCACGTGTACCTGTCGGCTCGTATTCGTCCGCCGCTGCTGTCGATTCTTGTGCCTGATGGTATTGAGGTGACCGCTCATGGTTCGTCGCGTTTGAAGACGAGTCAGGGCCCGTCCACCGATTAGAGGCGTTGTGAGCCCCATAGACTGCGAGGGTGCATCCGCAAGGTAGTGTAACGGCTAGCGGATGCGCCCTCGTTTTATGCCTTCTTTTACATCTTCGATCTGCGGCTTCTGCCCTCTATCTGCCCCATCCTTCTGCGCTGTGGGCTGTTGCGGGCTGTAACGGCGGGACTTTCTGGCCGTTTCGCGATAGTGTTAAAAGCTATGGCATCCTTCGACTTTTCTGCTGAGATTAAAGAGCTTCGCGCGATCTTCGACTCTATTGCTGCTGTGAGCGATATTGAGGGGATTGAGCGCGCCATTGAGGACCTGTCTGCGCAGGCTGCCGCACCCGATTTGTGGGATGACGTGGAGAACGCGCAGAAGGTGACGAGCGCACTGTCGTATAAGCAGTCGGAGCTGAATCGTCTGCGTTCGCTGTCTTCTCGCATTGATGATGTTGAGGTGATGGTGGAGCTTGCCGAAGCGGAGGATGAGGAGACTGCTGCCGAGCTGCTCGCTGATGCTGAGCGTGAGTGCGGTGAGATTCGCGCCAAGCTGGAAGAGCTTGAGGTGCTGGTGCTGCTCTCGGGTGAGTACGACCAGCGTGAGGCTGTGGTGACGATCCGTGCAGGCGCCGGTGGCGTGGACGCTGCTGATTTCGCGGAGATGCTGCTGCGCATGTACCTGCGTTGGGCGGAGAAGAATGGCTACCCGACGAAGGTTCTGGACACCTCCTACGCTGAGGAGGCGGGCCTGAAGTCGGTGACCTTTGAGGTAAACGCACCCTACGCCTTCGGTCGCCTGTCGGTGGAGGCGGGTACGCACCGTCTGGTGCGTATTTCGCCGTTCGATAATCAGGGCCGCCGCCAGACGTCGTTTGCGGCGGTTGAGGTGATTCCTCTGATTGAGCAGACGGATGCTATTGAGATTCCCGAGTCTGAGATTAAGGTGGATGTGTTCCGCTCCTCGGGCCCGGGTGGTCAGTCGGTGAATACGACGGATTCGGCGGTGCGTATGACTCACTTGCCGACCGGTATTGTGGTGTCGATGCAGAATGAGAAGTCGCAGTTGCAGAACCGTGCGGCGGCGTTGCGTGTGCTGCAGTCTCGCCTGCTGCTGTTGCGTAAGGAGCAGGAGGACGCGAAGAAGAAGGAGCTTGCCGGTGACATTAAGGCAAGCTGGGGCGATCAGATGCGCTCCTATGTTTTGCATCCGTACCAGATGGTGAAGGATCTGCGTACCGGCTATGAGGAGGGTAATACCTCTAATGTTTTGGATGGCGGTTTGAACGCCTTTATTGATGCTGGTATTCGCTGGCGTGCTTCGGGGCGCGCGGCTGAAGAGAGCTAAGACGTATAAGGATTGAGTGATGGCTCAGAAAAAGAAGAAAGACGCGAAGAAGGACCCGAATAACGCGATTATTGCCCAGAATAAGAAGGCTCGCCACAACTACAACATTGTGGATACCTATGAGGCGGGTATTGTTCTGCTGGGTACTGAGGTGAAGTCTCTGCGTGATGGTGGGGCGTCCATTGTGGATGGTTTCTGCCAGGTGACCGATAACGAGTTGTGGCTCGAGGGTATTCATATTGCGGAGTACGGTTACGGTACGTGGACGAACCATGCGGCTCGTCGTCGCCGTAAGCTGCTGCTGCATCGTTCTGAGATTAATAAGTTGGCGCAGAAGCTGAAGGAGACCGGTTACACGGTGGTTCCGTTGAAGCTGTACTTCTCGAATGGTCGTGCGAAGGTTGAGATTGCTTTGGCGACCGGTAAGCGTGAGTACGATAAGCGTCAGGCTTTGCGTGAGCGTCAGGATGACCTGGAGGCGCGCCGCGCGATGCGTTACCGCAACCTCGGCTAGAGCTAAGGTAACGGTGGGGGCTGTCTAGCCGGTTCCTATCTAACCGGCCCCTGTCTAGCTGGGGTCTGGGCGCGGTTTCTCGCGTATAATGGTTGGAAATTCGTAGCGTACCGCGAGCACCATACTTTATGAGGAGACACATGTCTGAGAACCCGAACTACCAGCAGAACCCGGGCGAGTTCATTCCCGCACCGCAGCAGGCACCCGCATACAACATGCAGGGTGGCTACCCCGGCTACCAGCCGACCCCGAGCTCGGCGCTGGCGATTGCTTCGCTGATTCTGGGTATTATTGGTCTGCTGACTGGCTGGCTGATTTTCGGTGGCGTGCTGGGTCTGGTTGGCGTGATTCTGGGTATTGTTGCCCTGGTGAAGGTGAAGAATGGTACCGCCTCCGGTAAGGGCATGGCGATTGGTGGTATTGTCACCGGTGCGCTGGGCATGATTGTTGCTGTTGTTGTGCTGGTTCTGGGTTTGATCGGCATTGGTATCCTCAGCGAGTGCGCTGAGAATGCCGAGCCGGATTCGAACGGTAACTACGTGTGCACCATTCATGGCGAGACTATGACCATGAGCCCTAAGGAATATAAGGCTGTCCGCCGCTAAGTCGCGTTGAGTTTTCGAAACGTTGAGGGACCGAATAGTGTTGAACTATTCGGTCCCTTGCTCTTTTTCGGCGCTGAATCTGCCCGATTGGTGGATTCTGGGGGCTGAATCTGAAATCTTGGACTTCACAGATGACCCAGATGACGGCTTATTTATATAATGGAACCGAACTCAGCGCGCAATGGTGCGTTGGGCGAGTATAAATTGTTCGCTGCAACTGTGAAGGAAAGAACGACGGATGTCTGAGAATAACTACGGAAACAACCAGGGGAACGCACAGAACCCCTACGCTGCTCAGCAGCCTAATTCTTCCGCCCAGAGCTCGTACGGTCAGGATTACGGCCAGGCTCCTGCAGCGCAGAACACTTACGGCCAGGATTACGGTCAGAACGCATCCGCTCAGAACAGCTACGGCCAGACTCAGCAGAATACCGCTCAGCAGAACGCTACTGCGCAGAACACCGCTCAGCAGAACCAGTACGGTCAGTTCGGCGCGCAGTCTTCTTCTCAGAATGCTTATGGCCAGAACGCTGCTCAGGGTGCTTCGGCGCAGAACACCTACGGCCAGGCTCAGCCCGCACAGCAGAACCAGTACGGTTACGGTCAGGATGCTTCCTACCAGGCTCAGCCCGCACAGCAGAACCAGTACGGTTACGGTCAGGACGCCTCCTACCAGGCACAGCCCGCTGACTACAACTACCAGCAGAACTCTTACCAGCAGCAGCCCCAGCAGGACGCTTACGGTTACGGCCAGCCCGCGGGTTACCCCTATGCGGCTCCCGTGACGAAGAAGGCTCCTGGCATGGCGCTGGCGGCGATGATTCTCGGTATTGCGGCTGTGCTGACCGGTTTCCTCGTGTTTGGTATTCTGCTGGGTATCGCCGCAATCATTCTGGGTGCGCTGTCCCTGAAGAAGACTAAGGAAGTTGGCGCGGGTAAGGCATTCGCGCTGACCGGTATTATCACCGGTGCGGTGTCGGTCCTGATTTCGATTTCCATGCTTTTCGTATACATTTCTTTCTTCCAGACCACTGAGAAGTGCCTTGAGGTTGGTACCGATGACGGTCACGGTAACGTGGTCTGCCAGATTGGTGACAACCCGAACAACCGCATGACTGTTCCGGCTCACCGCTAAGTTTTAGCTGCCTAGCTTTGGCTAGCTAGCGCGGTATCCGAACGGGGTGAGGCTCCCAGATATGCTGGGGTGCCTCACCCCGTTCGCTGTGCCCTGATTTTCTGCGCCCGCCGTTGATTCGGGTGGGTGCGGCGGATGTTCCAGCGGCGGATGTCTCGGCGGCGGATGTCTCGGCGGCGGAGGCGCGCTCGCACTCTTCTCGGGCGGCGTTCTCTGCATCCGTTCTTAGCTAGTGTTCTCTGCTTACGTTCTCTGGCAGTGAGCGCGCCGCCCGTGCTGGGGAGAGGACTTGCACGCCGTTAAACATCTTAGATATACTGAATCTCTACCGTGTTTGAATGGCACCACGGCGTCTAGGTACGTTGAGGAAAACTTTCAGAGGACGGTGGGCTTTTTGATAAAAGCATAGGGGGATGATCGGTTTCGACGATGTGAGTTGAGATGGGTGAAGCGTGCCGAGGATGCAGGGTTATCTCGTTAACGCCCTCTGCAAAAAATTAAGTGCAGAATCTAAGCGCACTGACTTCGCACTCGCTGCCTAAGCGCGAGTTGCCGTCTGTCGGCCTGAGCATGCCTTTGGCTCAGTTACCGGCATCGACTTAAAAGGCCACTGCTGCTAGCCCTTGTTGCGGGGGCTGGCGGGACTTTTACGTGACTAGGTTCGTCGGTATATGTGTTTATGCAAGTACCGGAGCCGAAAAGTAGCGTTCGCATAAACTGCGCACGGAGAAGCCCCATCGAAGCCACATCGGACCGGGGTTCGATTCCCCGCATCTCCACGATCTCCCAGCCGTCCGCTATCCCGTATGGGGTGCGGCGGTGATTATCGGTTCCAATCCAGAGGAAGAACCGCGGTAGGTTTCTACCACCCGGCAGGACGCCCCACGGCGTCACCTGCCGGGTATTTTTATGCCCAATTGTCGGTCTGTATTGTCGGTCTGTTCTGGGGTGTATCGGCGTGCCCGAGGGTGCTCAGTAATAGCCGAAATGACTGGAGAAACAGTACATATTTCTTTATTTTTACGTTACTGCGTTCCGGCAATGTAAATAATGATGATGTAGCTACTGAAGAATCTGAAATCTATCATCATCTACGTTGTATTGCCGCTGATATAGAGAAGGTTGCGACGCCATCCCTTACGCAAGTATATTTGGCGTAGGCACAGCGCTGATTGCACTCATAGTGTCGTTGCGCCTTTCATAGCTGGTATTAGACGACTGTCAACATGCTTCTTGGCGAGATTTTTAAAAGGGGATAGGGCTTGATGAGCGACTCTCTAGACCCGCCATATGGGGTGAATACCTTTTGCGTTTAGCACTTATAGGGGGTCGTCCGAAACGACAGGAGGGAGCTCATACCATTGGGGTAGTGTAAGTAGCACTTAGTGCAGTAGATAAGTCGGTGAAGATGCCGACCTGGCTTATGAGATTGAAAAAGTTAGGTCCTCGTTAGATACTTGATGAGTAATACATAATTAGTGGCTGCTTCTAGATAACTGAGCTAAGTGGTAACTGCGATGGGTCATGCTCGACAGATTGATGGTGAGTCCTGCTAAGAAGGGTGGGTAGTCAACGTGTAATCTGGGGTGATTTTATCGTATCCGAAATATCAGAAGAATGCGTAATGATTGTCTAGGCACCCAAGACGAAGAGTGTCAAAAGCTGTCTGGCATAGGCTGATGGGTTCATGGAGAGGCAAATCCTCGAAGTGTCCTTATGCATTTGTTAGATGCTTATATTTCAAATTATGACTGTAAGGAGGTCAATTAGGTAATGGCAAATTTCGATACTGAACGCGAAGGACAACTTGAGTTCTATAAAACGTTCTTGCCACATGTTAGCCCTGAGCTTAACTTGGAAGATATTCTAGCGGATAATAACGACGGTGTGCTGAATGGAAATCTGTTGGAATTTAAGCTGCGTGTGAATGATTTGAATGCAGTTTTGTTTCAATGTGTAAAATATCTTTCTGCGTTGAGGATTAAGGGGAAGCCAGTTCCAGCAAATATTATTATTGTTGATTTAAACGGGGAACAAGCTTTTCTCTATAAGTCCCATAAATATCTGGAATATATTGAGAAAGTGTATACGGGGGGAGCCTCGAAATCAAATGCTGGTTTTTTGGGTGGAGAGTATGATGAGAAATATTCATATGGTAATAATGATCTTGCAATAACCCGTTTGATTGATCGGTTGAGAGAGTCCAAATTTACTCGCATTCACATTGATGAGAACTGTATTGTGGGCTGGGCTATGGCTTATTATAATGCAGTTCCGTCTGCTCGTAAAGAGGACTTTATTGGTGATGATACGGGTAAACATAAGACTGTGGGTGAGATTCGCAGGCCTTTTGTTTTTGCTGACTTTATTCACCCCTATCAAGGTAGCTCTAATGTCAAGTTCCAATATCTGATGGATAAATTGAATGATACGCTACAGAAGAAGAATTTAGGGGCATTCTATACCCCGGAATCCTACGCTAAAAAATCACATGAGCTTTTGCGTATGGCAATTGACCGTGTGCCTGAGGGGAATGACTATGTGATTATTGACCGATGTGCAGGTACGGGAAATCTTGAGAAAGGACTTACTGACGAAGAGCTGTCTCATTGTATTCTCTCCACGGTAGAGTACTATGAATATAAGGTATTGCAGGAAATTCTCGGCTCAAAGGTGCGTCATATTCTGCCGCCCGTTGAAAAGGAAGATACATTTAATGCAGGCCTGGTGCGAGGGGCAGATGCACTCTCAGAAGAATATGTTAATAATCCTGTTGTAAGGCAGTATATCGATAACCCAAACTGTACAATTATTCTATTTGAGAATCCCCCATATGCTGAATTTGTATCATCTGATAATCAAAAGGCAAAGCATAAAGGTACGGGCCCATTGAATACCTATGTTGGTAAGGCTATGAGTGGAGCTGTTAAAGGCGTAGCAAACCGTGATTTAGGTAATATGTTTATCTGGTCAGCTTTTGAGTATTATATGCGGCAACCAACTGATAGTTATATTGTCTACTCTCCGGCAAAGTATTGGAAAGCTCACCATCTTGTTAAAAAGCGTTTTATTGATGGATATGCATTTAATCGTCGATATTTTCATACGAATATTGATGCCTGTATTATGTGTGTCTTATGGGCTAATGAAGAGGAATCTTCATCGCCAGACTTTGTCCTCAAGGGGTATGATTGCAATAGTGACGGAAGTTTGGGCGAGGTTGTTAATTTGCCAATTAAGCGTATTTATGAAAAGTATACGACGGAATACTTTGATAAGCGTCGAATGGAGGGTGATGAACCTGGGATTATTGCAAATTTGGATGGAACGGAGCGAATGTCAGGAACTGTTCAGCTAAAAAATCCTATTTATAATGATGACATAATCGGGTACCTTTCTGTTCGTGGTGTGCACTTTGATAATCCTGATTTAAACGTGAGCCTTCTTCGTGTAGGAAGATACGATGGAGGGGGATTCTATCTGCGTAAAGACGCTTATCTTGACAAGCTGCCGATGTTCTGCGCATCTCGCTATATTACTTATAATCGTGGCTGGACAGAACGCACTCGAATTATGAAATCTGCTGATGGTGCTGATCGATTTAGGGCTGATGTAAGTTCAGGTAAGCTCGATCAGTGGCTGCGCAAATGTTTATTGTTCACATGCGTAGAGATGCAAAATCATATGCGTACATTTACTGGCAGCGACGGGCGTTTCTATCGCAATGAACTGTGCATGGATGCAACAAACGGTTCAACCATTGCCCTGGACGAGCTAAAATATCTTACTTGTGGGCCTGCTGAGCAACGTATCATTGACCAGTGGAATGTGGTTATGAATACTGCGAAACAAACAAAAGAGTATGATCCGAACTTGACATATGGCGTATATCAAATATTTGCGGAGATTGATACAAATTATAAAGATGCCGAAAACAAGACAGTCTGGAATAATATTGAAGTTCATTCAGCACTTCAGACACTGAAAACGCTGGTCAAGGAATATTATAATACGGAGATTGTGCCTACATTGTTTGAGTATGAGTTTTTGAAGTAGGAACGAAGAAATGGCCTGCTATCTTTCTGGAAGGTAGCAGGCCATAATTCGATAAAGTAGGTGTTCAGAGAATCAAAGGGGTGCGGCGGTGATTATCGGTTCCAATCCAGAGGAAGAACCGCGGTAGGTTTCTACCACCCGGCAGGACGCCCCACGGCGTCACCTGCCGGGTATTTTTATGCCCAATTGTCGGTCTATTGTCCGTCTGTTCTGGGGTGTACCGGCGTGCTCGTGGGTTGGGCGTCAAAAGGTTTGGGCTAACGTCAAAAAGTATGGGCTGGCGTCGAAAGGTTTAGATGGACAACATCTTCATCCGCACCGACCCTGCCGGGAACATCAAACCCGACAAAGAAAAATCCACCGAGAAGATCGACGGCGTGGTGGCCACCATCATGGGCCTCGATCGCGCGATTAGATGCGGCAGTGGACCCGCCACTGAGAGCGTGTATGAAAGAAGATGCATATTTTTCATGTAAGGTCAATTTACGTGGTGCATCTGACGAGACTCTCCGATAGACTGCTAAGTAGTGACGTAAGATATGTCACTATGTGACGTGGGAATGCATTCACAACCGCAATTTCTGCTTGGAATTGGGGGCTAGCTGCTTCCACGATTGCAAGAGCTTTAGGGCCAGCATTTGTTGGTGGTTTTGGAAAAGCCCTTGGAGGTCCGGCAGTAATTGCCGCTGCGCTAGCTGTTGCAGCAGTGTCCTGCACCCTCACTCTTTAACCTGGGAGAGGTCCAATGCGTACGAAGAATATATTTACACTAGGATTTTTTCTCACTATTGTTCCGGTGTTCTGGGTGATTATCTCATTTGCCAGAGACGGGGAGTTCTTTAATCCAGTATCAATTCTAAGTGCAATTTTAGGAGGTCTTTTGGTCACTTTTGCAGCCAGAAGGACGCTTGAGAGTGATTCAAAGTTCCCTAAGGGACCCCCTAAAGGACCTAGTGTGTAAAACATCGCTTAGAAGTTTCTAAGAGGAAGAACCGCGGTAGGTTTCTACCACCCGGCAGGACGCCTCACGGCGTCACCTGCCGGGTATTTTTATGCCCAATTGTCGGTCTGCATTGTCGGTCTGCATTGTCGGTCTGCATTGTCGGTCTGCATTGTCGGTCTGCATTGTCGGTCTGCATTGTCGGTCTGCTCTGGGGCGTACCGGCGTGCCCGAGGGCGCTCAGGTGACCGCATTGTAATGAGAACGCCATCAGAGAAGACGAAAACGCACCCTATGCCGTAGTATCGAAGGGTAGATATCGTTGTTCGGTGTTGATTGTTCATTCAATCTCACCGGCAACATTCGAGAGCAACCACAGAGCCACCAAACGAGCCACAAAGTAGCCGGTCATACAGAATAGCCGGTCATAGGGACGCCGCCGCTACGACGCGGTAGCTACATACCCGCTATGACGACCACTCAAGGACACACCATGGAAAACCAGATTCCCGCCCCCTCCTTCCCGGAGCAGAACAACGTAAACTCCCCGCAGCCGGTACCTGCAGGCGTAGCACCCGGCGCTCCCCTCGGCGCAGCACCCGCTGGCCCCGCCCTGGGCGTGGCACCCGCTAACGTGCGCGACCGCGACGACAGCTACCAGCGCATCCCGGACATCTACCGGGTTCCGGCTGAGCATCGCCGCCCCTACGGCGAGACCACCGGCGACTTCCGCGGCCCCGGCTACTTCTACTCCATCGGCGCGTTCGGTGCCTCCCTGGGTGCCCTGGTGCTGACCCTCTACGCGTGGATTCAGGTCGCGGCACTCCACGCTGAGGCAAGGACCAGCTCCGGCGATTACAGCTCCTCTGCTTATAGCTCCAATCTGAGTCTGAGCCCCAACATCATGGTGATTGCTCTGTTGCTTGTGGGTCTGATCCCGGTGGGCGTCTCGATTTGGCTTGCCATCTACTCGGCGAAGGTGAACGCTGGTCACACCACCAAGTACACCTCGAAGATGACGACCTTCAACATTCTGGCGTACATCATCTCGGGTCTGAGCCTGCTGGGTCTGCTCGGCACCCTCACGATGCTGTCCTAAACAGGCTTATTTGCTCTCATAGCGATACATAGCGAGGCGGCGGCTTTTCCACTTACCGGAAAGCCGCCTCGCTGTATTTTTACTGTCTCCTGCTTTTACTGACTCCTGCTCAGGGAAGGGGGAGGCTAGGGTCGGGGTGCGAGCGCCTCCAGCACCTGCTGCTGGACCGCCGCCGTATTACTTGCCACCAGGGACACCGGGTGCACACCGGAGACTGAAACCCCCGCGTGCTCGGGCAAATCGCCCTCCAGGGTGGAAGCGACGCCACCAGCCTCGCGGATCAGCGGCAGTAGCGCCGCCACCTCGTAGAACGACAGGGATGCGTTCACGACGGTATCCACGGCACCCTCAGCGAGCATACACGCCGCCCAGAACGAACCGTACGCACGGGAACGACCCACTGAGCACAGAAGCTGTATAAGCTCGCCAGAGCGGTCTACAGCGCCTTCAGAGGCTGCCTTCCAGGAGGAGAGGTCGGTGTACGCGGCAGAGAGCTGATCCAGCTGAGTCAGCGAAGACACCTCAAGACGAGTAGCCTGCGCCAAGGACTTACCCGTGTACGCGCCCGAACCGCGAGCCGCCCACCAGCGGCGACCCAGCGCGGGTGCAGACACCACACCCACCACCGGCTCACCCTGATCCAGCAGAGCAATCAGAGTCGCCCACACCGGCACGCCGCGGCGAAAATTATCCAGCTCAGCAATCGGTGCAATCACCCACTGGCGCGCCGCCTGACCGTTATAGCCAGCATGCGCACCGGCAATACTGTCACGGGTACGCACACGCGACAGCTGCGCGCGCAGAAGCTCCTCAATCTCCTGTGCCACACCCGAAGCGTAATCGGCAGGCTCCTGCACCGGTTCCTGCGGCTCCGCGGGCTGCTGAACCGCCTGCTGCCACGGCGCCAACGGTGCCGCCGCGGGTGTCGCCTCGGCGGGCTCTACCACCTCGGAAGCGGGGGAGAAGACCGGGCGGTCACGAAAACGCATGGCGCTCACACGATCGACGCTATCGGCAAGAATATGCGCAAGACGCAAATCGTCGGTGTACTGCTGGGGACGGCTCATAGTAATGCTCTTCTTCAATGTTCGGTGATGTAGTCAGCAAAAATGTGTGTGTAATGCAGGGGAGAGATGCTAGACGAGAGCGCCCAGTTCCTTCTCCGAATCGCCCTCTTCAGGAGTCAACAGCAGTAGCTTACGCAAGGACTCCAGGCGGGCGGGACCGCTCTCACCGGCATGACCGGCAGCAACGTACGCCTCCAGACCGCACTCGGGAGCCTGCGCCGCGTGAGTACACGCCTTCGGGCAATCCGCCGCACCGGGCGCCAAATCCACGAACGCCTCCACGACGGTTTCCGGCGGCACATGCGCCAGACCGAAAGAACGAATACCCGGAGTGTCAATAATCCAGGTGCCCGGCTCCATCGGCTCACCACTCGCATTCACCGGACGCAACGCCAACGCCGACGAGGAGGTGTGGCGACCACGGCCCGTCACCGCGTTCACATGACCGGTCGCACGCTCGGAGCCGGTCAGCGCATTCACCAGGGTCGACTTACCCACACCCGAATGGCCCAGAAGCACCGACACCTGACCCAGCAGCTCCTGCAGAAGCTCCTGAACCGGTGCCGACTCCAAACCGGCGGCACCCTCCTGGCTCGGCGCCAAACCATCCGAAGAGGAGGACAGCACAATCTTCAAACCGCTCGCCGCATAGTAATCCAGCAGGTTCTGCGGGTACCGCACATCGGTCTTCGTAATGCACAGGATCGGCTCAATACCGGCATCAAACGCCGCCACCACGGCACGATCAATGAAGCCGGTGCGCGGCTCCGGGTTCGCCGCAGCAACCACAATCACCAGCTGCTGAGCATTCGCCACGACCACGCGCTCCGACGGGTCGGTGTCGTCGGCGCTACGGCGCAGAATGGAGGTGCGCTCGCCCAGACGCACAATGCGCGCCAGGGTATCCTTCGCGCCGGAGGTGTCACCCACCAGATCCACAAAGTCACCGGTCACAATCGCGGTGCGGCGCAGCTCCTTAGCGCGCGCCGCAATGAGGGTACGCTCCTTCTCGGTACCCTCATCAACTACGACCGACCAGCGGCCGCGATCCACCGTAATGACCCTGCCGCGAATCGCTTCTTTGAAGGTCGGGCGGTCCTTCGTGCGGGGTCGGGAGCCCTTCTTGTTCGGGCGCACGCGCACATCCGACTCATCCCATTCGGAGAAATCGCGCACGTTCATGCGGGAAGAACCCATTTAGAAGACCTCCTGGTCGGCGGTAACGATGGAAGCGCCGGCCTGCCATTGCGCCAGCATGTCCTCCCACATTGCGGTAAATTCGGGCATGGTCTTAGCCACGGTGGCAACATTCTGCACCACCACATTGGGGCGGCGCAGACCAATAATCGCCGCGAAGGTTGCCATACGGTGATCGTCGTAGGTGCGCGCCAGAACCGGCTGAGCCTCAGCGGTAGCGGGGATGGGCGCCTCAATCACCAGCGAATCGGCGGTGTCGTGGGCGCTGCCTCCCAGGCGGTTAATCTCAGCGGCGAGCGCGGCGAGGCGGTCAGTCTCATGACCGCGCAGATGCGCAATACCGGTCAGCTCCACGCGGCCCTTCACGAAAGCGCAGGCAGCCGCCATGGTCGGCGCCAGCTCGCCACCGGCAGACAGGTCAAAGGAGAAATCGCCCTCGGGAAGCTGCGCCGGACCGGTCACGGTCAAACAGCCCTCAGCGTAGCTCACCCGGGCACCCAGCGCGGGCAGAAGCTCACGCCACATATCGCCCACCTGGGTCGTACCTGCCGAAGAATCAGCCGCGGGTGCCGGCCAGTGAGGAATAGTCACCGAATCGCCGGTGACCACGGCGGCGGCAAGGAACGGACCGGCATTCGACAGATCCGGCTCAATGGTCATCTCAAAGCCGGGGAAAGAACCGGGGTGAACCGTCCAACGGTACTCGCCGCCCTCTGCTTCGTTGTCTTGGCTCGGGTAGTGCTCCTGCACCCGAATACCCATCTGGCGTAGCGCCTCCACGGTCATCTGAATGTGCGGGATGGACGGCACCGAAGAGCCCTCGTGCACCAGCACCATGCCCTGCGGCAGGCGGGGCGCCATCAGCAGCAGAGCTGAAACGAACTGGGACGACGTCGAAGCATCAATACGAACCACGGGCGCCTCAGAGATACCCTCCGCGCTCGCCAGACCGGGTGAGCGCAGCACGAAGGGCAGAGCATTCTCGCCCTGCTCACAATCCACCTGCACACCCAGCTGACGCAGACCCTCCAGAACCGGACCCATCGGACGCTGACGGGCGTGCGGGTCACCGTCAAAAGCGAACTCACCCGGCAGTAGCGCAGCCAGGGCGGGCACAAAACGCATCACGGTACCGGCAAGACCGCACTCAATCGACACCGCCTGCGGCTGAGTGGAATCGGCCTGCGCCTGAGCGGAACTTGCCTGTGCAAAGTTGAGGGGAGTGACCTTAACATCCGGGCCGAACGGCGAATCGGTCGGCACCAGCTCAACGCCGGCGCCCAGCTGACGCAGCGCCTCAATCATCAGCGCCGAATCGCGCGAATGCAGGGGCGCACGCAAATACGAGGGGGAATCAGCCAGAGCGGCAAGCAGCAGATAACGGTTTGTGAGCGACTTAGAACCCGGAATATGCACCAGCGCCTTCTTGCCAGCTGCTTCGCTGGAGGCGGGTGCCAGGGGAGCGGGCCAATCACCGGGGGAAAGCTGTACTGCTGCGTCGCTCATACATCCTCTTCTGGTTCAAATCATGGGCATGACGCAGAATCAGAGATGCTGCGCCGGTTGACATCTACCCCTATTCTACCGGTTGAGGGTTTGCGAGCCGCTGAGGGCTCCAGCGATGAGATAGGCAGCGCGAACCAGGCAATACGAACCGGGCAGCGCGAACCAACACAGTACGCAGGAAGGCGGCGCACCCTCATCGGTACACCGCCTTCACACATCGTCAGAATTCTGTCCCCTCAGCGAGGCAACAGCTTGGGGCAGCTTAGAGCTTTGCCTCGGCGCAGAACTTCTGCACATCCTGCAGCAGGCGAGCCTTCAACTGCTCGGGTGCCTGCTGAGCACACGAAGAACGCATCTTCTCACGAACCATCAGCTCAAAGTCCTTCACATCCTCGCACTCGGGGCAGGCATTCAGATGCGCCTGAATCGTGCGCAGCTGCTCGGGGCTCAGCTCCCTATCGAGGAACTCGTAGAGGTGCTTGAGGGTCGACGAGCAGGGCAGGCCGCCGCAATCCTCCAGCGGCTCGGAAGCTGCGGGGGCTTCGGCGGCTACAGGGACTTCGGGGACGGAAGAATTCTTGTCTGTGCTTGACATCGGGGTTCCTTTCACACGGAAGGTATAAAGCGTTAGGGGAGAGCCGCCTCAACCTCATGGAGGCTAGCTCACGTGGAGAAAAGCGGAGCTAAGAATAAGGATCCGCAGGTGCCTCGGAACGAGAGCCCGATGGCGGGGACTTGACGCCCTTTGCTTTGGTAGCCTTAGCGCTCGCCTTCGCGGCAGCTTTCGCCTCAGCCTTCGCTTCTATCTTTGCGATGGTCGAAGGGCGCAGGCCGTTCTCACGCGCATAATCGAGCAGCTTCTCACGCAGGATCCGGCGGCCACGATGCAGACGAGACATCACCGTGCCCATGGGAATATCCAGAATCTCCGCAATATCCTTGTACGCGAACCCCTCCACATCGGAGTAGTACACCACCATGCGGAAATCCTCAGACAGCTCATTCAGAGCCTCACGAACCTCCGTATTCGGCAGGGCACTCAGCGCCTCCGCCTCAGCAGAACGCAGACCCACCGCATCATGCTCACCGGCCTGAGCCAGCTGCCAATCCTCCACCGTCTCACCCTGAGACTGCTGCGGCTCACGCTGACGCTTACGGTACAGGTTGATGTACGTATTCGTCAGGATGCGGTACAGCCACGCCTTCAGGTTCGTACCCTCAGTGAACTGGTGGTACGAGGCAAAAGCCTTCATATAGGTTTCCTGCACCAGGTCTTCAGCATCGGCAGAGTTGCGGCTCATCCGCAGGGCAGCAGCGTAGAGCTGATCCACATACTGCATAGCGTCCGCGGTAAAGCGTTCGCGCAGCTCGCGGGTATCCGCCGCAGTGTTGGTTTCAGCCATGTTTCTCCTCTACAGGAACGCGCCAGGCGTTCACATCCATAACGTAGAATTCTTCTCTTTATTCCGCAGAACGCGCACAAACACCTGCGGGTAAAGCAAAACCCCGGGTCCGAATAATATCCGAAACGCCGGGGTTTTAAAGTGTATGCAAGATACCTTATGCGTTGGGGCGCTTACCGTGGTTTGCGCCGCCCTTACGACGGTCCTTGCGCTTACGACCGCGCTTGCTCATCAGAGCCTCCTTATAGTGTTCATGGATGCACGCCCCACCTTCGCGGTGCGTGCTCCCTATTACCTGCCCTAGCAGAGGCGGTCACCGAAAACCGGTGCCCCACGCTATAAGGGCAACGCCGTCTATTTTTTCATAGAAACGGCATGATTGCATCTTGGAACCGGGATATGAGCTAAAAAACACGAACTTTCTTCGCATCAACTCACAGTCCCAGCCGGGGGAGCGGGCTCTTAGCCGTGCTCAGGAATGTTCAGCCAGTTGTACCAGCCGCGGTGCAGAACCAGCCACGCCATCAGACCGTAACCGGACTGACCCGGGCGACCATCATTCGCAGCAAGATCGTTGCGCCACTGCTCGTGGTGAAGCAGCGGGTTGAACGTATCCACGTACACGTGGTTACGGCGGGTCACCACATCCGCATACGCCGCCGACAGGTCAGCGATACGGCGGTTACGCTCAGCGTCCAGAGTCGGCGGCGGACCAACAACCAGAACCTTAATGTTGTTCTGCGACGCCATGTCCACAATGTTCGCCAGGTTCAAACGCGAACGAGCGCTAGTCAGACCCAAGTCAATGTCAAAGGTCGACGGAGCAATAATGAGGCGGTTATCAGCACCGGGAACGAAGCGGCGGCGCGCCTCCTCGAACCAGCGTGCATTCAGCTGCTCGCTACCTTCATTGGGGGCGGCAAGGTTATATGCCGCAATGGATGCAGTGGTCTGCGGGGTGCGCGCCATAACGCGACCAAACCAGCCCAGGGTGCGGGGGTCGCCAACACCGGCGAGCAGGTCATCGCCGACTGCCACAATTCGAATATTGCGTTGCTCCACGGAATTCTTTCTTCAGCAGGATGCGCCCGCCGTGAGAGGCGGCAAGGCACGTGAGTAATAGTCTTTATATCTAGGATAAGCGCTCTTGAGCCTCTTTTCGAACTTAATACCCTATCCGGTAAGCATCCGAGACTAAAAAACCCGTCTGCCCGCCAGAAACATCTGACGGGAAGACGGGTTTTGAAGAGCTAAAACCTTTAGCAGTTTAGCCGTAGAAGACCTTAGCCTTCGAAGACCTGCTTGAGCAGAGCCTCAGCCTCAGCGGCGTGCAGCTTACCGGTACCAGCAGCCGGGGAAGCAGCTGCGGGGCGGGACGCAAGACGCATACGGCGGTCGATCAGCGGCTGCAGGTTCAGAGCCATGAACGGCCACTGACCCTGGTTAGCAGGCTCATCCTGAGCCCACACAACGTCGGTAGCGTTCGAGTACAGAGCCAGCTGCTCCTTGATTTCGCGCTCGGGCAGCGGGTACAGCTGCTCCACCGAGACAATAGCGGTCTTGGTGTCGCCGCGGCGCTCGCGCTCTGCTTCCAGATCGTAGTAGAGACGGCCGGACACGAAGACCAGACGCTCAACCTGAGCCGGGTTGATGCCCGAACGATCGCCAATCACCGGCTGGAACGAACCCTCGGTGAAGTCCTCGACGGAGGACGAAGCAGCCTTCAGACGCAACAGCTGCTTGGGGGTGATCACCACGAGCGGCTTGTACGGACGGTGCTGAGCGTGGCGACGCAGCAGGTGGAAGTGCGAAGCCGGGGTCGAGGGGCATGCAACAGTCATGTTGTTCTCAGCGCACAGCTGCAGGTAACGCTCAACACGAGCCGAGGAGTGGTCAGGACCCTGACCCTCGTAGCCGTGAGGAAGCAGCATAACCAGCGAGGAGCGCTGGCCCCACTTCTGCTCGGAAGAGGACACGAACTCGTCAATGATGGTCTGAGCGCCGTTCGCGAAGTCACCGAACTGAGCCTCCCACACCACGAGCGAGTCGGGGCGCTCTACCGAGTAGCCGTACTCGAAGCCGAGAACGCCGTACTCAGAGAGGAAGGAGTTGTAGATACGGAACTTGCCCTGGTTCTCAGAGAGGTGCTCCAGCGGCGACCACTCTTCATCAGTGATGTGGTCGTGCAGAACAGCGTGACGCTGAACGAAGGTACCGCGCTGAACATCCTGACCGCTCATACGAACGTCGGTGCCCTCCATCAGCAACGAACCGAAGGCGAGCAGTTCACCCATACCCCAGTTCACGTTGCCGGTGCGGCCCATCTCAACGCGCTGCTCCATGAGCTTCTTCAGCTTCTTGTGGACGGTGAAGCCCTCGGGCTCCTTACCGAACGCATCAGCGATGTGCTGCAGAGTCTCACGGGAGATTGCAGTCTTACCGGAGTGAACGACCTCGGTGTTCTGCTGGGAAGCGGGCAGTTCCAGACCGGAAACGTGCGCGCCAGCAGGAGCCGGTGCCGAAGACTGAGTCTCGACGAAGATAGCGTCCAGCTTCGAGTGGTAGGAGTCCAGAACTTCGTCTGCCTCTTCCTGAGAGACATCGCCACGACCGACCAGGTCCTGTGCGTACAGGGTGCGGGTCGAGGGCAGGACGTCAATATCCTGGTACATCTTCGGCTGGGTCATCGACGGATCGTCAGCCTCGTTGTGACCGCGGCGGCGGTAGCAAATCAGGTCAATGACGACGTCGCGACCGAAACGCTCACGGTACTCGAATGCCAGGCGTGCGGCGCGAACCACTGCGTCCGGGTCATCAGCGTTGACGTGGAAGACCGGAGCCTTAGTCATACGCGCAATGTCGGTAGCGTGGGTTGCGGTGCGGCCGTCGTTCGGCAGGGTGGTGAAGCCAATCTGGTTGTTCACCACAACGTGCACGGTGCCGCCGGTGGTGTACGCCTTCAGGTCAGCCATCTGCAGGGTCTCCATGACGATGCCCTGGCCAGCGAACGCTGCGTCACCGTGAATCAGGATCGGCAGGACCGGGTGGCCCTCAACGCCCTGCTCGTTGTAGACGTCCTGCTTAGCGCGGACGATACCCTCGAGCACGGTGTTTGCAGCCTCAAGGTGCGAGGGGTTAGCAGCCACGTACACCTGGGTCTGCTTACCGGAATCGGAGGTGAAGACACCCTCGGTACCGAGGTGGTACTTCACGTCACCGGAGCCACCCTCGTAGGGTGCTGCGGTGCCGGAGAACTCACGGAAAATCTGAGCGTAGGACTTACCAGCAATGTTGGTCAGCACGTTCAGGCGACCGCGGTGTGCCATACCAATGGCAACGCCCTTCAGGTCGTTGTTAGCGGCCTTGTCCAGAACAGCGTCCAGCAGCGGAATCAGGGACTCGCCGCCCTCCAGGGAGAAGCGCTTCTGACCCAGGTACTTGGTCTGCAGGAAGTTCTCGAATGCCTCAGCCTCAACCAGCTTGGAGAGAACACGCAGCTGCTCCTCGCGGGTGGGCTTAGCAACGCCGCGCTCCAGGCGCTCCTGGAACCATGCGCGAACCTCGGGGTCCTCAGAGTACATGTACTCAACGGACAGGGAGCCGGAGTATGCCTCGTGCAGGCGCTCCAGGATGGTGCGCAACGGCAGACGCTCGGAACCGCCGAAGCCACCGGTCGGGTAGACACGGTCCAGATCCCACAGGGTCAGGCCGTAGTTCTCCAGCTTCAGGTCCGGGTGCGAACGCATCTTGTAACCAACGGGGTTGGTTGCTGCGGTCAGGTGGCCGTGCACGCGGTACGCGTGAATGAGCTGCTGGATACGTGCAACCTTGGAAATTTCCTGAGCATCATCGACGTGGTTGTCGCGTGCCCAACGAACCGGCTCGAAAGGAACCTTCAGGTCGCGGAAGATTGCGTCGTAGAAGTCGTCGCCGCCGAGCAGGTAGTGCTCAACCAGCTTCAGGAACTCACCGGAACCTGCACCCTGAATGACGCGGTGGTCGTAGGTGCTGGTCAGGGTGATGATCTTGGACAGGCCCTGCTGGGTGATGAGCTTCTCGGACAGGCCGCGGAACTCAGCCGGGTACTCCAGCGCACCCACACCGATGATGGCTGCCTGGCCCTTGGAGAGGCGGGGCACCGAGTGGACGGTACCGATACCACCGGGGTTGGTCAGCGAAACAGTGGTGCCGCGGAAGTCCTCAATGGTCAGCGCGCCGTTACGGCCACGCTTAACGATGTCGTTGTACGCATCCCAGAACTCGCGGAAGCTCAGCTTCTCAGCGCCCTTGAGGTTCGGAACGACCAGGTTACGGGAACCATCGGGGCGGGGCAGGTCAATAGCCAGACCAAAGTTCACGTGCGCGTTGTGGATTGCAACGGGCTTGCCCTTCTCATCCACACCGTAGGTGACGTTCATCGAAGGCATCGCTGCCACTGCGCGAATTACTGCGTAACCGATGATGTGGGTGAAGGAGACCTTGCCGCCGCGGGTGCTTGCCAGGTACTTGTTGATGGCAGTGCGGTTCTCAATGAGCAGCTTTGCGGGGACCGCACGAACGGTGGTTGCGGTGGGGACAGTCAGCGACTCTTCCATGGTCGTGACGACTGCCTTAGCAGGGCCGCGGAGGGGGACAATCTTGTCTTCAGCAGGTTCCACAGTTTCAGCCTTCTTGGTAGCAGCGGGAGGGGTGGGGGCAGCAGGCGCAGCCGCAGGCTTCGGTGCCGCGGGAGCGGGAGTTGCAGCGGGAGCCGCGGGGGCAGCGGCAGGTGCGGCGGGTGCCGCAGCCGGAGCTGCACTAGCGGTACCGGCGCCTCCCAGCGCCTTATCGATGGTCTCAAAAATGGGCCACCATGAAGGGTCCACGAGGTTCTTGTCCTTCTGGTAACGCTCGTACTGTTCTTCAACGAACCATTCGTTACCGGCAAATTCCTCAGGCACCAGATGTTCTGGCAGATTTGGCACGTTAAACGCCTCTTCCAATTAGTGTGAATTTATCCGTCGCGTCCGGGACTCACCCGGCATAGACGACCCGCGTCTTTGAGGGGCGAATCATCACGCTGAGCATGTGCGCATCGCCTTTGGTGGCTGTTGCGTGCGGGGTGTGCACCGTACCAACCTGCCTAGCGTGCCGTGAACGTCGGGGTTCATCCGCTTACCTGGCGGCACACTCATGCTCCTATGTATAAGTGTAAAGAGAAGCACGGTGAACTTTCCAGCTCATCGCGCCATATCCACAATGCAATTTTTCACTCTTGCTGATTCGCGATGACCCGCGTGTGCACCCAGTGCGGTCTTACACGTGTGAGCAGGCACTCTAAGGCGCCTGGAAGAGGCGAAACCTTCGCTAAAATATGGGGTATGGATGACCCTTTGAGTAAGACTCTGACTACTAGCCAACGCAGAATACTGCCCGCACATGATGGAATCGCTGGCGCCGAAAGCCACCCGCGCTCGAACGCCCAGCATCTGGACATCTGCCGCGTGGTGGTGCTTCGCCAGAACCGATACGCCGCACCCCAGCCGATGGAGGTGGCGACCGCGTGGATCTGATCCTCCTGTTCATTGGCCTACTCCTCATCCTGGGTACCGGCTTCTTCGTCGCTGTAGAGTTCTCCCTCGTGGCGCTCGAAACCGCGACCGTGCAGCAGGCGAAAGACTCCGGCGATAAAGCTGCCGACGCCGTCCTGCGTTGCCTCAAAACCCTCTCCACTCAGCTGTCCAGCTGCCAGATTGGCATCACCATCACCACGTTGCTGACCGGTTACACCCTCGACGCCGCCATTAAGGCGCTCACCACCGGTGTAATCAACAGCATGGGGCTGCCCAGCAGCGTGACCGATGTGCTTACCCTGCTGTTGGCAATGCTCATCGCAACCCTGCTGTCCATGGTTGTTGGTGAACTACTGCCCAAGGGCCTCGCCATCGCCGAGCCCTATGACGTGGCACGCCGAGTTGCCCCCGCACAGCTGGCATTCACCCGCGTCATGTCCCCGCTCGTGCGCTTCATGAACGGCTCCGCCAACTGGATCCTCGGACGCTTCGGCATGGAGGCCAAAGAGGAACTCTCCGCGGCGCGCACCCCCGAAGAGCTCTCCTCCATGGTGCGCCGCTCCGCAGAAGAAGGAACCCTCGACTCCGACGCAGCACGCTTCGTGGACCGCACCCTGCGCTTCTCCGAGCTTACCGCCTCCGAAGTGATGACCCCGCGCGGCCAGGTCGCCATGCTCGAAGACACCGCACCCGTTGCCGAAGTCATCAAACTGGCACGCTCCACCGGCCACTCCCGATTCCCCCTCTACAAGGGCGACCACGACAACATCGTGGGCGTCGTGCACGTGAAGAAGGCAGTCGGTGTGCCCCCGGAGGTTCGCGAGACCCTCGAAGCCGGCGCCCTCGCAGAAGACGTGCTGCAGGTCCCCGAAACCCTGCACCTGGACGCGCTGCTCACCCAGCTGCGCCAGGGCGCCCTGCAGCTCGCCGTGGTCCTCGACGAATACGGCGGAACCGCCGGCATCGCAACCCTCGAAGACCTCGTCGAAGAAATCGTCGGCGAAGTCTCCGACGAACACGACCGCGGCCGCACCGAACGCCCCCTACGCTACGGCAACGGCGACTGGGTGTTCTCCGGCCTGCGCCGCCCCGACGAAATCAACACCCTCATCCCCGGGCTCGAGGTTGAGGAAAGCCCCGAATACGAAACCGTCGGCGGCTTCATGATGGAACGGCTCGGCCGCATCCCCGAGGTGGGCGACAGCGTCCCCGTGCCCGGCGGCACCCTGCGCGTGGACACCCTCGAAGGACGCCGCGTGGACCGCATCCGATTCACCCCCGCACCTAGCGCACAGGCACAGACCGAGAAGGGAGGCAACGCATGAACGACTGGGTAGCCATCGCACTGCTCGTCATCCTGCTCGCCGGAAACGCCTTCTTCGTCGCCGGTGAATTCGCCATCATGTCCACCCGACGAGCACAAATCGAACCGCTCGCCGAAGAAGGCAATAAGCGAGCGCAGACCGTCCTCTACGCGCTAGAGAACGTCTCGCTCATGCTCGCCACCTGCCAGCTGGGCATCACCATCTGCTCTCTGCTGATTCTGAACGTCTCAGAACCGGCGCTGCACCACATGCTGGAGGTGCCCCTGCACCTGGTCGGTCTGCCCCACGCAATCGTGGACGTCATCGCCTTCGGCGTCACCCTGATTCTGGTCACCTACCTGCACGTGATTTTCGGTGAGATGGTTCCCAAGAACGCCGCCGTGACCCTTGCCGCCCGTGGTGTGGCTCTCTGGATTGTGCCGACCCTGGTGACCTTCTCCAAGATCTTCGCCCCCGTGGTCGCCCTGCTGAACAACCTGTCCAATAAGCTGCTGGCACTCATGAAGGTCGAAGCGAAAGACGAAGTCGCCTCCACCTTCACCCTGGGCGAGCTGCAGACCATTGTGGCAACCTCAACCGCGGAAGGCACCGTGGAAGACGACGCCGGCGTGATCGAAAGCGCCCTCGAATTCACCGAGAAGGACGTCTATGAAATCATGGTGCCCGGCGATAAGCTCGTCACCCTGCCCTTCGGCAGCACCCCCGCCGAACTGGAACGCGCCGTGGCACGCAGCGGCTACTCCCGCTTCGTCATTACCGACAGCGACGGAACCTACATGGGCTACCTGCACGTGAAGGACGCCCTCGCCATCGCCCCCGAGCGGTTCGAGGAGCCCTTCCCCTGGTACAAGCTGCGTTCCCTGGACACGCTCACCCCGACCACCGATATTGACGACGCGCTCGCCTCGATGCAGCGCAGTCGAACCCATATCGCGCAGGTCATGGACGAGCACGGTACTACCCTCGGCGTGGTCTTCCTCGAAGACGTGCTGGAGGAGCTCGTCGGCGAAATCAACGACACCACCCAGGATGCGGTGCGTGAGCGTGTACGCCGACAGCAATCGCGCGAAGCCCAGTAACCGAATGAAGCCCAGTAACCGCATCGTGAGATACCCCGAATAAAACACCCGAGCAAAACGGGGGAATCTTGAACACAGCCCGCCCCGCACTCTCGTGAAAGAGAGTGCG
>ERZ772925.17-NODE-17-length-67523-cov-10.0406_pt1 | contig 67523 bp, 80 predicted proteins | sample MGYA00511687_ERZ772925 | MGnify/ENA primary metagenome ERZ772925 (study PRJEB29015, sample SAMEA2738087) | human oral metagenome | biome: human oral; feature: human-associated habitat; material: saliva | place: China | collected 2227 ...
TGCCGGCAGCGTGTCCATCGCCCCGACAGGTCTGGCTCCGACGGTCGGCTTCGGCACCGCCCGGCTGGGTGCCGGCAGTGTTGCAATCGGCGTGGTCGGCTTCGGCGGCGGCGACCTGGGCAGGCCTATCCTGACCACCGGTGGCGCCGTCGTGGCCCCCGCCGGTGCTGCCAACGATCCAAGCTTCGGAACTGCACGGCTGAGTGCCGGCGCTGTGACCCTCGTCCCTACCGGCATCGCGCCGACCTCCGAGGTCGGCCCCCCGGTGGCATCCTCGGGCGGCACAGTCATCAGCGTCAGCGGCATCACCTCGGTCGTCATGGTCGGCAGCCCTGCCGTCACTGGTCGCCGTCCTGTTCCGAAGACGATCTCCCCGCTCGGCATCGCCCCGCGCCTCGAGATCGGGCGCCTCAAACTCACTCAGGGCAAGGCCGGGCCGCGCGCCCTTGGCGTGCAAGGCATTGATTCCGCGAACACTTTCGGATCTGCCGTGGCCTACGGGTTGGCGCCTTATTCGCCCTACGTGGTAACATCCAGCATCCCCAGCCGCACCTCTTTTGGCAATTACGCCTCGATCCGGCTGGCTTCTCAACCGCAGCTCCCACCCGGGGCTGAGCAACTCGAGAGAGTCATCATGGCGAACATCGCTTCCGTGCGTACCGCACAAGAGGTGCTGACCGTCGAGATCCCCATCGATCTGACGAAAGACACCTACACCGACCCCACCACCGGCGTCCAGAAGCCCATCGCTGAAGGCACGCCCATCACCGGCGTCCCCCTGGTCAAGCTGCCGCGCGGCGCCCGCATCCTGGGTGGAGGCGTGGTCACGACCACGGCCATCACCGACACGGCTGCCAAGGTCTCGCTCAAGCTGTTCGAGCCGAAGACCAACACGGCCATCTACAACGGCGACGACATCAAGTCCGCTGGCAACCGCCCGATCGCCGGCGCCGGCGTGTTCTTCGAGGACACCCCGGTGCAGTTCGCCCTGACCGCGACGAAGATCACCGCTGGTCAGATTATTGTCAGTCTGCAATTTGCAGTCCGTGACCGTGCGGACTACAACCTCGGGGGTGTATGATGGCCTGGCTCTCGCACCCTGGCAACGTCGTTGTCAACACGATCTTCGGCTGGAGCGGCACGTTTGAACCGGACGTGCCCGTCCATGTCCCGGATGTAGCCGAGCGCGAATGCCGCGCCGTCGGCTGCGTCGATGCGGAGCCCCCGGCCGAGCCGGTCGAGGCCGCAAAGAAATCGAAGAAGGCCGAGTGAGATGACCCCCCAGCAGCTGCATGACCTGTTCCGCGCGCACGTCCGTGATGAGGCCTACCCCTACCTGTGGTCTGAGGTGGAGGTGTGGGCCTACATGAACGACGCGCAGGAGCAGTTCTGCCGGCTGACTGGGGGCATCCCCGACTCCACTTCCGACCTCTGCACCGTCGAGTACGATGCGGGGGATGTCTTCGTCGATTACGACCGCCGCATCCTGAAGCTGCGGCGCGTCACCCGGGACGATCGGTGCCCGGTCGAGATCGTGAACGACGAAGACATCCAGTACGGCGCCCGGCGCCCCACGCCCCGCGAAGGCGAGGTTCACGCCGTGGTGATCGGTGATGACCAGTACTCCATGTTCCTGCGGGACATCCCGCGCGAGGATGGGGAGCTGAACCTGCACGTGCTGCGCCTCCCCCTGGAGGAAGTGACCGGCCCCGAGTCCACGCTCGAGATCGACAGGCAGCACCATCTCCACCTGCTTGATTGGATGAAGGCCCTGGCCTACTCCAAGCAAGACGCGGAAACCTACGACAAGGGCAAGGCGGAAGAGTTCCAAGCCGCCTTCGCAGCCTATTGCGACAGGGTCCGCACCGAGCAGGGGCGTCGGGAGCACAAACCCCGTACCGTCGCCTATGGAGGCCTATGAAGATCCTGCTGTCCTGGGGCAACAAAGTCAGCCCCGAATTTCGTACCCGTGTCGTCGACATGTGCAAGCGCTTCGGCTGGACTCACGAGCACGCCTCGTGGATCATGGCCTGCATGGCGTTTGAGTCCGGCGGCACCTTCCGCCCGAACGTCCGCAATGCAGCGGGCAGCAAAGCGGTGGGTCTGATCCAGTTCATGCCCGCCACCGCGACGGCTCTCGGGACCACCGACACTGCGCTCGCCGCCATGACGGCTGAGGAACAGCTCGTGTGGGTCGAGAAGTACTTCCGTCCCTTCGCCAAGCGCGTCCGCTCCCTGTCAGACATGTACATGGCGATCCTGCTGCCTCGGATGATCGGCGCCCCTGATGCTGCATCGCTCTTTGACCACGGCATCGCCTACAGCCAGAACCAAGGTCTGGACCTGAACCGCGATGGCATCGTCACGAAGGCTGAGGCGACGCATCGCGTCGCAGCGAAGCTGCAGGAAGGCAGGCTGCATGCCTGCACCGAGGTCTGGTGATGACGTGGGTCGACTTCTTCTGGGCGACATGGTGGGGCAAGACGCTGGCCTACGTCAGCGTGTCCGCCGTGGCGGGCGGGATCGGATACATGCTGCGCACCGCGAATGAGGGGGCTCGTCCCACCGCGTGGCGCACGATGTTGGAAGTCTGCGCTGCGGGCTTCGTGGGGCTCCTGTTCAAGCTGGTCTGCGAGGAGATGCACCTCTCGGATCAGTGGACGGGGGTTATCGTTGGGCTGGCAGGGTGGCTTGGCGCCAATGCGAGCGTGAGCGTGCTGGAACAGTTCGTCTACGACAAGCTTGGCATCAGAAAGTCCCCCCGCAACGAGGAGAACGAATGATCGCAACCCTGTCCAAGTACCCCGTACTGGGTACTTCGATCCGCTTCATCACTGGCAAAGCGCGCCTGTTCGTCGAGTACGTGCTCTTGGCGCTGCTGGTGGCGGCGGTGGCGAGCTGTGTCACGCTGTGGATGGAGACCAAGGCCCAGAAGCAGATGCTGAACGATCTGCGGTACAGGATCACGCAGAACGAGGCCACGAACGCTGCCCAGACACAGACCATCGCGGAGCTGTCCGAGGCCCGCCTGAGAGACGCGGCGGCGACAGCCGGGCTCATCAAGGACTTCGAGCAGCTCGCCAAACTTGACCGATCAACCCAACGCAAGCTGAAGGAGCTGGAGAGAAAAAATGTCGCAGTTCGTAGTTATCTCGACCAGCCTGTGCCTCCTGAGCTTGGCTGCCTGCTCGACGGGTCGTGCGCTGCACGAGCCGCCGCGGGTCGAGATCAGGCAAATAAGGGTGCTGCCACCGGAAAGTCTGATCCAGCCGTGCGAGGTGCCGCGGGTCAACCCGGTGGTGGTCAATCGAGACCTGGTTGAGGCACTCCACGCGCAGCGCACGGCGCTTCGCCAATGCGCCCGAAAGATTGATAGAATTCGCCAATGGGTGGGCGAGGGATCACCCGATTCAATAGAGGAGCCTTAAATGGCAAATGCACTGTTTGACTCTGCCCGCCAGCTGTTTCTGGAAGGCGGTCTGAACTGGAAAACCGACCCGATTTACGTCGCACTGATTGATGCAGGCAAGATCTCGGTCAACCTGGCCGCGCACACCCAGTACGGCACGTACCAGGGTGCCGTCGTGGGTTCGCCGGTCCAACTGACGAACAAGAAGACCGACGGCGGTGCCGCTGACGCGGACGACGTGACGTTCCAGTCTGTGTCGGGCGACTCCGTCGAGGCGCTGCTGATCTACAAGCAGGGTGTGCCGGAGGCCAACGGCAACCTGATCGCGTGGATCGACACGGCGACGGGCCTGCCCATCGTGCCGAACGGCGGCGACATCATCGTCACCTGGGACAACGGTAACAACAAAATTTTCAAACTGTGATCAGCGCGAGCGTCAAGTTCATCCGCAGCTCGGACAAGGGGGTTCCCCCCGCTCCGAGCGATTGGGGCACCTTCGTCGCATGGATCAAGGGTGTCTTCATCAATGGCTTCAACGAGGTGAACGTCACCCGCGTGGCTCATCAGACGGGGGAACTGACGCTCACGCTTCCGGACACCCACGGCTTCGAGCAGTGGCAGGTGCTCACCTTGTCTGGCGCCGCGGACGCGCGGTTCAATGTGGACATGCGCGTGCTGCGAGTGAGAGGGCAAGAGGTGACGTGCAGCGTGGACAACAGGCTGCCGCCCACCACGACGGGCACGATGAAGGTGAAGCAGGCGCCGGTCGGGTGGGAGATCACCCACGAGAACGAGACGACGCTGGTGCTCCACTCCAAGGCGCCCGGCGGGCAGTACTACTTCCAGTTCCTGAAGCGGGGCGATCGACTGATCGAGATCCGTGGGGCTGAGGGGTGGGGCAACGGGCAGCCGGTGAACGAGTGGTACAGGTCGATCTCTTCGACGCAGTCGGAGAGCTGGTGGGGTGGGTTCGGCTATGCTTCCTCGGCTTGGGCGGTGATCGGGGACGACCAGCTGTTCTACACCCTGCACGGTACTGGGGGTGTTTCGCTGCACCCGCGGGACACCGCGTTCTCGAGCTACGATTTCTACCTCGGCGCTTTCGGGAAGTTCCTCGCGGCAAACCCAGCGAATCCAGGGCATTCGGTGTTTTCCCGAACCACTTATGCCGCCAATAGCGGTTGGACCGACAAGCTGGATTTCGAATGGCTCCTCGGGAAGCACGTGAATTCTCCTACGGCGGTTGGATCGCGGGATGCTAGAGGATCCTTCCTGCTCGACGGTCAGGGTGTTGAGGTTTGGGGTGCCGAGCCATCAAGCAGCGACGCTGTCTTCCCGCTTGCAGTTCAGAATGGGTTCGTCATCTCCCCGACATATGTGAGTTCGTCCGGTAGCTTGTGGGGTCAATGGCCAGGGCTGTATCGCGGGTCGCGCTACCCGGCCGGGCAGGTGGTGACGGGCATCCCGGGGATGGACGGGCACGCCTTCCTCCCCGTCGTGACGGGTTCCTACGGGGCTCACCGCTGGTTCTTTGACATCACCGGCCCATGGCGCTGACAGAGAAGCGGGTGTGGGTACTGCGGGGTGACAACATCCCGCGCCTATTCGATCTCGTGTTTGCCCACACCGCCGGCGGAGCTGCGGCCATGCAGCCTACGCAGTGGTCCGGACAGCAGGGATACTTCTATCCTGGCGGCGCAGATGCAGGCGTGGCCTGGGTGGAGTTTCCGACCGCCCGCGGCTTCGCTGAGCTGCGGGGTCGGCGGCGGAACCGGGGTGATCGACTGGCGCGACTGGAGATCTGGGGTGGGCCGGAGCTTGCGGAGCTGCGACCGCTCTACTTCATGGATGTGCCGGCCAGGACAGAGGAAGAGTCGTTCGTGTTCGACATGACCAAGCCACCGCTGGAGCTTCCAGTGATGCTGGCGGCGCCGATCGTGTCCCCGATGCTCTTCCCCTACACCTCGCCGCAACCGCCGCGGCCGATGGTGGTAGCGCCAATCCTGTGCGGGGGTGGCTCAGAGGTAGGGGGCGTGATCTTCGGCACGACGCTCTGTAACGGGGTGCCGACACGTCGACTAGTGGAGATCCTCGACGGTGACAACCACCGCTTGGTGGGTTCCTTCCAATCAGGGGTGGACGGGGCCTACAAGGTCGACGGGCTTGTGCCTGGGAAGGAGTACGTGGTCGTCTCCTACCCCCTCGATGGCGGTCAGAACGCGGTCATCTACGACCGTGTGAAGGCGGTGCCGCGCCCGGTATAATCCGCGGATGGCCACACCCGTCCGCTACACGCCGCCAAGCGGCTACAACCTTCAACTCGAGTGCGCCAAGGGTAAGTACACTGCGCCCTTGGGGTACGGGCTCGTCCTCGAGTGTCAGGCTTCAGAGCTGACGCACGTCGCCGGCGTGACCATCGTGCGGGAGACCTTGTCCGGTCAGCACGTCGTGCGCGCAGGTTCGACTTTCATCCGTCCGCTCGGGTGGCAGACGAGCTACGGCGGCAAGCCCAAGGTCACCCCCGGCAAGTTCCTCATCTACGTCCCGTCGGTCCGGAATGATCAGTACTTCGGGCGGCATGGGGTGCGCAACGTCGCGCAAACCATTGCGCCGAAGGGGTGGGACAACGCTGAGTATGGCACGCGGACGATCATCGCCAACAAGCACTCGTTCGTGTACCCCGTCGGCACCGACATCGGTACGTACCGGCCGTTCTCTGGCAACCCACGCTCCGGCAATCTTGTTGAGTACCGCGGGTTTGGGCTCCACCACTTTACGCACTGGCTGCAGCACATCACCGGCTTCACTGGCGGCGACCTTGGGCTGCGGAAGTTCGGCGACCCTGAGCTAAAGCGGAGGCGGCCCCGCCTACCCAACGAGCTTCAACCTGATCCGGTACCGGCCGGGCAAGTCGGTGCTCATACTGTTAAGCGCCTGCACAAGGTCGGGCCGCTCCCTGCGTTCGGGGGTGAGGCCGGGTTCCCTTGGTTCCACTTGAACGGGCAATGGTTCCCGACGGAATCCATCCCGCCCGGGGTGGTAGGAGAGCACGAGGTGAAGCGCGGCGCGCCGCCACAACACCTGACCTTCGTGTCACTGGGGAACACCTGGACGATCCCGCGCCCCTCTCTGCGCATCGAGGGCACGCAGACGCTCGGCCCGTCCGGCACGGTCTTCTCTGACTATGGCGAGCCTAGGATCGACGGCAAACAGCCGCGTCAATACCTGCAGCCGGCAGGTTGGGACTCACTCACCCCGGTCATGCACCGGACGAAGATCCGGAACCGGCAAGAGACGCTGAAGGACTTCGGCCTCGGTTACGCCAGCTCCTATGTGAGCCCGGACGCGCGGGTGTGGCTGGGGCGTCAGTACATCACCGTGGAGGGCGAGGCGCATACAGCGTTTGGCCACGAGCAACAGGTCACGCAGAAGACGCAGTGGCTCCGCCCGGCGAGCTGGTGGGCGAGCGACTACGGCTTCCACACACACGTCTGGCGCTTCCACACCTTCGTGCTGGCTTCCGGGTTCGAGAACAAGTCGTCCGTCAGCAAGCGTGCGGAGGTCAAGTACCGCGACCAGTGGGTCAAACCTGAAGGGTGGGGAGACGGCGTCGCCGGTAAGCCTGCAATCGCTTACGACGTGCAGTACATCCGCGTCGAGGGCAAGGTCACGCTTGCCTTCGGCCAGCCCGCCCTGAAACGCCCCGGCACGATCCAACCAGTGCCGATCATCGCTGGCTCACTCGTCGGCGACCACCACGTCAACCTACCGCGCGAGATCCGCCCCGTCTGGGAGCCGACGAGCGCTGTGGGCAAGCCACGCTTCTGGCCCGGGCGGCTGCTGCAGCCGGAGAGCTTCAGCGGTACGCGCTACGGCCAGCCACGGCTCGCCAATGAGTTCCAGGTCATCGATGTTCACTACAAGGGCATCGAGATGGGGCTCGTAGGCGAGCACGCGCTGCGCCTGCGCAACCAGACGATCGCCCCCTACCACGAGCAGGATGCGCTGGAAGAGAGCGTGGTGTCGGACAAGCACCGTGTCTACCCGAAGAACTTCCTCCTGCGCCCGGCCAGTTGGCGCTCGGAGCGCTGGGGCTACCACCGCCTGACACGCACCGGCGACCAGACCAAGCCCGTCGGCTGGGACTCCCTCGACTTCCCCGAGCAGCATGTGGGGCACCGTGTGCGCTACGTGCACCCCACCGGCTGGCAACAGCAGGATCAGTTCAACCGCTGGACCTCGGTCGGCAACCTCGCCTGGACCGTCGCCCCGAAGGGCTTCACGGATCCGGCGTATGGTCGGCATCAGGTGAAGGACGCAGCACAGCACATCCGCTTCATCCCGCCGATCGCCGCGCCTGAGATCCCGGAGCACTGGGTGAGCCATGGCGTGCGAACTGTCGTGCAGTTCCACCGGGCCATCGATGACTTCGTGCGCGTCGGCCCGAACACGGACGTTCGCCTCAATCCGCACCCGGTCACCCCCAAGCCGGTCCGCACCGGCGAGGCCGGCACGCCATCGCTGCGCCTGCACCGCGATCGGATCATTCCTCGCCAGCACTCGGCCAGCTCGACCTACGGCTTCCCCCACATCCGGCTGCGCGACAGCTTCGCCGACCCCGAGGGCTGGGTGTCGCACGAGATGGGGGCGCACAAGGTCCGCCGGCGCGACAGCTACGTCTACCCGAAGGGCTGGCAACAGGAGCTGTGGTTCGAGCCGCTGGTGCGTGACTCCCGCACCTGGGTCAACCCGAAGGGCTGGCACTCGCTCAAGTTCGACCGCTTCACGACGGTGCAGCAGCGCGCCCCGCTGGGGCCCCACCTGCAGCACATCGACCTGTTCAAGCGCAAGCCCGACGGCGGGTACGAGCAGGTCGGCTTCGGCTGGGACAGCCTGCTCATGGGCCACCCCCTGCTGCCCACGCAGTACCTCCACCCGGAGCCGATTGACCCCCCGAGCTTCGGTCGGCACCGCGTCACTGCCAACCAGCTCTTCCCGAAGACCATCACCGAGGACTCCACCTTCGGGGTGCCGTCGCTCACCCGCACGCGCACGATCTTCCCTCGCCCGGTCACCCGCGAGAAAACCCCCTTCGGTAAGCCTCGCCTGTCCCCCTTCTACATCTGGGCCCCCACCGGTGACGCCTGGCCCTTCGCCGGCGAGCCTGAAGACCGCGGCTCTCCAATCGGCCGCGGCACGCCTGAGCGTTGGACCGATGACCCGTCGGGCCGCGGCTGGGACGGTGGGTCCTCCTTCCCCTGGTTCGGTCTTGCCGACGTGGCCCACCGCCACCGCCGCATCCTGGCTGGCGCCGGCACCCCGGAAGACCCCCTCCACCACGACTTCGGGCGCGTCGGCAACAAGCACTACTTCGGTCGCCACTTCATCGAGAACGCCGCGCGCGAGATCGCCCCGAAGGGCTTCTTCTCGTGGCGTGAGGGCTTCCCCACAGTCAGCGGCGGCACCCACTATGTCGAGCTGGAGAAGTGGGACTACCACGACGGCATCGCCAACGAGCAGGTCTTCGGTGAGCACGAGGTCTGGCAGCCCGTCACCCCGCAGCAGCCCGGCGCCGCGCCGGAGGGCTTCAATGCCCTGACCGTCGGAGGCCACACGGTCGAGAACCAGAACCGCACGATCTACCCGCGCGGCATCAGCCACACCGGCAACCCGCAGCTCCCCGGCTCGCTCAACCCCTTCGGCACGCCGACGATCGGACGGCCCCGCACCTTCGAGGGCATCGGCGGCTTTGACTCGACCACCATCGGGCACCACATCGTCCAGAACTGGATCCGCCACCTGCACCCTGAAGGATGGAACAGCTGCTCGCTCGAGGACGAGAACTTCGACGACTTCGTCCGCCCGATGCGGGTGACGCGACTCGACCCCCCAGCCGACGCCCTGATTCCCTGGGGGCACGAGAGCAGCACCGTCGGCATACCCACTCTCAACTCGCGTGACCGCGGCATCCGCGCCTACGGGATCGGCAGCCTGCCCCCGCCCCCGCCCCGCGTGCGCGGCAAGATTTACCTCGCCGCCGAGGGCTTCGGTGACACCCTCTTCGGCGACGTGCGACGGGTCATCCCAGGCACGGTGCAAGCCATCGGCGTGCCACCCACCTCCGACCCGTCTGCTACACTGGCTCGGCGCGTGCGCCCCGCCGGCACGGTTGCGCAGCACATCGGCCGTCCGGCCGCCGGCCTGCACCTGCAGCTCACCGGCATCGACTCGTTCACCTCCGACAACCCCGTGGTCAGCAACCCGTTCAACTGCGACCTGCTGGTGCTGCCGGCGGTCACGATCCCCTCACCACAGTACATCGGCGCCCCGCGCGTCATCCAGCGATGAGCCGAACGACACCCTTCCCCCTGCCGAAGCTCGGCATCGACAACGTGACCCACGAGACCCGCATGAAGGCGGGCACCGTGCGGCGCGCCGACAACGTTGACATCGCTCCCGACGGGGCGTTCAAACGTCGCTCGGGCTTCCGCCTGCTCGAGCCGGGCGACTATCACTCGCTCTGGCGCAACCCGGTGACGGGCATCGTCTTCGTCGGCAGGGGCAACGAGGTCTGCGTGATCGGCGCCGGGCGCCAGCTCTTTCCCATCGCACAGCTGCCCACCTCCGAGCCGATCACCTACTGTGAGTACAACGGCGCCACCTACTGGGCGCACCGGCGGGGCCTCGGCTGGCTGCCGACGGACCGTTCGAACGGCCGCGCGGTCGGAGTACCCAGTACCTGGTACGAAGTGCTTAGAGAATCGCCCGGCAGCCTGCCGGCCGGCCGCTACGGGGTGAGTGTCACTGCCGTGGATGACCGGGGCGAGGAGAGTGCTGCCAGCCCGGTCGAGTTTATCGAGGTCACGCAGGGCGGCATCAGTGTCGAGGGCATCGTGACCGACATGCCGACCGTGCGCGTCTACATCACCGACGCCAACGGCGAGATCCTGCACCAGGCCATCGAGGCGCCGGCGGGGCTCCCCATCTACACCGTGGCCGAGTGCGCCAAGGGTGGCGAGCTTGACACGAGGCAGCTGCGCCCCATGCCGGGCGGGCAGCTGGTGGCGGGCCATGCCGGTCGCCTCTACGTGGCTGAGGGGTCGACCCTCTGGTTCTCCGAGGCCATGCGCCCGCACCTGAACTCGCTGGCCCACGGCTACATCGTGATGACCGGGCGGATCACGCTGCTCATGGCGGTGCATGACGGGGTCTACGTGGGCGACCAGCGGGGTGTGTGGTTCCTGTCTGGACGCGACGCCGGGCAGCTGCAGCCCCGACTCGTCAACAGCGCGGTGGCGCTCGAGCGCAGCGGGGTGCTGGTGGAGGCCACAGCGTTCAATCTGCAGGTCGTCGAGAGCAACACCCCGGTGGTGGTGTGGCTGACGGCCGAGGGCTACCGGGCGGGCAAGGCTGGTGGCGACGTGGTGCCACTCAACGCCGACCGGCTGCGGGTCGCGCGCGGTGCAGGGCGCAGCTCGTTCGTCATGCGCGACGGTGTCAAGCAGGTCGTTTCTCTTGTAAAATCAGGGCTTTCGGCGGTAGGGTCCGCCGAGGACTCTCAACTCCTTCCGTGAGGTGATCATGCCTGAACTGGCAAAGTATGCACGCGAGTTCGTCCGTGCCGTCGAAGCAAACAAGTTCGAGAAGACGGGCAGCGGCCTGTACTTCCCCAAGGCCAAGGCCTTCCTGCAGGGCACGTACTTCCACAGCGTCAACGGTGAAGACGAGGTGGTGGACCACAACCTGCTGCCCGACGAGGGCATGGCCTACCTGCTGCTGACCGGCCTGGCCGGCGGCACCGCCATCACCAAGTGGTACCTGGCCCCCTACACCAGCAACTACACCCCGACGGCAACGCTGACCGCGGCCAACTTCGTGGCTGCTGCCGGCGAGCTGGTGTCCAACACCGAGGGCTACACCGAGAGCACGCGGCCCCAGTGGAAGCCGGGCGCGGTGACGGGCGTGTCGATCGACAACCTGCAGGACAAGGCCACCTTCACCTTCGCCACCCAGAGCACCGTGACGATCCACGGCGTGGCCATGGTGAGCGAGCCCACCAAGGGTGCGGTGACGGGCAAGATCATGTCGGCCACCAAGTTCAACCAGCCGCGCACGCTCTACAACGGCGACGTGCTGAGCATGGGCTACCGGGTGCAGCTGGTGACGGCGTGAGCCACTCCCCCGCGTCAAACGTCTCCGTCCGGCTGGACGGAGACGTGACCCGAGCACAGGAGCTGCTGCCTCAAGCGCTGCAGCTCCTTTCGCGTGTAAGGGCCTTCTGCGAGACTTCAGGTGTGCCGACGTTCTCCCTGCACGCCAACCCGACCCCGGACGACTTCCTGTACGCGGTCGTGGCCGGCAGCACGCAGGGCGTGATCATCAGCGCCGGCACACCTGAAGCCCCGCCGCCCTACATGCCCACGACAGGCGAAGGCGAGCCAGAGCTGGACATCATGTCGGGCGCCATCTGGGACGGGCGTCTGCTGTCGGAGGAGTACACCGACGCCAACGGCGAGCGCAAGGAGCGCCGCTACCTCGTGGAGTGGTCGCCGACGGAGAAGTATGCTGCGCACGTGCAGACGCGGCCCGGGCTGCAGCGGAGCGAGCGACTGGCCGTCGAGGTGCCGGACGGGTTCGAGGAGTGGAAGCCCAAGCCCCCGTCGCGCATCGTGCTGACCCAGTACCAGCGGGCGCGCTCGAGCCTCTACTCGGGCGCCATGGGCAAGGTGGTGCAGGCGCTTCTGGGCTTCGGCCGGGTGGACCCGGCCATCTTCGCGCAGTCGGACGCGGAACTGGAGAAGCCCTCCGACTACATGAAGAAGGTCGCCGCCAAGGGTGTCCAGATCCACTACGACTACAAGTTCAACCGCACGCACGGCGTCTACACGGCGGGCGACGGCACGCGCTGGCTGCTCGAGATCAGCTCCGGCAAAGGGCTGGTCGCCATCCCTCTGCCGATGGTGCGCGGCACCACCGCTGACGGTTTTGCTGCGCGGTACCGCAACAGCCAGTACCAGGCCGTGGCCCGGATCGTCGACGAGCTGGGCGGCGTCCCCTCGGGCGAGCCCATGCCCAGCAAGGCGGAGATCGACAAGCGTGTGGACGAGGGCACGGCCCTGCAGCTGCTCACACCTGAGCAGGTGGCGCCCTTCTACGCGTTGAGCGGCTTCAGTTCCAACTGCGGCTGGAGCTTCAACAGCCGAGGCGACATGGCGGTCAACGTGGGCTACCGCTACGACGATGACCACCCGTACCAGCGCAGCCAGTGCTGGCAGATCCGCATCCGCATCGGCAACCTGCGGCGCGAGCGCCAGCCCGGCGAGCCCATCGCTCACGGCAGCGCTACGATCCGCATGATGTACGAGGGGCGGCTCTTCAGTCACAAGCGCGGCATCCCGGTGAAGTATCACGAGCCGGCGCTCGACGGGCTGATGACGCACATCGCCTTGCCCCAGCGCATGGGCACGCTGCCGCTCATGCGCATGAACGCGCCGGTGTTCGCCGCGTTCATCAACGACGACATCAAGGTGGGCTGGTTCTTCAACGACCAGCGCAGCAAAACCACGACCGAGGGCTTCGACGAGCGCGAGGGGGAGGAGTGCTTCCTCTCCGGCACCTGGTCGTGGGCGCGCTACACCGGCAGCACCGGCCTGCCGCCCATGGTCCACACCAACGACCTGGACTTCCGCGAGGTCGCCAAGGAGTCCTTCGTCGAGGGCACCATGACTGCCAAGCCTGTCGGCTGGGATCCGCCCAGCCACGGTCACAACCCAGTGCAGCCCGCGTGGGGCGCGATCAGCGTCGCCAAGGTCTTCCAGCGCGTGACCAAGGAGACGAGCGGCGGCTTCGAGACGCGCGGCAGCCAGCTCATCGTGCCAGACGGCGTGCGCAACGGCTACTGCTTCTACCAAGGTCACTGGTGGCAGGCCGGTAAGCGCACCATGGAGTCCTCGTCGGCGACCAACGTGAACTCGCCCAAGTACGGCATCACGTGGCGGCAGTGGCCCCGGTGGGACCCCGACCGCCCCGGCCCCGTCATGACGTGCGGCGGCAAGCACTCGGACAGCCGGATCGTCGAGATCGTCGACAACTACAGCGAGCACGACTGCAGCCGCTACGCCGAGGGCGGGCCGCTGCCGGGCATGTGTGCGAGCGTTGACCGCTACAACCAGCAGGGCAACCGCATCCGCGTCGAGCAGTACCAGCGCACGACCGACAGCGGTACCGACTTCAAGGGCACGGTCAACGTCGTGCTCGACACCGTCCAAGGCATCCAGTCCATGCCCATCGGCTGGAACGACATGACCTACGCCATGGTGCCATCCCCCAGCGAGCTGGGTACCATCCAGGGCATGCAGTGGGCATACTCCACGCTTGGCCACCGCGTCACCTACAGCATGGGCTTCCTGGAGGGCAGGTCTGAGGGCGCCACGCCCTTCGCCGTCGCCCAGCGAGCCCGCATCCCCACCTACATCGGAGTCATCGAATGAGCGAGCAATGCACCGTGCAGGAGAACTCCGCCCGGATCATCAGCATGGCCTTCGTGATCAACGAGGCCCAGGCCGTCGACGTGACGACGCTCGGCGACCGTGTTATCCTGGGCTATGTCCTGGATGCCTCCGATCGTGCTCGCGTGAGCGACGAGGCTGCAGTGTCGGACAGTCCCGTCATCGTGTCGATGGCGCGGATAGCGGCGTCGGCAAACCACTCCGTCGCCAGCATCGTCACGGCCGGATCGCGCGCTCGGGTGCGTGACACCCCCTTCTTCAGCTCCTCGGTCATCGCCGTCGAGCAGGTCCGCGTCTCCGACGCCCTCGTCATGACGCAGCCCCCGGTGGTCATCACCGACCGGGCTCGCGCCTCGGCGTCGGAAGTCCTGCAGGCCATTGTCAGCTTGTCCCACGAATCGGCCCGTCGCATCAGCGACGCGGCCTTCGTGTTCAAGGACCTCACCCTCACTGATACCCTCCGGGCCACCGGCAGTGACTTCGTGCTGCGCACGGTCCTGGTCGACGAGGCCTCGCGCGGGCTCATCACTGCCTCCGACGACTTCTCCACGCAACGCCCGGACGATCTTCTGGTCAGCCTGGCCACGCTGCGCTCGTCGGCTGATACCATTCTCAATGGAACCCTCACGGTCGATAGTCGCGCTCAATGGAGCGATAGAGTGCTGATGAGGGATCCAAGTACTCAGCACCTGGTACTGGGTACTGAGAGCACCGCCGTGTCCACGTGGACTGGCTGCGACTTCGAGAGCCTGGCCCAGGTGGGCGAGGACGTGCTGGCAACTGGCCCTGACGGGCTGTACATCCTGGATGCGGACGATGATGACGGAACCCCAATCGATGCTCGAGTCGATTTTGCGAGCGTGGGCTTTGGAATCAGTCAGACAAAGCGGATCGACAACCTGTACATCGGGTACTCCGCCGAAGGGCGGCTGCGGCTGTCCCTCTCCGTTCAGGAGTCGGGTGGAGTGCCAGCCGTATTCCCGCTCGAGCGACGGTCTGCCGATACGCCTCGCGCCACGCGGGTGACGCCCGGCAAGGGCATGGTGGGGCGGTACTGGCGCATGAGCCTGCAGAACGAGGACGGCGCTGCATTCTGGATCAACGACGCCGAGGTTGACCTCGCGGTGTCCACACGGAGAATCTGATGGCAGGCTTTGACTATCGGCCGAGCAACACGCCGAACCGGCTGGAGTCGCAGCTGGACGCGGCCAACAACCACGTCCACGGCGTCAACGACATCGTGGCCAAGCGTCTCGGTCAGATGACCGACCTGACGAACAACATGGTGTCCAAGGCGAACAGCGCCATCGGCAACCTGGCGAACTTCTCGCTGGGCGACACCGGGGCGGCGCCGGTGCCGGGTGCGTTCGACGTGCACCTGAACCTGGACCTGGACCTGCCGCAGGTGGGGCCGACGAGCTTCGGCCAGGTCACATCTCAGCTGCCGCCCGAGCCTACGCTCGTGGAGATCCCGCAGCTGCCTGACATCGACATCCCGGACTTCCGCTCGAGTGTGGGGGCAATCAACGTGCCGGTGGCGCCGGCATGGACGGCCCCTGACGCTCCGCCGGATGCGCCGACGATGCGTGAGGTCACGATCCCGACCACGCCTGACATCGTCATGCCGGTGGCCCCGTCGCTGACGGAGATCACGGTGCCGACCTTCGATGGGCTCACGCTGCCCACGTTCGACGCGCAGGCGCCGGAGTTTGAGGGCACGGCTCTGCCTGGGGCGCTGCAGTGGCAGGAGCCACGGTACGAGTCCGAGCTGATGCCGGAGATCACGGCGGTCGTCCGCCGCATGTGGGGCGGTGGATCCGGGCTGCCGCCCGAGGTCGAGAAGGCCATGTTCGCCCGCGCTGCGGAGCGCGAGGACCGGGCTGCCATGCAGGCCATCGAGTTAGTGGCTGAGGAGTTCTCCGGGCGCGGGTTCACCATGCCGAGTGGCGTGCAGGCGGCGCGGGCGGACCGGCTGCGTGAGGAGCTGGCGCTCAAGAAGAGCAGCCTGAACCGCGACCTGACCATCCAGATCGCGCAGTGGCAGATCGAGAACATGCGGCTGGCCGTCGAGAAGGCGGTGGCGGCCGAGCAGGTGCTGGTCAACACCTTCGACAACATGGCCAAGCGCCTCTTCGAGGCGGCCAAGTTTCAGGTGGAGGCCCAGCTCAACGTGTTCAACGCGCACGTGAGCGTCTTCAACGCCAAGATGCAGGCCTACCAGACGCTGGCCAGCGTCTACAACACGCGGGTGCAGGCTGCGCTGTCCAAGATCCAGATCTTCAAGGCTGAGGTGGACGCCGAGATCGCCCGCGGCCAGATCAACGAGCAGAAGGTGAAGGCGTACAGCGCGCAGATCAACGCGCTGGAGGCGCAGACGAGCCTGTTCGTCGCGCGCATGAAGGGCGCCGAGACCGAGGCGGCGGTGGAGCGCTCACGCATCGAGGCGTACCGCGCGCAGGTGCAGGCCTACGGCGACCAGGTGGGTGCGCAGAAGGTGCGGTTCGACGCCTACGAGGCGCAGGTCCGCGGTGAGACGGCCAAGGCCGGCATCGTGGACGCCGAGGCCAAGGCGTTCGCCGCGCTGATCCAGGGCAAGTCGGCCAACGCTGAGCTGGGCATGAAGCAGATCGACGCGCTGCTGAAGAAGAACCAGAACCTGCTGAGCCTCTATCAGAGCAACCTGGAGGCGGAGAAGACCCGGCTGCAGGCGCAGCTCGGCGTCATCCAGACGAACGCCAGCGCCTACACCGCCGACACGCAGCGCTTCAGCGCGGTGGCGGCTGCCGAAGGGCAGAAGGCGCAGGCAGAGATCGCGGCCAAAGAGGCCGAGATCAGGGCGGCTGTGGCATACTCGCAGGCACAGATTCAGGCCTACAGCGCCAACATGGAGGCGGCCATCAAGCGGGCGGGCATCATCTCTGACTCGCTCAAGGCTGCAGGGCAGATCTCCTCGACGCTGGCGGCGGGTGCCATGGCAGGCGTCCACGTGGCGGCGTCGCTCTCTGGCAGCGGTTCCATTTCCGGTTCTGGCTCGGTGTCGAACAGCAGCAGCTATTCCGAGAGCCACAACTTCAACTACGACAAGGGCAAGGTATGAGCGACACCAAGAAGGACTTCGAGCTGAAGTCCCGTCTGCGCCAATTCCAGGAGGCCCAGCTGCCGAAGCTGGGCACGGGTCAGGCGCGCAAAGCCGGCGAGGAACTGTACCGGCGCAGCGACCGCGTGGACGCGGCCGTCGAGCAGGCGTCGCAGCCTGCCCCCGCCGAGCGCGAGGAGCGCGAGGAGGACCAACGCAAGGTGCCGGCGGACTTCCGCTTCGCCGACGGCGGCACGGTGGGTAGCCCGCTGCGCGAGGAGAAGCCCTGGTGGATGCCGTCGCTGAGCTGGCTGGGCACCGGTGCCGCGCGCAACGCAGGTGAGGCCATGGCGGGCCGCCCGCGCCAGATCGACAACGCTGTTGATGCGATGTCGAATGGTCAGGCTCCTCAGCAGCCGCAGTACCCTCAGCCGCAGCAGCCGCAGGAGGAAGAGGAGCAGCCGAGCCGCCCCGCGCCGGCGGGGTTCCGCTTCGCTGACGGCGGCCGTGTCAACGGCAGAGGTGGTCGCACCGATGACAAGGTCGGCCCCGTCATGCTGAGTGACGAGGAGTACGTGCTGCCGGCCGACACCGCTGACGCCATCGGGCGCGACGTGCTGGATCAGCTGCGCCTGCACACGCACGACTTCAAGGACGACCGGAAGGAGTCCGCCCTGCGAAAGCAGCACGGAGCCGCTGACCATCTCGCTGACGGCGGTTCCCCGGATTGGCTGGAGAAAGGCAAGGCCCTGGGTCAGCGAGCCCTGGCCGGCGCGCAGCAGTACGGTGCCCAGGCGATCGACTATGCCAAGTCGAAGCTGCCAGGCTTGCAGCAGCAGGCTGTCGACTACGGTCGGCAGGGGTTGGAGTATGGCAAGCAGGTCGGCAACCAAGCTGCTGACTTCGCGCGCACGAACCTGAACCCGGACGCGCTGCGCAAGCACGCTGCCACGGTGCAGCAGGCCGCCACCGAGACGGGCGCCCAGCTGAAGGATCAGTTCGAGCGCGCTGCCTACAACCCAGCTGAGCGCCGGCAGATCGCCATGGACCGCGTGCGCGCGGAGCTGGGCGACAAGCCGGTCGGCTCTGGTCAGGCGAACCCGCAGTACCGCACCCCGCAGGCGGCCGCCCCGGCAGCTCCTGCCACGCCTCAGCCGAAGGCTCCGAACGTTCTGCAGCGCACCGGCTCGACCCTGCGCAATGCGCCGGCCGCAGCGCGCGGGGTGATCAACAAGCCCTTCAACGCGATCCCCACCGGTCTGACCGTGGCCGCCGCCGGCGCGCAGGCGGGCGCGCAGGAGTTGCGTGACCAGGAGTCCGGCTACGCCAAAGCGTTCAACGAGTCCATGGACGACATGAACGCAATTGGGGGAAGTGCTCTCCGCGTGCTGAGCGGAATAGGGGATAATCTCACCGGCGGGTACGCCACGCGCCTCGGGCAGGGTATCAGCTCGATGCTCGGCGGCGAAAGCTTCAGCGACGGGTTCAATCGCGCGACCCACCGCGAGCAGTTCGAGGCCGCTCGCCAGCCCGCGCCTACCACCCCCGCCGCTCCCGCCGAGGCCCCCCGTGCATCTGCCAGTCCCGCCGCCGTTCCCGCCGCCGATCCCGTTCCCGCTGCCCCCGCAGCCGCACCCGTGGCAACGCCGCCGGGCTACACGAACCTCGGTAACTACGGCTATGGCGGCCCTGACATCCTGGGCACCAGCACCCGCGCCGATGGGAAGCTGAACAGCTTCACCAACGTCGCGCCGTCACGGCTGCGCGCGCCGAAGGATCAGGCGGAGAACATCAACGCGATCTTCGACCGCATGCGTCATGAGCGCGGCACTGACTGGTGGGCGCGCCACGGCGCGAGCCTGGACGCGCAGCGCGCTGGACTGCTGCTGGAGAACCAGCGCAACCTGACGCAGAATCGCGGTCAGGACCAGCTGGCCCAGGCCGCTGATGCGTCCGCCCAGCTGCGCGCCGCTGAGCAGAACGAGAACGCCGTCCAGTCGCGGCTGCGCCAGGCTGCCAACGCGGGTCAGCTTGGGTCGTCCATGATGAAGGCCCTGATGGACAACGACCTGAAGCGGGAGGAGCTGAGCCTCAAACGCAGCTCGATGGCCCAGGAGCGAGCCGACAAGCAGGCTGGCCAGTTCGACAAGGCGGTGGACGGCATGTTCATCGGTGCCGACGGCAAGGCTGACGCCAAGCAGGCCCAGGCCTTCCGCCAGTTCCTCGGTCAGTCGAACCTGAAGGTGGACGGCAAGTCTTTCACCAACATGACGCCGCAGGAGCGCCTGCAGAACCTGGCCCAGGCCCGGAACATGTTCGACCTGATGCAGCGTCAGAACGCTGGCGCCCGGACGCAGTCCAGCACCTACTCGCCCATCGTCGGCTCGAAGAACGGCTACAGCCTCGGCGACGTGATCCACGGCGACGCCGGCATCTCGGACTACATCCTGTCCAACGTGAGCCCGCTGCGCCAGCACCAGGTCATGGTTGACTCGATGGGTCGCCCGCACATGGCCGGCAACCTGCTCTTCGACGACGACAAGATCAACGGCGACCTGGCAGCACTGGTCGCGCAGACCCGGAGGTAATGGATGGCTGCTGACGTGAAAGCCGCGGAGTTCGCAGCGCAGCTCCGCAACCACCAATTCGTGCAGAACGCGAAGTCGGCAGCCTCGCTGCTGGGGCGAGCCCCCGGCGGCACTGTGACCATCGCGGAGCTGCGCAACCTGCTGAATCAGACGGCAGCGACCTCCTCGGTCCTCGACATGACCGGCATGACCGTCACGATCGACGACCAGGTCACGCTGCAGGACCACCCAGGGATCCTGGGTGGGACGTTCGTCGTGAGCAGCTCGACGCAGCGCGCCGGCCTCCTGCTGCGCAATGATGCGAAGCGCACCGAGGACAAGATGACCTTCATCCTCGGCGCAACCTTCCTCATCCACAACCAGCACAGCTCGCAAGCCGCCGTCATCTACGCCGTGGATGGTCGACACGTGCTCATCGATGAGTGCAAGATCCTCGGCGTCAAAGTGGGTCGCGCGATCTATGTCCGCGGGACGACCGCCATCGCTCGCGCCGCACCGGCGGCCTACCCCGCGAGTTCGTTGAGCACCGCTGCCGTTGCCTATGCGGCGATCAAAAAACCTGCCTTCCCTGAAGCGGGGAGCTGCAACGTGCACGTGCTGCGCACGCAGATCCACATGAACACGCAGGACGGCGAGGCCATCACCTTCGAGTCAGGGCGCTCATTCGCCCCGCAGTCCAGCGCGAGGGAAGCCTGGCTCGCTCGCAACGCGACTGCGGTCATCACTGCTCCCGTCTCCATCTGCATCGTGGCAGAGTGCGACATCTCTGGCGGACATTATGGCGTGGCCGCCTATGGCGCGGCACGGATCTGGGTGGGCGGGTGCAGGCTTTATCGGCAGGTGCGATGCACCAGTGCTCAGGATTCCACGACGGGTTTCCTGACCTATGGGTGCGACACGATCGATCCGAAGTCCACGATGCACCACAACGCATACGGCGCGACGAACTGCAGGTACGCCCTCACCCACGGCGACACAGGGCGGTCCAACGGCGAAGGACTGCTGCAGGCGTATGTCCGCTGCCCCGGCATCCAGTTCCTGGACTGCACCGTCAATGCCCATTCGCAGACCTCCTCGCTCTACGCGATCTACAGCGGGGTGGCCTCAGACGTGTCCGCAACCAAGCTGGTGGTCCACGGGTTTTACAAGAAGCAGTTCACCCGCGGGCTCGCGGTCGCCGAGTCGGACTGGATCGACAACAGCAAATCCCCGCAAAGCCGAACCTACGGAGGCACCAACGGGGAACTGAACAACTTCCTGCGCAGCGACGCCGGTACAAGCCTGTCCGTGCACGACATCCAAGTGGACCTTGATCCCGTGAATGGCTATGAACCGGGGACGTTCGCGGTGATCTGCCCCACGCCGACGGTGTTCACGAAGAAGTTCACCGACGCGCGGATGACCGTCCCGCTCAACCGGATGAACTGGTGCCTGGGATATACCAACGACAGAGGTGTCAGCGTGGACGGCTTCAGTCCTGGCCGGAAGCCAAGCCAGTACGTACCCCATAACCAGCTGAAGATCCTGCCGGTATAATCACCAGATCCGTTTTCATAGGATCTGGTGATGGCCACCTCTCCGCTGCGCACCGGCCTGACTTTCGATCAGGCCCCCACCCCTGAAGTCATCGATCAAGCGTTCGCCCCTCGCTCCGAGGCCGCCAAAGGCCTCGAGCAGGCCATCGCCCAGGGCGAAGCCAACGCTGCTGCCGCCCGCCGGTTCGCCGCCGAACGGGCCGGCAACACTGCGGAGATGGAGCGCCAGGCCGCGCTCCAGGCCCAGTTCGAGCAGACCGCTGCCGCCAACGCCCCGCGCGTGAGCAGCCTGCGCGATGTACAGACCAAGGGTGACGCCTTCGACTGGGCTGCCGGCGTGCTGCCGGGCGCTCTCTACAGCAGCGCCCCCTCTGCCCTCGCCGGTGTGGGTGGTGCGCTGCTGGGTCGCGGCCTGGGCTCCGCCCGCCTCGGTGCCCAGCTGGGTGCCATGACCCAGTCGGTCGCCGACGAGCGCGCCGAGGCGCTCGCCAACCAGTACAACGACCCGACCCTCAGCCAGGCGTCTGTTGCTGAGCGTGGTCGCGCCGCTGACTTCAAGGGCCTCGTGGGCGGTGCCATGGAGGCGCTGGTGCCCGGTGCCATCGGCCACAACGCCTTCGCCCCGCTTAAGCGCGGCCTGGGCAACCAGATCGGCAAGGAGGCTGTCGAGGAAGGCCTGACCGAAGCCGCGCAGGAAGGCGTCGGCCAGTACGCCGAACAAATGATCGACCCCTCCCGCCAGTTCGATCCGATCAAGATCGCTGAGGCGGGTGCGGCTGGCGCCGTGGGCGGCGCTGGCATGTCGGCCGCCGGCAACACGATCGGCGCTGCCGGCCGGATCCTCACTCCTGCCGCCTACCAGGCAGGCCAGGACGCCGCCGACTGGACGCAGGACAAGCTGGCAGAACTGCGGCAACCTGCCGAGCCGGAGTACTCAGTACCGAGTACTACGCCTCAGATGCCCTCCCTGACGGGGGCCCTGTACGACCGCTATGGCCGCCCCTCTGTCGAGGCCGGCATTGAGGCGGTGCGCCAGGTGGCTCCCGAGATGGCGGAGAAGCTCGCGCGCGCCGTCGAGGCCCCGGTGCAGGCCGCAGGCCGCGGCATCGAGGGTGCCTACGCCATCCGTGACCGTGCCGCCGTCGGCCTGTCCATGGGCCTGCAGGGCAAGGAGCTGCGCGACTTCGCCATGGGTGTGAGTCTGGGCGAGTACGCCATGTCGGACCTCGCTGGTGACGCCTCCATCCAGCCGGGCGCCACCCCGGAGGAGACCGAGGCCAATATCAGCCGGTACGATCAGGAGCGGGCGCAGCGCAGCCAGCTCTACGCGCAGAGCCTGATCAACGACCCCAACGTCGACCCGGAGGTGAAGTCCCGCATCACGCAGATGAACGGCAACTTCACGGATGCCGATCAGCGCTGGCTGGCGGGCCGGGTGGCCAGTCGTGACAACGCGCAGCAGTTCGCTGACTGGGTGCGCGGCAATGAGGCGGCGGAGGCCGAGCAGAACGCCGGCGTAAAGGTGTTCAACCAGCTGGACACCATGAGCATCCCGGAGCAGGCCAGCATGATCGCGCTGATGAATCAGCACGTGAAAGCTGAGGCCTTCGGCGGCGACCTGAGCAAGGTGGCCCCGCACTTCCCGCAGATGTCCAAGATGATGCTGGCGCTGGCCGGCAAGACGGGCAAGCTGACCACGAAGGACGTGGAGAGCATGTTCCGCCTGACGGACGTGCTCCAGTTCTTCAACGACCCGGAGCGACTGGTGCAGGAGGTGTCCCTGATGGCCAGCCAGACCGGTGGTCAGGAGGGGAGCCTGGTCGACCGCGTGCGCGCGTTCAGCAACGCCCGCATGGACATGCAGGCTGGTCCGCAGAGCTTCCTCGCCAACATGCTGCCCAAGGCTGGCGAGATCACGCCGCAGCAGCGCATGCAGATCGCCCGTGCTGTGGACATGCACACGGTTGAGATGGCGCTGCATGGCCGATCCAAGAAGGCCAAGGCCATCGAGGAAGGGCTCACGAGCATCTTCGGCTCGCCCGAGGCCACCCGCACGGTGCTGGACTACTACGCTGCCAACAACGCCGAGCTGAAGCCCCTGCTGAACGAGGAGATGGTCTACGACCCCAACGAGGGCCTCGAGGCTGAGCAGCTCGACAGCGACCAGGTGGTGGAGCAGGGTGCCGCCGACCGCTCGATCAACGAGCGGGAGGTCAAGGAGGACTTCCACTTCCACGACCCGGTGCGCATGCAGCCGTTCTTCAACGCGCGCGACCTGGGCAAGGGTAAGCGCGACCTGATCGGCCGGATGGACCCGGGCGCCAACATCGAGGAGCGCTCCTACCTGGAGTACCTGGAGCAGAACGGCATCAGCCCGCGCCAGGCGAAGATCAACCTCGAGTCGGGTCTGAAGGAGCAGATCGAGGAGCACCGTCGCAAGCTGCAGGAGGGCAAGGAGTCGCCGGCCCAGAAGTTCGAGCGCCACGAGCGCATCAGGGACCTCGAGGGCAAGCTGAAGCAGCTGTCGGTCTACCGCAGTGACAACGAGGAGGAGCTGGTGAAGGCCCTGGGCGGCCTGAAGGTCCTCTCCAGCGGCGCGGGCGAAGCCCGGGGCGACACCGTGGTGCCCGACGAGCTGCTGCAGAAGTTCAAGGAGAACCTGACCAACAAGGAGGGCAGGACCACGGCCATCACCTTCGAGATGGCCAACGGCAAGCCGCTGCGCCTGTCTGCCGAGTCCATGATCCGGCACTGGGCGCGAGAGACCGGCCGGCACGAGGGCATGTCAGAGGAAGGTCAGCGCAAGATGCTCGCCGACGCTGTGGCCGGCATGCTGGCGCGCGACGACATCAAGGGCATCAAGACTGACCTGAGCAAGGTCAAGATGAACCGGCCCAAGCAGGGCGCCGACGGCAACATGATCGCCGCCCAGTCGTTCCTGCCGACGGCCAAGCTGTCGCCCGAGGAGCGCAAGGCGCTGGGCAACTGGGACGTCAACACGAACCAGTTCGTGAAGAAGGCAGCCGGCACCGCTGAGGCCGCGCTGGCCAAGGCCGACCGCATCGCCGCGCTGCCGCTCGACACGAAGGAGTTCCGCGACAGCGACGAGCTGCGCGACGAGCGCGAGCAATTCGAGGCCGACATGGAGCGCATGCTGCGCGACATCCGCGTGGAGGGCTCCAAGGCCAAGAAGGAGATGGGTGGCATCAAGGGCAAGGTGGCCCACGCCGAGATCAGCCGGCTGGCCGCCAACGTGCAGGATGCCTTCTACAAGGCGCTGCAGGACTTCGAGAAGGCGCAGCTGAACGGCTCAGGTCTGGACCTGATCGGCGGCGACCTGGGCATGACCGACAACGCTGCCGAGGCCGCCAAGGAAGAGGCGCGCCGCCAGAAGATGCCTCGCGTCTACGACGAGGAGAGCGGCGAGCAGCTGCCGGCCTACGCCCCGGGCAAGAACGTGAAGGCTGCCCGCGCCCCGTCGATCGTCGGTGACAGCAACCTGAAGGCCACCATGGCCAAGCCGGTGCCGAAGGCGAACCCGACGGCTGACGACAAGTACGCCACCGAGGAGCAGCGCAAGGCCTCGCGCGAGGCCTACAAGGCTGCCATGAAGGCCTACGAGAACGACGGCGCGCTGGTGGCAGAGATGCTCGCCAAGAAGGCCGCCACCTCCGTCGCTCCGGACCGCATCGAGATCCTCTCGCGCCAGAAGGCTGAACGCGAGCGCGTGATCAAGGACAAGGACATCCTCGCCATCGCCGCTCAGCAGGAGCGCGGGCACTTCACCCACGCTGACGCCGCCGAGGTGGCTCAGGAGATGCTGACGGACATCATCCGTCTGAACAACGCCGCCATCGCCACCAGCGGCGACTACCAGGCCTCGCGCGCTGCGTTCGACGCTGCCATCGAGGCAGGAGCCCCGCTGCGCGTGGTCCGTGCCGCCGCGCAGGCCAAGGCGCTGGATGACATGGAGGCGTTCATGGACGCCCAGGTCAGCGGTCAGCGCTACAAGAACAAGGAGGAGCGCGAGCGTCTGGCCAAGCTGCCGAAGTTCAACAACCCCAAGATCACAGGTCAGATCTACAAGGACCACCTGCTGCAGGTCGCCCCGCTGCTCTCGAAGGCTCAGATCGACGAGGGCTTCAAGATCGACACCGGTATCTGGCCGAAGGAGGCCTCGGAGGCATACCGTGCTGCGGTGGAAGCTGAACCCACGCAGAAAGGCCGGATCTTCGCAGCGGTAAAGATGATGCTGACCGGGCAATCCGCTGCAGACATCATCGCGCGCAGCGTTGCTGGCCGCAGTTCCTTCCCGCGAGCGCTGTCCGAAAAGCTCGTCGCAAGCGAGAAGGACATGGACGCCTTCGGCCGTCTGGAAGCCTTCGTCGAGCAGCGGCTGCAGGAGGTCAACTTCGGATCCGATGACCAGGCCGATTCCTTCTACACGTGGTGGAACTCGCCCGAGACCATGAGCCGGTCTATCAAGGACACGGTCAAAGGGCTCAGTGATCGCCTGTTCATGCAGTCCTCGGCGGAGCAGGAAGCCCTGGCCAACATCGTCGGATCCACCTTCGATTCAGCCAAGGCGAAGCCCGCCACCAAGGCTCCAGCCAAGACCGCCCCCGCGAAGCCCAACTCTGTACTCAGTACTGAGTACGAAGAAGACGCAACGGGTGTCGTCGATCAGATCCGCCATCTGGTCAAAACGCTGACGCCGGAGCAGAAGAAGGCAGCCATGGCGACCGGCTACGCGCCGTGGCCCGCCACCATCAAGCAGGCCTACGGCAAGATCATGACGAAGCTGCCGCCGGCCCAGAAGCAGAAGTGGGGTCCGCACATCCAGGCCGCCATCCGGCACCTGCTGCACGAGCGCCTGCAGGCCGCCAAGACCCCTGCCGAGAAGGCCAAGGTGTTCAACGCGCTGGCTGACGACATCCGGTCCATGACCGGCGAGCAGCTGGAACAGCTGCTGACCGACGACCCGTCATCCGCACCGCAGGTGCTGGCCGAGGCCCGTCGCCGTCGCGAGGAGATCGAGGGTGGGGCGAAGCCTGCGGAGCAGAAGCCTGTGGAGGCTGACCCGAAGGCCCGTCGCAAGGCTGAGAAGGAGATCAAGGCGCTGGTGGCCAAGCTGCGCGGCACGAGCGTGATCACGAAGGTGGTGGACCCTGAGGGCGGGGTGAAGGGCACGATGCGCTTCGCTGACGTGCTGAACCGCACCATCGAGGTCAACGTGGGCGCCGACGGCTCCTACGACACGAGCACGGTCCACCACGAGGCCATGCACGACTTCTTCGAGATGCTGCGCCAGGGTGAGCACCGCTACCGCCCCGAGGTGGCCAAGGTGCGCCGCGCGTTGCAGGCCTGGGCGCACGACGACCAGGTCATGCGCACGCTCGCCAAGCACTACCAGGGCACGCCTGCCTGGGCTCACATCAGCCGCACCGACGAGGTGGGCATGCACGAGCGCATCGCCTATGGCTACCAGCTGTGGGTCGAGGGGAAGCTGAACCTGGAGCCCAAGGCTGACCTGGGCGTCGTGGGGAACTTCTTCCGTGACCTGTTCCGCTGGTTCGCCAGCCTGATCGGGGTTCACTTCGGCCCCGAGCGCGCGCAGGAGGTCTTCGCTGCCTTCGCTGAAGGGCGCTTCGCTGATGAGACCGCCAACGGCGGTCTGAAGATGACCGAGTGGGTGCGGGCCAACCCGCAGTTCGTGCCGACCGCCGCCGAGAAGGCCGGCAAGGCCATGGGTGAGATGGTTGAGAAGCTGGTGAGCAGCGCGTCGACCCGCATGCGCGCCACCGGTCTGCCGGCCGCCATCAAGCTGGCCGACCTGTTCCATCAGGACGTGGGCCGCGAAGGCCAAGGTCTGGGCTTCCTGCAGGAGCGCGCCATGCAGACGGGCGTGTGGACCGCCAAGCTCAACGACATCCTGAAGGACACGAATGCACAGCAGCGCGCCGTGGCCCTGCGCAACCTGCAGAGCATGCGCCACCCGAAGAGCACCCTGGAGCACAACATCCGCGCCCTGCTGGAGGAGATGCACGCCTACCTGCAGGAGGCGGGCGTGAAGCGCCAGATCGGCACCGATGAGTACGGCAAGCCAATCTGGGGCGACATGGGTAAGGTGACGAACTACTTCCCGCGCTACTGGGACTCGGCCGCCATCCGGGCGAACCCCGAGAAGTTCGCCGAGGCGCTCGAACCATTCATGGGTGAAATAGCCGCCCGGACGGCTGCGGACAAGATCGCCCTGAGCGACGGCATGACGGACCTGGCGGACAACGATCAGCAGATCGGCTTCACGCCGGGCGCCGAGAGTGTCAACCGTCGGGTCTTCGACTTCATCAACGTGGGCAACGCTCATGAGTTCGTCGAGTTCCAGATCCAGGATCTGACCGCGGTGCTGACCAGCTATGTCAACAAGGCTGTCCACCGCGCCGAGTACGCCCGGCGCTTTGGCAACGGTGGTGAGAAGCTCACCGAGATCCTGCAGGACCTCTTCCGCGAGGGCGCCACGCAGGAGGACCTCGAGACCATCATGAAGGGCACAGCTGCCATGACGGGCGTGCTCGGGGCCAACGAGATCAACCGCACGTGGGCGGGCATCCAGGGCAACATCATCGCCATCGAGAACCTCGCCCTGCTGCCTCTGAGCCTCTTTGCGAGCCTCATCGACCCGCTGGGCATCGCCATCCGCACCGGCAGCTTCAAGGACGCCTGGGAGGGCTTTAAACGCGGCATGGACCAGCTGCGCAAGGACCTGACCTCGAAGGTCACGGGCGCCAAGCAGGAGGAGACCGAGCTGGAGCTGCTGGTGCGTGACCTGGGCGTGCTGGACGAGAACAGCATGATGAACGCCTATGGCGACGCCTACAGCGGCAACTACATGTCCCGCGGCCTGAAGAAGCTCAACGAGACCTTCTTCCGCTGGAACGGCATGGAGGGCTGGAACAAGGCCATGCGGGTGCAGGCGACCATCGCCGGCTCCCAGTTCATCCTGAAGCACCTGCGCACGGTCAACGACGAGAAGGCCGACCCCAAGGTCAAGGCTGAGTCCAAGCGCTACCTCGACGAGATGGGCCTGAAGGCTGAAGACCTGAAGAAGGTCGAGACCAAGGCCGTGTCGCTCACCCGTCGTCAGCTGCACGCCGGCGACCCGGCGGTGGAGGTCATCTGGGCCACCAACAACCGGGAGGAGCTGCTGAAGTCCAAGGAGGACGACACGACCTACCGGCTGCGCCGCGCCCTCTTCAAGTTCGTCGACAGCGCTGTGCTGCGCCCCAACGCTGCCCACCGTCCGATCTGGGGTAGCGACCCGCGCTTCGCCCTGATCTTCCACTTGAAGCAGTTCACCCACAGCTTCCAGGAGGTGATCATGAAGCGCGTCTGGCACGAGTGGAAGCAGGGCAACACGAAGCCCGCTCAGGTGGCGCTGACCTACATCCCCTTCATGGCCGCGGCGGACGCCGCCAAGGCCATGCTGCTGGGCAAGGGCTTCGACATGAGCCTCGGTCAGTTCTTCGGCAAGGAGGTGGAGCGCAGCGGGCTGCTGGGCACCGGTCAGTACGCCGTGGACGCAGTGCAGGACATGGCACGCGGTGACAACCCCGCTGCCTCCTTCGTCGGCCCCGCCGCCGATCACGCCGGCACGATCGCCGACTGGATGGCAGGGTCTGCCTCCACGAGGGACCTCGTGGACCGCTCGGTGCCGCTCGCCAAGTACGCGCCGAAGTGACCGACCCGCTCCCGGGCCTCTACCCACCCGGGAGCTTGCACCGGCCGGTGTAGCAGATAACTCCATACAAATGCTGGGTGGTCTCGAGACCTGCTACACCGCTAAGTCGTTGATTCCAAAGGCCTTTCAAGTACTGTAGTACTTGTAGTACTACAATTAAAAAATTCATATAGAGAGAGCGATAGCTCTATTGCCCTTCTCATTCCCCCTCTATATAGCCAATCAGGAATTTTTCGGCGAGAAGTGCAACAAACACACCTTTCCCCTGAAGAATCAACGACTTAGAGTGTTGTGGTGCAGTACTACATCTGCTACAGCTACTACACGGCACTCGTGCCGACGCGACAGCCTGTCAACCGCGAATGTTTCTGGATTGTGAATCCTTGTATCAATTACAACACAGGTGTCAAGAGTTCCGATAAAATGCACGCATTGATCAACTTCCTCCAAGAACTCCGTACTGAGTTCTGAGAAAACCCCAAGATGTCCCGCGACAAGTTTGCCAAAGCCACAATCCTCCCGACCCTGCTGACGATGAAGTGCAAGGGCTGCATGACGATCAAGATGATCTCGGACTTCAGCCCCCGCAAGGACACAAAGACTGGCTACAGCACGATCTGCAAGGCCTGCATCGCTGCCCGCCAGCGCCAGAAGCGTGCCGATCAAGACCCTGCCATGCGCCTGTACGAGTACGCCAAGCGCCGTGCCATCAAGCGCAAGCGTGACTTCGACATCCTGCCGGAGGACCTGGCCGTGCCGGCCATCTGTCCGGTGCTGGGCACCCCCATGCGCGTGCCGTCGGTTGACCGCATCAACCCGCTGCTGGGCTACGTGAAGGGCAACGTCCGGGTGATCAGCCACCGTGCCAACATGCTGCGCAACAACGCCACCTACGAGGAGATGCAGGCCGTCCTGGCGGACACTGACAACCTGATCAAGTCGGGCCGGCTGCCCGCCGAGGTCGCCCACCGCGTTGCCCACGACCAAGGCGAAACAGACGAAGAGGGCGTTGCCCACGTCCCTGTCGAAACTGACGAGACGGACGAGGCATAGTATCTGGCAGGGGTAAGTCTTCCGAACCGGGCAGGATGCCCGCAAGGAATCGATTAGAGGCGCTCAGGCGCCTTTTTTCGTCTGGGGTAGGGTGATCCCTTACATGACGAGCAGAAGCTCCCAGAGGTCGCTATGGAAGAGCGCGAGGACCCCCAGGAAAACGGGGATCTCGTACAGACAGGTCATCCAGAGGTTTATCGCCTTGTCGGTCGGCGTCTTCCCTTCAGTGTGCAGGTCGAGGACCGGGTTGTACTCAGGGAGGCGCAGCTGAAGGAAGGGCGGCAGCTTGCCGTGGGCCCACATGCTGTGGAGGATGCGGGCCAGAACAGCGAGGGCGATGACGAAGGCGATCATGTCAGTTGCTCTTGAAGGTGCGGGGGTTCGAACCGGGTTTGGCCATGGCCTGCATCTTGGCTCGCTCGATCTCCATGCTCTCACGCAGCTTCCTCAGATCGGACAGCGCGTCGAAGGCCTCTTGTGCGACTGCAGCGAGCGCCTGCTTGCCCTTCAGCTCTGCCATCTTCAGCTCGTGCTCTCGCTCCGCATCGCGTTCTGGGCGACCGAGGATCAGCTCTGCGATTTCACAGCCTTTCTTGATGGCGTAGGCGACGGTGGCGGTGACAGCGAGGCCGACGAAGGGGATTGCGGGGATCATGGTGAACTCCTAGGGTTGCCAGTCAGGCGAGGCTGAGAGGGTACTTGGTCCAGCAGCTGGCCTTATCCAGCTCGTCACGATATGGTCCTGCAGCAGGCCTGATCCTGCTCGTCACTATACGGCGCGGCTCAGATCGCCAGCGCTTCCTTGTACTGCTGCTGCACTTCCGGGCCCTGCAGCTTGATCCAGGCGATCACGTTCTCGTGATTCTTGGCGATGACCGAGGGGGACAGCCAGCTGAAGAGGAACAGGCCTTTGCCGCGCTCCGCGCCGACCTCTTCACTCAGGTGCCACAGCTCCTTGGCCTTGCAGACCGCCCAGCTGACCGCAGCAATGCCCAGTGCCGCTACGCCGCCGCCGACCCCAGCCGTGCCGGTCTTGGTCTTCATTGCGACCTCAATGAGCTTCAGCAGGAAGCTCATCACCAGTGATGCCAGTGCCAACATCTTTGAGTGTCCTTGATTTGATCCAGTCAGCAGCCTCTTGCTCGCTGACCAGGTGTTGCTCGAAGAAAGACGGTGCCATCGGTACCGCCCATTTGCCGTGCGTGTAGATCATGACCCCCTTCATGCAGCCGAGGATCACAGCCACCTGCCTGCCCTCCTTGTACCGCCCGTTCATCCAGGCGATCTGCAGAGGGGAGAGGGCCGGGAGGACGAACTTCCTACCCATCCCGGCCTTCGGGTCGTACTTGTACTCGACCCACAGCTCACCACCGCTGCCGCTGTAGTAGACATCCGGGATGCCGGCGGTCAGCGGGTTGTTGAGCTTCATGTGATACGGCTTGACCGCTCCCATCTTCCGATGCAGCCGTTGGATGAAGTCGGTTTCAGGTTTGCGGCTCATGTCGTGTCACTCCTGGGTCACTGCCTTGATCAGCTGCTTGCGCAGGTGCTCTTTGGTGCTCTCGTTGAGGATCTGGACATCGCCCTTCTCAACCGGCACCCCGCTCTCGGACTCGTGCTCACGAACCTTGATGGCCGTCGGCCGGTCCAGGTGGATGATCAGCCCGCCGTGCTTGCGTACCCACTCAGCCTCGTTGGCGAAGCGCACGTCGCTGATGATCATGCCAGGGCCGGTGTGGGTGAGGTAGTGGCCGGCGAGGTTCAGCCAGATGTCCTTGTCGACCATCAGCCGGCCCCATTCCGTCCCCAGCGTCTGCATGAGGTAGCGGGGTGACTTGCCGCCGAGCAGCTCGATGGGCTCTTCCTTCAGGTCCTGCCAGAGCTTCTGCGACATGTCCACACCGATGGCCTTCAGCATGCCCCGGATGGGGTCAGCGAAGGCGTACCGGTAGCCACCGAACTCCTCCAGCAGCATCGCCGCAGCTGTGTCCTTGCCCGTCCGGGCCTTGCCGGCAATGCCGATCACTGGGTACTTCATTTCCTGCTCAACTCCACGAGACGACCGAACAGATCGGTCAGGGGTTCATCCGCGCGCACCTCGAAGGCCTCAACCTTGTCGGGATGCACCATCCAGTGAGCAGGCATCCACAGCCGAGCCTGCTCAAAGCGCTTCTCCAGCAGGCAGGCGAGCACGCTCGCCACCCGCTGCACATCCATGCTCTCGCCCTCACAGAAGAGGACAGAGCCGCGATTCGTCACTGCTGCCATCGAAGTACTCCGTACTTAGTTCTGGGTACTGGGCTGGGCCTTCGCCCACACTCTGTCAACGCGCTCCAGCGTCTGTGCGATCTCGCGCTGCAGCGCGGCCATCTCGACCTTCTGCTTGTTCTGGAGGGCCACCAGCTTGGCCGTGGCCTCCTTGTAGATCTTGGCCCGGCGGGCCTGCAGCTCCGCCAGGTTCAGATCCTCCTCGTCAACCTCGGTGAGGATCGAGCGGCTCATCGCAGCACCCTCCGGGGCTTGGCGGCGGCAGCCGGGGCGGCGCCGGGCTTCGGCTGGAAGCGCACCGGGGCGCCGTTGGGCGACCGGTAGCCTGTCAGGTCCGGGGGTGTCATGAGCACGGCCTTGGCCTCTTCGCGGCGGCGCATGTAGATCTCGAACTCGTCCTCGCGCAGCGGCCTGACCACCTCGAACTTGGGCTCGGGATAGGCCACGTCGTCACGCAGGAAGATCCTCGTCACAACGCCGATGGGGATCGTCTTCATCTTCGTGGCGAGCTTCTGCACGTAGGCATCGAAGTGCTTCAGGCTCACCGGCGGGATGCTGGCGGTCCACATGATCGGGTCCTCACCTTCGTCTGCCACGCTGGTGAGCGCGATCAGGCGGGTGTTCTTGCATGCCTTGCCGCGACCGGCAGAGCCGAACTGGTTCTGCGGGCAGATGAGGCAGTTGCTGCATTGCGGCACCGGCGACTGCTCCAGCGGGGCCAGCGTGGACACGTCGTAACCCATGGCCACGCATGCGGGCGGCACCGGGTTGCTCGGCGAGTACTGCTGATCGAAGTAGCTGTTGACGGTGATGAAGTCGATAATCACGGCCTCCAGCTCCTCACCTTCCTGTCCGTCAGGCAGAGCGATGGTGTGATTACCGATCCAGCGGATCTTGCCGGTGGCCGGCGAGGAGATCCTGCCCTGGATCGACTGGGCTTCTGCCAGCAGCTGCGCTTGGTAGGTCGCTGGCAGGTTCGACGTTGTGCGGGTCATGGGGGTCTTCAGTGGGTTGATGGAATGCGGCTGATCCGCACATCCAGGCCGTCGATGGTCGTGTAACGCATCGACTCGATCTGCCGCTCGTGTTTGCGGATTGCGCTCACGAGAGCGGCGCTGTTGGACTTCTTCAGCCCCGGGTAGGCAGCCAGGAGCGCACGCATGTTCTCCTTGGTGCCATTGATGAACGTGTCACCGAATCGCAGGACCATCACTTGTTCCTCAGATGGAGGCGACGGTACTGCTTCGGCAGCACGCCCGGGATCATCTCGCCGCGCTCGAACAGCTCGCGGCATGCCGCCGAGTTGACGCGCTTCTCGTAGAGGTGGATGTTACGGGATTCCAGCACGTACTCGTCGAAGGCTTCGCGGTCGATGACCTCTGCCTTCGTGCTCGTGACGATGCTGACACTCGCCGATGCACCCTCGCTGCGCGTGATCTCCTGCGTGTCCAGAGCGTCAAAGATCTCGCGCTCCACGCTGAGGATCTGCAGGTTGATGGCCTTCAGCTCCTCATCCTTCGCCGACTTCTCACGCTTCAGAGCAGCCAGCTCTTCGATCCATTCGCCAATCGTCTTCATATTCTCGGTTTCCAGCATTCGGGGCACATCACCTTCTTGGTGAAGTGACCCTGTTTCTCACGATACCAACCCTGGCCCCCGCAGATGGTGCAGGGGCCGGAGTAGGCTTGATTGCTCGCCCATTTCAGAGCGGCGAAGGCCTCCGGGTCACCACCCCTGTCGGGGTGATGAACCATCGCCTGACGCCGGAAGTACTCCTTCCTGGCATCGGGCGCGAGGCCCTTCATCTCCTTCAGGAAGTGGTCTCGCCAGTTCATTTCGAGTAGCAGACATCCCAGCCACCCTCTGCGTTCAGCGGGTAGCCAACGGCCCAGTCCGGCGGTGTCGACATGATCTTCTGCATCAGCTCGCAGGTCTCTTCGGCCTTCTCGATCGGGACACAGGTGACGACCTCATCGTGCGTCATCATCACGACCCGCAGCCCGGCGTCCTGCATCTTCAGCATCTGCTCGGCGACGATGATGCGGGCGATGGCCTGCGTCACGTTCTCCGCGAGCAGGCCACCGTACAGCTTCGCTCGACCAGCCTTGACCTTGTAGGTCACGTCCTTGAACGAGACGCCTCCCTGGTGGTCGAACACCGGCGTGCCCTGCAGGTCCTCGTAGTGGAGGAACAGCCCGTTCGGCAGCCGGCAGAAGCCTTTGCCGAACTCGAGCACGCCGACCTTCAGATCGCGCCCGAGGATCATGGCGGTGATGGCCTCATCCATCTTCGCCCAGAACTGCACGATCTTCGGATTGCGAGCGCGGAACGTGGACACGGCTTTCGCCGCCTCCAGCTCCGTCAGGTTCACAGCCGGCCCCATCATGCCCTTGGCCAGCGTGTCCTTGAACTTGAGCGAGCCCATCCCGAAGCCGAGGCCCAGCCGACCAACCTTGCCGACCGTCCGCTCCGGGCTCGACTTGCCGTAGGGCACCTCAGGCTTGCCGAAGATGTCGTTGGCGAGGTCGATGTAGAGGTCGGTGCCGTCGCGGAACATGTCCAGCACCCGCTGCTCGCCGGCCAGCCACGCGATGCCGCGGGCCTCGATCTGTGCCGAGTCCATCACGCACAGCGCGTAGCCCTTCGGTGCGATCACGGCGCGGCGCAGCTTGCCCTTCTTCGGCAGGTTCTGCATGTTCATCTTGTTGCCGGCGCTCCAGCGGTGCGTGTGGGCCCCGCTGTAGTGCAGCATCACCGGCAGCTTCTGACCATCCTTGCCCGTCTCGATGAAGCGCCCCGCCCGGGTCTCGCCGATGGTGCTCTTGGCAGCCAGCCGGGCGAAGTAGAGGTTCTTCACGTCGCGGTTCGGGTGATTGCCGAGCGCCTGGAACTCGAGGTCCGCCTTCGAGAAGGCATACGTCTGCTTGCCAGTGCGCACGCTCTCCTTCATGGGCGGCTCGACGCCGCGGTCGCGCAAGGCCTGGGCGAACTTCTCGTTCGACATGAGCGTGTCGATGTCGACCCCGCCCTGCTCGATGGCGACCATCTTGCGGCCCAGCTCTTCCTTCAACTCTTCCTCGACCAGCGGGATGTCCACTTCCAGCACCGGGTCGCAGAACATGCGCATGGTCATGTCCACCAGCCGCAGCTCGCTGTCCGGCATGAAGGGGTACATCGCCCAGAAGATCTCGAACGTGTCATCCACGTCGTCCGTGGCGTAGAGCGCCAGGGCCTTCTCTTCTTCCTCGGTCAGGTCCCACTTGTCCTTGATGTCGTACAGCGCCGCCTGCTTCACCTTACCGGCCAGGCCGTGTGCCTTGGCGATGGTGTCCAGGTTGTGGCGACCGGCATGACCATGAACTGCGCGGGCCATCGACAGGGTGTCGATGTAGAAGCCCGGGTGGATGCCGTAGACCTCGTGGAGGATGAAGCCGTCGAAGGCCAGGTTGTGACCGATCACCGCCGTCTTGGCCCAGTCGATGCTGTTGAACAGCTCGGTGATCTGCTCCCGGAAGTAGACCTTGGTCTGGCCCTCGCCGATCTTCACCGACCAGCAGTGGACGTGGAAGCGCGGGTCGCGCACGTAGTCCGACGTGCTCATCTTCGAGAGGGTGTAGTCCTTGCCGAAGGCGGTCTCCGCGTCCATCGTGATGATGTCGTAGACCTTGCCGCCGACTTCCAGTTTGCTGCGATCCGTCATGGGGTGACCTGCTTGAAAGCGGAGTTGAGCAACTCCAGGATGTTGATCTGCTTCACGTTTTTGTCCGCGAGGCGCTGGTAGACCAGCTCCTCGATGGTGCCCTTCGCCAGGATACTGATGGTTTCGGTGCGCTGCGTCTGGCCGGCCCGGTACGTCCGCCGGTTCCCCTGCAACCAGTGCTCCAGGTTGTAGGTGGGCGACGCCCAGATCGTCGTCGTGCCACGCGTGAGGGTCAGGCCGTGGGCCGCCGAGGCGGGGTGGGCCAGCATCACGCGGTAGAAGCCGTTCTGGTAGTCCTTCACCGCTTCCATCCGATCCTGCTCCTTCACGCCGCCGTCGATCACTGCGAAGGTGATGCCGCGCTTGGTGAACTCCTCCATCAGGAGGTCACGCTGGTGGCGCCAGTGGAAGAAGACCACGCTGTGCTGCCGGGCCTCCACCAGGTCCGCGATCATCTCGTACCGGCTGGGGTCCACCACCGCGTACTTGTTGGCGTCCCCGGTGTAAGTGGCGCCCGAGGCGATCTGCAGCAGCTTGTTGGCGACACCAGCAGCGTTGACGCTGCTGATGACCTCGCCGCTCTCCAGCGCCAGCAGCGCGTCACGCTTGAACGTCTTGTAGACCGTGGCCTGGCCCGGCGGCATGAAGAAGGGCACTTCCGTCTCGAAGTTCTCAGGCACGTCGAGGCACTCCTCGAACTTGTGCCGCACGGTCATGTCCTTGATCAGCTCACCCACCGCCTGCTCGGCGCCGGGCTTGTCCTCCCACTTCAGCATGTTGGCCGCGGGGCCAGCCTGGGAGGGCGTCTGGGTCATGTTACGGAACTTGTAGAAGCTCTTGCCGAGGCGCCGCCCGTCATCCAGGATGTAGATCTGGTTCCAGATGTCCGTGATCCCGTTGGAGTTGGGCGTGCCCGTCAGGCCGTACCGGTACTTGAAGTGGCTCTTGATCTTGTTCAGAGCCTTCGACCGCAGCGAGGTGTGATGCTTGAACGCGCTCAGCTCGTCCAGGATGAGCGTGTCGAAGCGCGCGAAGAACTCCGGCCGCTGCTCCATCAGCCACTTCGTGGCGTCGACGTTGGTGACGTACACGTCAGCCGGGCGGGCGAACGCCTGGGCCCGGCCCTTCGCCTGCGCCACCGACACGGTGATGTGCGGGGCGAACTTGGCAAAGTCGTTCTCCCAGGCCGAGCGCAGCAGTGACTTGGGAGCGATGACGAGGGCACAGCCCCCACCGTTGCGCCGCCGTTCAGCGAACAGCTCGATCTGGACGCGCGTCTTGCCGGTGCCAGGATCGCTGGCATCGAGCACACGCTCGTGGGTACGCATGAAGTCGACGGACTTCTTCTGATGGTCGAACAGCGGGAACGTCATTCAGACACCTTTGTCGCAATGCCCGGTGCCGCGCGGGCCATACGGGCAGTATTTGCAGGAGAACATGTTGGGGTTGGCAGGGAAGTCGGTACAGGTGGTCAGGTCCAGCGCCCGGGCGTTGAACTTGGCCTTCAGCTCGTCGAGCTGCTCGCGCTTGAACTCGCGGCTCACGACCTCGCCATTGTCGAGGTACCAGATCTCGCACGTGACCTTCTGCACGGCAGGCTGCCGCATCATGACGACGATGGCGTAAAGCATGAGCTGCTCACCGTGCTTGATCTCGTTGCCCCACTTGCGCCCCGTCTTGTAGTCGATGACCAGGACGTGGTCGTCAGTGATCTGGGCAACGGCGTCGCACTTCAGGCGCAGCCAGCTGTCGGATGAGGTCCACGCCACCGGCTTCCACTCGGCGTTCATGGCCCACTCATCCTCCACCTTCACCTTGCCCTTCTTGAAGAGGGCCTTCAGCGGCGTCAGTTCCTTCTTGAAGGGCTTCAGCTCCTCGACCAGCTCCACTTCCCCCTTCACGAACTTCTCTGCGGCGGAGTGCAGGCGGATGCCGCGCTCGAGCTTGGTCTCAAGCTCCCCCGGCTGGCGCTCGGGCTCGGGCTGGGGGATCTTGTCGCCGAACATGAGCTTCGCTTTCAGCTTGCAGCTCTCGAACTGCACCAGCCGCGAGTAGCTCCACGTGGTGATGGGAGGTTTCACTTCTGCTCCTTGATGGCCTGGTAATGCCAGGTGTCTTTGTACCGAGTTTCGAGTACTAAGACACTGCCTGGGTACATGCGCTGCAGCGCTTCACGCTTCGTCGCCCACCTCTCCGTGACGAGGTGGCGCCGGGCGCTGAACTTGACCCGGCCGCACGTGAGCACGTGGTCGGCCGGGAGCTTCTCCCACCGCTTCTTGTCGAGGATGAAGTAGGCGAGGGACTCGTTGTAGATCATGCGTCGATGTGGAGGATCTCGCCCCAAGGCGGCGTTTGGGAGGAGTCGATGATAGCCCACATGACGGGGTACGAGTGCGGTTGTTCGGGGAAATCCGCATAGCCGTCGGTGAAATACACCAGGCAGCGTGGGTTGATTTCGTTCTCCTCGATCCAGTCGAACACTGGCTGGAAGGAAGTGCCGCCGCCGCCGCGCAGGGCCAGCTCGATGTCATCGTGCAGGCTGAACGTGTCGACGTGCTGGATGTCGCGGTCGCAGTAGACCACGTGCAGCTTGGTCGGGCGGGCGGCCTGTTTGATGTCGTTCAGCTCGGCGGCCACGCGCTCGAGCAGCTCCTGGGTCATGGAGCCGGAGGTGTCGATAGCGACAACGATCTCGTCGAGGGTGTCGTTGCTCTGACGTGAAGGCATGAAGAGTCCTCCGCCGATGAAGCGGCGATTGGGGCGCTGCCAGCTGTAGTCGTCGGGCGAGCGCTCGGTCATGAAGCGCGAGAGCGCCTCAGCCCAGCGCACCTTCGGTGCGAGCTGACCGTTGATGAAGATCTCGAGCGAGGACGGCAGGTGCCCGGACATCTTGGCGGCCTGGGCGGCCTCGGCCAGCGTCTGCTGCCAACGGCGCTCCTCAGCATCCTTGTCGCCCTCGGTACCGTTGGCGTTCTCACCATCGCCCACCGTGCCGGTGGCAGCGGACTTCTGCTTCTGCTGATCGGAGGGCTGCTCCGGCAGCTTGTTGTAGATCTCCTCAGCCGTCATGCCGCGGTACTGGGCATCGAGCAGGCCGCCCTGCGGCAGCTTCATGCCGGCGTCATGCAGGACAATGTTGATGGCGTAGTCCGTGGCGATGTTCCAGCGCTCAGGGTCGCGCCCCTCGCGGCGCAGGTGATGCAGCAGCGCGCAGTGCATCACCTCGTGGGCCAGCACCCCCGCACGCTCTGCCTCCGGCATGGCTGCGAAGACCTCAGAGTTGTAGAGGATTCGAGCGCCGTCCGTGTAGGCGACAGGGCACTCGGGGTCCTTGTCGGTGGCTTCGCGGACTTCCATGCGCATGACCAAGGAGGCGAAGAAGGGCTGCGAGTTGAGCAGCATCCAGGTCATTGCTTTGGTGGCGAGGGTGATGTTGGTTGCCATATCAGGCCTTCATGAGTTTGAGGATTGGGATGTACGGGAGGTAGTCGTACCAGGCATCGATGAAGCGCGGGGCCATGTACGACCGGGCGCGGTAGAAGCGCTGTGGATCCTTGGACCAAGTGATGATCCGTCGCTTGTTGTCTCGGTCGCAGGCAAGCCATGCCGAGTTGCAGAGTCGGGCGATACGCCAGAAACGCCAGACTTCAACGGTCGCTGTGGCTGAGAAGATCATGTTCCCCGCCACGGCCTCTTCCAGGTGCATGAGGAATTCAACAGGCTCCTCCCGCTCTGGAAGTTGCAGTGTGACCATGAACGGGGCACCTGCGAAGGCACTGAACTGCAGCGGTAATCGCCCTGTAGCCGCCCACTCCGTTGCCAGAGCTTGTTCCAGCAACGAGTGGGCAAGGCTGACTAGCTCAGAAGGGAGAGGCAGCTCGCCATATGTCTGACGCGCGGCAACAAGTCCCGCAATTTTGCCGCGTAGGGTGACTTGCTCTTCTTCAGAGCGAGGGGTTTGGTGAACCATCTTTCCAGATCCGAAGTTCGACAGCAGATTGACAGATCCCGCAGCCCGTCGATTACCTCGCCATCCTCGAGACCGAGTGGCAGCGAGACTCGCTTCCATTGGGCGCTCTGGCAAGCTTCATCGAACAGAGCCTTATCGATTACCATGCCTTCGAGCGGCGTGACAAAATAGGTCCAAGGAATGACGCTCTTGGGGTCATGAGCTTTCAGCTCGAAATGAGGCACCCCAGCTCGAGGCTTCTTCACCTCCTTGACCTGCATGTGGGGGAACATCGCGTTCCATTCGACGATGATGCGTATCGCGTGGAACTCTCGGGCGATCGCCCGGGCTGCTGAAATCGATTCGATATTCATTTGAGCATGTTCAGGATGGATTCTCGGAACTCGAGATCTGGCAGCAGTTTGCGGAGCTCTGCTGCCGACTCGGACTTGCTGCGCTCGAGCGACCGCCTGTCGCGCAGCCAGCGGGTCACGTCTTGATAGCGGGCGAACTGCAGGAAGTCCTTGGCTGCTTGAAAGACAGGGTAGTCCTCTTCAGTGATCACCCGCGAGGCCTGGATCCACTGCTCTTCCTTCGTCCTCTTCCGACACTCTTCCTCGAAGCCTGCCTCGCAGCCGTCACGCAGGCCCCAGACCACCATCCGGTTGAACTCATCGTAGCTGACGCCCACCGCCACAAACTCCGTGGCGGACGCCTTGTACTCATGCACGTTCGGTGCGAGCCGCAGATCCGGATACATCTCATTCCATTTTGAAATGATACGCACCGTGAAGTAGTGCCAAGGGACGACGGTGAGCTGATTCGGAAGTAACAGCATCATTTGCTCCAGTAGGACTTGTACTCGAGGATGGTGGCTTGCGCCAGCAGCATCAGACTCGTGGTGCCGGCATCCGTCTTGATGTACGCACGGTGCGCCGGCTCCCACTCGGTGTACCAGGTCAACTTGTCCTTCAGCGCCGGGCCGTGCATGCGCAGATTGCGCACCGCAGCCATCAGCGCCGTGCGCTTCACGTCCGGCAGCTTGGCTGTAGCCAGCCACCGGTCGATGCGGTTCAGCTCAGATAAGAGAACCGGTTCGGTCATAGTGTCTCCGCAGGAGGTGGTAGAAAACGATCTGCCTGCGGGTCATCCAGCTGAAGTCCGGACGCCCGTTGGCCTGAAGCGTGACAACCACATCTGCGAGGAACGCTGCGCGGCGCAGGTACGACTGCCGCTTGCCACGGAACATGATCCGTCCCGGCGCCTTCTCCCGGGGGTAGGCCAGGATGTGGCCGAAGTAGTCGCACGGCACGTACTCTTCCATGGTCCCGAACAGGTTGTCCCGCAGGATCTGCGTGTCCGGATGCTCTTCGTTGTGCCACATCACGATCTGTTCGCGGAAGTGGTCGATGAGGTCGTCGTCGAGTTTCATTGCATCAGTCTCAACATGCGTAGGTTGTCCAGCAGGGGTTCGTACTTGCCGCACCCCTTCAACTCGGTCTGTGTCCCGTCCGCCAGCCGGTTCAGCGTGGCGACGCACAGGTGCGTGCTCGCGCTGATCAGTAGATCGTAGGTGTCCCGGGCAAAGCGGTACTCCTTGCTCTCCGGGTCACCCCGATGCGCGGACATGACACGATCGCACGCCCGGATCTGCGCCGCCATCCAGGCGTCGTGTTTCTCAGTAGCCATACTGCGAGCGCCCCGTCAGCAGGCTGTAGTCCTCGATGGAGAGCAGCAAGAAGGCGTCATTCTTCGGCCAGTGCTTGCGGGCGGCGGCCCGCAGCTCGGACAGACGGTCGAACGACTGCGAGCCGATCTGGGCCAACCAGCGGTACTCGGGATCCTTCGTCATCACGGCGTGCTCGCTGCGATACTTGGGCCAGCCGATCAGGTTCTTCTCGGTCATCGCCTCGCGCACGCGATCGCGGCAGACGCGATGGCGCAGCTTCAGGATCTCGTGCAGACGCTCCTGAGTGCGGTGCATGACGAAGAGGGGGGTGACGCGGATCTTGCCGTTGACGATTTGCAGGTTCATGATTCTTTCCAGTTCGTGTTGATGATTCGCTTGATGCAAGGGATCGTGCTCTCGAGCAACCAACCCCAGTGCTCCTGGATGTGATCGTAGGTGAAGTGGTCCTTCTGCTGGTTCACGAACACGAGTCCCTTCTTGATTCTCGCCGCAGCCTGGAACACATCCCAGCCGGCGACCAGACCTGCCAGCTCGAGCAGGTCTTCCTCGCTGATCTCGCTGTAGAAGGTGCAGCCCGGCTGGTCGTACTTGAAGCTGACCCCGTCCACCGTGACCATCATCTTCGACCAGACAGGCAGCCAGTCGGCGTACTCAGACTTCACCGCATGACACCGCTCCATGATGGCGGCCGCCAGCGGGGTATCAGCCATCGCCCAGCGGATCTCCCTAAAAAGGGACTCCTGAGTACTCCGTACTAGGTTCTGAGATGGCCGGGGCAAGACGCCAGACTTTTGCGAGGCATTGCGTATGAGCGAGAAGGGGGTCATTGGAAGCGTCCTCGTTGAGCAGTTCGTCCACCGTCTCGGGAGCGCAGTGGATGCAGTAGGGGTTGCCGATCAGCCGCCCCTGCTGCCAAGCGTAGAGCTGGGCCATGGCCCGGATGTCCATCACGAAGCCGCGGGCATACTCGTTCTTCAAGCGGTGCAGCGGCAGGAAGTCGACATTGAACTCCGCCGGCACCATCAGCATTGGCAACTCGGGGGTCTTGGTGTACAGCCGGTAGTTGCCGTACCGCAGCTCGATACGGCGGGGGCGATGCTCAGTGACGCCCACCGGGCGGCTGTGCCAGGCCTCCAAGGCACCTGCCGGCACCAGCTCATGGACGACTGCGAGCAGCCCTGCCTGCAGGCGCTCCTGGAACCAAGGAGAGGTCTCCAGCTCGCGCATGAACTCGTACAGGGTCATAGCTGATCTCCAATGAAGCTGAGGCGGGCGCGCCATTGGTTGAAGCTGGGAGGCAGGTCCTTGTCCCAAGGTCCGTTGAAGCGGGTACTGGTGAAGATCTCCCGGCTCTCGATGGGGATCGGCAGATCCGAAACAAGGTGCAACACCGATTCGATCCGGACGCGCAGATCCTTGGGCAGGCGGTTGTAGTCAACCGTGGCGGGCAGAGTGTTCGGCGGCACGTAGGCGGGCAGCTCCCAGAAAAAATTGAGGGGGCCGAGGCATGTTGTCTGGTGGCAGGAAGCGAAGCGTATGTCTTTCTCCGCGGCATGCCAGATAAATTTCGCCAATGCCTGCCCCCTCTCCGGGGGGAGGGTTGCGATGCAGAGCTGAGTGACGTTGTCCAGATCCCAGAGCCAACGCTCTACCACGAGGGCGATGAATCGCCGGAGGAAATCCTCTGCTCCAGGCGATCGCGCAGAGACCTGCGAGCCGAACTGCTTAAGATCTTCCATACGTGCTCCAGATCGCGGTGAATGCGGTAATGGTTGCCGGCCTTGATGTAGTCGTTGCAGACAGCCAAGGCCTTGTGGATCTCGTCAGGTGTCTGAAAGATGGAGAGCCGAGGGTGGTCGTACAGCTCCGGCCAGCCGGGGATCCGCAGGTAGCGCGGTGCCTCGCCGCCAACCATGACGGCCCCGGTCATGTTCTCGCGCAGCTCCGCAGGAAGCTGCTCGATCTGCTCGACGATCGCGGTGGGGTAGCAGGCACGCGCTGCTGCTTCGCGTGCCTCCAGGGAGATGTCTCGCCAGTGCTCGATCTGGAGATCGTAGAGCGAGTCAGCTACCGCGTACTGCTCGGGGGTCAGATCAGCTTGCTTTCGCGCACCCATGTCATGAACTCCGGCTGGAAGCAGAGATTGCTGTTGGCCGGGTTGCGGACGATGTCGCGGGCGAACAGCACCTGGTACTCACCCGGCAGCCGCTCGATGTACTTCATGGCCTGCTGCCAGTTCTTCACCGTCGTGTGCCGCGCCAGCATGGTCGTGACGGCGTAGTTGGCGCTCGGCTGCTTCGGCAGACGGGTCTCCTCGGGTTTCTCGAGGATCTCCTCGGCCGTGGGCAGGTCGCGGTACAGGTTCTTGAAGGCCATGTACTCGACCGAGGCGGCGTCGCCCACCGTGCCGGCGGCCAGCATCGGCAGCAGCTCTTCGTCGGGCTCCTGCTTCAGGATGCGGTCGAAGAACTCCCAGCTGCGCGGCGTGGCGAAGGCTTTGGCGTCCTTCAGGTTCTGCAGGCGCTGCTTCTCTTCCTTCGTAGAGCCGGCGTGGGACTCGGACTCGTTCAGGAAGTTCTTGCGGAAGCGCAGGAAGGCGATGATCGTGTCATCAATGTTGGCACCGAAGGCCCAGTCGATCCAGTCCTCGAAGTGGACCTCGAAGTCGATGTGGCTGAAGCGGTTCTTCAGCGCGCTCGACATCTGGTTCACGATCGCGCGGTCCTGCATCCGGTTGCCGGCAGCGACCACCACCCAGCCTTCCGGCAGCTCGTAGTCGCCCAGCTTGCGGTCCAGCACCAGCTGGTAGGCGGCAGCCTGTGTGGCCTGTGCCGCGGAGTTGATCTCGTCGAGGAACAGGATGCCCTTGCCTTCAGTGGGCAGGAACTTGGGCGTGGCCCAGTCCGTCTTGCGGGATTTGGAGGCAGCCGTGCCGGTCACCAGGGGAATGCCGCGCAGGTCAGCGCTGTCCAGCTGCGAGAGGCGCAGGTCGATCAGCTCCAGGCCCAGCTTCTTGGCCACCTGCTTCACGATCTGGGATTTGCCGACACCCGGGCTGCCATGCAGCATGACGGGTTGTTTGGCGTTGATGAGGAGTTCCAGGGCTTTCGCGGCTTGTTGGGGACGCATGGTCATGCCTTCCTATTGAGTGATTTGAGGTCCGGTCCGGGAACGATGAAGTACCGGAACGTGGATGCTGCTTGATTCAGAGAGACACGCAAGCACAGGGCTTCGACCCAGCTTGCACACCAGTGAGTGGGGCGGCACTGCAGTGCGTCAGAGACCCCGTACTTGCGTGGTTTCATCAGTGAAGCGTGTGAGAGTTGGAGGACTCGGCCTGCGCGGCCTCGGCGTGCTGCTCGAGGTAGTGAGCCAGCTGCTGATTGAACTCAGGCAGCTCGGCGCTCAGCGAGGCGATGAGGTCAGCGACCACGCACGCGATGTCGTGCGCGCGGCCGCCGTAGGCCTGCACCGTGGGCAGCTGGTCATCCTGCCTGCCCTTGTAGGCGATCAGGCCGACCACCGCCGTGACATCGGCGTCATCAGGAACTTCTTCGAGGGACTTGTACAGCTTGTCCAGCAGCTTACGGTTTGCCATTGATGATCACGTCCAGGTTCGTGTCGATGTCGATCAGCACCTCACCCAGCTTGCTGATGTGGTCCTCGAGGGCTGCGACGCGGCGCCGCAGATCTGCGATCACCTTGTCCTGTGCAGCCTCGTGGATCTTGCGGCGCGAGGAGGTGCAGTACACCGCCGAGGCCAGGTTCGCCGCCCGCATCTGGTCGGCAACCATTTGGTCGATTGCTCTCGAGTTCATTTTTTCTCCATGCACGTCAGGCAGGGGATCACCGGGACGACCTTCTCGACCGTCCGGGTGCGCCATTTGACCTTCTCCACCACCTCCGGCTTGGGCGGCGTGCGCGTGTCCAGCTCATACGCGACGCAGTCCATCAGCCGGATCGTGGTGATCAGGCGTTGCAGCCCACCACTGGCACCGGCGCCGATGCTGCCGCCGGCTCCGTTGCTGCCATTGCCGCCGATCCCGAAGCCCCAGCCAGTGGACACTGTGGTCACGGCCGTGGTCTCGGTCATCCGGTGGCCAAAGAAGCGGACCAGGCCGGGAGCCAGCTCGACACGCTTGTACGGCATCTCCTCATCAGAGACGACGTACATGTCCGTGCCGGCCTCGAACTCCTGAGCACCCATCGGCCGATTATTCAGACCATTCACGCTCCGGCGAACGATCTTCATCCTCGGCTGACACTCCGTGTCCGCATACCGACTCACGGTCGCGCTCGGCGTGATCGCTGGCGGCACGACCGGCTGCACAGGCCTCACTGACCAGCTGCGCGATGCGTTCGTCACCGAAGCTGCCCCGCCAGTCGCCGCCTGCCCTTGAGTCTGCTGCTGTTGCTCTTGCTGCCACTGATGCTGCGGGTTCTGCGCGCATGCGAAGTCGCCTTCGCAGCCATGAGCGAACGCCCCTTGCGTTCCCAGCAGCATCACGCCGGCGGCGATCGCTACCCATACCCAGTCCGTTGCTTTCATTTTCCAGTGCTCCCGAACCCGCCAGTGCCCCGGTCGGATTCATCCAGTTCGTCCACGGTCTCGAAGTCCATGCGGAAGAACGGCATCAGGACGGCCTGAGCCACCTTGTCGCCGACCTCCACCTTGAACTCCTTGTCCGAGTCGTTCTGCAGCTTCACCAGAATCTCGCCGCGGTAGTCCGAGTCGATCACCCCGGTGCAGTTCGACAGACGCACGCCATGGTTGAAGCCATGGCCGCTGCGACTGTAGACCATCAGCACCGTGTGCGGAGGGATCTGCACGTGCAGGCCTGTCCGCACCACACCGGACCCGCGCGGCGGGATCACCGCTTCGCTCGCGGCGAAGATGTCGTAGCCGGCGGCACCGGCTGACGACTGGCGGGGCAGCGTGACCAGCCCCGATTTCACTTTGATCACAGCCATTCAGCAATCCTCGTCATGAACAGGACACTCAGGCCGGCCGCGGCCAGCATCAGCAGGACGTGCGTCAGGTCCTCGATCAGCCTGACCCAGCTCGCCCCGCTCTCGCTCCTCGAGAACACGCTGCAGTGCCCGCCACTGTGCCGGAGATACAGCGGCATTTCGGGCCTCTCGGATGTCGTCGAGGGATTTGTTCCAGAACTTCCCGCGCTGCTCTTCGTACAGCAGCTGGTTTCCGCGTCGCAGCAGCTCATTGATGACGAACTCGGTGGGGTCGACGTTGCCTTCAGCGACAGCGAGGTCGCGCAGCAACTGCTCGATGGAGGAGGCCTCGAAGGCCTCCTGGAGCAGCCGCTGCAGGTTGATTGAAGCGGCTGCCATGATCACTCCTCGACCGGGAAGTCAGCGATCTCGGTCGCCAGATCGGTCAAGTACTTCGCGGCGACCTTGGCCTTCACCGCCTTGCCGCCGCGCTCCAGCAGGATGTCCTGCACGAGGTCGAACACCTCGTCGTTGTTGACTTCATTGGCGCGGTACAGCAGCTGCAGCAGTTCGTCGATGGGCTTGCGCTCGAATTCCTGTTTCAGGAATGCGCCGGTGGAAGTATCACTCATGGGAAATTTCCTCGTGGACTTGGCGTCGAATGATGACGCCGGGGTGGGGTGCTCCTTGCGGAGCGTCAACGCCGTCGGTGTAGACAGCCACCGTCAGCTCGTTGCCTTTCGTGTTGTGGCGATACTGCCGCTCCAGCTCGTCTGCGAACACCTCGCGGTGGATCAGCAGAGCCGGGTTGATGCCAAGCACGTGCTCATCGAGGATCGATGAGGAACGCAACGCCTTGATGTACTTCATCACGGTGTGCGGGCTGGTCCGCCACTGGAACTTCGGGTACCGCGACGTGCTGGTCTTGAAGCGCGACACTGATCGCCTCCAACAGTTGGTGATTGGTGGTTCGCAGCCGAATCAACTCGGCTGCGCAGGAGATGAGAAGATGCTTCACAGGAAGTCCTTGATCAGATCCCTGACCTCATCCTTCTGCTCAGGAGTCAGGGTTTTGGAAGGGATCGTCAAGCCGCGCACCACCTTGTCGCCGATGCGCACGTTCTTGACCTCCAGGCCCATCTCGTCGAGCCAGGCCACACGCTTGAACTCGCTGGCCATCTGCTTGCCGAGCAGGTACTCGTACAGCACTCGGATCTCGTTGGTGCTGATCTTGTCCGGCGAGATCTCGTCGAGACAGACCCGCTTGAAGATGTGCGCTGCCAGCTTCAGCCGCTGCAGGTCGAACATGTCCAGCGACTCGTCGGCGTTGGGCATGAGCTTGGCCAGCGGCATCAGGTCGCCCGACTTCAGCACATCAGCCACGCGCTCGCGGTCGGTCAAACTGACCTGCTGCGCGCTCGCCTTCTGCGCCGACGCCATCGGGAAGCGGACCCGATCCTCGTCCACCTTGATCGAGATGAGCAGGTTGGCGAAGGCCTGCAGCTCTGATGCAATCGCCTTCGTGTCGACCCAGCTGGGATCCAGTTTGGTCGCCTGGTAGGCCGGGATGTTGTATCGCCGGTCACCCTGCTCGACATCGATCGGGTACTTCGAGTTGGAGATGAGGATGAAGCTGTTCCAGCTGCGGGACTGCACCGCCTCCTTGCGCATGGAGCGCACGGGAGCGGTGTCGCCCGTCACGAGCATCTTCAGCTTGTTGTTCAGCTGGTCCCTGCCCTTGTGCTCGCGCACGTTCACCTCGTCCACCACCACCAGCAAGCTCTCCGACTGGTAGGAGTTGAACTTCTCGGCCAACGTCTCGAGCGACAGGAGCAGCGCGTTCTGCTCACCGAGCAGGGGCTTCAGCACCTGCTCGTAGAGCACCGTCTTCCCGGACCCCTGCACACCCGTCAAGATCCAGGCGGTGCCCGCCTTGGTCCGGTTCTTGAAGATGTGCGCCACCCAGTTCAGAAAGTACTCGATGGCGGTCTGGTCGTCCGACATGGCGTGCTTGATCAGCCGGCCAATCCACTGCAGCGAGGTACTCTGTACTAGGTACTGGGCTCCTTCCTGATGAGTCCGTGTCTCCGTGCCCGTCATCTTCATGAAAGGTGAGGGCACGAACTTGTTCAGCGTCTCAGCCTCGTAGTCGATGACCGAGTGAGTGGTCGGGTCGTAGACCGGCCGGCAGGTTCGGATGACCTCGGGCGGATCCACCTCCAGAGCGGTGAAGTAGTCCTCAACCATCCGGAGCGATGTGGCGGTGTTCCACTGGCCGACCACGCCGATGTCCGGGTGGTAGCGGCCGTAGACATACTTGCCGGCGCCATCAGCGACCACGAAGGGAACGGGCTCGCCCATCTCGATCGAGGCCTGCTCCAGCTGCGCCTGCTTCTCGGCGTAGTAGGAGGGCAGCGCGTCCTTGATGGAGTAGACCGGCTCACCCTTGAAGTTGTAGAGGAACTTGAAGTCGTCATCTGGGTGGAAGTACCCCCAGCTGTCGCCGCCGTTCAGGTTCATGTAGGTGAAGCCGCGCTCGGACTTCAGCCCGGTGATGGTCATGGTACCCGCGGGGATGCCAGTCAGCATCTCGTCCCCGGAGGGCAGATACTGGATGGTTCCCTTGACCTTGCCGAGGCCCAGCTTCTTGCGCAGCTCGTCGATCGTCTTGCGACGGGTCTCCATGACCAGCTGCGCATCAGCCAGCACGCGAGAGAGCGGGATGCAGTCCAGCGAGCGGGTGACCAGCTGCACGCGGGCCGCGCCCGGGTACGGGTCGGTCAGGCCGGAGGCCAGGACCGGCGGCGCCACGTAGAGGAGCTTGTCGTTCTGGCAGGTGGTGATGTCCAGCGGGTAGCGCAGGGCCACACGGCTGCCAGCCAACTCCAGGTCGTTGGCCAGCTCAGGCACCGAGTAGTTGCAGTGCTCGAGCCAGACCTTCAGCTGCGACGGGGTAATGGCTCCCTCTAGCAGCATGAACACGTGGCAGCGCAGGCCGGGGCACTGCGGCAGGCTCGCGCTCGAGCTGTACTGGAGGACGTAGGAGACATCGCCCAGGCCCAGCAGCTGCAGCGCCTGATCGACGGTGGGGGTCTGGCCCTGAACGAGAAACCCGTCGAAGTCCAGACAGACCCACTGCGTGAGGGTGGAGGGAGAGGTGGCGCCGGCGCGCTTCTCGTCCACGAGATCACGCAGCAGCTCACCTTTGACCAGGGCGGCGCCCTGGGTAGCGACGGACGTGACCAGACCATGCAGGTCCGCCAAGGTGTTGACGGTGTGCTTCTGACTGCTCATCTGGAGCACGTGCGGGTACTGCTCGTTCTTCAGGCTGCCCGTCGGGGAGAGCCAGTACTTCTTGGCGAAGGGCGTGCCGTCAGAGGCAGCGACGGTCCAGATGTGCATGTCAGTCCTCGTGTTGGATCAGAAGGTCGATGGGCTCGACCTTGTAGAAGTTGGCGATGCGGGTGAGGGTGTTGAGCGTAGCTTGGTACTCGCGCTCCTCCTCGAGCTTCTTCAGGGTCTCGTAACGGATACCTGATTGCTCGACTGCCTTGACCCTCGACAGGCCTGTTTCAAGTCGGAGCTGGCGGATGAGAGCTGTGTTAATGCGAAGTCGGAGCATTTGTCTGCCACCTGAACGATGTTGAGGTTTGCCAGCTTTGCCAGCTTGCGCATGTCGTCATGCAGGCTCGGCGGCTGGTCCATCATGATGCGCACGGCCTGCCGCGAGCGATGGACTACCACCTTGCCGCCCGCGAGGGAGCCCCAGAGCAGTTCAAGCGTGGGCATGAGCCGGGTGTCCCGGGGGGTCGGCCCTTTGGAGACCTGATCGACGATGTCTCGAAAGCCAGACGTCCAGACGTTGGTCGGCTTCTTGAAGCACGCCACCACAAGGCGGGCAACTCGCTCTTCCTGCCACGTGGTGCCTTCCTTCTTGGCCTGGATCCAGAACTGGTAGGCCTGGGAGTGGATGGCCTGCTGCAGGAGCAGATTCATCTGTTTTCGAGTGAGCATGTTCGTCAGTCTCGGGGTCGAGATAGTAGCACAGGGTTGCCGGACTAGTCCTTCAACTGAGCGCGCGCCTCAGCAAGTTGATGCTCATGCTCCTTCTCCATGAAGCGCTTCAGGTGCGAGCGGGTGGGAAATGCCTGCAATTTGAGCAGACCAAGCGTGTACCGGACGCGGTCATCATCGAGGCCGGCGCCGGACTTGGCCAGATTGCTGATGGAGGTGAAGTTGGCATCGAGCGCCATGGCGCGGGCGAGGATCTCGCAGAAGTCCTCGTCGCTCTTCCGACGTTCGAAGAAAGTTGAGCTGCAGAGACGCCGGAAGTGCTGATACTCAAGGGGGTAGTCAGACATCGACCATGCCAGGATGATGCCCGTCCACCCATGCGCATAGCTCTTGAACTCCTTGCGCACCAGCGCCCGCTCGGGCTCTCGCACGCAGGTCAGCAGCTTCTCGAGCATCTCCTGGGTCACTGCCATTGGGATTTCTCCTAGTTGCCAGCCAGAGTCCTCCGGCTGCCATTGATGAGCGACATGCGATAGTCCTGCAGGCCCTCGATGTCGAGGTGACGGATCGTCCTGAACACGTCTGGGTCCGTCTTCTCAGGGAAGCCCATGAGCACGTTCCATGCGTACAGGAAGTGACTCGTGCCCTGAGGGTTGAATGGCACCCTGTTGCCGCGCCACCAGTTGGCCAGCGCGTAGAGCTTCATCGATTTCTCGCTCGCACCCAACCACCCCAGCACCCGGCGCTCATCGTCGTTGAACGCCTTGTCGGTCATGCGGAAGTAAGCATGCGGCTCCGCCGTCATGCCCTCGAGCTTGGCCAGTGCGATGGTCTCGGCGATGTCCTGCTCAGGCCACTGGTCGAGGTAGAAGGGCCAGTAGAACTGGGTCTGGAAGAACACCCCGAACTCAGGATCCACAAGGAACCGCGACCAGCCGCGGTCGCCGTAGCAGCGCAGGATGAACTCGGCCTGGTCGTAGACATCGCGGAAGCTCTGCTTGCGCCGCGCCACCCGGGCGATGGCACCCAGGAACTCCATGGTCGTGCGGCCGTGCGGCACGACGAAGTTCCCCGGGTCCCGCCGCTTCTGGGCCTCGTAGTCCTTCACGCGGTAGTAGAGCAGGTCGGCCAGCAGCTCCTTCTCAGTCATCTCAAAACCTCCCTTGCTCCAGCCGCGTAGCGATGATGTAGGGGTCCTTGCCGATCAAGGACACAGGGTTGTGGGTGAGGGGCCGGCGCTTGCGCCGGTAGGCAGCCATGAACTCCCGCCACAGATTGCCCGCTGTCGAAGGCGGCAACGTGTAGGGGAACTGACCCCAGGTACTCAGTACCGAGTACATGGACTGTGAGGGATCCCCACCCAACATGACAGCCACTTCCTTCTCGTCCTTGCGCAAGAGCGGCCAGACGGCGTGAAGGCAGTCATGGATGGTGTGGGGCAGGCCGAGCACCCTGTGCATGGCGATGGCGTCCCTGATGGTCTGCTCAGGCCACTGCAAGATGGTGCCGGGCCAGCTCCTGGTCGTCGTGGCACCACAGCGTCTCGAAGGCGTCCACCACATCCGCGAACCACGCGCTCTCACCCTGCAGCTGCATGATCATGGTCATGGCGCGCACGGTCTGCTCGGGCCACTGACGCATGTGGATGGGGTGCGAGTCCTCGCCCACTGCCAGCCACGTGGCCGCGGCATCGTCGAGCGTGGCGCAGAGCGCGCCCCAGCCGCGGTCGCCCGCGTCGGCCAGGCGCTTGTCAGCCAGGAGCATCAGCTCGTCGAGGCTGCGCTTCTTGTCGCCCTTGGGGGCGCTCCCACGACCACTGCGGCCAGATCGTCTTGGGGTTCACCGCCCAGTCGCTATACCCGCTCTTGGTGCGCATGAGCTCCGCGCAGAGCCAGCTCTTACCCGAGTTCATGGCTGTTCTCCAGGCCGAGGTCAGCCAGCAGCATCGCCGCGTTGCGCAGGATCAACCGCTGCTGCTCGGGCGAGTGCTCACCGCGCGCGACGCGCTGCAGGCCCTCGATCACTGTCTCGAGCACGATGTCGTGCGATGCGCTCGCGTCCGCGGGCGTGTCAGGGAAGTCGTACATCTGGTGATTGCCCATCATGTACTCCGTACTCAGTACTAGGTTCTAAGTTCTAGGTGCGTGGGTTGCGCGCATGAGGTCCAGGCCGTTGAACCATTTCCACAAGTCCCTCGGATGCTCACCGTCGATGACCTCGATCAAGCTCCTGGTCAGCCACGTGCGCTGGTCCTTGAGGAGCTGCCGCCACAGCTGTGAGGTGTACCTGGGGCTCTCGGCGAGGCTCAGATGCGCCGCCTCCATCACCTCGACCACGCGCGCCCCCTTGGCCCATGTGCGCCCGGTCAGCCAGCGGGCGAGCGTCAGCTCGGCTCGCGTCTCGGCCGTCTCGAAGAGGGCGACCGCGTCGAGCAGCAGCAGCTGCTCGTCCATGCACAGCGCGAAGGTCATGGTGCGTACACGCTCCTCGGGCCATGCGGTCATGGCTGCAGGCCACTGATCGCGCTTCTCGATGAGCCAGTACAGGCTGCTGCGCGCCCGACCGAGCATCAGCTCGATGAGGCCTGACCACCCGCAGTCGCCACGTCGCTTGAGCAGGCTGCGCATCCTCGCCTTGACCTCGCTCTCGCTCATCGGCACCGTCTCCTTGTACGGGGGCAGCCTCGCCAGCGCGCCCGCTGTCTCGAACGTCAGCGGCCACCCGGGTAGCCCTGCCGCCTTGGCTCGCTTGGCCCAGTCCCCCCAGCCGCTGCGCGCGTAGATCAAGCCCCCGATCAGGTCTGTGAGGACCCCGTCGCTTGTCATGACTGCCCCCTCAGCACCTGCAACATTGACACTGCCGCGTCGATTAGCCGACGCCGCTCCACGCGGTACGCCATGGTGGAGGCAGGGCCGGCACCGGCCGAGGCCGTGAGCGCCTGCGCCAGCGTCGTCACGACCGCCCTCAAGGCCTCAACGCTCCTCGCCTCCCCCGGCGTGGGCGTCTCGGTGGGCATGGTCATGGGCTGCGCCCGGGGCGTCTCGGGGACGGTAGTCTCCCGGGCTTTCGCGGCCTTCAGGCGCGGGTAGTGGTCGTACAGGTCCAGATCTTCAATGGTCATGGCGGGGCCTCGTGGGGATGTCAGGCGTGGGTGGGGGCGGACGCCCCATGTACTTAGAACTCTGTACTGGGTGCTAAGAATTGCATGCGGCCCCCGAATTATTAATCGAATTATTAATCGAATTAATAATCCAATTAATAATCCAGGGGCGGTCGGGGGATTATTCTTTCCCGATCATTGATTTTGCTGAAGCCTGTTGCTGCGGGATGAGCACGCCGTTGGTATCGCACCAGCGCTCGATCTCCGCCCAGGTCGGCGTGAACTTGCCGCTCAGGACAAACTGATCCAGATTGCGGAGGGCGTTGTCGTTGATGTCCAGGAGCAGCGGGATGGCGTCTGGTCCATAGATGGCATACAGATGACCCTCAGCCTGGCAGCGTTGTGCGTTGGGCAGGTGGTCAGTCAGGCGTTCCACGAACAGGTTTGACAGGCGGGTGCGGTCAGCTCCTCGTCCTCGCCAGGCTGCCTCGACACGGAGGGCCAAGGATGTCTGTTGGGCAGGGGTCAGGCGTTCGAACTGGCTGATGTACCGCCAGTCGATGGTGGTCCATCGGGTCAGGTTTCGGTACAGCATGCCCCAGGCCAGGGTGGCGTAATCGGATGAAAGCATTGTGATCTCCTAGGAAAGCTTTCAGGTTTTGACGTGTAGCAGCTCGAGTGCTACAGCTGCTACAAACTCGACGTTTGTAAAGCTCAGCTGCTACAACCTTTCGAAATGTAGACTCAGAATAGTTCGGTGGGGGTTCGGACTACGCGGAAGTTCGGCGTAACAGTTTTTAACGATCTAGAAAATGTCGCCTTACTACACAGCGGACGAATGATATCGGAAAAGTCTTACGAAGGGGTGAAGTGTAGCACCGAGGCCTCTCATGAGTAGCCGTGTAGCAGCTCGGTAGCAGCTAGCCCTCCAATTTTGGCGGTTGAGCTGCTACCGCGCTAAGTCCTTGATTTCATTCGGCTTTTACCCTTAACCCCCTCTTATAACCTATCGGTTATTTATTACATCTGATAATTTGTAGCAGTGTAGCAGTAAATCGAGAAGTTCAACATAGAGAAACGGCCAGTTCACCGTTCGACACAATTGGGATGAGAGTCATTCGCATCTAGTCGAACTCAAAAAACCCGTCCCTTCATATAGGCGATGGTCGATGTAGCAGTTCAACGACAACAGCCAGTCTCCGGGCGATTCGACCTGCAGATGTTTGAGAACGCCCGGATGGAACTGCTACAGCCCATCCGGGCAGGCTAGGGTCAACTCGGGAACTGGTCAGCCACCCGCTCCACCGGGTAGCCGCGCCCGTCTTGCTCTTCCATCCATTGCCGGACCTCCTCGTCCTGCTCGAACTCTTGCGCCCAGTTGATGAGGGCGGTGGTCGAAGCCAGGATGTCAGGCAGCACCTGTGCAGGGACGCGCTTCTTCAGCCCGATCATCCGGATGACACGCTCGCGGGCCTGGGACAGCGCACGAGCTGCCCGCACGGCGTAGTCGTAGTAGACGCGGACCGACAAGGAGGGCTCTTCGGCAAGCTCAGTGATGCTCCACAGCTCGACGATCTGCTCACGCAAGCCCTGCAGCTTGACGTTGGTGGTCGAACCTTGCCCCAACACACGTCGCGCCTCGTCCTCGCTGACACCAGCATTGACCAACCGGTCAATGTCCGCCTGCTTGATCTCTTTGCCGCGGATCATGAAGTCGATGGTTTCCTCGAACGTGTTCGGCATGTCGAACTCGCTCGGGGTGTGCTTCAGCAGCTCGGTGTAGGCCTTGTGATACATGGCCTTGTGCTCGATCAAGGCTTCCTGAGCCTGTTCTGCGCGTTCGCCTTGGTCCAGGACGACCGTGGCGTTGCCGATGAACTTGGCCATGGCGGTGCCGCAGGTGGAGCGGAGGACGGCCTTGAGGCCGCTGCCTTTGAGGGTGTCGTAGTACATGTGTGTTTTCCTTTACAGACTGCGTGTGAGGTCGAAGATCCGACCAGGGTGGTAGACGCCTGACTCAATCCAGCCGAAAGCGAACCGAGCCATGCCTGAGAAGGCGCTGCAGAGCAGACCAGCTACTGCCGCGGCCATCATTCCGGAGAAGGTGCCCCAGTGCATCGCTGCTGTCAGTGCGGTGGCGGCGATGTCCAGGGCAAGGGGCTTGCCAAGCCACTGCAGGGCTGTCTTCCTCGGGAGTTTGAGGAAGATGAGAAAGATTCCCAAGAAAACGATGAAACCTGACGCAAGCATGACCGTGGCACCTCTCTGTTTGGGTGGGGATGCCCCTAGGAGCCTCCAGAAGGCCCATAGCGGCGTTTTTGGGTCGGGCTAGGGTGATTCCCTTATCCCAGGCTCAGAAACGCTCCTAGGGCCTTTTAGAGGCTCTCAAGGGCATTCAAGGCTCCAGCGACTTCAAGGGACGGGATGCCCACGTGCCTCCCAAGGTCAGAAAAACAGGGCGGAGCCCCCGGAGGGGCCCCACCCTGCTCATCAGCGACCGCGGCGAGCGTCGTCGAGCGTGCGGAAGCTGCGACCTTCATCGCGCGCTGCCATCAGCTCCTCGAAGTGCGCTTCCTCGAAGGCCTTGGCGGCCTCGAACAACTCTTCAGCCGTGGCCTTCAGCAGCTTGGCGTCAGCCAGGGCGTTCAGGTTGACGAACCGCATGGAGCGCTCGGCCGCGTAGTCAGCCTGGCGTTTCACGCTGGCGTAGGTGGCCACCCAGGTGGAGTACTTGGTGAGCGTGTCGAAGTCCTCGAACACGTCCTCCGCGTCACTCTTGTCGGGGGCGGCCTCGTAGGCAGCCTTGATCGAGGGGGCGTCAGCCTTCAGCTGCTCAGCCTCGCTCATCAGCTGCTTGGTGCGGTGCTCCATCACCAGCTCCAGCGGCACGGACAGCGCTTCAGCGATCATCGCCAGGGCTGATTCGTCGACCTTCAGGCTGTTCTTCTGCATGCGGGCCAGCGTGCTGTCGATCGTGTCAGCGCGATCGAAGCTCGACAGACCGTTCAGCAGCGCCATGCCGGCCAGGGCCTTGTGCAGGTCGAAGAACTGCTCAGCCCGGCGATGGGCCTCGCGTGCGCGAGTGGCATCGCTGTCGTTGTCCAGATCCTCATCCGAGCGGGAGGTCTCGTCGAGGTGGTTGCGCTGATCCAGCGTGCCGCCAGCGGTGCGCTCCAGGCGACGCTCCAGAGCCAGCGCACCGCGCTCGGCGTTCACACCGCGGAAGAGGACGGTGTTGGCCAGACCTTTCAGCACAGCGATCTGGGTGGTGGAGTCGTTCAGGGACAGGGCGAAGGAGACGGCGTTCGAGATCATGGTGAAACTCCTGTGTATTGAGGTTTGGTGTTGAGGCGAGCTGCCTCACGGAGCCCCCTCTGACGAAGGGGCTCGATGTGTCAGCTCATCAGGTCCTGGAGGTAGCAGCGGACCTCATCCTCGGTCATGCTGCCATCCAGCAAGGCTGTCTCCAGCCGGATCAGGATGTCCTCGGGCGACTCGGTGTAGTCGCTGCAGAGATTATCCAGTTGCCACTGTTCGTAGCCGGTCTCGAGCAGAGTGTCGTTCATGTCAGCCTCCACTCAGCGTTTGCCGACCCAGAAGCGAGGCAGGCCAATGCTGCGGGCTGCCTCGCGCTCCTCGAGTTTGCCCTGCATCACGAGCCGTTCCAGAATCGGCCTGTAATTACGGGGCAAAGTGCGTTGTTCCAGCACGAAGTCGATCACGAGATTGTCGACGAAGTGGCCGTCCTTGGAGAGAGTCCGATTATTCATTGCGATGCTCCAGTTCAGTGAATTATTAATCAAGTGCCCCGAATTATTAATCCGGGGCATTATTCGGTTTACAGCCCGCGCAGCAGCTTCAAGCCAACGCGGATTTTGCGACTCAGCACGATGCCGCGATCGTACAACGCCTGAAACGCAGGCGCGTCATACATCGCGTTGTCCAGTGCGGTCAGCAGCTTGCGCGCGTCCTCCGACAGCTCCTTGCTGCCCAGTGCTTCAAACGCACGGACTGCCGAGCGGAGGTGCTCAACACGCATGCCGGCGACAGCTTCTTCGGTGGAGACGAGGCGAGCGAAGTTCGTGTTCATGGTGATGCTCCTGTTCAGTGAGTTGAGGGTGTTCACAGCGCGTCGCGCCAGGCTTGCTCAGCGGCGCGGCGTTGCCCAGCGCGCTCTTCCACGTGCGGATGAGCCTTCGGGATGCGAGGCGTGGGCTTGGCCGTCATCAGGCGACGCAGGAACCCGATGACGAAGACAGCGATCAGTGCAGCGATGGCGTAGTTGATGATTTCCATGTCAGTGCTCCAGTTCAGTAGAGGAAGAGAGGGCCCGGCATGCCGGGCCCATTGGGGTTACAGCGCGTAGCAGAGTTGCAGTTGCTCGATTTCGTAGCCCTGTTCGCTGCGCAGCTCACGCGCGTCAGCGTAGGTGCTCGTGATGTGAGCCTGCAGATCGGCCGGGCAGAGCCGCATGAATTCTTGCAGGTCTGCGTCAAGACACTGCAGCTGTTTGGCGCGTACGACGATGCTCGAGGCCATGAGTCGCAGGGCGCGAGTCATGTCCATCGGCACTTCGTCGCCCAGCTCGAGGGCGTTGCGCTCGATGTCCAGTGCCAGCCTCGTGCAGCGCTGGGCGAAGGTACGTGGCGTGACCATGTCGCACCTCCTCACAGAGCTGCCGAGTCGGCGGAGTCACGACGTGCATCAGCCTCAGTGAGGTGACGCGCTGCCTCGGCTTTGCGCGCTTCGCGCAGAGCCCGCAGCTCTGCCAGTGCGTCGCGCACGGGCTCTTCAGCAGCCTTGCCGAAGAGATAACCGCCCAGCATGAGCGCGCCGACGGCGAGGGCGCTGCCAACCGGCCCGAGGGTTTCAGTGTCGGTGGCTTTCTCGGTCAGCAGGACGAAGACGGGATTGTTCGTGTCCATGGTGTTGCTCCAGTTGAGTGAGTGACAAGCGAGAGAAAAAGGGGTCATTCTTCGCGCTGGATGCGCGCGGCCTCGGACGGGTCCATGCGCTGCAGCATCTCAGCGTAGTCCTCGTCCGACATCAGGTCGGTGCGCTCCTTCTTGTGCCTCGCGCACGAGCGCACGCGCAGCGTCGCGCACGAGCGCACGCGCAGCGTCGCGCACGGCTGCGCTCCTTCTTGTGCCTCGCGCACGAGCGCACGCGCAGCGTCGCGCACGGCTGCGGGGCAGCGTGCCATGAAGTCGCGGATGCGCATGTCCAGCGCGCCGCGCTTCTCAGCCTGCTCGAGCACCCACATGGCGAGATTGTAGAGGCGCACGTTCAGCGTGCGATCCTCATCAGCGGAGAAGCCGCCTTTTGCCTTCGTCATGTCGGAGCTGATCACGTTGAGCCAGTTGGCGAATTGGACGACAGTCATTGCTTTCATGGTGTTCTCCGAAGGAGTGTGGTGATGAACACACGAGAAAAGAGGCGAGCGCTTGCGCGAGCATCAAGGCGAGCATTAGCGAGCAAACATAATTAGGGTGCGTAGCACCCAGCACTCAGAACTCCGTTGACGAGTCTAAGCCCTCAGTACCTAGTACGCAGTACTAGGTACTTGGTGCGAGGCGCCGCAGGCGGCGAGCTGCATGCGAGCGCAGCGAGCACAGTATCTGAGAACTCCGAACGCAGTGAGGAGCATCCGTAAAAAATCCGAGCGAAGCGAGGATCTGAGTACCCAGTACGAAGTACTGGGTACTACGAGGTTGAGCGAAGCGAAACCGAAGTGGGGGGTGGGGATTTTGAAGTCGGGGAGCCCCCGGATCGCGCCGGCTCGAAATGGACGAAATGGACTCGTACTGAGAGTTCCTTAGTGGAGCCGCCCTGACGGGCGAGCCCCGACAGCGTGCCGGCGCCCGTCTGGCCGCCGCCCGGCAGCGGCGCCCTCTCTTCTTCCCTTCCAAGCACCCAGAACCAAGCACTTAGTACGAGGTACCAGGATCGAATCCGAACCACCCCCCGGCCTCGTGACAGTACCGTCTGCCCGGAAAAATTCTGCAAATTTTGGAAATGGAGCAGGTGTTACCCCTCGGGGGCGTGCGCCCCTGGCGCAGCCTGTCGTGCCGCCGCGAGCAGCCGGGTGCCACCCGGCACCGGAGCACTGATGCACCTCGGCGGTGCCGGGCGCAGCCCAGGCCACCCCTGCCAGACCCACTTAGCACCCCACCACCCCTGTCATGGCGCCGACCCCTGCCGAGGCCAGGCGCTCTCCTCTGAGAACCACGAACTTAGTACCGAGTACGAAGAAGATCGCGCTGACTTCGCCCCAGATGCCGAGGACCCCCTCACTCATCGGGGTCGTTTAGATCGTCACGAAGCCTCCTCTCGGGCTCCGCCGCCCACCATCGGCTCGTAGGCACCACGACGATTGCGGTGGTAGACTTAGGGACTTTTAGGAGGGGCCACCATGGCTCGCAAAGGTGTGTCGCTGCTCACGAGCCTCAAGGAGGAGGTGGCGCAGGCGGCGGAGAAGACTGAGGACTTGATCCTGTTCGACGAGATGCTGCCGACCAAGCCGCTGACCGCCCAGCAGGAGTCGTTCGTGCGGTACTACGTCGACGACGGCATGAGCCTGTCGGGCGCCGCCCGCAAGGCGGGGTTTTCCAACGGCACGATGGTGATGAAGGGCGCGGCGGTGCGCCGGGCTGTCGAGCTGCGGCGGGAGGAGTACGCCGCGGCGTCGCGCGTGTCCAAGAAACGGGTGGTGGACGGCATGCTCGAGGCCATCGAGGCGGCCAAGCTCAAGGCTGACCCGGCCGTCATGGTTGCGGGGTGGAAGGAGATCGGGCGGCTGTGCGGCCACTACGAGCCCACGAAGACGCAGATCGAGGTGAGCGTCAACGGCCAGGTCATGCTGCAGAAGATGACGGCCATGTCCGACGAAGAGCTGCTGCGCCTGGCGAGCGAGGACGCCGTCGACGCTGACGTGATCGAGGCGGGCGACGATGAGTGAGGAGCAGGTCAAGGAGCTGTCCAAGTCGGCGTCGGCCAAGAAGCTGCTCGCCGACCGCGTGCTGGCGCGCCGGCGGCTGATCCACTTCACCAAGATGACCCACCCGTCGTATGAGCCGGGGTGGGTCCACCACGACATGTGCCGGCGGCTCGAGGTCTTCAGCGAGCAGGTGCGGCAGAGGAAGAGCCCGCGGCTCATGATCATGTGCCCGCCGCGGACGGGCAAGAGCGAGCTGGCGTCCATCCGGTTCCCGGCGTGGCACCTGGGCCATGCCCCCAACCACGAGATCATCAACGTGGGCTACAACCTCGAGCTGCCGACGGGCTTCTCGAGGAAGGTGCGGGGGCTGATCCAGGACCCGGTCTACGCCGGGGTCTTCCCGGGGACGACGCTCGACCCCCAGTCTCAGTCGGCCGAGGCCTGGCTGACGACGAGCGGCGGCGGCTTCACGGCGGCCGGTGTGGGCGGGGGTATCACGGGTAAGGGTGCTCACCTCCTGATCATCGACGACCCGATCAAGAACCAGGAGGAGGCGGACTCGGCGCTGGTGCGCGACAAGCTGTGGGACTGGTACCAGTCCACGGCCTACACCCGTCTGGCTCCCGGCGGTGGCGTGCTGGTCATCCAGACCTGCTGGTCGGACGACGACCTGGCGGGGCGCCTGCAGCAGGCCATGAGGAAGGGGGCGGAGTTCGACCAGTTCGAGATCGTGAAGTACCCGGCGATCTCCGAGCAGTGGGAGTACCGCGACGACTCCAACCCGGACGTGCCGGGGCCAATCATCCGGTCGCCGACCGCGCTGGACCTGAGCCTCCCTGACAACGCCGGGCTGACGCTCCTGCGACCGATCGACTTCTGCCTGCACGAGGCCCGGTACTCGACCGAGGCGTTGAAGCGGGTGCGGGCCAACATGCAGCCGCGGATCTGGTCGGCGCTGTACCAGCAGAACCCGGTGCCGGACGAGGGCCTGTACTTCCGGAAGGAGTTCTTCCGGTTCGCGGATCAGCCTGCGCTGGACAACGTTCGCATCTTCACGGCCTGGGACTTCGCCATCGGGACGAAGCAGGTCAACGACTGGACGGTGGGCACCACCATGGCGTTGACGCCCGACGACGACTTGTTCGTGCTGGACGTGCATCGCATGAAGGGCGACGCGCTCGAGATCGTCGAGGCCATGCTCAACGTGGCGGGTCGCTTTGGGGTGGACCCGACCGTCGGGTACACTCTCGGCGTGGAGAACGGCCAGATCTGGCTGACCCTCAAGCCGTTCCTCGACCGCCGGATGCGCGAGCGACGGTTGTTCCTGCCCATCGAGGTCATGAAGCCCCTGACCGACAAGATGGTCCGGGCCCGGCCGCTGCAGGGCCGCATGCAGCAGGGCAAGCTGTGGTTCCCCAAGAACGCCACGTGGTTTCCCCAGGTGGAGCAGGAGCTGCTGCGCTTCCCTGCCGGCGTCCACGACGACGTGGTCGACTCTATGGCCTGGGCCACCCATTTGGCTTTGGCTATGGAACCTCCTCGTATAATAGAGCCTCCCAAACCTCCGAGCTGGCGGGACCGACTGCTCCCGTCGTTCTCTGGAACCCACATGAGTGCCTGAAATGCCTGTCAACACAGAGAAGACCTCCGAGGTCTGGAACCGGTACGTGTACCTGCGGGACCATGGCCACCTGAAGTTCATCCAGAAGGCCGACCGCTGCGACAAGTTCTTCCAGGGCCTCCAGTGGGACTCCGCCGACCTGGCCGCGCTGAACCAGGCCCGGCGCCCCGCCCTGACCATCAACAAGATCATCTCGACCATCGCCAACGTGCTGGGCGAGCAGATCTTCAACCGCACCGACATCGCGTTCCGCCCGCGTAACTCCGGGGCCACCTCCGAGGTGGCGGACGCCCTGACCAAGGTGTTCAAGCAGATCAGCGACAACAACCAGCTGCCCTGGGTCCGCTCCGACGTGTTCTGCGACGGCGTGATTCAGAGCCGCGGGTTCTACGACGTGCGGCTGGACTTCAGTGACAACCTGCGGGGCGAGGTGCGGATCACCCAGCTCAACCCGAAGAACGTGCTGATCGACAGCGACGCCGATAGCTACGACCCGGACGACTGGCAGGACGTGATCACCACCTCCTGGATGACCATCGACCAGATCGAGATGCTCTACGGCAAGTCCAACGCCGAGCTGCTGCGCATCCAGACGGGCGCCGCCAACGACTGGGACTACGACGCCGCCGACTTCAACCGCGACCGCTTCGGCGGCCCGTCGGTCGTGGGTCACACTGGCCTGGGCGAGGAGCAGGAGCGGATCCGCCGCAACATCCGGGTGATCGAGCGCCAGTACCGGACGCTCCACAAGGCCACCCACTTCGTGGACCTGTCCAACGGCGACAGCCGGCTGGTCCCCAACGACTGGGACGACGCCAAGATCCAGGACTACCTGTCCCGCAACCCGAACATCGCCACGACCCGGAAGCTGGTCCAGCGCATCCGCTGGACAGTCATCGCCGGCAACGTGCTGCTGCACGATGACTGGTCGCCGTATCGGCACTTCACGGTGGTGCCCTACTTCCCGTACTTCCGCCGTGGCCAGACCGTGGGCATCGTCGAGAACCTGCTCGGGCCCCAGGAGCTGCTGAACAAGGTCAGCTCCCAGGAGCTGCACGTGGTCAACACGTCGGCCAACAGCGGTTGGCTGGTGCGTCGCAACAGCCTGGTCAACATGTCGGTGGCTGAGCTGGAGCAGCGCGGCGCCCAGACGGGCCTGGTGCTGGAGGTGGACGATGTCAACAACGTCACCAAGATCCAGCCGAACCAGACGCCGTCCGGCCTGGACCGCATCAGCTACAAGGCCGAGGAGCACATCAAGGCCATCTCCGGCGTGTCTGACTACATGCAGGGCTTCGCCCGGGAGGACGTGGCCGCCAAGTCGGTCGTGGCCAACCAGAAGTCCGGCCAGGCCAACATGGCCAAGGTCATGGACAACATGAACCGGACGGACCACCTGCTGGCCCGCGCCGTGCTGGCCCTGGTCCAGGAGTACTACACCGAAGAGCGTCTCGTTCGCATCACGGCCGACAAGATGCTGGGCACCACCGAGGAGATGGTCGTCAACCAGGTCACGCCCGAGGGCACGATCCTGAACGACCTGACCCTGGGCGAGTACGCCATCGTCGTCACCAACGAACCTGAGCGCGACACCTTCGAGGACAGTCAGTTCGACCAGGCCGTGCGGCTGCGGACCGAGGTGGGCATCCAGATCCCGGACAAGTTCATCATCCAGGCCTCCCGCCTGCGTGACAAGTCCGACATCATCACCGAGATGGAGGGTGACCCGAACAGCCCCGAGGCCCAGAAGCAGGCCGAGCTGCAGCAGCGGATGCAGGAAGCCGAGGTGGCCCAGAAGGAAGCCGACGTGGCCAAGGCTCAGGCTGACAGTCAGCTGTCCCAGGCCCGCGCCCAGCGTGAGCAGGTGCTGGCCCAGACTGAGGCCATGGGTGAACCTGCCGAGCAGGACACCACCATGGTTGAGCTGCAGAAGCTGCAGGCCGAGATGGAGCTGAAGTTCAAGCAGCTGGAGATGGAGATCGCCCTCCAGCGCGAGAAGATGGCCCAGGAGATGGCCCTCAAGCGCGAGGAACTGGCCATGAACAGCCAGCTCAAGGCCGAGGAGAGCCGGAATCAGCAGGCTATCGCCCAGCACCAGGCCATAGAAAAAGCCAAATCGGATAGAATCGCGGCAGTGCATCAACGGGCGCAACCCCGGGACAACGCCCAGTCCCCCTCCGGCAAGCCGGCCGCCCCGGCCCAACCCCGGTCTGACAAGGAGCAATCCAAATGAGTGAGCAGAACCAAGAAGTGCAAGCTGAGAACCCAGTACCGAGTACTGAACAGGACCGCGGGGACCATTTCGAGCCCGAAAAGGAGCCCGTCAAGGACAGCCTGAGCGAGGCTGAGGCCGACCTTGACAAGGAAGGCGAGGAAACTGCCGAGGAAAAGGCCCAGCGGGAGGCCGAAGAGGCCGCCGCCGAGGCCAAAAAGCGGATCCGGATCCCGAAAGCCCGCTTCGACGAGGCCATGACGAAGGCCCGGGAGCGGGAACGGGCGCTGCAGGCCGAGATTGAGCGCCTCCAGGGCGCCCAGCAGGAGCGTCAGTACGGTGCAGACCTGGGCGCCATGCGCTCCAAGATCGAGGAGCTGTCGGACAAGTACGAAGACCTGATCATGGAGGGCATGAAGGAGGAGGCCCGCAAGGTCCGCCGTGAGCTGGATGCCCTGCGTGATCAGTTCAACGACGCCTCCGTGGCCGTCAAGACCCAGGCCGTGCGCAAGCAGACCCTGGACACCCTCTCCTACGAGCGGGCGCTGGACGAAGTGGAGCGCAAGCACCCCGTCCTGAACCCGGATGCCCCTGAATTCGACGCTGCCAAGGCCAACGAGGTGGCTGACCTGATGGACGCACTGATCGCCAAGGGCAAGAACCGTGCCCAGGCGCTCGCCCAGGCCGTCAAGTACGTGGTCGGCGCCCCCGTCGAGAAGCCCACGGCCCCGGCCCGGGCCGTCGAGGCCCGTCAGCGTGCCGCCGACGCTGACAAGCGCCAGCCCCCGGCCACCGCTGCGGTCGGCAAGCCGTCGGATCAGGGTGGTCTGCGTGATGGCAGCCCCGGCAGGCTGACCCAGTCCCAGTTTGACCGCCTCGACGAGGCCACCATTGCGCGGCTGCGCGGGGATGATCTGTGATGCAAGAGTTCGGGTCACTCCTCAGTGACCTGCTCGCCGCAGGCAAGCCGGTGGAGAGCCGGCTCCTGCGCGACGAGACGGGTCGCATCTGCCTCGACGTGAACGGGCTGCGGTACCGGCTCTTCAACAACGAGTTCCGGCCCGACGAGCCTGCCCGGGAGAAGCCGCCGACCCAACGCGTGCTCTCCCCCGGGCTGGACGGGCTCCTGATGGGGGCCATCGGTGGACGCTAATCTGGCGATCATGTGGCTGAAGGGCCTGGTGGAGTCCGGCATCAACGTGGCCGGGCCCGAGACATGGGGTCGGGTGCGCGAGATCGTGCTCTCCGCCGAGCTGGTCGACCCCGCCCCCACCAAGATCGTCGAGGTCTACCGGCCCCCGGTACTTGACAAATCCCGGCTGGAGCAAGAGTTGTCGTCGTGACTTCTTCTTGCCCCACCTGTAAGTCTTTGATAGGCTTCGCCTATTCGCTTCGTGGCAGCGATAGAGCCACCTGTCCGCCGACCGGGGCGTTCCCGGTGATTGTTCAACTTCCCTGAGAGAGGCCACAAATGGCTCTTACCAACTTTGGTCTGCTGACCGACGAGCAAAAAACCATCTGGTCGATGGACATGTGGAAGACGGCTCGGAACGTGTCGTTCATCGGCAAGTTCCTGGGCACCGGCTCCAACTCCATGATCCAGAAGATCGACGAGCTGAAGAAAAACGAGAAGGGCGCCCGCGCGGTGATCACCCTGCTCACCGACCTGGAAGGTGACGGCGTTGCTGGCGACCGCAACCTGGAAGGCAACGAAGAAGCCATGCGCTCCTTCGACCAGGTGATCCGCATCGACCAGCTGCGTCATGCTGTCCGCCTGGAAGGCCGCATGGCTGACCAGAAGTCCATCGTGAACTTCCGCCAGAACGCCCGCGACCAGCTGGCTTACTGGCTGGCCGAGCGCATGGACCAGATGGCGTTCCTGACCATGTCCGGCGTGTCCTACAACATGAAGAACAACGGCGCCCCGCGCGGTCGTTCGGATCTGCCCCAGCTGGAGTTCGCTGCCGACGTGGCTGCTCCGACTGACGCCCGTCGTGCCCGCTACGACGCCGCCAACAAGCGGCTGGTCGTGGGCGGCACCTCCTCGCAGGTGATGGCAGCCGACACCCCGACGTGGGACCTGTTCGTGCAGCTGAAGGCCTACGCCAAGGACCAGTACATGCGCGGCCTGAAGGGCAACGGTGGCGAGGAGACCTACCACGCCTTCCTGACTCCGCAGGCCATGATGCGTCTGAAGCTGGACCCGCTGTTCATGCAGAACGTCCGCTCCGCTCAGGTCCGCAGCGGCAGCAACCCGCTGTTCACCGGCTCGAGCGTGATGATCGACGGCATCATCTTCCACGAGTACCGCAACGTCTACAACACTGCCGGCGCCGCTGCTGGTCAGAAGTGGGGCGCTTCCGGCAACGTGGACGGCTGCCAGATCCTGTTCTGCGGCGCCCAAGCGCTGGCCATGGCTGACCTGGGCAACCCGGACTGGACCGAGAAAGAGTTCGACTACGACAACCAGATCGGCATCGCCACGGCGAAGATCCTGGGCTTCCTGAAGCCGCAGTTCAACTCGATGTACAGCAACAACACCAAGCAGGACTTCGGTGTGATCTCGGTGTACACGGCCCAGTGATAGACTACCCCTCATCTTGAATCCAACGAGGTGAGGGGGTCTACCGCGCATGTCGCTCGTACCAAACGCGATCAATCTAGGGGAGCCGTGGTCTGGCTCCCAAGACACCCCTGCCGCCCCTCTCTGGCAGCTGTTGGAGATGGGCGGCTTCGCTGTGCGCATCGGCTACGTGGCTGGAGGCTTCCTCCAGACCAACGAGCACATCCGCATCCGGACACCCCCGCGCGTCAGCACCACCCCGATTACCTTGCGCTTCTACGTTGGGGAGTACCTCAACAACGTGGTGCGCTCCGCAGACAACCGCCTGACTGAGATTGGCACTGCCACGTTCACCCAGGCGGAAGAGACGATCCTGATGCCGTCATGGCGCGCCGGGCACACCCGCACGGTGCAGCTCTTCATGACGGTCGACAACCCGCGCGACCTCCGCTGGGCGCCTGAAGGCGGGTATGTCGTCGAGCTGCTTCAAACTGAACCCCTGCCACAGGCGCTGACCATCACCCCCGCAGGCGCAGCCCCGACGGTCGACTTCGGCACTGCCCGGCTGGGTGCCGGCAGCGTGTCCATCGCCCCGACAGGTCTGGCTCCGAC